>Ga0210101_1000719_pt1 | contig 10625 bp, 7 predicted proteins | sample Muzzi_PWC_D1_FD_185534 | JGI IMG/M metagenome (GOLD analysis project Ga0210101, IMG submission 185534) | Wetland microbial communities from San Francisco Bay, California, USA, that impact long-term carbon sequestration - Muzzi_PWC_D1 (SPAdes) | ecosystem: Environmental > Aquatic > Marine >...
CCCCCCCTCGTTCCTCCCGCCGCTCCAGCTTTCCCGGCCATTCCTACCACTCGACGGAATATCCGCCATATCCCAGAGTTTCTGAACCTGGGGAAGATGCCCGTAACGCGGCATGAGAAATGATGCGCTCCCAGGCGGTTTTCAAAGGCCCCGGTTAAACATTGCAAAGGGAAAAATTGTGAGGTACAAATGGGGCACACTCCGGGACAGGATTGGCGATGCGCACTATTGTTCTTGCTTCCACCAGCCCCTTTCGCAAAAAGCTGCTACAACAACTGCAGATTCCTTTTCTAACCGATAGGCCCCGGTTTGAAGAGGAACTGCAGCAAAACATTGCACCCGAATTGCTGGTCAAACATCAGGCACAACAGAAAGCCCTTAGTCTTCAGGACCGGCATCCCCAGGCCCTGATCATCGGCGCCGATCAGGTCTTCGTCGACCACCGGCACCGCATCCTCGGCAAGCCCGGGTCCGAAGAAAAGGCGGTTCAGCAGCTGCTTGGGATGGCCGGGCAGACCAGTACCTTTTATACCGGGCTGGCGGTTCTCGATGCCGAGAGTGGAGAGTCGTTGGTCGATTACTCGGCCTTTTCGGTTACTCTAAGACCATTGTCCGAATCGCAGGTCAGATCTTATGTTAAAAGGGACGATCCGCTGGAATGCGCCGGGTCCTTCCGGATTGAAGGGTTGGGTATTGCCCTAATGGAGCGGATGGAGGGAGAGGACTACAATGCCCTTATCGGCCTGCCCCTGATCCTGTTGACCAGCCTGCTGGAACAGTTCGGGGTGAATATCCTCTGACCGGTTCATGGCAAAGGCTCTCCAAAGAATTTCGGACGGTCTTCCCCGGAATTTTTATGAGCAGGCCGGTCAGAGTTAGGCGACAGCCCGTGAATTCTCTTAAGGCTCATCGATGGACGGCTTGACCCCGATTCATCCCCGGTGCTAGACTTGACCACATCGATTTTCGACCGGTCATCGCCGCGCAGTTTCGCCCGTCGATATCGGTCTTTTTGTTTAAATCAGACCCGAAGTCGATAACCGGAGATACCGTCGATGATTGGAACGGTGGCAGTTCCGTTGCCCTCGCCTCTGCTCCGAGCCCTCCCCAACAACCTATTTCCATGAGTCAACAGGGTATGGAACACGCCGATTTCGTTCATCTCCATCTGCATTCACAATACAGCCTCCTCGATGGGGCCATAAAGATCAGCGATCTGATCGAACGCGGCAAGGCCTACCGCATGCCCGCCCTGGCTTTGACCGACCACGGCAACATGTTCGGAGCCGTGGAGTTCTATGAGAAGGTTTCAGCCGCCGGAATTAAGCCCATCCTCGGCTGCGAAATTTACGTGGCTCCCGGCTCCCGTTTCGATAAAAGCGGAGTCCGGGGATCGTCCGAGGCCTCCCATCATCTTCTCCTTCTTTGTAAAAATCTGACCGGCTACCGCAATCTCTGCAGGCTTTTGACGGCCGCTTATCGAGAGGGGTTTTATTATAAACCCAGGATCGACTGGGACCTGTTAAAAGAAAAGAATGAGGGGTTGATTGCCCTCACGGCCTGTCTGGGAGGGGAGATCCCCTCCCTGATAAGACAGAACCGGATGGACGTGGCCAAACAACGGGCCGAATTCATGGCTGGCATTTTCGACCGCGATCGTCTCTTCCTGGAAATCCAGGAGAATTTCCTTCCCGAACAGGAACCGGTGAACCGGGGAATGATCGAACTGGCCGGGGATTTGGGATTGCCGCTGGTCGCGACCAACGATTGCCACTATCTGCGCCGGGAAGACGCCTATGCCCATGAAGTCCTGCTCTGCATTCAGACCGGGAAAACCATGGACGATCCAAGCCGGATGCGGTTTGAAAACAATGAATTTTACTTCAAAACTCCGGAGGAGATGAAAGAACTCTTCCGACACGTTCCGGAAGCCTTAAGCAATACCCTTGAAATCGCCAAGCGTTGCAACCTCGAACTCGACGTCAGCGGGAAAAATTATCATTTTCCCAGGTATCCGGCGCCCGAGAAGCGCTCCCTCGATGACGAATTAGCGGCCGAGGCCCGGGCCGGTCTTGAGCGGCGTCTGGAGGATATCCGCGTTATTCGCCCCGATTTTACCGACGAAGACGCGGCGGTCTATCGGGATCGCCTGGAGACCGAAATCAAGATCATTCAGCAAATGGGATTTCCGGGTTATTTCCTGATCGTCGCCGATTTCATCAACTGGGCCAAAGACCACAATATTCCCGTCGGACCCGGTCGGGGATCCGCCGCCGGCAGCCTGGCTGCTTACGCTTTGCGCATTACCGACATCGATCCGATTCCCTACCGATTGCTCTTCGAACGTTTTCTTAACCCCGAGCGAATTTCGATGCCGGATATTGACGTCGATTTTTGCATCTACGGTCGGGAAGACGTGATCCGCTATGTTCGTGATAAATATGGCGATGAGAATGTCGCCCAGATCATTACCTTCGGTACCATGGCTGCCAAGGGAGTGATTCGGGATGTCGGCCGAGCCCTTAACATGCCCTATGGAGAAGTCGACAAGATCGCCAAGTTGGTCCCCGGAATTCTCAACATCACCCTGAAGGAGGCCCTTGCCCAGGAACCCCGCCTGAAGGAACTGGTTGAGCAAGACCCCAAGATCAAAAAGCTGATCGACATCGCTCTGGCCCTGGAGGGGCTGACCCGACACGCATCCACTCATGCCGCAGGGGTGGTGCTGACCCCCGACCCGCTGCCAGAATACCTGCCCCTTTATACCGACCCCAAATCGGGCGGACAGGTGACCCAGTATTCCATGGGGAACGTTGAAAAGATCGGTTTGGTCAAATTCGATTTTCTCGGGCTTAAAACCCTCACGGTGATTAACAACGCGGTTCGTTTGATCCGTGAAGGAAAGGATCCCGAATTCGACCTCAGCCTGGTGGGGGATGACGATCCCAAAACTTATGAACTGTTAAGTCGCGGGGAGACGACCGGAGTTTTTCAGCTGGAGTCTTCCGGCATGAAGGAACTGCTGATCAAGCTCAAGCCATCGTGTTTCGAAGATATAATCGCCATTTGCGCCCTTTATCGACCGGGGCCTCTCGGGTCGGGGATGGTGGATGATTTCATCCAGCGTAAACACGGCAAAAAAAAGATTACCTACGACTTTCCTCAACTCGAATCGATATTGAAAGACACCTATGGCGTCATTGTTTACCAGGAGCAGGTGATGCAGATCGCCCAGGTCCTGGGGAATTACAGCCTAGGCGGTGCCGACCTGCTGCGGCGGGCCATGGGGAAGAAAAAAGCGGAAGAGATGGCCGAGCAGAAGGCCATTTTCCTGGAAGGGGCGAAGGAGAATAAACTCGATCCGAAAAAGGCTGGAGCCGTTTTCGATCTGATGGAGAAATTCGCTGCTTATGGATTCAATAAATCCCATTCCGCCGCCTATGCTCTGATTGCATTCCAGACCGCCTACCTTAAAGCCCATTTTCCTGTCGAGTTTATGGCCGCTCTGCTGACGGAAGACATGGACAACACCGACAAGGTGATCAAAAACATTGCCGAGGTGCGGACCATGGGTATCGATATTCTGCCTCCCGACATCAATGAATCCCACCGTTCGTTTACGGTGCACGAAAAGGCGATGCGATTCGGACTCGGTGCGGTTAAAGGCGTCGGGTCGGCCGCCCTGGAGTCTATTCTCGAGTCCCGCACCCGAGACGGAGAGTTCACTTCGATTTTCGATTTCTGTGATCAGGTGGATCTGCGCAAAGTCAATAAGAAGGTTCTCGAGGCCCTCATTAAATGCGGTGCCTTCGATTCCATGGGTGGCCACCGGGCCCAGTTCATGGCCGCACTGGAGGAGGTTATGGAGGGAGCCCAGAAAAGGCAGCGGGAAAAGGCCGAGGGCCAGGCGGCCCTCTTCGGGCACGAGGAAATCATCTCCCAGCGGGGGAATGGCTATGGGTCGCTTCCGACGGTGGAAAAGTGGCCGGAAAAAGGTCGTCTGACCTATGAAAAAGAAGCCCTCGGATTCTACATTTCCGGCCATCCCCTGGCGCGGCACGCCGAAACGATCGGCCGGTTCGCAACCTGCGACAACGCCAATTTAAGCGAACGGTCCGATCGCGATGAGGTGAAAATTTGCGGGATCGTTGCCGGGCTCAAGGAATTGACTACCCGTAAAGGTGACCGGATGGCCTTCGCAACCCTTGAAGACCTGACGGGATCGGTGGAGATCGTGGTTTTCCCGGAAGTTTTCGCTGCCTCTGCCGACCTTTTGCGAAGCGAATCACCCCTGCTGGTTACCGGCACGCTGGATGTCGGCGAAGAAACCTGTAAGCTGCTGGCGGCAGAGATTCGGGCCCTTGAGGATGTCCAGGCGAAGATGACCCGGACGATTCATTTGAGGCTTTCCACTCCGGGTTTGGACGAAGGACAATTTCGTTCCCTCAAAGCTCTGCTGGAACGCCATCGCGGCGAATGCGAAGCAGTGATACATTTGATCATACCGAACCGAAGCGAAACGGTCCTGCGGCTTCCAGAAGATCTTCGGGTTACGGCCAGCGACGCCATGGTGGATGATACCAGGAAACTTTTCGGTTATAATGTTGTGACTTTCGAATAACGGGCGAGGCAACTCTCCCCAAGGAGCGAAGCGGATGCAATTTTATCTCGAATTTGAAAAGCCACTGGTCGACTTGGAACAGAAGATCCTGGAATTGCGGGACTACTCCACGGAGAAGGTCGATTTTTCCGGGGAAATCAAGAAGTTAGAAAAAAAAGCCGCCAAACTGCGGGAGGAAATTTTTTCCAATCTCACCCGCTGGCAACGCACCCAATTAGCCCGTCATGTCAATCGGCCCTTCACTCTCGATTTTGTCCGCATGATATTCACCGATTGGGTCGAACTGCACGGGGACCGGAACTTCCGCGATGATCCGGCGATTGTCAGCGGGTTTGCCCGGCTGGACGGGGAACCCTGTGCGGTGATCGGTCACCAGAAGGGAAGGGACACCAAGGAAAAGGTCTTCCGCAATTTCGGCATGCCCAATCCCGAAGGGTATCGAAAAGCGTTGCGGATCATGCGGATGGCCGAGCAGTTCCGGCTACCCATATTTACTTTTGTCGATACCCCGGGAGCTTTTCCGGGCATCGGCGCGGAAGAGCGGGGGCAGGCGGAGGCCATCGCCCGAAATCTCAGGGAAATGGCCGCCCTCACCGTCCCCATCATCGTGACCGTCACCGGTGAGGGAGGGTCCGGGGGGGCTCTGGGGATCGCCGTGGGCGATCGCGTGCTAATGATGGAATATTCAATATACTCGGTTATTTCCCCCGAAGGGTGTGCCGCGATTCTGTGGAGTGATGGGACCAAAGGCCCCCAGGCCGCCGAGGCCCTCAAATTGACCGCTCAAGATATCAGCAACCTCGGCAATATTATCGATGAGGTTATTCCGGAACCCCTGGGGGGCGCCCATAACGATCAGAAAATGGCAGCCGCCAATGTCAAAACCAGTATCAAAAAGCACCTGGAAGAGCTAAAACAACTCTCGCCGGAAGATCTGGTCGAACAACGTTACCAGAAATATCGGGCCATGACCCGGATGGAAGAATTGCCGGCCGGTTCCTGAAATGCCGCAACGGCGCCGGGCTCTTTTCCCGGCGCCTTTTTTGACCCAATCTCAAGCTTTGTCCAAAATCCACCGATGAAAAATCCTTTCGTGGTCGGTCTCGGCCAATGCGCTTTCGATCTGCTCGGAGAAGTCCCTGTTTATCCCGGTGTGGATGAAAAAGTGGAAATCCGCCACCTGGTCCAGCAAGGAGGAGGGCCGGTGGCGACGGCGCTGGTGACGCTGGCCCGGTTGGGAATCCAAACGGCTTTTCTGGGGCGGGTTGGAGACGACCTTTCCGGAGAGGAGATCCGGGCCGGTCTGGAGAGGGAAGGCGTCGATTGCCGAGGTCTCCTGGTCGATCCAGGGAAGACTAGCCAAATGGCCTTTATTGCTGTCGAGAAAGAAACCGCCCGGCGAACCATTTTCTGGACGCGCGGAGGGGCAAGACCTCTGGTGGTTGAGGAATTGGACGGCGAATTGATCCGCCGGGCCCGAGTTCTGCATCTGGACGGCCTGCAGGACGATGCCTCCGTCGGTGCTGCCCGTATCGCCCGGGACGCAGGGGTTGTTACAGTTCTGGATGGCGGTACGGTCCGGGAGGGAACCCTGGAACTGCTCCCCTTTATCGATCATCTGGTGGCCAGTGAAAAATTCGCCCGGCAGCTCGGGGGAGCTGAAGATGCCCGGACTCTTTGCAACACCCTCCTGAAATATGGAGCCCAGGCGGTCACGGTTACCTTCGGCGAAAATGGGAGCTGGACGATCGACCGAAAGGGTGAGGAGCATTGGCAGGAGGCTTTTCCCGTCAAGGCCATCGATACGACCGGATGTGGAGATGTGTTCCACGGCGGATATATTTTCGGCCTCCTTCGGGGCTGGCTGTTACCGCGAACGGTTCGTTTCGCGGCCGCCTGCGCCGCCCTCAAAACCAGGGCGCTGGGAGGGCGAACCGCCATCCCGTCTCTGGACGAAGTCGAGACGTTTCTGAGTTCATTCAATTGCAAGGTGCCGGAACGTTAAATAATTCATGAACGAATTTATCCAAATATTTAGGTTGAAAATTCATCGCCCAATCCTTTTGAGCAATTTTCGCACTTTATTGCTTCGGTGTGAGTGTCGGAAATGAATCTGTTTTTCCGCTGGTCCGTTTTCTTGTTCCTTTTTATTGGTCTGGCCGCCTGTTCCCGGCCCGCCTACCGGACCCGGGTTATCGAGACCCCTGCAACTGGGAGTCTGAAGGGGTGGCAGAAACCGTACGAAGTCAACGGGGAACGGTATGATCCCCTGATGGATCAACAAGGCTTTATTCAGGAAGGAATCGCCAGCTGGTACGGGAGCGACTTTCACGGCAAACCGACCAGCAACGGCGAGACGTACGACATGTTTGCCATGACCGCAGCACACAAGACCCTCCCCATGGGCACCTTCGTCATGGTTCGGAACGAACGTAACGGCCGGCAGGTCGTGGTTCGGGTCAACGACCGCGGACCTTTTGTCAAGGGACGTATCATCGATCTTTCCTACAGCGCCGCCAAAGAGCTGGAAATAGTCGGTCCCGGCACGGCCCCGGTCAGAATCGAGGCCCTGGGATACAAAGAAACAGATGACCAGGGGCAGGTGGCATTCCGTCCTCCCACAAGCTACCACGAAGGGACCTACAGTATTCAGGTCGGCGCCTTCCTTCTCCCGGAAAACGCTCTACGGCTGGCAGCGGAACTCCGACAACAGTTCGGCCATGCCAGCGTTCAACAAGGCTGGGCTGACGGACGGTTATTTCATCGGGTCCGGGTCGGGCGTTACACCAGGCTGGAAGCTGCGGAGACAGCCAAAGAAGATTTCGTGGCCAAAGGATTTGCCAACAGTTTCGTGGTTGCGGTCGATTGAACAGGCTCTCTGCGTTGACAGTCGTCGGGAAACATTGTAATAAGTTTCTGTCCGGAAAGTGGTCGAACGGATAGTGTTAATCACCGGTGTTTTTAGGCAGGATTTGATGGAAGATCATTTTTTCCAAAAAGAGGGGGTAACAGATGTCGCCAAGTTTTTCAAGCCGCCCGCGCTCTCAGATGCCCGGACGGCTTGTTTTTTTGAGGGGTTCGGGAGGGAGTTCGGTCCTTCCTCATACCAGCCTTTTTCCTTTTCGAGTTGACTTGACATGGACGGAGTACCGATGAAACAGGCATCTTTTCGCATCGTGACTCGCGGCGAACTGCTCTACGGGTTTGATAGAGAAGAGGTATCTGCCAATCTGCATAAACTTTGCAGATATCGTCCCGAAACCCTTGAGAGAGTTTTTTCCGGCGAGCCGTTCATATTCAAGGCGAATCTCGACAAATCCGCCGCCGAACGTTACAAGGCCGCCCTGGACCGTACCGGAATCAACTGCCGACTCGTTCTGATGCCGGAGAAATCGTCGGTGGCCGCCGGCCAAACCACGGCCCGACCCGCCACGGCAGTATTCCGGCAGACCGTTCCACCAAGAGAAATCGTATGCCCCAAGTGTGATCAACGACAACCGGCCGGAACCGCTTGCGTAAGCTGTGGCATCGTTTTCGCCAAGTTCAAAAAGCTTCAAGAAAAGGAGCGGGAAGCAGGAATCCTCGGGGTCTCGGTGCGTGAACTTGAAGAAACCAGAGCCCGAACAGGCCAGTCCGGCCTGCCGTCCGACGCAGGTTTCTGGGACCGAATTGCCGATTACCTGTCCCGGCATCAGGAACAGGCCTTCATCCTTAAAGCATTTGTCCTCATTTTTCTGATTCTGCTCGTGCAACGGTTTCTCGGCGGGTTGATTGTTTTGATTTTCATGCTCTTTCCAGTCTTTTTCCTGGTGTATATCCGTATGCAGGCGGCCGTAACCGGCGAGGATCCGATGGAGCTCCTGCGGCATAACATCACTTTCATCCCGGTGATGTATGCCGAAGGGGAGAAGAAAAAAGAGGGTATCGCAGGGGTCACCTATCTCCTTATTTTTATCAATGTCCTGGTTTTTTACGGCATTGAAATCAGAATGGACCCGGGCATCCTGCTCAACAACTACCTGTTTTTACCCGCTGCTCCCAATGCCTGGAATCTGCCGGTCAGTCTTCTGACAACCATGTTTCTCCATGCCGGAAACGGACATCTGTGGGGAAACATGGTTTTTCTCTGGGCAGTGGGAACCGTCGTCGAGCGGCGGATCGGACACGGCAAGTTCGTCGCTCTTTACCTGCTGACCGGCGTGGCTGCAAGCCTGTTCGGTGCTGCGGTTTATCAACTTTTTTCCGGGGAAACGCTGCATGCCCTCGGAGCGTCCGGGGCCATTGCCGGGATCATGGGAATTTTTGCCGTTCGTTGTTACTTCAAGAGCATGGTTTTCCCGCTGCCGATTCTCGGCATATTTTCACTGATTCTGCCCATCAGCCTCAAAGTTCGGTTGAACTCCCTGGTTATCATCGGCCTCTTTTTCCTGGCCGACCTCAGTGGGGGAATCGGTCAGATCAGCGGTGCCCAGTACTCTATGGTCGGACATTGGATCCACATCGGCGGCATGCTGGCGGGAATATCCCTCGCTCTGTTCCTGCGCCTGGGGAACGAGGCCATTGAGGAACGGCACATGGAGATTGGCGCCCGAGCGGTCCATGATGGAAATGTCGGATTGGCTGAGGGTGAGGAGTCGCTGCGCCGAGCTTTGCAGCAAAATCCGAACAACGCCGATGCCATGCTTATGTTGGCCCAAATCCAATCGAAATATACCCCGTCCGAGGAAGGGCGGGATCTTTATCGAAGGGCCATCACAATGCTTATCAAAACCGAGCCACAAAAGGCGGCTGAAGCTTTTTCGGATTATTTTCATAAATATCTCCAGGGAGTCGATCCCGGAGTGCAATTGCAATTGGCAGGTATCTACTATCGGAGCGGGGATCTGGACATGGCTTCCAAGGCTCTGGAGATGCTGGCAGGAAACACCAAGGTGTCTTCGCCTGTCCGTGAAAAGGCCATTTTGCAATACGCCCGAGTTCTGGAGGGTCTGGGTCTGGCTGACGTTGCCCGAAACTACTATGCGCTCTTTATCGAAACTTTCCCGGATTCCTCCATGGCCGAAGTCGCCAGGGGACGGCTGGGAGTTTCATGATTAAGAGCTTCCTCTGTCGGACTCCCCGGGATTTTTATTGGTTGTGAAATCCAAGGCATTGCAGACCGCGGTTTCCGCGGGGACGGTACGCTTCGTTGCGGAGGAACTGGGGGCCTGGGATCGCTTCCTCGCCGGAGTTCGCGTCCGGCTGGAAAAAGGGGCGGCCGAGGCACTCATTCACCGGGTGGCTTCTCTGCCGGTTAAACCAAGCCGGGCGACCGGGAGCCTCGGAGCTTATGTTTTCCGTGGCAGGGAACCGATCTGCGTCCGCCTGCAGTTTCGCCAGGAAACAGAATTGCTGAAGGAGACCATCTTGCATGAGCTGGCCCACGCCTGTGATCATCTCACCCGCCATCCTGGGGAACCATATCGGCGCGCCCACGGCAAGCCTTGGCGGACATGGGCCCAGGCCCTGGGGATTGATCCGAGCCGAACCGCTCACAGTCAGGTCCTGCATGAATTGCGGGAAAGCAGGTTGAAAGTTGTGGCGGTGTGCCAGAAATGTGGGTTCGAGTTCCGCCGGTTGCGGTATTTAAATAAAAAACAGAGGAAGCGGCAATGGGTGCACCCGGCCTGCGGCAACGGTCAGGTCTTGGCGGTAAAATAAGGACCCGAATTGATCCGTTCCAGGGGGACAGAGACCTTTTCGAGTTTCCCGGGTGGCATAATGCGTTGCCGGTGATAGGTTTTATAGGCAGAAAATCGACCTCCCTTTGAAAGCAGGGCAAATATGGCAGTTAAAATTTTCGTTTCCGCCACCGGGCAGAACAGCGGTAAAACCACCACCAGCTTGTCGCTTCTCCATCTGGCCCGGCAAAAATATTCCCGGATCGGTTTCATAAAACCGGTCGGGCCCAAGCCGATCAATCTCAACGGGCGCTTGCTCGACAAAGACCCGGCCATGATCGCCC
>Ga0210101_1000720_pt1 | contig 10621 bp, 13 predicted proteins | sample Muzzi_PWC_D1_FD_185534 | JGI IMG/M metagenome (GOLD analysis project Ga0210101, IMG submission 185534) | Wetland microbial communities from San Francisco Bay, California, USA, that impact long-term carbon sequestration - Muzzi_PWC_D1 (SPAdes) | ecosystem: Environmental > Aquatic > Marine >...
CAGGGGCTAATACAGGTACTATTACTATTGGTGGTGGAACAGGCGCACAACAAATTGACATCGCCACAGGTGGAACAGGAGTAAAAACCCTAAATTTAGCTACAGGTGCGATTGGTAATATCGTAACGATTGGAACTGTTACAGCAGCAGCAAGCCTTGATTTACTTTGTGGCACAGGAAACTTTACTCTTGAAGGAAACGTTGCATCAACTTATGACATCTCAAATACCGGTGTAAACACTGGTGCAGTGAATATAGCTGGTGGAACAGGAGCGCGTACCATTACTATTGGTGGCGGAGGAACAGGAGCTAAGACTATTAATATTGGTGCAGCTGCTTCTGCTGATCTAATAACTATTGGTGATGCTACAGGAGCAGGAAGTCTTGATTTAGTGTGTGGTACAGGAAACTTCACCTTAGAAGGAGCAACTGCTACAACATATGATATTTCGGCTACAGGAGCAAACACAGGAACAATCACAATATCAGGTGGAACAGGAGCACAAACCACAAATATTGCTACAGGGGGAACTGGTATTAAGACAGTTAATTTAGGAACTGGAGCAATTGATAATGTTATCACTATAGGTACTGTAACTGGTGCGGCTTCATTAGATTTACTTTGTGGCACAGGAAACTTCACCCTAGAAGGAAATGTTGCATCCACCTATGAAATTAGTTCGACAGGGGCAAATACTGGAACATGTAAATTTGCTTCAGGAACTGGCGCTAGAACTGTAGAAATAGCTGGTGGTGGTACTGGAATTAAAACTGTTAATATTGGTGCAGCTGCAACAGCAGATGTTATAACAATTGGTACTACAACCGGAGCAGGAAGTTTAACTCTAGCAGCAGGTACTGGTAATATTACAATGTCGGGAACAATTGAAGCTGTAGACACAAAAGTTGTTAGAGCGACTGGATTAGATTATACATTTGCTTCTTCTCCCTCTACATCTACCGCTGCTGATACAGCTGGTGTAGCAACAGGGGCAACAGGGGATACAAATATATTATCGTTTCCTGGATTCAATATGGAGCAATTCATACTTGGAGCTGGTCAGACTATAATTAAACCAACAATGAGTAATTCAGGACTTCTTTGCTCTCTAGATCTAACAAATACTGAGGGAGCTGAATATAACTTTGGAGCAGCTAGAACTCTTTCTGAGTATGCTTTTACCGTTGGTACTTCAGCCGCTTTTTTCTTTGAAGTAACAATGACTTTAGCTGATATTTCAGGTGGAAATCCATATGGAATTGGTTTCCGTAAAGCTGAGGCTAACAACGCAACTCTAGCTTCTTATACTGATTACTACATGATAGGAATGTTTGGCGGAACATCTGCTACTAATCTAACTCTAGCTTCAGAATTAAATTCTGGTGGTCAAACTCTACAAGATGGTGGAACTGCATGGACAGGTGGCGATGGTGGGACTACTACTATGAAAATATTAGTAAGTGCCTCAGGAGTAACAACAGCAACTATTGATGGGGGAGCTCCAGCAGCACCTTTAGCTTACACATTTGATAATACTGACGTAATTTGTCCATTTATTTATGTATTGCATGGAGCAGCTGCACCAGGAGCTGTACATTTGGTAGATCTTTCGGTAGGATTCCAATAAAGATAACTTTATAGGAGGACTCATGAATATTGAATCACTTGACACAAAACAACTCAGAGTAAAAGGGGAAAAGGGGGATTATATCCTCCTTCTACCTATTGGATCACAGTTAGAAGAAACATTAGAAGTTTGTTCACATTTTACTGGTGTAATTTCAAAAGCTCTGAGTGAATTCAAGAAAACACAAGAAGAAAAAGAATCAACAGCAGAACCAGAATTAGATAAAAAGGAGTGATATGAGTAGCGGCGTAATAAACAGGCCTTTTAAGTTTGGGCCTAACGATCGACGTGAATTTATTGTTCAAGACTCTGAAGTCAGTCTTGTAGCCATAAACGATTCTAATGGAAATCCTATCTTTTTAGGAAGAGCTAAAGTAGGAACTCCTTTAAGTGATAATAGATGGCAAATTCGAAAATTAACATATGATTCAAATGAAGGTGTAACAAGGGTTGAATGGCCTCAGAATGAACTTTCTAATGCTTCTAGTGATTATGAATTTGTTTGGACTACAGACACTGATCTTACAATCACAGCTATAACACAAGCGAATCCTGCTGTTGTTACTGTTTCTTCAATAGGAGACCTTCAGAATGGAGATCAATTAGTAATTGAAGATGTAATTGGAATGACCGAAGTTAATTTCGATGGAACTAATATTTATACGGTTGCAAACATAGCCGGAGCAACATTTGAATTACAGGGAATCGACTCTTCTGCGTTTACAGCATATTCCAGCGCAGGAACAGTAATATTTGGAAATGTAGTTAATTTAACCTATTCGTGAGTTCTAAATGCCATATAGATTAAATCCATTCACAGGAGAATTAGATATTGTTTTAGGCCCTGGAGAAGGAGGAGCATCAACTGAGTTTGATACTGACTCTGGAACGGCCTTCCCGACAGGTGCCGGGGTAATTACAATGGCTGGTGGTACTGGAATTAACACTTCTGCTTCTGGTTCTACCGTCACGTTTAATCTAGACGATCCCGTAATAGTAGATAATGGCGGTACAGGACGAACTTCACTAACAGACGGAGCAATTCTAGTAGGAGACGGCTCTAACCCAGTAGAAATGATCGGCCCACTTACGGACGGACAGCTACTGATAGGGGATACCGCCGGTATTTCTCCTGTTGCTGCCTCTTTAACTGCGGGAACAGGAATAACGATTACTAATGCTGCTGGTTCAATTACACTAGATGCATCTAGTGCAGTACCCACAAGCTTCCCAACTGACTCAGGAACAGCCACTCCTGCTGCTAATGTATTAAATATCGTTAGCGATGAGACAATAGCTACAAGTGGGGCTGGTAACAGCGTTACTGTTTCCTTAAGCGCTAATACTAAAACAAGTGCTGTCAATGGATGGAATGGTTCACTATTAGAAACAGCTTCTGTAACAGTAACATCTGATGGAGTTACAATTACATGCTCAGTAGAGAAAAGTGGAGGAGGAAATTTAACAGCCATTTTTTCTACTGGTTATTATAACTGGACTACAGCCCCTGACACAGTTACATTGGCCGAAGGTTTAGATACAGCGCCCCTTCTATATTATGTTTATTTACTTGAATCAACAAAAGTTCTTACAGCTAGCACAGTCGGATGGCCCGGTAGCGAACACGCTCCAATTTGTACGACAATAGTTCAATCAGCTGCCAGTTTACAGACTGATGGCCCTTATAAAGTACATGTATGGACCGATCACGTGACTGCTACTGATAATCAAGGTCATGTCGGTGATTTAAACTTTTGGATTAGACAACAACCAGCAACATGGGTGTCATCAGTAGTTCAGTCATATAACATAGTTACAAACGGTGGATCTGCTGATAATGTAAACATTGATACAACAGCTGGGGTAGTATTACAATTACACGATCATACGTTTCCAGCATTTACCACTGTTCATGACTACTATGTTATCAATGATAGTGTAACTCCTTATAATGTAGTCACTGATTTAAATGCTCTTTTGACTGATTCTACAGGTGCATCTATGAGTGGAAAATATTTTTCATTAGTTTTATGGGGAGTAGTCAGTGAAGATACTGGAGATTGTAAAATAATGGTTAACCTTCCTAGTGGTAGCTACAATAATTCCGCATCATTAACCGCTGATGTAAGTGGGTTTGCTAATTTTAGTATACCTGGGGACTATACAGGCACAGGGTTTTTAATTTCTCAATGGAACTTAAGACATCAAGCCGCCTCAGGTGGGACTTGGACTTCAATTGATGAGATTGACCTAAGAGGACTTGTCCCATCTATCAACCCAGGTGGTACGACAGCTGCAGAGACTGAGTTTCCAGATAATCTTTTTCGTGTATTTGATAATTCTGATGATACCAAGAAAATTGCATTTGAAGTTTCTAGCGTTACAACAGCTACCACAAGAACAATTACAGCAGCGGATTATGATATTGATCTTGCTACAGTGTGCATATCAGCACCAACTGACTCAGGAACAGCTACTCCTGCATTGGGAGCTTTAACATTTGCAGGAACTAATGGAATAGCTATTTCCGGAGCAGGAAGTACGGTAACTATAGACGGATCATCCATCACTGATTTTGATTGGAATGTAGAGACTGGAACTTCTGCTGCTATGTCTGTAAACAACGGATATATAGGTAATAATGCCGGAACAGTTACCTTTACGCTTCCTGACACGGCAGCTGTAGGCGATATGATTCGTGTAACTGGATTACAAGGCGCTTGGGTAATAGCACAGAATGCAGGAGATACCATTCATTTTGGAGATCAGGATACAACAACAGGGGCTGGGGGATCATTAGCATCCACTGATTCAAGAGATGCTGTTGAATTAGTTTGTGTAGTTGCAAACACTAATTTCCAAGTTTTAAGTTCTGTAGGTAACATAACCGTAACGTAGATAATGAATTATGACGCAAAATTCTATATATAATACAGCCTCTTCACTTGCAGTTGATAACATATCTCTAGACGGCAATACAATATCCTCAACAGACACTAACGGAAATATTGTATTAGCACCTGACGGTAGTGGAGTTGTATCAGTAACAACTGCTGCGATTGTACCATCCGGAGACAGGGCGGATTCATTGGGAAGTGCAACAAATTCTTGGGATAATGTTTACTGCGATGGAGTTAGTTTTGATGATGGAACAAATGTTTTAGCTTCTTATTCTCAAGGAACATTTACACCTTCAATAAATTTTGGAGGAGTAACAACTGGTATAACATATTCAGTACAAGAAGGAATTTATTGGCGCATTGGTGATGTTGTATATTGTACGATTGCTATTGTTTTAACAAGTAAAGGGAGTGCAAGTGGATCAAATGCTCTTAGAATCGTAACTTTACCTCTTTCTGTAGATTCTTCTAAGAACGGGCAAACCCCTCCATATCAACCAAGAATGGTTAATACAGCTCAAAGAGGTTCTAATACACAATTTCATTTTCTACTTGATCAAACAGATTCAGCAGGTGAATTAACTGCGCGCACATGCGGAGATGGAACAAATGTTAACTTACAACATGACCAATGTACTGATACATCAGAATTTTATTTAAGTGTATTCTATGTAACTGACGCTTAAGGAGCAAATATGTCACAAAATAGCATTAATAATAGTTCATCAGATATGACGATAGACAATCTATTTCTTGATGTTAACACTATTTCCTCTACAGATACCAATGGAAATATTGTGTTAGCTCCGGATGGAACGGGAGTAGTTTCAGTAACAACTGCAGCAATAGTTCCTAGTGGAGATAGAGCTGACAGTCTTGGATCTGCAACAAATTCTTGGGATAATGTTTACTGCGATGGAGTTAGTTTTGATGATGGAACAAATGTTTTAGCTTCTTATTCTAACTCAACATTCACTCCTGCTTTAGAATTTGGAGGGGGAAATACTGGTATAACGTATGATGGACAAGTTGGTACTTATTTTAGGATAGGAGATGTTATATTTATAACGTGTAGGATATCTCTCACTAATAAAGGGAGTTCTACCGGGTCGGCAACAATTACAGGATTACCTTTTACTAGTGCAACGGATGGAGCGGATCAAATCTTATCTATGAATGGAGTAAATCTATCAAACACAACAGGTTCTACTCAATTTTATGGATTAATAGCACAAACAACTGCTCTTATTGAAGTAAGAGACTGTGGAAGCAGTGCAGATGCTCAATTAACTGATGCTGAATTTGCAAACAATTCTAGAGTGAATTGTACTGGTTTTTACTGGGTTAGTTAATCATATTATATTCTTTAAGATATTTTATAGGAACGACTCCATAATATCCCCATAGAACTTTGTTAAAAAAAAAAGGGCCCGTACAAAACATAGCATCATAATTTCCTGTTTTTTTAAACCATGTCATAACATTTTTATTAATCTGTTCTACCGCCGATACAATAACAGGATGATTAGGTGAAGAAAATATAAAACCGTTAGCAACAAAAATACCACCTTCCCCAATATTTCTAGAATGATGCTCAATCATTAAATTCAAACCTTTCATATAACAAATACTATTTAAGCTTATATAATTTCCATCCAAAGTGGGAGGAAGGAAATCCACGTCTATATAGATGCCACCATCTTCTTTTAAGATTTCATAACGAGCAATATCGGAGGCTGCCCAATAATTCTTTAATGCAAGCATCTTTTTCATCAAAGAGAAATTTTCAGGCAACATGAACACTTTAAAGGAGTCTAAGTCTTCTAATGTCCAGAGCCTATAACAAAAACGAGTTTGACGTGAATATTCCTTCCATAACTCAATACGTTCTTTATTTAATAATTTATCATCACCAAACCAAATTTGATGAATCATCATGGGAACGTCTCTACGAAAATATTGAGAATGGACTTTATTACAAAAAATATCAATTGTTGCCCTTGATACATTCATTTTATCACATCTTCTGTCGTATGTTGGGATCAACGAGCCTAACAGAGAGCAAAAATAAAATAGAGTGAAAATAAAAATATCCATTCTCAACATAAGATTAGAAACCTATTCCAAAACTGAGTTGTAGAGTAGGAGATTGAGCATAATAGGTCAATTCAAAAAATTGTTTAGTTACTGTATTCAGGACAAATTCAACTCCTAAAACAATCTCACCATTTACAAGAAGAGTATAATCATTATTTTCATTTGGATCTTCGTATTCCTTAGTAGATCTATAAATTAACTGATCGTTTGCAGGAGCCACTCCAGCTATTATTCCAAATCCAAAATAAGGACTAAATGTTGGTTTTTTGCCCATAATATAGTAGAGATGATTTGCCTTACCACAAATATGAAGATCACCATTTAAAGTTTTCATGATGTGAAAAGAAAAATCGTTTCCGATCGATGGAGTAATTGCCATTCTATATCCTATGGCAGCACCAAAAGTGTTTTCTTCGATTTGAGTTGGAAAGTAAGAAAATTCTATGTAACAAAAATTTTCTTCTACATGAAGTTTTTGTTTTTCTTGTTTAAAGAAAAAGTATTTATTTTTTGTAGATACAGATCCTCTTTCAGCAAAATTACCATGTGCATTTGTCAAAACAAAAAAAAATATTATAAAAAATTTTATCAAGCTATTCTCCTATATTATACAAACTTAACTAGATTTTCACCGTAACTAAATTAATATAATATATCAATAACCTATATAATGTTTTATTTCATAACTCATCCTTATGCTTTAAATAGTCCTCCAAAAGAATCATGTCTTCTTCATCGCCCTTAAAGAGAAGACATGTTGATCCTGTAGTTTTATCATGGAAGATCTCTGGATTATAACAGTCTTTCAAAAGAATATTGAGTTCAAACCCTTTCATCAACGTTTTAGCTGTTGATTCTAAAATTTGTCGATAATTACTATTTTTATTAGAACTATTACAAATCGACATTATTTTCCTTAAGCATCTAATCTCTCGATAGTCTCCATGACTGCACAGATTTTTTTCTATATTTCTCAACATCAATTCCATTTAATTCAGGAATTAATGTGTAATCGATATTTCCTTTTCTAACTATCTTTTGAACCTTAACACCTTGACCAATTGTGTTTTGGTTCTCAGCTAATTGAATTAAAAGTTCTCGATACTCAGCTTCTTTAGCTTTCAATGTCTCAAGTTCCGTGCTGACGTTAACCCATTCACCAGCAGCCGAGACCCAAGCCATGTCATGTCTCTTCTCATAATCCTTTTCACTCAAAGGTGGAGGAATCAAAGATTCAACAAACTTCCAAAACTTTTTCTCTTCAACACAAAGGCGTTTGATATAGCTTTCGTCACGCCCCATCTCAACTAAAGCAGTATCACCGTCTCTGTATGAAAAGTAATGTACACTATCTATCCCAATTACTTCAAGTTGATGTTGCAATTGAGGGCGATATTTTTCTGGAACGATGCCTTGTTTAGCAAGTTGATGATCTTTTTCTCCTGGGCATTTGATCTCAACGGCGACAGAATGGTCTTCGGTAATTCCATCAAGATTAGCCATCATAAAATTTATCTTCGGATGAAAAAGTTGTTTAGGTTCTACAATGTTTCCCGTAAAAGCTTGGTAAGCTTCTCTTGCAATAGGCTCCAGTTCTCTTCCTCGTTTCATGGCATAGTTATCTTTTGTTTCTGGAGCCACTCCAAGTTTATCTTCCCAAAGCTGATATGGTGTACGCCACGGGGAAACTCCCATCACGACAGGAGCATCGGAAGCTCCAAGATAAGATTTTCTAGCGTTAACAAATTCAGTATAATCCATATTAAACTCCCACTGCTATTTGTTCAGATTCTCCATAGACATAACCAAGAGACTTAGATTTTCTTTCTTCATATTTTTTAGTAGCCACGGCTAATATCTTATCATACGTAGCTCGAGGCATTCCTTCTAATGTTTTTAAGTTTATTGTGTTTTCTAGGAAGTTCATAACGCAGGTACGATATTTTTGATCGTCGCCTATCATTTTATCAAGGTGTTGAGCTTCTTCTTCATTAATGGTATTTACATGTTCAGCAATCGTAGTAGCATCCTCTTCGTTGACAGGTTGGTCAAATGAAGGAGCTTCAGCTATCTCATCTTGGACGTAACATCCCTTAATAACATCAGGGAATAGCTGCCTTGCAAGCCTGCTCAATGCTCTAGCAAATAGCATATCCTTAGGGTATTTAAGCCACTGATTACGATATATTCCAGCTAACTTAGCATCTTCAATACTGAAAGACTCTACCCAAGTATCATTGTTGTCTTTTCTTTTCCCATGAAGAATGCAAATAGTATTATCGGACTTTTTGTCTTTGGTAATGCTGTGATTTTTAGCTCTTATTAATTCATTCATCATAGAAGCTGTCATTTCAACTTTACCCTGAACGAAATACATTCCTCCATTTAGAGCCCCTACTGGATCAACTCCAACAGAACGAGCTTTCTCAACGATAGCAAAGATTCCCGCTGCCCCTATCTTTTGATAATGAGAGGTCTTCATAAGTAATTCACACATCTTTTGTGTGTTTTGTAACTCCTTTAACATTGAATCAGAGTCATTTTTTATAATAAGTTCATTAGTTTTCATAATTTCTCCTAAATTGCTTCATTAAATATGGTTCTACGTGTAGCTGCTTTCTTTTCCAAGAGAGGCTCTCTTTTAGGGATACTGAGATCAAAAGAAGCTAAGACTTCCTCTAAGCAATCTTCTAATAATTCTATATCACCTGTTTCGTATATGGCGTTTCTTACTGAAATGAGCATGTCTTTTACAAACTCTAAATCAGGTAATTCGTCTTCATTGACCCAACCATTTTCTCTTAGTTGGTCCTCTTGTGTTGGTTCATCATAATCATAAGCTTCGTATAACATGTGGTTCTCCTGCGTGTAGCTTTCTAGTTCTTTGTTATAGTAAAAAATTTATTCACTTAACAGGTTCAATTTCTTACGACTCAAGTTAATGTTAGAGTTCGTATACATATAGATATTATCGTACACGAAAATTAAACGCAACAGATTTGTCTGGAAAAAAAATCCCTAATTTGTTTAATTTTATATTTAACATTCAACGAGGTGATAATGGATTTAGACGAATGGCTATGGAAAAAAAAGATTTCACAACAGAAGTTCTCTGATAAGATTGGTATTTCACATATTAACCTGCATCATATCATCTGCAGAAAAACTACTGCAAAGCTTAGAACAGCGATAAAAATTCTTGAACATACCAACAATGAAGTTGATCTCAAGAATCTATTGAGTGAAAAGGATTGTAAAAAGTATGATATACCTTTCTATTCGAGTCGATAATGAAATTATATCTATACAAAAAAGAATTTTCATTTATAAGAGACGTTGAGACGGTTAATAAAGTAATTCTTGAAGATACTCACATGAAAAGTGACAGGTCTCCGAGAACCACTTCTTTGACCTGTCGAGCTACACGCAATTTTTGAAGCTACCCCCAGGAAGGGGGCAACTGTAGAAATCACTAGACGTAAGGCTGTAACCTTACGCTTTAAAAACCCACGAAGGGAAGAAGAAAGGAAGTCACATTTCCTTACGATCTAAAAATCCTCTATGGGAAGAAGAAAGGAAGACCAATTTCCTTACGTCTTGGAGAACATCTTATCAAGACTAAGCATTTTTGGCCTACCTTAAAAATAACTTTAAAAAAAGGAGGGCCGGAATGGCTGGAATACCTTTACCAAATTACACCCAAATACCAAATATAATCTTTGATTACTGGATGAGTGTTTTAACTCCTGCTGAATTCAAGGTTCTACTATGCATTTGCCGTAAAACTTTCGGTTGGCAAAAAAAAAGGGATCACATCTCTGCTAGACAGATAGTACAAATGACAGGATTATCAAAAAATGGGATCAAAAAACTTTTAGATAGTCTAATTAAACATGGGTTGATCTCTAGATTCATGAGTAAGACTGAATGGGGAGACGCTCCAAATGAATACATGATATCCGTACAAGATGACATAAAAAAAGATCCCCCCTCCCC
>Ga0210101_1000721_pt1 | contig 10606 bp, 8 predicted proteins | sample Muzzi_PWC_D1_FD_185534 | JGI IMG/M metagenome (GOLD analysis project Ga0210101, IMG submission 185534) | Wetland microbial communities from San Francisco Bay, California, USA, that impact long-term carbon sequestration - Muzzi_PWC_D1 (SPAdes) | ecosystem: Environmental > Aquatic > Marine >...
GCGGCCCAAGCGGGCGAGCAGCTCCAGAAAACGACGGAGCAGTTCGCGCACCAGAACAAGCGACAGCGTGAGGCAGAGCAGGAAACGGCAGCGGAGGCCTTCAAGCGGCGTAAACAGGAGTTCGAGTCGCTGACGAAGCCAATCGAAAATGCGCTCAAGCAGGTGGAGAGCGAGGTCGAGTCACTGGCAAAACAACGGACCGAGACCGACGCCGTGCTGATCGACCAGATCAAAGGCCTCGGCAGCCAGACCGAGCGACTTGGACAGGCATTGCGCAATCCGAAGAGCCGTGGCGATTGGGGCGAGATCCAGCTGCGCCGCCTGGTTGAGCTTGCCGGCATGACCGAGCATGTCGACTTCGACCTGCAGAAGGAAATTCGCGGCGCAGACGCCCGTCTGCGGCCCGATATGGTCGTGCTCATGCCCGGTGAGCGACGCGTCATCGTCGACTCGAAGGTCGCGCTCGACGCGCTTGAGGATTCGCAGACGGCGGAAGCCGAGGCGGATCGCGTCGCGGCGTTGAAGAAGCTCGCGAGCGCGATCAGGACGCAAGTGAGGAGCCTGGCGTCCAAGGACTACCACGGCCAGTTCCAAGCGGGCCAGAGCCCGGACTTCGTGATCTGCCACATCCGGGTAGAGGCAGCATTGTTTGGCGCCCTGGAGGTCGAACCCGGGCTCTACGAGGAATCCTTGGCGCTCGGGGTGGTGATCTCGACCCCGCTCACGCTGGTCGCGCTGCTGCGTACGATCGAGCTCGGCTGGCGCACCGAGAAAATGGCCGGCGAGGCACAGAAGATCGCCGAGGCGGGGCGCGATCTGCACAAGCGCTCGGCAGTCTTTCTCGGGCACTTCAGCCAGCTAGGGGAAAGATTGGACAAGGCCGTGGAGACCTACGACAAGGTCGTCAGTTCAGCGGAACGCAATGTCCTGCCCAAACTCAGGCAGATGGAGGACTTGGGTGCAGCGTCTGCCAAGGAGCTCGAGGACCCGACGCGGGTCAATCGAGCAACCAAGCCGATCGTCGCCGAGGAGTTGCGCCAGCTAGAAACGGGCAGTGGTCCCGACGGTCCGGCGGTCGAGATGCCCGAGGCGACGGGGTCCGAGGCCGCGTAAGGCATTTGCGTGTGAGGTTTGGGTCGCCATGGGACCCTAAGCTCACACGCAACGCGGGCCGATTAGGATTCGGCCGCCCCGCAAGCAACCCGTTGGAGGAAGGTTTGGCCGTCGATACGAGCGCAGTCGCGAAGTTGGATGTGGAGCCGGGCACGCTGCCGGAGACGATGGCCGCGTGGGTGATCCGCCAGGAGCGCGAGGGCGAGCCGAACGACGCCTTCCAGCTCGAGCAGATCGAGGTGCCGCAGCCGGGGCCCTTCGAGGTGATCGTCCGCGTGATGGCGGCCGGGGTCAACTTCAACAACGTCTGGGCGGCGCTCGGCAAACCGGTCTCGGTCTTCGGCTACGGCGACCATCCCGAGTACGGCCACCACATCGGCGGCTCCGACGCCTCCGGCGTCGTCTGGGCGGTCGGCGAGGGCGTCACCCGCTGGAAGCCGGGCGACGAGGTCGTCGTCCACTGCAACCAGGCCTCCTACGAGGACGTCGAGGTGCACGGGCTCGACCCGATGGCGGCGCCGAGCCAGCGGATCTGGGGCTACGAGACGACCTGGGGCTCCTTCGCCCAGTTCACCAAGGTGCAGGCCCAGCAGCTCCTCCCCCGCCCCCAGAACCTCTCCTGGGTCGACTCATCCTCTTACGGGCTGACCTACTTCACCGCCTACCGGATGCTGATCGACCAGTGCAAGCTGCAGCCCGGCCACAACGTGCTGATCTGGGGCGCCGCCGGCGGCCTCGGCGTCTTCGCCGTGCAGCTCTGCAAGGCGGCCGGCGCCAACGCGGTCGGGGTCGTCTCCTCCGACGAGAAGGGCGAGCTGGTCAAGCAGCTGGGCGCCGTCGACTACATCAACCGCAAGGAGTTCGGCGAGATGATGCGCACGCCGGAGAACCTCGCCGACAAGGCCGCCGACAAGGAGCGCTTCAAGGCATCGCGGGGCTTCGCCAAGCGGGTCAAAGAGATCCTCGGCGACGCGCCGGACATCGTCTTCGAGCACGTCGGCCAGGCGACCTTCCCGACCTCGGTCTTCACCGTCAAGCCGTTCGGCAAGGTCGTGATCTGCGGCGCCACCTCGGGCTACCAGCTCGACTTCGACGTGCGCTACCTGTGGATGAAGCAGAAGCAGATCATCGGCTCGCACTTCGCCAACGCCTACGAGTGCATGCGCGCCAACCAGCTGATGGCCGAGGGTAAGGTTCGGCCGGTGATCTGGCAGACGATGCCCTTCGACGGGGTCGCCGAGGCGCACCAGCTGCTGCACGAAAACAAGCACCTCGGCAAGATCGCGATCCTGGTCGGGGCCGAGTCCGAGCAGGACGGAAAGAACGAAGACGGCGCCGGCGCGATCCGGGCCGAGGTGGGAGCGTAGAGATGGCCGAGGTATGCACGCTGGACTGGCACGTCGCCCCGTTCAAGGCCGACAAGTGGCTCGACCTCTGGGAACCGGCTGCGGCGCGGATGCCCGCTTTCGGCGCCAAGAGCTGGTCGTTGACCCGCTCGATCGACGACCCGCTCTCCTTCCAGCACAGCTCGATCTGGGAGAGCCGCAGCGACTTCGAACGCTACTGGTTCTCCGCGGAGATCGAGGCGGCCCGGGCGGCGATCGTCGACATGCACGACATCCCGATCCTGCCCAGCTGGCACACGCTCGTCGCCGCCGAGTAGGCGGCGCTCGGGGTCAGCCCCGCTCCAGCGGGGCCATGGTCAGGCCGGCGGAGCTGAGCTGCTCCCAGTAGTGCTCGGCCGGCTCGCGGGCGCCGCTCCAGACGATCGCCTGGCCGCTCTTGTGGATCGTCTCGGCGATCTCGTGGCCGCGCGCGAGGGTGACGCCGGGGAGCACCCTGGCAAGCGTCTCGGCGACGTGGTCGAAGGTGTTGTGGTTGTCGTTGCGGACGATCACCCGCCAGTTGCCGCCGAGTCCCGAGTCGGGCCCCGCAGGGCGCGGTTTCTCGATCGTCGCCGGCATCGCCCACCATTATGGGCGACCCGGTCGCAGGAAGGTGCGAGCGCCCGCCCCGGGGCGCGAGCTCAGCGCGCGCGAACCGCTGCGCCGAGGCTCGCCACCCGAGGCACCCTCGCCGTCGCGCGACGCTGGCCGCAGTGGGTGCCGAAGTGCTGGGTCCAGACATCGACCTTGGCGCGCCCCTCGAGCCGGCCGGTCGCGAGGCCGACGCCGATCTGGTCGAAGTCTCCGAGGATGTTGGCGCGGTGCTCAGGCGAGTGGATCCAGGCGCGGAAGGTTGCCCGCACGGTGCCCAGCTCGCCGGTGCCCCAGGCGATGTTCTCGCCGGCCCGCCAGCAACGTGCCGGGATGTAGCCGACCCGCTGCATCCAGTAGGTGAACTGGCGGCCGCAGGCGTAGTGGCTGAAGCTGTCGCAGCGGATGATGTCGCCCGACTTGCCCTCCGCTGAGCGATCGAGCTCGCGCAGCTCGCCGAGGCCGGCCCTGCCCGTGCGCCGGCGCGCGTAGTTCGTCATGCAGCGCATCGCGCGCTCCTGCTCGGCGGCGGGTGCGCCGGGATCCTGCTGGTGCGCGCAGACGTCGGGTGGGGCGATCAGGTTGGCGAGATCCACCGCCCGCGCGGCGGGCGCGAAGGCCGCCGCGACGGCGGCGGCGACGAGGGCCGGGAGCACGAGCTTGCGGGCCATGGCCCATCTGTCGTCAGCACGGGGCCGGGCCTTAGCGCTGCAACGACGCCGGGCGAACCGCTGGACGAACGTTGGAGGCCGGCCGGCGGGAGGCCCGCGGGCCCGATCCGCCGAGTCGGATCAGTAGGGGCTCGGAACCCTGACGACGACGTCGTCGAAGCTGCCCAGAGCGCCCTTCGCGTTGCCCGCCGCACCCAGGCCGAAGCCCGAGCTGCGTCCCTGCAGCTCGCCGGCGGCCGCGTCGACGACGTCGGCGACGGGCTGTTTGTTGACGAAGGCGAGGATCCGGCACTTGCCCTTTTCCGGTCCCCTGGTGACGTTGAAGGCGCGCAGGCGCATCTGGTTGGCGCGGTTGATCCCCTTGGCCCGGACGCCGCGCTCGACGTGCATGTACTCGATCTCGCCGTCGGGGGCGACGCGGCGCAGCTGCACCTTGCGCTGCAGCGGGAAGAGCAGCAGCTGGTAGCGCGCGCCGGCGCCCCCGGCGCGCAGGTTGACCGTCAGGTAGGCGCGGCGCTGGACCGGCTTCGGGGTGCCCTGCAGCAGCCGCCCGGTCACGGCCACTTCGAGGTCGCGGCCGATCACCGGGGTGCGGTAGGCGCATTCCGGAGTGCGCTTGCCGACGTAGATGCGAAAGGCGTGCTCGGAGCCGCCGCTCTTGCAGCGATCGCCGCTCAGCTTGACGACCTGGCCGCGCAGGGCGGCCGACTCCATGTTGCTGCGGTAGACGCCGATCACGGCCGCGCCGGCGCTCGCCGCGATCGCCAGCGCCGCCAGCACGGCGGCGGTCGATATGGCTGCTATCCGTCGATTCATCGCTCGGCAGCCTAAACACGCAGGCCGCGGAAAGATGCGGCCCCGGCGGCCTGAACGCACTCTTTCTCCGCGCGTGCGCGCGCTTTCTGGCCCACGGCGAACCGAAAACTCGGACGCGCCCGGGGCGGGAATATGATTTGGACGATGGCCGACCACCGACTGCCCGAGCGGGACCGCCCCTGGGTGATGCGCACCTACGCGGGCCACTCCGACGCGCGCCGCTCCAACGAGCTCTACAGGAAGAACCTCGAAAAGGGCCAGACCGGCCTCTCGGTCGCCTTCGACCTGCCGACCCAGACCGGCTACGACCCCGACCACGTGCTCGCCCGCGGCGAGGTCGGCAAGGTCGGTGTCTCGGTCGCCCACAAGGGCGACATGCGCCAGCTTTTCGACGGCATCCCGCTCGACGAGATGAACACCTCGATGACGATCAACGCGACCGCGGCCTGGCTGCTCGGCCTCTACATCGCCGTCGCCGAGGAGAACGGGGTCGAGCGCTCGGCGCTCTCCGGGACGACGCAGAACGACATCATCAAGGAGTACCTCTCGCGCGGCACCTACGCCTTCCCGCCCGAGCCCTCGATGCGGCTGATCGCCGACATGGTCGCCTTCACCGTCGACGAGGTGCCGCGCTGGAACCCGACCAACATCTGCAGCTACCACCTGCAGGAGGCGGGCGCGACGCCGGTGCAGGAGATCGCCTACGCGCTCTCGACCGGGATCGCGGTGCTCGACGAAGTGAAGGCCCGCGGCCAGGTCTCCAAGGCCGACTTCCCCAAGGTCTTCGGCCGCATCTCGTTCTTCGTCAACGCCGGCATCCGCCTCGTCGAGGAGGTCGCCAAGCTGCGCGCGATGGGCGCCCTGTGGAACGAGATCGGCCGCGAGCGCTACGGGGTGACCGACGAGAAGATGCTGCGCTTCCGCTACGGCGTGCAGGTCAACTCGCTCGGCCTGACCGAGGCCCAGCCGGAGAACAACATCCAGCGAATCGTGCTCGAGGCGCTGGCGGTGACGCTCTCCCGCGACGCCCGCGCCCGCGCGATCCAGCTGCCCGCCTGGAACGAGGCGATGGGCCTGCCCCGCCCCTGGGACCAACAGTGGAGCCTGCGCATCCAACAGGTGCTGGCCGAGGAGACCGACCTGCTCGAGTACCCCGACCTGTTCGAGGGCTCGGTCGTGATGGACGGCCTGGTCGCCGAGCTGAGCGAGGGCGCCCGCGCCGAGATGGCCGTGGTCGAGGAGCACGGCGGCGCGGTCGCGGCCGTCCCCTACATGAAGTCGCGCCTGGTCGAGTCGCACCGCGAGCGCGTCGCCCGGATCGAGAGCGGCGAGCAGGAGGTCGTCGGCCAGAACAGCTTCACCGAGAGCGAGGACTCGCCGCTGACCGCGGGCGCCGACGGCGGCATCCTCACCCCCGACCCCGAGGTCGAGCGCGAACGGGTCGAGGCGCTGGAGCGCTGGAAGGCCGAGCGCGACGAGGGCGCGGTGAAGGCGGCGCTGGAGGAGCTCGGCCGGGTCGCCGCCGACGAGAGCGCCAACGTGATGCCGGCGACGATCGCCGCCGCCAAGGCCGGCGCGACCACCGGCGAGTGGTCGGAGGTGCTGCGCGAGGCCTTCGGCGCCTACCGCGCCCCGACCGGGGTCGACGGCGCCGCCCCGCCCGGCCACGCCGACGAGCTGGCCGCGATCCGCGCCCGCGTTGACGAGGTCTCCGAGCGGATCGGCCACCGGATCAGGATCCTCGTCGGCAAGCCCGGCCTCGACGGGCACTCCAACGGCTCCGAGCAGATCGCCCTGCGCGCCCGCGACGCCGGCATGGAGGTGATCTACCAGGGCATCCGCCTGACGCCCGAGGAGATCGCCTCCTCAGCGCTGCAGGAGGACGTCGACGTGATCGGGCTCTCGATCCTCTCCGGCTCGCACCTGGAGCTCGTGCCCGAGGTCGTGCGCAGGCTGCGCGACGAGGGCGTCGAGGCCCCGGTCGTCGCCGGCGGCATCATCCCCCCCGCCGACGCCGAGCGCCTGCGCGAGGCCGGCGTCGACGGCGTCTACACGCCCAAGGACTTCGACATCAACAAGATCATGGGCGAGATCGCGAGCCTGGTCGAGCAGCGCGCAGCAGCACCTGCCGCAAGTTAACGCGGCTGCTTATGTACGGTTTATTGCCGTATTTCGCATCATACGTACGGATAATTTACAATTGGCGGCACGATGGTGCCCCGTACGTCCGCTTTTTCGCTATCCGACCAGCCCGAGGTCTTCCTCAGCACGGCTGAGACGTCGCGAGCGGTAGGCGCGGCCGTCAAGGCTGGACAGGCGAGGAAGCTCGGCCCGCGCCTCTACACCAAGAACACCGAGGCCCCCTTGGAGCAGGTGGCCCGGCGCAACTGGCAGAGGATCGCGGCGCTCTATTTCCCGGGCTCCGTCGTGGCCGATCGCAGCGCCTTCGAGGCCAAGCCATCCGAGGATGGCTCGCTGTTCCTCGACGTGGGCGCCGCGCGCGTGCGGCGGGAGGCGGTTCGCCTCCCTGGGCTGACCATACGCCCCCGCAGCGGCCCCGGACCGGTCGCCGGCGACATGCCGTTCATGGACGGCCTGCACTTCTCCGGGCCGGCGCGCAAGTTCCTCGACAACATGCGGCCTTCCCGAGCACGTGGCGGCAGCGTCTCGCGAACGCTCTCGCGGGACGAGATCGAGGACGAGCTGGTTCGACTGGCGGCGCGACGCGGCGGCCAGGCGTTGAACGAGATCCGCGACCAGGCCCGCGACGTCGCCGGGCCGCTCGATGCCCAAGAGGAGATGCGGACCCTCGACGAGCTGATCGGCGCCGTGCAGGGAACGCGCGATGCGCGGCTGAATACCCCCGCGGCGCGCGCCCAGGGCGACGGCCTGGGCTTCGACCCGCGACGCATCGAGCTGTTCGAGGCACTCCAGGCGCATCTGCTGCGGACACCGTCGCCCGAGCGCGACGAGCAGCCAGGCTCCTTCCCGGCGCTCTCGTTCGTCGAGGCGTACTTCTCCAACTGGATCGAGGGAACCGAGTTCGAGCTCGACGAAGCGAAAGAGATCGTGTTCGAAGGCGTCGTGCCCGAGGGGCGCTTCCAGGACGCTCACGACGTCCTCGGCACCTTCGAGCTGGTCGACGACGCCGACCTGCGGGCGCGCGTGCCCGCCGGAGTCGAGGATCTGCTCGAGCTGCTCCGCTCGCACCACGCGCTGATGCTGGGACGGCGCCCCTCGGTCAATCCCGGCTCCTTCAAGACGCAAGTGAACCGCGCGGGCGGCACCACCTTCGTCCACCCCGACCTGGTCGTCGGCACTCTCGTCGAGGGCTATCGCTACTACGAGGCCCTCCCCCCCGGGCCGGCCAGGGCGATCTTCATGATGTACCTGATCGCCGAGGTACATCCCTTCACCGACGGCAACGGCCGCGTCGCGCGGGTGCTGATGAACGCCGAGCTGAGCGCCGCCGGCGAGCAGCGCATCGTGATCCCGATCGTCTACCGCGACAACTACCTGCAGGGCCTGCGCGCGCTCTCGCGCAACGGCAACCCGCAGCCGCTGGTCCGCGTGCTCGACTTCGCCCAGGCCTACGCCGCGGCGATCGATTGGAGCGACCTGCCGACCGCGGAGCGAACGCTCGAACAGACCAACGCCCTGCTCGAGCCCGAGGTAGCCGATGAACGCGGCCTGCGCCTCGAGCTGCCGCCCCGGTAGCACGGCGGGTCGTCAGTCAGCGCCATGCGGCGATCAGCTCCTCCGGGCCCAGCTCGACGTCGAGCTCATTCGTCGCGAAGCCGGAGCGGGACACGCCGACGAGGCGTCGCCTCACCGGCCCCCTAACGACCAAATTTGGTACTCCCAACCTTGGTACTTAACTTCCAGGTACTGCGAACAGCCCGTGATCCCAAGCCAGCCTCCTTTAGGCGGAAATTCCGCACTCCAGGGCGGCGGTCTCCGAGTTGTCCGGGTGCTTAACTCCGAGTTGTCCGGGTGCTTAATTCCGAATTGTCCGGATCACGGTGGTAGCCTTTGGCGGCGTGGCGCTCATTCCTCGCAACATCGAGCCCGAGGTCCGCGACATCCTCGCGGCCAGTCGCGCAGCGGCCGTTCTCGGCCCACGCCAAGCCGGAAAGAGCACGCTCGCGAAAAAGCTCCAACGGGCCGGCGTCGTGCCCTACTACTACAGCCTGGACGACGAGGAGACGCGCAAAGCGGCACTTGGAGACCCCGACGGCTTCGTCGCCGACATCGAGAAGCCCGCCGTGATCGACGAGGTTCAGCGGGCGCCCGGCCTGCTGTTGGCGATCAAGCAGGTGCTCGACTCCTCCGGCGCACGCGGCCAGTTCCTGATCACCGGCTCTGCGAACGTCCTCGCTTCCCGCGCCGTCGCCGACGCGCTTCCCGGTCGCGTCGAGTACGTGAAGCTCTGGCCGCTCTCCCAGGGGGAGATCGAGGGCAAGAGGGACGCATTCATCGACCGCGTCCTGGGGGCAGATCCTCCAAGGCTGAGCGGTGAACCCAAGGGACGGGCCGCCCATGCCCAGCGCGTCGTACGGGGAGGGTTTCCGGACGCCTTCCGGCGCACCGATCGGCAGCGGGGGCGTTACTTCGACTCCTACGTGCAGGCGGTCGTCAGTCGCGACCTCGCGAGTGTTGGGCGCCTGCGGGTCGATCCCGAGCTCCTTGCTCGGCTACTCGGCCTCCTCGCGGCCCGCTCCGGCGCATTGACAGCGTCCAGTCGACTCGCCGGCGAGCTCGAAGTCGATGGCAAGACGGTCAAGGCCCACACGGCGATGCTCGAAGGGGTCTTCCTCGTGAGACGGCTGCGGCCCTGGTCGCGCAACATCGGCTCGCGCCACGTCAAAACGCCCAAGCTCTTCCTCACCGATGCCGGACTGCTGTCGGGGATGTTGGGCATCGACGCGAGCCGATACTCGGCCGTCGACCAAGGAGAGCTTGCCGGGATGCTCTTGGAGACTTTCGTAACGATGGAGTTGGCCAAGCAACAGACGTGGGCCGAGGCTCGCACCGAGCTCTTCTTCTACAGGGACGCCCAACAGCGAGAGGTGGATATCGTCATCGAATCCGCTGCCGGGGACGTAGCCGGTGTGGAGGTCAAGTCCACCGCCTCGGTTGGCAGGTCCGACAGCCTCGGCCTCCGCTTCCTGCGCGACAAGCTAGGCGCCCGCTTCAAGGCCGGCGTCGTGCTCTACACGGGGTCGAACACGCTCCAGCTCGACGATCGGGTCTGGGCCGTGCCACTTGCCGGGCTTTGGGACTGACGACGACGTAACGCGCACGCACCGAGTCAGAGGTGGCTCCCGGAGAGGTCGAGCCGATCGCCCTGCCACAGCCCGCTCACCGGAACCGCGGCGAGGCGGTCGCCGAAGGGGATGGTCTGGGAGCCGGTGTAGAGGAGCACGCCGGCCTTGAAGCGCCCGCCCAGGGTGTCGCGCAGGTACCGCAGGCCGGCGAAGTCTTCGGCGTCGGGCGATGCCCCCGCCTTCACCTCGACCCCGACGATCTCCCCGCTGCGGCGCTCGAGAATGACGTCGACCTCCCGCTGTCGCTGGTCTCGGTAGTGATGAATCGACGGTGGCCGCTCGGAAAGCTCCGCGAGGCGCACGAGCTCCATCGCGACGAAGCTCCCGAACATGGACCCGGCAAGCGGGCCGTCCTCGACGATGCGGGTCTCGTCCGCGCCGGTGAGATGGGCCAGCAGGCCACTGTCGACGACATGCAGCTTCGGGCTCTTTACAAGCTTCGCCCCCAGGTTCCGGTGCCAGGACCTGACCCGCCGGATGAGGTAGAGCCGCTCGAGGATCGCGACGTGCTTCTCGACCGTGACGCGGCTGATTCCCAAGTCGCGGGCAATGCCGTTGACGTTGAGGATGGCGCCGGACCGGGCAGCGACCATCTGCAGCACGTCGCTGACGTTCGAGGGCTCCCGCACGTTCGCGACATCGCTCAGATCACGACTCAGCAGCGACTCGACATAGCTTTCAAAGAACCGGCTGAGCGCTCGCG
>Ga0210101_1000722_pt1 | contig 10604 bp, 10 predicted proteins | sample Muzzi_PWC_D1_FD_185534 | JGI IMG/M metagenome (GOLD analysis project Ga0210101, IMG submission 185534) | Wetland microbial communities from San Francisco Bay, California, USA, that impact long-term carbon sequestration - Muzzi_PWC_D1 (SPAdes) | ecosystem: Environmental > Aquatic > Marine >...
TTGCGGCTAACCCTACGCGACCCGACCGCCTCACTCGGATAGCCTGGCGCGCAATGGCAAGGCAGAGCGACGGCACCGCGGCCGACGTGCTGACGATCTTCGGGATCAGCGGCGACCTGGCGAAGAAGATGACCTTCCGGGCGCTCTACCGGCTGGAGGCGGGCGGCAAGCTGAACTGCCCGATCGTCGGCGTCGCGATCGACGAGTGGGACGAAGAGACGCTGCGCCGGCACGCCCACGACGCGATCGGCTCGACCGTCGGCAGCCCCGACGAGGACGTCTTCGAGCGCCTGATCGGCCGGCTGACCTACGTGCAGGGCGACTACTCCGACCCCGCCACCTTCGAGCGGGTCAAGGGGGCGATCGGCGGCGCCGAGAACCCGGTCTTCTACCTGGAGATCCCGCCCTCGCTGTTCTGCACCGTGGTCAAGGGCCTCGGCGCGGCCGGGCTGACCGAGAACGCGCGGATCGTGATCGAGAAGCCGTTCGGCCACGACCTCTCCTCGGCGCGCCGGCTCAACGGCGAACTGCACGAGATCCTCGCCGAGGATCAGATCCTCCGCATCGACCATTACCTCGGCAAGGAGCCGGTGATGGACATCGCCTACCTGCGCTTCGCCAACTCGATGCTCGAGCCGGTCTGGAACCGCGAGCACGTCGCCCACGTGCAGGTGACGATCGCCGAGAACTTCGGGGTCGAGGACCGCGGCCGCTTCTACGACGCGGTCGGGGCGATGCGCGACGTGATCCAGAACCACGCCCTGCAGGTGCTCTCGCTGGTCGCGATGGAGCCGCCCTCCGGCAACCAGGTCGACACGATCCGCGACAAGAAGGTCGAGCTCTTCCGCGCCGTGCGCACCGCCGACCCGAAGCACTACGTGCGCGGTCAGTACGAGGGCTTCCTCGACGTCACCGACGTCAAGCCCGACTCGACCACGGAGACCTTCGCCGCGGTCGAGCTGGCGATCGACAACTGGCGCTGGAGCGGCGTGCCCTTCTTCATCCGCGCCGGCAAGAACATGCCGGTCAAGGCGAGCGAGGTGAACGTCGTCTTCAAGCGCCCGCCGCGGCTCGGCGTCGCCGAAGGGGCGCGGCCCGAACCGAACCAGATGACGATCCGGATCGAGCCGACGCCGGGCGCGCGCACCCGCCTCTACGCGAAGCGGGCCGGCGAAGAGGCCCTCGAGGCGGCCGACCTCGAGGTGCTCTTCGAGAAGACGCCGGGCGAGGACCCCGAGCCCTACGAGCGCCTGCTCGGCGACGCGCTGGCCGGGCGCAGCCAGCTCTTCACCCGCGAGGACGCCGTCGAGGAGACCTGGCGGATCGTCCAGCCGCTGCTCGACGACCCGGGGCCGGTCCACACCTACGAGCCGGGAACCTGGGGGCCGAAGCAGGCCGACGACCTGACCCGCGGCCTCTGCCAGTGGTACGAGCCGTGGATGCCGGAATAGCCCAGGCGGGAGAGGCGGGCGGAGAGCGCGCCGACGCGCTGCTGGCGCGGCTCGGCTTCGAGCGCTGGCGGCCCGGACAGCGGGAAGCGGTGGAGGCGGCCCTGGCGGGCCGCGACTCGCTGATCGTGATGCCGACCGGCGGCGGCAAGAGCCTCTGCTACCAGCTGCCGGGGCTGGCGAGCGGGGACCTGACGATCGTCGTCAGCCCGCTGATCGCGCTGATCAACGACCAGTGGCAGCGGTTGACCGACGCCGGCCATCCGGTCGCGATGGTGACCTCGGCGATGCCGCCCGAGGGGATCCGCGCGGCGCTCGCCCGGGTGCGCGACGGCGGGGCGCGGATCGTCTACTGCTCGCCCGAGCGCTTCGCCTCCGGCGCCTTCCTGGAGGCGATCGGGGAGCGCCGCATCGACCTGCTCGCGGTCGACGAGGCGCACTGCGTATCGGAGTGGGGGCACGACTTCCGCCCGGACTACCTGCGCCTGCCGGAGGTCGCCGAGCGGCTCGGCGGGCCGACGGTGATGGCCTGCACGGCGACCGCGACCGAGGCGGTGGCGGCTGAGATCGCGACCCGCTTCCGGATGCGCGAGCCGCTGCAGGTGCGCTCCGGCTTCGATCGCCCGAACCTCTCCTTCGACGTCGTGCGCCTGGAGGGCAAGGGCTCGAAGGCACGCCGCCTGGCGCTGCTCGAGGCCGGCCTCGGTGACCCGGCCAACCTGCCGGCGATCGTCTACTGCGGCACGCGCAAGGACACCGACGAGCTGTTCGAGACGCTGCGCGACGGCGGCCTGCGCGCCGTCCCCTACCACGCCGGCTGGGAGCCGCACCACCGGGCCGAGGCGCAGCGCCGCTTCATGGCCGGCGAGGCCGACGTCGTCGTCGCCACCAACGCCTTCGGGATGGGCGTCGACAAGGCCGACGTGCGCTCGGTCTGGCACGTCGCGATCCCGACCAGCCTCGAGGCCTACTACCAGGAGGCCGGCCGCGCCGGGCGCGACGGCCTGCCGGCCCGGGCGGTGCTGCTGGCGATGAAATCCGACCTCGGCCGGCTCGTCCGCTTCAACCAGCAGCGCGCCGGCGACCCCGAGCTGGCGATCGCCCGCGAGCGCGGCTGGCGCGACTACGGCACGATCAAAGAGTTCATCTATTCCGAGCGCTGCCGCCGCCGCAGCATCCTCGACCACTTCTCCGACGGCACGGCCGGGGCGCCGCTGGAGCGCTGCTGCGACGTCTGCGACCCACTCGAGTGGCTGCCCGACCCGGAGACGATCCCAATCCGCCGCAAGCCGAGCGCGAAGAGGCCCTCAGCCCCGCCCCCCGAGCTCTCCCCCGCCGACACCCAGCTCTTCGAGCGTCTCAAGGAGTGGCGCCTCAGCGCAGCCGGCGAGAAACCCGCCTACACCGTCGCCCACAACTCGACCCTGGAAGCGATCGCCGCCACCCGCCCGGCGAGCGAGGACGCCCTGCTCGCGATCAAAGGCATCGGCCCGAGCTTCGTAGCGAAGCACGCCGCCGACGTCCTGGCGCTGATCGCTTCGGCGGCCGCCGAAGCGGCCTGATCGTCCCGCCTAGACGTCGTCGCGGCCGAAGTTGGCCAGGGCGACCTGTTCGGCGAGCTTGAGCAGGCCGAGGGTCGAGTGCGGCGAGGAGGCGGTGCTGCGCATGCGCACGTGCGAGCCGTGCGGGCCGCGGATCTCGACGATCGTGCAGATGTCGCCGATCTCGCTGTCGTCTCCGTAGTCGGCTTCGATCGCTTCCATCTGCGACGCGATGTGCTGGCCGACTTTGCTCTGGTCGAGCGCCATCTGGATCACCCCTCCGTTCGTTTGCTTGCGATTCCGGTCAGGATCTCACGCACCGTGCGCTCGGCGACGAGCGCCGTGATGTCGGCCGAGCCGACCGCGGTCGGGATCACCTCGACCAGCTCGGCGCCGACCAGGTCGAGGCCGCCGGCGAACAGGCGGCAGGCGCGCAGCAGCTCGGCGCTGCTCATCCCGCCCGGCTCGGGCGTGCCCGTGCCGGGCGCGAAGGCCGGGTCGAGCACGTCGATGTCGACCGAGAGGAAGACCGGGCCCTGCCCCACCGCGGCGATCGTGCGCTCGACCGTTGCCTCGACCCCCCGCTCGCGCAGCTCATGCATGAAGACGCTGGTGATGCCCTGCGCGGCCTGCCAGGCGAACTCCTCCTCGCCGGGCCAGTAGCCGCGCAGGCCGATCTGGGCATAGCGGGCGGGGTCGACGTGGCCGGACTCGACCAGCCGGCGCATCGGCGTGCCGTGCGAGACCTCGACCCCGAAGACCTCGCGGCCCGTGTCGGTGTGGGTGTCGAGGTGGACGAGGCCGAGCGGGCCGTGGCGCGCGGCGCAGGCGCGGATGTCGGGCTCGGCGATCGAGTGGTCGCCGCCGAGCACGATCGGGATCGCACCCGCGGCGAGCACCTCGCCGACGGTGGACTCGATCGCCGCGTGGCTGCGCGCAGGGTCGGCGGGAAGCACCGGGGCGTCGCCGAAGTCGACGACGCGCAGCAGCTCGAAGGCGTCGACGCCGGCCTCCAGGTGCGGCCCCGGAGGGCAGCTCGCGGCGCGGATCGCGCGCGGCGCGAAGCGGGCGCCCGGCCGGTCGGAGACGAGGTCGTCGGTCGGCGCGCCGACGATCGCCACGTCGACTCCCCCCAACTCGTCCGGGTCCTCGGTCCAGGGGGCGCCGGCGAAGCTCGGCAGGCCGGCGTAGTCGGGCTTCTCGCCGTACTCGCGCCAGCGTCGCAACGGATCGATCATCCGGGTCAAGTGTTTCAGGCCCAGGCGGCTTTCTTGTCACCATCCGCCGCTCGCTCGATGAGGCGCCCAGGCAACATGACCGCCAAGCCGATCGCCGCGCTCTGCGCTGCGGCGCTGCTCTGCTTGCTCCTCGCCGCCCCCGCCGCCTCCGATGCCTCGCTCGTGCCGCGCGGCAAGAACGTCTTCTTCGGCGTCAGCGACACCGGCGACCCCGGCGACTTCGGCCAGTTCTCCGATGTGCTCGACAAGCACCCGGCGCTGATCCAGACCTTCCGCACCTGGGGCTCGGACTTCCCCGAGTCGATCGAACGCTGGCAGACGGCGCGGGCGCGCCCCGTGCTGCACGTCACGACCGCCGACAACAACGACGGCGACGAGCTGATCAGCCCGCGGGCGATCGCCGGCGGAGGCGGCGACGGCTACCTGATCCGCCTCAACAAGCTCTTCGCGACGAAGCAGATGCCCGCCTACATCCGCCCGCTCGGCGAGCCGAACCGCTGCCGCAACGTCTACGCCGCCTACGATTGCGCCGGCAAGTGGCGCGACGCCGCGCACAGCCCGCGCAACTACAGACGCGCCTTCCGCCGCATCTACGTGATCGTCCACGGTGGCGGCAAGCGGCGCCAGATCAACCGCCGCCTGCGCAAAGCCGGCCTGCCGCCGCTGCGCAGCCGCCTCGGCGGCCTGCCCAGGGCCCCGGTCGAAGTGATCTGGAGCCCGCTGCCGGCCGGCTCGCCGACCGTCCCCCACAACCGGCCGAAGCACTTCTACCCGGGCAGCCGCTGGGTCGACTGGGCCGGCACCGACTTCTACTCCGACAACCAGGACTGGAAGGCGCTGCGCGGCCTCTACCGCCGCTTCTCCGGCAAGCCCTTCGCGATCACCGAGTGGAGCGTCTCGACCGGCGACGACTCGGCCTTCGTGCGCAAGCTGATGACCTGGATCGCCCGCCACCGGCGCGCCAAGATGCTGATCTACTACCAGGACTTCGGTTCGGCCAGCTCCTACCGGATCCAGAACTGGCCGGCCAGCCTCTCCGTCCTGCGCCGCAAGATCCACAACGGCCGCTACCCCTCCTACGCCCCCCACTTCCCCAAGGCGCCCCCGCCGCCGCGCGGCGGCATCGCCCCCAAGCGCCGGCGCTGAGCACCAGTGGTCAGTTGACCCCCGAATCCGGGGGCAAAGTGACCACTGGCGTTCGGTCGGGTCAGCGCGCCTCGCGGCGCTGCGCCAAAGCCGCCCTGTACTTGAACGGCTGCAGCGCGGTGATGCTCGAGTAGCCGACCAGGTAGAGGCGGCGGCCGTCGGAGACGACCGGCGTGTAGGTGCCGCGCGGGTAGCGGAAGACCGTGCGGCCGCCCTTCATCGCGAAACCGGTGGTCGAGGTGTCGTCGAACTCGGCGACGTAGACGATGTCGCCGATCGCGACCAGCGAGCCGATCACCGAGCCGCCGGCGGAGCGGATCCAGCGCGGCACCCCGTTGCGCGCGTTGAGCGCGTAGACGTTGCCGTCGAAGGAGCCGATGTAGACGGTGGGGCCGGTCCGCCGCGTCTTGGCGACAGCCGGGCCCGAGTAGGCGTAGCCGCCGGTCGAGTAGGTCCAGGCGATGGTCCCGTCCTTGCTGTCGAAGCTGTAGACCCGGGTGTCGTTGTTGCCCGCGTAGACGCGGCCGAAGGCGACCGCCGGGGTCGAGTAGAAGGCGCCCGAGCTGCCGAAGCCCTGGCCGAGCGAGTCGCTCTGCCAGAGGCGCTTGCCGTCGCGGGCGCGGACCGCGTTCATGTAGCCGCCGTAGTCGCCGACGTAGAGCACGCCGCCGTAGTAGGCGGGCGCCGCCTTGACCGGGCCGCCGAGGCCGGACGCCCAGCGCACGTTGCCGTTGACGGTGCTGAGCGCGTAGAGGTTGCCGTCTTCGCAGCCGAGGTAGAGCGTGCGGCCGACGACGACCGGAGAGGACTCGGCGCGGTCGGGCAGCGAACGCTTCCACAGCACCTTGCCGGTGCGGGCGTGGAGCTTGACGACATGGCCGGGGACGAGGTTGACGATGTAGAGGCGGCCTTTCGAGTAGGCCGGCGAGGAGGCGTTGAGGCGACCGATCCGGCGGCGCCAGAGCTGCTTGCCGCTGTCGGCGTCGAGCGCGATCGCGTAGCCGTTGTTGTCGACGAAGAAGACGCGGCCGGCGGCGACGACCGGCGGGAACTCGAGCAGCGGGCCGTCGGTGTAGCGCCACTTTTTCTGGAACGGCGGGCGGATACCCCGGACCGGCAGGTAGCGCGTGCGGGCGCGGTCGTAGCCGTAGAGAGGCCAGTTGAGCGCGCGGCGCCTGCGCACGCGCTTCTCCCGCTTCGGCTGCTGAGGCTGGAAGCCGGCCGCTTCGTTGTGGATGTCGGCGGGGCGCTTGAGCGCGTCGTATGCGATCCCCGCGAGCCCGGCGAGCACGACGACGAGCGCCGCGATCAGCGCCAGCATCGCCCAGCGGTGCTCGCGCCAGAACCAGGCGGGGTGGCGAAACAGCCGACGGGTCTCGCGCCCGAGGCGCCGCAGGCGGCCGACGTCGGGCTGCCCGCTCATCGGCGCCGCTCCCAGAGCTCGACGAAGCCGAGGTCCCGGAAGCCGAGCCGCTCGTAGGCGGGGGCGCCCGCCTTGCTCGCCTGCAGCGAGGCCGTAGCCATGCCCTGCGCGCGGGCCTCGGCCAGCGCCCGCCAGAGCAGCCAGCCGGCGATGCCGCGGCGCTGCCACTCGGGCGGGGTCGCGACTCCGGTGACGCAGCAGTCGTCGCCGATCTCGAGCGTGCCGACGCAGCCGACCGGCTCCGACCCGCGATAGGCGCCGTGCCAGCGGATCGGCGACTCGTCGGCAAGGGCGGCGCGGAAGGCGTCCTCCTCGTAGCCGTAGGCGCGGTCGTTGAGATCGGCCGCTGCCGCCGGATCGATCGGGCCCGGCTCGATCCCGTCCGGCGCCCGCGGCGGGCCGGCCAGCTCGTCGAGCGCGACCGCCATCGCGCGCGGAGCGCTGTCGAGGGTGTGGGCCCGGTCGGCGAGCGCGCCCGCCGCGGCGCGATCCTCATCTGGAACCCAGACCGCCCAGGCGCGCACGCCGGCGGACTCGTAGGCCGCGGCCAGCTCCGCGTGCCCGCGCTCGAGGGCGCCCGGGTCGGAGTAGAAGACCGAGTTGAAGATCGAGCGCTGCGGGGTGCTCGGCACGACTGCTGCGACCAGCCCGTCGCGTTCGATCAGGCGCGAGTCGGGGGCGCCGCTGCCGAACGCCTCGACCTCGGCCCGCAGGCCGTCGATCGCCCGGCGTCGCAGCTCCTCGTCGTCGAACGCCTTGCCCATCCGGGCCGGCTAGGCCTCGGTGGCCGTCGCGGACGACTGCCGCTCGGCCTCGGCGGCGACTCCGTCCAACAGCTGCCCGATCCCCAGCTTGACCGCGGCGACGACCGCGCCGCCGACGAGCGGCAGGGTCGGCATCGTGTGCACGGCGTAGGTCACCCGGGTGCCGCTCGCGCTCGGCTCCAGCGTCGCGGTGCCGACGTGATCGCGCACCGGCAACCCGGAGAGCAGCTTGTAGGAGAAGCGGCTCGGCCGCTCGTAGGCGATCGTCTCCTCGCGCAGCGGCGGCCCGACCGCGACGAGCCGCCGGACCGAGCCGACCCCGTTCGGTGCCGGCTCGCCCTCGCGCTCGAGCACCGACTTGCGCAGCGGGGTCATATCCGCGTAGCGGCGGTGGTCGGTCAGGACGTCGAAGACGACCTCGGGTGCCGCCTTGATCTCGCGCACAAGAGTGAAGCTGGCCACGGCCGCAGCCTACCGGGCGGGCCGGGGCGGCTTCACGCCAACCGCCATCTTCGTGGGTCGCTTCCCTCGACCGGCGCGGCCTCGCCGAGGATCGTCATGTGGTCGAGGCAGGAGAGGACGATCTGCAGGACCCAGGCGCTGACCGGCGTGTTGAGGTTCTCGGCGCCGACGATCTCGCCGACTATCTCGAAGCCGGTGCGCTCTCCCTCGGCCAGCGCGGCGCGCACCTTCTCGAGCAGCTCGCCGACCTGGCGACGCGCCTCGGCGATCTTCGCCTCGGGGTCGCGGAAGGTGCGGCCGTGGCCGGGCAGGACGAGGTCGACGTCGAGCGGCTCGACCTGGTCGAGGCCGGTGAGGAATTCGCCGACCGGGTCGGGGCTGTGCCCGTGGTCGAAGAAGAGCACGGTGCGGCCGAGTAGGTGGTCCCCGGAGATCAGCAGCCTGCGCTCGGGCTGGTGCAGGACGACGTGCGAGGGCGCGTGGCCGGGCGTCTCGTAGACCTGCCAGGCACCGAGGTCGGTCTCGACCTCAACCCCGGGGACGAGGTCGCGGTCGGGCTCGACGATCGCGTCGATGCCGTTGTCCTCGCCCTCGCGGCGCTCGCGGTAGCGCTCCAGCGCGGCCGGCGGCACGCCGCCCTGGCGCGCCGCCTCGATCCGCTGCTCGAGCGCCGCCGCGGGGTCGTCGGCGAGCAGCCGCACGTGTTCCCAGCGGGGGTGCATCCAGAGCTGGCAGCCGGCTCCCTCGACGATCGGCGCGGCCAGCCCATAGTGGTCGGTGTGCGAGTGGGTGCAGACGAGCAGGCGCACGTCCTCGAGCCCGAATCCCGCCTGGGCCAGGGCGATGTCGAAGCGGCGCAACCCGCCCTCGCCGCCGATCCCGGTGTCGAAGAGGACGATGCCGCCGTCGGCGGCGACGGCCCAGGCGTTGCCGTGCGGGACGCCGGGCCAGGGCAGCGGCAGGCGCAGGCGCCAGATCCCGGGCAGCACTTTCTCCGCCCGCGGCTGGACGGGTTTGGCCTCGCTCATACCCCGCCGGCGGGGCGGCGGTGGTCTGCATCGGCCTCGGCCCGGCGCGGGATCAGTCGCGCCGCCAGCACGAAGCCGAGCGCGGCGAACACGGCGGCGACGATCACCGCCCAGTGCATGCCGGTGACGAAGCCCTGCGAGGCGACGTCGATCAGTTCGGCCCCGGGTGCGCCACCGGCCTTTTCGCCTACCTCGACGGCGCCGGTGATGCTGTTCTCGGCGGCCGACTGCGCTTCCGCCGGCAGCTTCGAGTAGATCGCCGAGTCGGTCAGGTGGCTGCTGAAGACCATCTGCCCGATCCCACCCATCACGGCGATCCCGAACGAGGCGCCGATCTGGCGGATCGCGGCGTTCGTGCCCGAGGCCATCCCCGCTTTGTCGGCCGAGACCGAGCTCATCATCGCCGCCGAGGCGGGCGGCTGGATCAGCGAGACGCCGGCGCCTGCGAAGAGCAGGCCGGCGAAGACGATCAGGTAGGAGGAGTCGGTGCTCGTCGCGAGGAAGATCAGCAGCCCCGCGGCCAGCACCGCCATCCCCGCCATCACCGTGCGGCGGTCGCCGCGGCGCTCGGCGATCTTCGGCGCCAGCGGGGCGACGATCAGCAGCGCCACGGCGAACGGCACCAGCGCCATGCCGGCTTTCAGCGGCGAGTAGTCGCGCACGGTCTGCAGGTAGAGGGTGAGCTCGTAGACGAGCCCCATCAGGGCGAGGAAGGCGATCGTGATCGCCAGCATCCCCGAGGTGAAGGGGGCCGACTTGAACAGGCGCGGGTCGAGCTCGGGAAAGGCCTGGCGCAGCTCGTAGCGCACGAACCAGATCAGCAGGATCGCGGCGATGGCGAAGGCGCCGAGCACGGGGGCCGAGCTCCAGCCCCGCACGGGGCCCTCGATCAGTCCGTAGAAGAGCCCGAAGAGGCCGGTCAGCGAGAGCAGCGCCCCGACCGCGTCGATCGGCGGCGCCGCCGAGTCCTTCGACTCGACCACGTTGCGCCCGATCATCAGCGCGCCGAGGATCACGATCGGCACGTTGATGTAGAAGATCCAGCCCCAGGCCGAGGTCGAGTCGAGGATCAGGCCGCCGAGGATCGGCCCGGCGGCGAGCCCGATCGCCGACATCCCGGCCCAGATCCCGATCGCCCGTGCGCGCTCCTTCTCGTCGCTGAAGGTGGAGCGGATCAGCGAGAGGGTCGAGGGCGGGATCGCGCCGGCGCCGAGGCCCTGCAGGGCGCGGGCGAAGATCAGGAAGGTGGCGCTGTTCGCCGCATCGGAGAGGCCGGAGAGGACCGAGCCGACGATGAAGACGCCCATTCCCGCCAGTAGCACCCGTTTGCGGCCGAACTTGTCGCCGACGGAGGCGGAGAGCAGGATCGTCGAGCCGAACATGATGATGTAGGCGGAGTTGATCCAGACGAGCTGCGAGGAGCTGGTGTCCAGATCGCGGGCGATCGTCGGCAGGGCGACGTTGAGGATCGTGCCGTCGATCCCGACCATGATCAGCGGGATCGAGATGGCGATCAGGATGCGGCGCTTGGACTTGTCCACACTGCGATCCTAT
>Ga0210101_1000723_pt1 | contig 10584 bp, 4 predicted proteins | sample Muzzi_PWC_D1_FD_185534 | JGI IMG/M metagenome (GOLD analysis project Ga0210101, IMG submission 185534) | Wetland microbial communities from San Francisco Bay, California, USA, that impact long-term carbon sequestration - Muzzi_PWC_D1 (SPAdes) | ecosystem: Environmental > Aquatic > Marine >...
GGTCTGCTGCAGAAGGCGGCCCATTCGATGCGGTTCGGGGTTGCGGTTTACAACTTCGATCACCACAAGCCACCGGCCGACATCTATATCAACAACAGCGTCAATGGCGGGACGTTGAATCCCTGCTATCCGGATACCGGTCGCCCGGTCGAGCAACGCACCAATTACGATATCTGCCTCTCAACGGGGGTGCATGACCCGCTTCTGAACAGTATCCGGGTGGTTGAAGAGCATCCGCTGATCTGGGGGACGACGCCGATCGCGGAGACCCTGGTGGAGATCGGAAATTACCTGCGGCAGAACAACGCCAGGGGCAGAGGATTTTATGATGACCGGAGCAACCGGCCGACTTATCCCTCCGGCCTGGAAAATGATCCCTATTACTACGCCGATCAGGCGACCAGATTGCCCTGCGCCAAAACCTTTGTCTTGCATTTCAATGACGGGGAACCTTTTCGTGACTGGGATGGCGGCCACAATCCGGCAATTACCGGCGACGGCGTCGGGGCGACCGGCTTGAACGAGATGCTGGATGATGTCGCCTATTCCTTACGGCACAACGATCTGCGCACCGCTGCCGACCTGCCCGGCCATCAGGAGGTCATTTCCTATTATCTGCTGGCCGCACTGGGAGAGAGCGATGCAACGCAATACAGCACGGCAACCAGGCGCCTGCGGGAAGCGGCGATCAATGGCGGTTTTTATGACGATGACGGTGATCACATTCCCGATCCGCCGCAACCTGCGGATATCAATGCCTATCTGAAGAACAATGCCGATGCCGGGGGCATCCCGGATTGCTCAGGGAAGAAAAATGAATGGGACCGCGACGGTGATTGCAATCCGGACAACTTCTATTTCGCCACCGACGGTTATGCCCTGGAACAGAAACTTGCCGAAGCTTTTCTTGCGATCAGAAATAGAAACGCATCGGGAACCGCCGCGTCGGTCATCTCAAGCTCGCGTTCCGGTGAAGGAGCGATTTATCAGTCACGGTTTTTTCCTGAATATGACGATCAGGTCGGCCATCTGATCAAGTGGACAGGGCAACTGCAGGCCCTGTTTGTCGATGCCTACGGGAATATGCGCGAGGACAGCAACGGCAACGCCAGACTCGATCTGGACCAGGACCTGTTCATCACCTTCAGTGGTGACCGGGTAATCAAGTATCGCGACGGCGTGGAACAGGCTGATGGGTCGGTGGCCGGCGCCAACGGGAGACTGGATGACTATGAACTGGCCACGCCGGTCGAGAGCGGCACGGCAGACAGTATCCGCTATCTCTGGTCCGCCACTCCCTGGCTCAATGACGACATCCGTTTCGATCCGTTGAACCAGCGGCGTTATGCCTCTTCAGACCGGCAACGCTATCTCTTTACTTTTATCGATGACGGTGATCTGCTGGCGGAAACTGGTGAGGTGATCGATTTCAGTACAGCGAACCGAACGGCAATCGCCCCCTATCTGCATGCTTTTTCGCCATTCGCCTATAATGCCGTCACTCCGCCACCTGGGATTGCCTCCGCCGACTTCAGCGCTTTTGTCTCCCTTCAGACGAACCGGTTGATCGAATGGATCCGCGGGAAAGACCAGGGCGCGTTTTCTTTCAGCAGCTCCGTGATCCCCCCAATGCGCAGCCGCCACTATTCTGGCGGAACCTGGCGGTTGGGGGATATCGTCAATTCGACACCGACGGTGGTCGGCAGACCGGCGGAGAATTTTGACCTGCTCTACCATGACAGAACCTATGCGGCCTTTTATGCAAAATACAAGGACCGGCGCAACGTGGTTTATGTCGGTGCCAATGACGGTATATTCCATGCGTTTAACGCCGGCTTCTACGATCCGGTCTCACGGGCCTATCTGAAACAGCCCATCCGGCCCGATGCCAGCGTGGATAGCAGCAAGACCGATTTTGAACTGGGAGCCGAAATCTGGGGGTATGTGCCGTTCAATCTGCTGCCCCATCTCTACTGGTTGAGCGATCCGGATTACACCCATGTTTATTATGCAGACCTGAAGCCGAAAATCTTTGATGCCAATATCTTTCCGAACGATAGTGTGCATCCCTACGGCTGGGGAACCCTGCTGGTCGGTGGAATGCGTTTCGGCGGCGCGAAAATCAACGCCGACCTCAATCAGAACGGAGTGCTTGACGCCGGTGACCCGGTTATGACTTCAGCCTATTTCATCCTCGATATCACCGATCCCGAGTCGCCCCCCGAACTGCTAGCCGAGATTACCCTCCCCGGACTTGGCTACACGACCAATTACCCGATGGTCATCACCTTGCGGGATCATGGGCTGACCGGCATGGCAACGGCGACAGACGCCAATGATTGGTATCTGCTGCTCGGCTCCGGTCCCGCCTCTGCCGGCGGCGAGCCGGACACCGCCGCGCTTGCGGAGGCAGGGAGCCGGCAACCCGGACGGATTTTCCTGCTGAACCTGAATCGGCTGGGGGCCGGTACCGGTCAAGAGGTCTGTTTCACGAACTCTTCCGGCTCCTGCGTCAGCAGTACCGCGGACCCGGTCCCGCTAGTTTCGCTTGATTCAGACAGTTTTATTTCCAACGCCATTGGAGTCGACTGGGATCTGGATTTCAAAAGCGATGCCGTTTATTTCGGCACCGTCAATGGGGATGAGGCGGCCGGTTGGGGAGGGAAACTCAGACGGATTGTGGTTGCCAACAACCGGACAATCGGAACCTGGGACCTGAACAATACCTTCCTGAATCTGTCCGTCGGTGCTGTTGCCGGCTCCGGTTCCGGTCAGCCGATCACCGCAGCACCGACCGCAGGGCTGGATCAGTTGGGGAATCGCTGGCTCTTTTTCGGCACCGGGCGCTATCTGGTTCCGGCGGATGCCGCCAACGCGGATCAGCAGTCCTTCTATGGGTTGAAAGAGCCGAAAGAGGCCGGCACCGGCAGCTTTACCTATACGACCCTCCACAGGAATACGGCGGAGCTGTTCGACAGCAGCGAAGTCAGGGTTTATGAGGGGGGCGCGGATGTCAAGAATGGCGGAAGCGCCACGAGTTTCTCCCTGTTGCAGGCTGAGGTCAGAGCAAAACAGGGATGGTTTCTGGATTTTCCCGATGCGAAAGAGCGGAATCTGGGGCAGGCGACGCTGCTGGGCGGAATCCTGACCTTCACTACCTTTGTGCCGAACAATGAACCCTGTGAAACCGGCGGTTCCAGCTGGGTTTATTTCCTGGATTACGAGACCGGAACCGCTCCGCAGTTTTCGGTCATCGGCACCGATCCTGACGACAGGACAAGCGCCAACGACAAGGTCGCAGATAAAGAGAAAGTTCTGAAACGCAAATCGCTCGGTAACGGGCTGGCAACCAGTCCGGGTCTGCATACCGGCCGGCAGACTGACGTCAAGACCCTGATCCAGTCGAGCAGTGGGGCGATATCGTCCCTGCAGCAGAAAACCTTCGGCCGTACCAAGAGTGGTATGACCTCCTGGCGGGTTGAATAATTCCGCACAGGGTGATTTACCGTTTGACAGGTTGCTGAGTGATATCCGAGTATGAAGCCGTAGACTAAGGCATCCCTGATACCAATTTCAGGAAAGGGCAGTATCCGAATGGAGGCTGCCCTTTTTTAAGGATCGGACATGCAACGCCTGGAGCAGAGGGTTCTGGATCTTTTGAGTCGGGGACAGAAACGGCCCCTCAACCGACGCGATATCGCTGAGCGTCTGCGGTTACGCGGCGCGGAACGGAAACAGCTGACCGTTTGCCTGAAACAATTGGTGCGCAGCGGTCTGGTCGAAGAACGCCAGGGCGGCTATCGGCCGGCTCCGGAACAGGGCCGGCTTGAGGGAAACTTTTCGCTGGCCGATCAGGGGTACGGCTTTCTGCGAACGGATGATGAAAGGCAGGAGGATCTGTTCATCCCGGCGCGCCATGTCGGAACCGCGATGGATGGCGACCGGGTCCTGGCGCAAAAGAATTTTTCCCCCCGCGACCGACGCCCTTTCGGCCAGGTGCTGCAGGTGCTGGAGCGGGCACACCAGAGGATTATCGGTTACTATCGCCAGTCGACAATGGGAGGCGAAGTCTGGCCGCTGGATCCTAAACTGGGTGGCCCGGTCCGGGTGAAGAAACAGACGGATCTGCCACCGGGGACTGTCGTCGAGGTTGAAATGGAAACCTACGCCTCCGGTGGAGCGCCGGCCCGCGGTCGGATCGCCGAGGTGCTGGGACCGGTGGGCGATCCTCAGGTCGATATCGAGACCGTGATCCGCAGTCGAAATCTTCCGCACCGGTTCTCTGCCGCAGCCCTGCAGGAGGCGGAACAGATCGCTCAATCGGTCCTGGATAAAGAACTGGCCGGGAGGGCCGATCTGCGCGATTTGCCGCTGGTGACCATCGACGGCGAAACCGCCCGGGATTTTGACGATGCCGTGGCTCTGCGCAGGCAGGGAGACGGTAACTTTCGACTCTGGGTCTGTATCGCCGATGTCAGCCATTATCTTCCTGCCGGCAGTGCCATTGATCGTGACGCCCTGGAGCGCGGTACCAGTGTCTATTTTCCCGGCTTCTGTCTGCCGATGCTTCCCGAACTGCTCAGTAACGGGATCTGTTCCCTCAACCCCGAGGAAGACCGGCTGGTGATGACGGCCGAGCTATGTCTTTCCCCGCGGGGGGAAAGGCTGCAGGCGAGCTTCTATCCGGCCCTGATGCGCAGCCGGGCACGCCTCACTTATACTCGGGTTTCCGCCTGCCTGGATGCTCCGGAGCAAAGCGATCTCTCTGCTGAACTTGTTACCCAGCTGCAGGAGATGGCCGAGTTGGCCAAAGCTCTGACCGCAATGCGTCATCGGCGCGGCAGTCTGGATCTGGATCTGCCGGAAGTCGAAGTTCTGCTCGACGAGAAGGGGCGGCCGATCGACCTTGTAAAAGTTGAGCGCAACCAGGCGCACCGGCTGATCGAAGAGTTCATGCTGGCGGCCAATGAAGCGGTCGCTGCTTTTCTGCAGGACCGTAACTGGCCATTTCTTTACCGCATCCACGAACCGCCCGCCGAGACTAAATTGCAGGAATTTCAACAGCTGGCCGCCGAATGCGGCGTCGGCCTGATTCTCGGGAAAAATCTTCAGCAGGAATTGCAGAAACTGCTGGGTGATATCGCCGGACGGCCGGAAGCGCGGTTGTTGAATCAACAGCTGCTGCGCAGCCTGCAGCAGGCCTGCTATGCGGCGGAAAATCAGGGCCATTTCGGCCTGGCGGCGGATTGCTACTGTCACTTCACCTCGCCGATCCGGCGTTATCCCGACCTGGCCGTACATCGGGTTCTCAAGCAGGCGCTTGCCGGCGCCGATCCCGGTGCTGCCCCAGTGCGGGGAACGGCTCTTGCCGAGCTGGGCAGGGCCTGTTCCGATCAGGAACGTCGGGCAATGGCGGCCGAGCGGGACCTGATCGAGCTGCGCCGCTGTCAGCTGATGGAACAGCATCTCGGCGAGGAATTTACCGGCATTATCTCATCCGTCACTGAATTCGGGTTTTTCGTGGAACTGGATGACTACTTTGTTGAAGGGCTGGTGCATATCCGCAGTCTGCGGGATGATTTCTACCATTTTGATCCGCTCACCCGAACCCTGGCTGGCGAGCGACGTCGAAAACTCTTCCAGGTCGGAAGGTGCGTGACCATCCGTATCGCCAAGGTTGAACTCTGGCGCCGCCGGCTCGATTTTACCCTTGTCGAAATGAGAAAATAATCGTTAGTATTCAGCACCTATTCAAATTGACCCGACTGCTGTAATGGATACCGCTATTTATGGATATTCTAAATTCTCTTGATCGTCTTGATGCTCCGATCGGCCCCAGTGTCGTGACCTTGGGAAATTTCGACGGGGTGCACCTGGGGCATCGCGAGATTTTCCGGAATCTGGTGAAAAAATCCCGACAACTCGGCTGCAGGTCGGTGGTTTATACTTTCAACCCCCACCCGCTGAAATTTCTGGCGCCGGACAAGGCGCCTCTGCTGTTGAATACCCCGGAGGAAAAACAGCGCCTGATTGCCGCTTCCCATGTTGATCTGCTGATTGAGGCGCCATTTACGCGCGAACTGGCTTCCATGACTCCGGAACGATTTGTCGACGATGTGTTGGTTGCCAAGCTGCAGACCAAGGCGCTGGTGATTGGCTACGATTATGCCTTCGGCAAGGGGCGACAAGGGGATGCCGCCTTTTTACAGACTTGCGGAACTAAAAAGGGATTCTCGGTCGAGGTTTTGCAGCCGGTCGGGGCCGATGGCGAACCTTACAGTTCGACCCGCATTCGCCGGATGATCGCCGCCGGAGAGGTCTCAGCGGTAGTTGACCAGCTCGGTCGCCATTACAATCTGGAAGGGCGTGTGGTTCCGGGGGAACAGAGGGGGCGGAAACTCGGGTTTCCAACCGCCAACCTGACCACTGATAAGGAACTGCTTCCCGCCGCCGGTGTTTATGCCGTGAAGGTGCGCTATAGACAACAGGAGTTCAATGGCGTTCTAAACCTCGGTCAGCGGCCGACTTTCGGCGATGGAGATTCGACGATTGAAGTCCATCTGCTCGACTATACCGGTCGTCTCTATGACCAATCATTACGGATCTATTTTGTCGAACGACTGCGTGATGAACAACGATTTTCCGGGCCACAGGAGCTGGCGGCAGCCATCTCCGCGGATGTACTGCGGGCGCGGCAGATTCTGGATAATGCCCAGATTGTTCAATACCGGCAATATCTCTCTTCCTGAAAGGGCTCAACTGCTGTCGGCTATAAAAGAAATCTGGTTATCCACTTCTTTCAAGTGGTACCAAGATCAAAAACCTAAAGCAATTTAACAAGGATAAAAGGGATCAGATGCTGATTCTTTGGAGATGATTTATCTCCTCCATCCCCTTAACCCCTGTGAAATCCTGCTTGCTTTTGCTTTGGTCAGGCATTCGCTGGAGTAAAGTGGAAAACCAGAAAAAGAATATATTATGTGCCTTGAAAAATTTGGATTTGATCGTCAATGCAACTTCGGTCGGATTGAGAAGAAAAAAGTTGGATTTTTTCCCATTGGAAAACATTAAAGCTAGTGCATTAATATTTGATATGATATATTCTAGGGTCGAAAGTCCGTTAATGCATACATGCCAGGGTCTTGGAGTGCATGCCTTTGACGGACCTGGAAGGCTGGTCATCTTAAACGTAAAATTTTCGTATTTTCTCCGGACCGGCCGCAATCCGGCCACCACTAAGATGTGCTCCTGTCTGGAGCACTATCTGCAAATTGACAAAATGTTAAGTGAAGGGGCTCAGAGTCAATGAGTACAAATCGCCTTGGTGAACTGCTGGTTCGTAATCAGATGATATCTGATGACCAACTGGCTAAGGCAATGGTTGAACAGAAAAAGGAGGGGATTCGACTTGGCGCCGCCCTGATCAAGCTGGGCTACGTGCAGGAAAATGACCTTGCGTCCTTTCTATCCAAACATTATGGCGTTCCATCCATAAATCTCACCGAATTTGAAGTTGACCCGGCCGTTATCGCCCTGATTCCCCCCGAGGTTGCGCAAAAATATCAAATGGTGCCGATCAACCGTGCGGGTGCCACCTTGATCGTTGCCATGGCGGACCCCTCCAATATTTTTGCCATCGACGACATCAAGTTCATGACCGGCTTCAACGTCGAGGTGGTTGTCGCCACCGAAGCGGCCATCAAGGATGCCATCGACAATTATTACGATCAAAGCTCATCTCTCGCTGACGTTATGAATGGGCTGGAAGATTTCGATGATCTGGAGCTGGTGGAGGATGCCAGTTTCGAAGATGTCGGAGAACTGGAAAAAGCGAGTGAAGATGCGCCTGTCGTTAAGCTTGTCAATCTGATCCTGACTGACGCCATCAAAAAGAAAGCGTCGGATATTCATATTGAACCTTACGAACATATTTTTCGGGTTCGCTACCGGATAGACGGGGTGCTTTACGAAGTCATGAAGCCGCCGCGCAAGTTGAAGAATGCCATCACCTCGCGCTTGAAGATCATGGCCGATCTTGATATCGCCGAGCGGCGTTTGCCGCAGGATGGCCGGATCAAGATCAAAATGGGCCGCAACCAGGAAATGGATTACCGGGTCAACTGCCTGCCGACCCTGTTCGGCGAAAAGGTGGTTCTGCGACTGCTGGACAAGAGTAATCTGCAACTTGACATGACCAAACTCGGCTATGAGGAGCAGGCGCTCAAGTGGTTCAAAGCAGAAATCCATAAGCCGTTCGGGATGGTGCTGGTCACCGGTCCGACGGGGAGCGGCAAGACGGTTTCCCTCTATTCGGCACTGTCCGAGTTGAATAAAACTACCGAAAATATTTCGACCGCCGAAGATCCGGTGGAATTCAACTTTGCCGGGATCAACCAGGTGCAGATGCACGAGGAGATCGGGCTGAATTTTGCCGCTGCTCTGCGGGCGTTTCTACGCCAGGACCCGGATATTATCATGATCGGCGAGATCCGGGATTTCGAAACGGCCGAAATCGGCGTCAAGGCCGCTTTGACCGGTCACCTGGTGCTGTCGACTCTGCACACCAACGATGCTCCAAGTACCGTCAACCGCCTGCTCAATATGGGCATCGAGCCGTTCCTGGTGGCCTCGGCGGTCAATCTGATCTCGGCACAGCGGCTCGGCCGGCGGGTTTGTTCCGAATGCAAGGAGCCGGAAGAGATAGCGAAGGATGCCCTGATCACCGCGGGAGTTCCCGAAGGTGAAATCGGTAAATTTACGAATTATAAAGGGCGTGGTTGCTCGGCCTGCAACGATACCGGCTACAAGGGGCGGATCGGGATTTATCAGGTCATGCCGATGTTTGAAGAGATCAAGGAAATGGTTCTTTCGGGGGCGAATACCGCCGAAATCAAGCAGGAATCGATGCGTATCGGGGTCAAGACCATGCGTCAATCTGCTTTGACGAAGATGATGGAGGGAGTCACGACTCTCGAAGAGGTTCTGCGCTGTACCGTTGCGGATGATTAATTATTCCCCTAATTAATTGATTTACCAGTGAGGTAATCCAGCTTATGGCCAACATGCATCAATTGCTGAAGGCGATGATTGAAAAGGGCGCATCCGATCTGCATGTTTCAACCGGAACCGCTCCGCAGATCCGGATTGATGGGCAGATGGTGGTTCTCAATATGCCTCCCCTGTCTCCGGCTGAAACCAAGCAGCTCTGTTACAGTGTGTTGACCGATGCCCAGAAGCGCAGGTTTGAAGAGGAAAATGAACTCGACCTTTCCTTCGGGGTGAAGGGATTGTCCCGTTTCCGGGGAAATATATTCCTGCAGCGCGGCGCGGTCGCCGGGGCATTTCGGGCGATTCCTTTCGAGATCAAGAGCTTTGAGCAGTTGGGCCTGCCGCCGGTGGTCAAATTGCTTTCGAAGAAACCACGCGGATTGGTCCTGGTGACCGGTCCGACCGGGAGCGGAAAGTCAACAACCCTGGCAGCGATTATCGATGCGATCAATGAAGAGCGGAATGAGCATATCATCACCATTGAAGACCCGATCGAATATCTGCATCCGCATAAAAAATGCCTGGTCAATCAGCGGGAGGTCGGCGCCGATACCGTATCTTTCAAAAAGGCTCTTAAATATATCCTGCGGCAGGACCCGGATGTTGTGCTGCTGGGGGAGTTGCGGGACATTGAAACCATTGAAGCGGCCTTGACGATTGCTGAAACGGGACACCTCTGTTTTGCGACGCTGCATACCAATTCCTGCGTGCAGACCATCAACCGGATCGTCGATGTCTTTCCGACCAATCAGCAGTCCCAGGTCCGGACCCAGCTCTCTTTCGTCCTGGAAGGGGTCCTATCACAAACCTTGATGAAAAAGGCCGGCGGAAGCGGCCGCTGCATGGCGCTGGAAGTCATGGTTCCGAATCCGGCGATCCGCAACCTGATCCGGGAAGACAAAATCCACCAGATCTATTCTCAGATGCAGATCGGGCAGGATAAATTCAGCATGCAGACACTCAATCAATCCCTCTTCTTGCTGGCTCATGCTCATCAGATTTCCCAGGACGATGCGTTCATGCGCTCGCCGGATCTGGAAGAACTGAAACAGATGTTTGCGAATCCCAACGCCGTTCTTCGGCGTCAGAAATCGATTAATCCAGGCCGTGGTATGTAAATACAGGTCAGAGTTACTGAAACGAAAAATGGAAAGGGGCGGACCATGCCAAAGTTCTCATGGACAGGCCGGTCAAAAGACGGAAAATCATTGAAGGGGATCATGGAAGCTTCCAGCGAAGCGGCAGTCATGGCACAGTTGCGCCGCCAGCGGGTCCTGCCGAATCGTATTAAGGAACGGGGAAAAGGACTTCTTGATATGGAGATAAATATCAAGGCCCTGCAACCCAAAATTACGACCAAGGATATCGTGGTCTTTACCCGCCAGTTTGCGACCATGATCGATGCCGGTCTGCCGTTGGTTCAATGCCTTGACATCCTTTCCTCGCAGCAGGAAAACAAAACCTTCAAGACCGTATTGATGAAAGTCAAGGAAGATGTGGAGTCCGGCTCGACATTTGCCGATGCCCTGGCAAAAC
>Ga0210101_1000724_pt1 | contig 10580 bp, 6 predicted proteins | sample Muzzi_PWC_D1_FD_185534 | JGI IMG/M metagenome (GOLD analysis project Ga0210101, IMG submission 185534) | Wetland microbial communities from San Francisco Bay, California, USA, that impact long-term carbon sequestration - Muzzi_PWC_D1 (SPAdes) | ecosystem: Environmental > Aquatic > Marine >...
CGCCGCTCGGTTTCGAGCAGGAGATGCGTACCAACGGCGCAAGGCAGCAGTTTCAGACCGGGCTGGAGGCAACCGCATTCACGGTACCTGTGGAGCAAAAGCAATTTACCAGTCTGCAAAATCAGACCCGCAAACTGAGAACCCTCGGCTACAGCGTCGATCCGGAGAAGATCGAGATCGACGACGCGGAAATCGAGCGTCGATACCTGTCGCAGACTGAACGCTATATGACTCCGGAAGAAGTCAAGATCGACTATATCGAACTCAGTCTGGAGAACATCAAGAAAACGATCGATGTATCGGAGAAGGATCTTCACGCCCGTTACGAAGCGAATCGCGCGACTTACACCACGCCGGAGACCAGGACTGCGAGCCATATCCTGATCAAGGCGAACGATTCGAATAGCGATCAGGCGCTCGAGCGAATAAAGGAAATCCGCAAACGCATCGTCGATGGAGCAAGCTTTGCCGATATGGCGAAGGAAAATTCCGAGGATCCAGCCTCGGCCGCGGACGGCGGTAACCTTGGCGAGATCGAAAAAGGGGTCATGGTGCCGAGCTTCGAATCGGCTCTGTTTTCGATGAAGGTCGGCGAACTCAGCGAACCGGTCAAAACCAGTTTTGGCTGGCACCTGATCAAATTAAATTCGATCGAGGGAGGAGAGACCCGTTCCTTCGAGTCCGTCAAAGCGGAGCTGGAGGACGAGATCAAGACCGAGCGCGCCGAAAACCAGATTTACGATCTGGTCGAAACCGTCTCCAACCTCGCCTACGAGCAACCGGATTCGCTGTTACCGGCTGCCGACCAGCTCGGGCTGAAGCTGCAGACCAGTGACTGGTTTAGTCGCTTTTCGGGCCAGGGTATTGCCGCCGAGCCTAAGGTCCGCGAGCAGGCGTTTTCCGGCGAGGTACTGCAACAGGGCCTCAATAGCGAGGGCATCGAACTGGATAAAAATCGGATCGTGTTTATCCGCCTCAACGAGCACCGCCCTGCGCAGCAACAGCCTCTAGAGGAAGTTCGCGATCTCGTAGTCGAGGATCTCAAGCGCAGCAAAATGCGCGAACTTGCCACCGCCACCGGGCGCGAGGCGCTGGCAGCGCTCAAAAATGGCGAGTCGCTCGAGAAGTTGGCCGATAAATGGAATGCAAAAATCGCCGATCACGGTTTCGTTGCCCGTGATCAGGCTGATATCGACACGTCGATTCGAAGTCTCGCTTTCAGTATGCCGAAACCCGACCAGGGCCTGGTTTACGACGGTCTCGCGCTTGCCGGCGGGGAATATGAAGTCGTCGAATTGTCCGCGGTGATGTCGAACGACGCAAACGTCGATCAGAAGGCGCTGGACGGGCTTAGTACGGCTGAAGCGGAGGCCGAGTACCGTTCCACGGTCAATTTGATTACCGACCGTGCAGAGGTCACCAGGACGCCTCTGGAGGATTTATAGGCCTCGATCCCCGCGGCTACTCCAGTACGCCCATACTGACGATGTTATAGCCTGAATCGACGTAGATATTCTCGCCGGTAATTCCGGCGGCGTAATCCGAGCACAGAAAAGCCGCAGCGTTGCCGACGTCCTCGATGGTGACATTTCTCCGCAGCGGTGCATTGGTCGCAACTTCGTCGAGAATCTTCTTGAAATCTCCTATGCCTGCCGCCGCCAGGGTCTTGATCGGTCCCGCGGAAATCGAATTGACACGGATGCCTTCCGGTCCCAGGGCCGCCGACAGGTAACGCACGTTAGCCTCGAGGCTGGCCTTGGCAACTCCCATGATGTTGTAATTCGGCAATGCGCGTTCCGAGCCGAGATAGGTCATGGTCACGATCGCGCCATTGGTGTTCTGCATCATCGGCCGGGCCGACTTGGCCAGCGCCGCGAGACTGTAAGAGCTGATATCGTGGGCGATGCGAAAACCCTCGCGATCGAGATTTTTCAGATAGTCGCCTGAGAGTGCCTCGCGTGGCGCGAAAGCCACCGAGTGAACCAGCACGTCCAGGCTCGGCCAGCGGGTTGCCAATTGCTCGAACAAGCCGGTGATTTCGTCGTCGATGCCGACGTCGCAAGGAAGTACGATGCTGGATTCGAATTCGGCGGCAAATTTTTCCACCCGGGGTTTCAACTTCTCGTTGGCGTAACTAAATGCGAGTTCGGCGCCTTCCCGATGCATGGCCTGCGCTATTCCGTAAGCGATAGAGCGATTGCTGGCGATGCCGACGATCAATGCCTTCTTGCCGGATAATAAGCCCATACTATCTCCCGAAAATGAAAACTATTTTGTCAGCGTCCCGGTTAGCATGCAAACACAAACTGCGATACCCGGGAAGGGGCAGGGCGCCTCGCACTGCAATCCATCGAGACGCCGCGATGCTGTTGCGGGCACTTCCAGCACGACCGCCGCCGGCAGCTTGCCGACCAAAGTCAATCGCCCTCGGCGGTGCTGAACAGCTTTTCCAGCTCGCCGGGCAGGCAGGGCCGACCGTTGCGGTTGACCGCGGTACCGGTGATCAAAGCGTTGAGCATGAGCGTTTCGTCCGGCAGGCGAAAAATATCCTGTCGGAATTCGAAGCGGACTTTAGATACCCGACGCAACAGGCTGCGCACCACGAAACGGTCATTTGAGACCAGCGATTTCCGGTAATCCAGCTGCGCGCGAATCACCACCAGGTTGATTCCCGACGCGGTTATCTGCGCGAAGTTGATGCCCCCGGCCTGCAGGAACTCGTGGCGCGCATGCTCGAGATAATTCTGATAGACGCCGTTATTGACGACGCCCTGCATGTCGCATTCGTAATCGCGTACCTTGAACTCGATATCGTGGGTGTATTGCATGCGCGTGCCGGACTGACGTCGCGCAATTGTTGCGAGATTAAACGGGTCAGTCAATCGGAGGTTGTCGTGGAGTCGAAAACGGTTGCATTTTTTTCAAATGCTGTCAGTAATTGTAGCTGTTTTCGACTCTAACCAGGTGTAATGAAACTTTCGAACTTCGGCGAGCATTTCAACGGTTACTCGGGTATTACCCACCTGATGGACGATTTGAGCGAGGGTCTCGCGCAGCCCGGCGTCGTCATGCTGGGCGGGGGCAATCCCGCTTCGATCCCCGAGGTCAAGAAAATAGTGTCCACGGTGATCGGGAAACTGCACGAATCGGGCGCCCTGGTCGAAGCACTATCCAACTACGATGCGCCGCAGGGCAGGGCGGGCTTTCTCGAAGCGCTCGCCGACTACTTCAGGGAGCGCTACGGCTGGCCGATCAGCCGGGGCAATATCGCCCTGACCCACGGCAGCCAGAGTTCGTTCTTCATCCTCTTCAACTCCTTCGCGGGCCAATCGAGACAAGGCCGCAAGCGCGTTCTGATACCTCTGGTACCCGAGTACATCGGTTACTGCGACGTCGGTATCGAGGACGGACTGATCGCCAGCCAGGAGGCCAGGATTCAACACCTCGAGGACGGGTTTTTCAAGTATCAGGTGGACTTCGAGCGGCTTCAGGCCGATGAATCCGTGGGCCTTATCTGCGTTTCCCGGCCCACCAATCCGAGCGGTAACGTGCTGACGGACGATGAGTGTCGGCAGCTCGACCAGATCGCCCGCGGTCACGAGGTTCCGCTGCTGATCGACAGTGCCTATGGCACGCCGTTCCCGAACATCATCTTTACCGAGGTCACCCCTTTCTGGAACGACAACTGCATCGTTTGCATGAGCCTGTCGAAGCTCGGGTTGCCAGGCGCGCGCACCGGGATCGTGATCGCCAACGAGGAGCTGATTCGCTATTTTTCGAACATGACCGCAATCACCAGCCTCGCGCCGGCGGGTCTCGGTGCCGAAATCGTCCGCCAGCTGATCGTCGAACAGGCCCTGCAGCCGCTTTGCGACGATATTATCCGGCCGTTTTATCTGCGGCGATCGGAGCTCGCGGTCAGGTTGCTACGCGAGGCGATCGACGATCCGCGACTGCACATACACAAGCCCGAAGGATCGATGTTCCTGTGGCTGTGGTTCGAAGACCTCGGGGTAACCACCACCGAGCTGTATCAGCGGCTCAAGCGCAACGGCCTGCTGGTGGTGCCCGGCAAGTATTTCTTTCCGGGTCAGAAAACCGTATCCGCACACGCCGAAAGTTGTATCCGCATGAACTACGTGCAGAGCGAAGAGGAACTCGAAAAGGGAATTGGGATCCTGGCGCGGGAATTGCGTGCCTGCTGGTAAGCAGCTTTACTTGGTGGTGTGGGTGAAAACGCCGTCCCAGCCTTCACCCGGCGGGTCACTGCGGTAGACCGCGATACGATCGAGGTAGACCTGGTAAAGTTGACGGTCGGGGTTGATGCGGTTGAGGTTGAAGAAATCGAGCTCGGCCTTGTCCCAGGACTGGGAACGAAAATTCATCAATGCCTTGCGGTACTCGCTGATCTCCGAGGTCACCGACTTGTCGAGATCGTTTTTGTGGCCGACCGGTTCGAATATCGCGACCGGTTCGTTCTTACCCTTGACCCGCACCAGGTCGAGTTCGCGAAATAAAAATTCGGGTATCGCCGTCCTGGTGGTTTCGCTAACGATGATGTTGACGCCGTATTCCTTGGTCAGACCCTCGAGCCTGGAACCGAGGTTGACCGCGTCGCCGAGCACGGTATAGGCCATGCGGAATTCGGATCCCATGTTGCCGACGTTCATGTCGCCGGTGTTGAGTCCGATGCCAATATTGACCTCGGGCCAGCCGCGTTGCTTGAATTCGGCCTGCATAATCTTCAGTTCGTCCATCATTTCGAGGGCGGCATAAAGCGCGTGCCGGGCGTGCTCGGTGTCGGCGAGGGGCGCGCCCCAGAACGCCATGATGGCATCCCCCATATACTTGTCTATGGTGCCCCGGTTCTTGTGGATGACACGCGTCATCGGCGTCAACAGCGCATTCATCAACTGGGTCAACTGCTTTGGGTCCATGCCTTCCGAAATCGACGTGAACCCGCGCACGTCCGAGAACAGCACGGTCATTTCGCGATTTTCGCCCTCGAGAGAATATTCCTCGGGCGATTCGCTCATTTCGTCGACCAGTTCCGGTGGTATGTAGTGTCCGAAAAGGTTTGCAAGCTGACGTTTGCCGCGGGACTCGATGAAGAATCCGTAGGACATGTGCAGCATGAATAACAACAGGATCAGTAACAGCGGGCTCGCCAGCGGCAGGATCAGGTTGTTATTCCAGGCGACGAAGGTTCCGGCTACCACCAGGCCGGTTATCCCTAGCGTCCCGGTCGCCGCCAGTAGCGGTGATACCAGGGGCAGCAGCAAGGCCATGCCGACCGCGATGACCACCAGCAACACGAATTCGTAACCCACCGTCCAGGCCGGCTTGTGCTTGATGCGGTCGTCGAGGATGCCGGAAATGATATTGGCATGGACTTCGACCCCCGGATAGATGTTCTGCACCGGAGTGGAGCGCAGGTCAAGCAAGCCCGGTGCCGAGGTGCCGATCAGCACGATCTTGTTCTTGAGTGCCAGCGGGTTGGTTTTTAGATTCAGTACCTCGTGGGCGGGAATGTAGGGGAAGCTCCCCTGCCTGCCGCGGTAGGGCACGAACACCGCACCATTGGCATCCACGGGAATCCTGTGATTTTTCAGGTTGATCGTTTCCAGCGCGAAATATTCCCTGTCGCCGCGTGTACCCTCGGTTTCGATCGCCAGTTCGATACCGTTTGCGCGAAGATGTGCCTGGGCGGTGGCGAGCGCCAGCGAGGCGAACAGGTAGCCCTGGTAGGCTTGCACCAGCGGCACACGGCGAAACACGCCGTCGGCATCCACGTACGGGTTGTCGAAATAGCCGCCGGAGGGCGCCGAGGTTTGCAGTATTTCCAGGTTGCCGCCGTAGCCGACCGCCTCGTTGATGGGCAGGCGTTCGCTCCATTGCACATCCATTTTCGTCAATGCCGGGGGCAGGAGGCCGGTAACGCCGCTTTCTCCCTCTTGTAACCTGGCCTTGAAGTAATAGCCGAGCACGACGTTTTTGCCGACCAGGCTACGCGCGAAAATTTCGTCGTGCTTGAGGCTCGGCCGGATTTTATCGAGTGCCTCGAGATAAGCCTCGTCGTTGCGTAGTGTGGATCGCGCCAGTTGCTCGAACTGTTCCAGCCCGGAGCTTTCGTCTTTCTCGGCGAAAACGATATCGAAACCGACCACGTCGACCTCGTAATGGTCGAACAGGTTATCGACGATTCGCGCGAGCTGGTCGCGGCCCCAGGGCCAACGGCCGATCTCGGCGAGTGAAGTTTCGTCGATATCGACGATTACGATACGATCGTCGATTGTATCGGGGCGGGTAAAGTTCAACCGCGCGTCGTAAGTCCAGTTTTCCAGCTGCTTGATAAACGGATACTTGTACAATCCGGAGGTGTCGAGCAGGATAACCAGCAGGATCAGTGCGCTAAGTACCAGCCTGACTATGCGCTGTAATTGCATTGTTTGCTCCCGGATTCAATGCGGACGAGCAGGAACGGCTTTATTTGAGGTAGAACTCCATTTTTACGCCGGCGACTTCGATGATGTCGTGGCTTTTGAGCTCGTGCGCATTGGAACCGATCTCCGAGCCGCCGACTTTCGGGACATTGTTGTTCGGACCGCCGTCGACGTGGATCAGGAAAAAGCCCTGCGGACGTCGGGTGATCGCCGCCACCTGTACGCCGGGCTGGCCAATGGTGGTCAGGGCCTTGGTCAATACCAGTTCCTTGCCGGCGTTGGCTCCGCTGAGCAATTGCAGGCAGGCTTCCTTGCTGGCCATCGGCGACGCTGCCGTACTGGCCGCCTCCGAGGCGATCGCCGCCGAAATTTTTTGCACCGACTTGTCGATTTCCTTACTGCCGGCTTCCTCGGGCATGCCCGCTTCACCGGGGCGGATAATCATCGTTTGTTCGAAATCCTGCTCGCCGCCGCCGGAATTGTTCTGGTAGGTGATCTGATACTTGCCCAGGGTAATATTGTCGCCGTCTTCGAGCGCGTGTTTTTTTACCAGTTTACCGTTGACGTAAGTTCCGTTGGTGCTGCCGAGATCTTCCAGAAATGAATCTTCGAGGATGGTGATTACTTGCGCATGTCTGCCGCTGACAGAAAGATTATCGATTTGAATGTCGTTACCCGGCTTACGTCCTATCGTGGTGGTTTCGTTGACCAGTTCATACTCGGTTTTTTCGCCCGTGCTTGAAGTAGTGATCAGTTTTGCGACCATTTTTTTATCCAGCCTCTAGAGTGGTTTCTACTGGGTGTGTAATCCGTTAATCGAACCAGCCGACAATCTTGTTGAACCAACCTTGCCTGGACGAAAAATCATCATCAATTCGGCACAGCATTACCGAAATATTATCCTTTCCGCCATTCTGGTTTGCCTTTGTAATCAATTGCTTGGCAGCTTCTTCTAGATTAGCACTAAATTGCTTAATAGTTAAGTATATATCTTCGTCTTCGACTAAATCAGTTAACCCATCTGAACATAGCAAATATATGTCATTTTTCAGGACTATATCCTCCTGGATGTCCGGCATCACGATCGGATCGATGCCCAGCGCCCGCGTTACGAGGTTTTTATTCATCGAATTTCGCGCTTCTTCTGGCGTATAAAATCCGCGGTCGATGAGTTCCTGTAACAGGGAGTGATCCTTGGTAATCTGTTCGAGTTTGTCATTGCGAAGACGGTAACAGCGCGAGTCTCCGATGTGAGCGAGGGAGAAGGAATTGTTATAAAACTGCAATACCACGATCGTGGTGCCCATTCCCTTGTGCTCGGGATTGGCTTCAGCGGTCTTGTAGACCAGTTCGTTGGCCGCGACCACGGCATCCTGGATACATATCGATTCGCGAGAAAATCCGCTGGCGTCGTCGATGCCGCCGGCAGTGATTTCCGGGAGGCGTTGCTGCAATAGATCGATTACCGTATCGACAGTCATGGTGCTGGCGATTTCGCCGCCGCGATGTCCCCCCATGCCATCCGCGAGTACCACGAGACCCAGCGCGCTATCGTAACCGATTGCGTCCTCGTTCTTGCTGCGCACCATTCCCGTGTCGGTCGAGCCCTGGATAGTTATCTTATTTTGCAAATTCATCAAACGGTCGGGGCTTAATTATTGAGAAATGTTTTTAATGCGTTGGCAAATTCGGCTCCTGTCTGATAGCGCTGGTCGGCATCCTTGGTCATGGCCCTGACGATTACTTCGACCAGGCCATCGGGTAATTCTCCGCGAACGCTACGTATGTCCGGAGCCTCTTCGTTGGTAATTTTAAACATCAGGCTGGCCATCGAATCCGCCTTGAAAGGCAGGGATCCGCAAAGCATCTGGTAAAGCATGACGCCGAGCGAAAACAGGTCTGAGCGGCCATCGACCTTTTTGCCCGCGAGCTGTTCGGGAGACATGTAGGATGGCGTGCCGAGTACCATGCCCGTCTTGGTCTTGCTCGAATCGGTAATTCTCGCGATACCGAAATCGGTAATCTTGATCGTATCGGATTCCGGCTCGTACATGATGTTGGCCGGTTTGATATCGCGGTGTACGACGTTTTGCCGGTGCGCGAAATCGAGGCCTTCGGCGGCGCGCTGGACGATGCTGACGACGGTATTCACTTCCAGCAGGTTATCGGGCTTGCAGTGTTTCGTCAGGTCGTAGCCTTTCAGAAACTCCATCGCGATATAGGCGAGATCGTGCTCCTCGCCGGCATCGTAAATAGTGACGATATTGGGATGATTCAGACGCCCGGCGGTTTCCGCCTCGCGGAAGAACCGCTCCTTGACCTCGTCGAGTTCGTCGGCTTCGAACTCCTGCGCCAGCGCCATGGTCTTGATCGCGACCACGCGGCTGATCTTGGGGTCCTTGCCGAGGTATACGATACCCATGGCGCCCTTGCCGAGTTCCTTCTCGACTTCGTAACGACCTAGCATCGGTTTTTCGACCCCGCCGCCTTCGAGCAGCAGGGTACCGCCGGCATGTCCGCCGCCACCGCCGAGCAGGACGGTTTCTTCCATCTTTTGCGCGCGGTTCATGCGCGTTTCGATATCGCGGAAACTCTTGTCGTGCTTGGCCATATACTGGTAAACCGAGGTGGCCTTGTTGAATTGCCGCTTGCGCTCGAAATCCAGCGCCAGGTTGTACATCGCCTCGAGCACCTGTTCGTCCACCGGACTGCACTTGCGGAATTTCTCGAACGCCATGTCGAGCTGGCCCTGGGTTTGAAAGGCAATACCCAGCATGCGATTGCTCTCGGCGGATTCCACGTCAGACCTGGCCTTGCCGCGCTCGGTGACGAGGAATCGCTTGGTGGTAATCAGCAGGTAACCGATCACCAGCAGGGCGCCCGGAGTCATCAATTGAATCCACATCGTGCTGCCGGTCATCAGCGCGTAATGAGTGGCGATCAGCGCCATCACCAGCACCGTGGTGACTACGAAGGCAACGCCGGCTTTCAACCGTGGCATCACCAGCATCAGGTAGAGCGCTACCGCCAGAAAGACACCCATGCGAGCCCAGAATCCCCATTCGGGTTCGATGAAAAAGTCCTCCTTGAGGATGCTCGAGACCGAGTGTGCGAGGGTTAGTACAGGTGCCATCGCGGGATCGATCGGCGTTACCTGCGGCGTACCCACGCCGGTGGCGGTGGGGCCGATCAAAACTATCTTGCCGCGATACTTCTCGATCGGGATCTTGCCAGTGAACACGTCGTAAAACGAATCCACCGGGAAGGCCGGAAAACCATTGCGATCCGAATAGTAAAAGGTATTCATCTGCAACTGGGTATCGGTCTTGATGGTCAGACTGCCGAGTTCTACGCTTTCCGCCAGATTGACGCGGATGTCGTTGGCGTCGAGATTCAGGCTGCGCGCGGCGATTTGCAGCGATATCGATGGAAAGAAGCGATCGTAGTACTGCAACACCAGCGGCTCGGACCGAACCCCGCCGTCGATATCGGGCAGGGTATTGAGATGGCCGATCGCCGCCGCGTAACGGCCGACCTCCGGTATCGGCGCCAGCGCGTTGATGGTCGGAATCGGAAACAGGCCGTTGGGCTGTGCCGATACGCGGTCGCGGATCTGGCTGATCGAGTTTTTCAAAACATAGTCGGGCAGTTCCTTGTCCGGCTTGCCCCGCGGGATACCGAGATAGAAAACCATCGCGAGAACCACGTTCTTGGCTTTTTCCATGCTTGCGGCGAGCTTGGCGTCGGTGTTGAGCGCCTGCTCGGCTTCGAACATGCGTGACTTCAGGGTTTCGATATCCTGATTCAGACGCGTGTTCAGGCTCGATTGAAGATAGAACTCGAGGATATCGTTAATCTTGCGGTTGTTGCCGCCCAGTTCCAGCATCGCGCCCAGCGCATCGATATCCGCTGGCACATCGCCAAAGCTCGCGGTGGAGTAAAACTGGATCAGCTCGCGAATGTAATTCAACCCCGGATCGACCTGCGGTTCGAGAAAAAACACGGTTTGACCGATGACCTTGGCACCGCCCTCCGAAAGCCGGTTGATCAACTCGGCATGGAGATCGCGGGGCCAGGGCCAGCGACCCAGGTTATCGATGCTCTCGTCGTCGATGGCGATAATTGCAATTTTTTCGG
>Ga0210101_1000726_pt1 | contig 10559 bp, 11 predicted proteins | sample Muzzi_PWC_D1_FD_185534 | JGI IMG/M metagenome (GOLD analysis project Ga0210101, IMG submission 185534) | Wetland microbial communities from San Francisco Bay, California, USA, that impact long-term carbon sequestration - Muzzi_PWC_D1 (SPAdes) | ecosystem: Environmental > Aquatic > Marine >...
CGGCCAGGTTATTGACCTGCAGCAACAGACGGAGCAGCAACTCGCGGCATTACAGGATGAACTGCGCCTGGCGCATGAGGAAACGGCATCCGCCGTGCGCAAGGAACGGGCGAGTATCGAGGCGGATCTTGAGCTGGCGAGACGACAGAAGGCGGATGCCGATGCGGCGCTTGGCCAGATCGAGACACAACTCAAACAACTGATGGAGGAACGCGATGCGGCGCTGGTCGAGCAACAGGCAGTGCATGACCAACTGAACAGCCTGCGCGCGGAGGTGGAAGTAGCCCGCGGTCTCATGAATGCGGAACGACAGGGACAGACGGGAGATCCGATACGGCTGATTTCCGAACTCAAGGAGACCCGCAGGAACATCGAAATCGCCGTGCGCCTGCGTACCGAGGCGGAGACACAACGTGACCGGGCAGTGGCGGAGCTTGATGATCTGCGTCGCGGACAGGGCAAGTCGGATTCGAATGAAGCACGGTCACCTGCCGACAAGGGCGCTCCCGGGAAGGCGTCCTCCGGAACTGGTCCTGTTGCCGTGCCGGAGAACAAGACGAGTCGCGCCCGGCCGGGCAAGGCCGTTTCGATCGTACTCGGCATGGGCGTTCTTGCGGCGATCGCCTTCTGGTTCATGCCACGGGTGGAAATTCCGCAAATACTTGTACCTGACGTACCAGTCGCTGGCTCCTCTGCGCCTGCGGATGCCCCGATAAACATCCCGGCAGAGCGGCCGGTGGTGATCAAGAGCAATCCGGCAACCGGGGTTGACTCACCCGATTCGGCCTCGCCTGTTGTCGCCGCTCAGCCGTCGCAGCAGGCGCCGGTTGCCTCTCAGGGTCCTGCGGCTGAAAAGCCGGAGACCCCCGCACCTGCGCCCGTCCGCTCCTTCCGGGATGCACTGCCCGGCGGGGGGCATGGCCCACTGATGGTGGAATTGCCTGCCGCCGGTTATCTGATGGGCAGCGCCGGCAATTCGCTGAACTTTGATGAGCGACCGCAGCATCCTGTCAATCTATCCGCTTATGCGATCGGCAAATATGAAGTCAGTTTTGCCGAGTATGACCGCTTCGCGAAGGCGACGGGCCGTCGCCTGCCGTCTGATGAGGGTTGGGGGCGTGATGATCGCCCGGTCATCAATGTGTCCTGGAAGGACGCAGAAGCCTATGCACGCTGGTTGTCGGAGCAGACCGGCCACCGGTACCGGTTACCGTCGGAATCGGAGTGGGAGTTCGCCGCCAGGGGAAATACGACGAATGCATTCTGGTGGGACGGCGTCATAAGCACGAATCCCGCCAACTGTTTTGACTGCGGCAGCCGCTGGGACGGCACCCGCACGGCACCCGTCGGCAGCTTTCAGGGCAACACCTTCGGTCTTCACGATACGGCCGGTAATGTGCAGGAGTGGGCCGGGGATTGCTACCGGCCGAATTACCAGAACGCACCGTCCGATGGCAGCACCTGGCTATCACCGGGGTGTACACAGCGGGTGGTGCGCGGCGGATCCTATAACAGCCCGCTCGACAGTGTGCGCAGTGCGAAACGCGGGGAGTATGATCAGGGTACGCGCCTCGATAACCTCGGTTTTCGTGTGGTCCGCGTCGACTAGCGGGTCTTTACGCACCCTGCGCAAAATTTGACACGGACTGGCCTGGCAGGGCGCGGGGTTGACATCATATCGCCACCCCGTAGTCTGCAGGCATGGCAAGAATCCTCGGCACAGGCAATGCCACTCTGGATATCGTGCTCACCGTGGATGACTATCCACAGGAGAACGATGAGATCCGCTGTACCGACAGATCCGTCCGGCGCGGTGGCAATACCGCCAATACCCTGATCGTCCTCAGTCAGCTCGGACACGTCTGCAGCTGGGCGGGTACGCTGGTCGGTAGTGCAGAGGGGAATTTCATTCGGGAGGATCTGGAAACTCACGGGGTCGATACCGCTGCGAGCCGGCTTGCCGGGTCCGGCAGTGTTCCGGTCTCAACCATTCTGCTGAATGCCGGGACGGGATCACGCACCATCATTCATTTCCGCGACCTGCCGGAATATTCGCTTGCCGATTTCAGCTCGCTTGAGCTGCAATCATTCGACTGGCTGCATTTCGAAGGGCGTAACGTGGAATTGCTGCAGGCCATGATGCACTGGTCCCGCGAGCGGTATCCGTCCATTCCATGTTCGCTCGAGATCGAGAAACCACGTACCGGCATCGAAGATCTGTTCGGGCTGGCGCAGGTTCTGCTGTTTTCCCAGACCTATGCCGCAAGCCGGGGGGACAAGGATCCAGCCGCTTTGTTGCAGTCGGTTCACCGGGAATTCCCCGACGCAGACCTCTTTTGTACCTGGGGTGCGGAGGGAGCCGCCAGTCTGGACAGGCACGGGCGGTTTGCGCACGAGAAAGCCCATGCCCCGCGCAGAGTCGTCGATACCCTGGGCGCCGGCGATACCTTCAATGCCGGCGTCATCGACGGTTATCTTGCACGGCGGGATGCGGTCACGATACTGCGCCAGGCATGTGTGCTGGCGGGGAGGAAATGCGGCCAGACCGGGTTTGACGGACTGGCCGGCGGCGCTTTCAGGAAATCATGACATCCCGTTCTTACCCGCGTGGCCGACTCTGCCGGCTCGATGATCTGGAGGACCCCGGTAGCCGGGGATTCCCTGTGCTCTTTGCCGGAGAAATGTCGGACATCCTCGTGGTTCGCCGGGGGGCGCATGTCTACGGTTACCTCAATACCTGTCCGCATGCCGGCGGTCCGCTGGATTGGGTGCCTGACCAGTTTCTCGACCTGGCTCGCGAATATATCCAGTGCGCCACCCATGGCGCACTGTTCCGCATCGCGGACGGCGTTTGCGTGTACGGGCCGTGTGCCGGTGATCGTCTGACGCCGGTGCCAACGGCAGTAGAGGCCGGCGAAGTGGTTCTGTTTGTTACGGATGCTGTTACAGGATTGGCGCGGGACTGATCAGGGATTGCACGCGCGCTTGAGACGACAGGGAGCTTCAGCGACAGGTGCCTTCAAATGCGCCGATCGCTGTTGCCCGGGGAGTATTATCCTTTCCTTAACAAGGCGTGCACCAGATGAATTGAGAAGTCCGCCGACGGCTTGTCTGCTTCGTCGGAAGTCAGTTCCCGTACGGCCAGCGCGGGAATGGGTTCATCGGGTACGGTGGCGATGTTGTTTTCTGCCGGTAGTGGCTCGGTCCAGCCGCTTGCCATGTCGTAAATAACGTTCATGATATGCCTCCAGTCGTAGCGGATTTCTTGTCGCGTACAGAAAGGCTAACGGCAAGCCCTTGCCAGGGTTGAGGTCGCGGGGAGGTCGGCGCTGACACGCGCCCGGAAAACCATTCTGGCGCCGGAAACGATGAGGTGTCGCGGTTGACGGGCTAGTCGATTTCGTCAAGCGGATTGGTGTGATCCTTGCGGGAATTCAGCTCCAGATCCACGCCGTAATCTTCACGCTCGATATCCAGAGAACCCGACCAGTCTTCGGGCGGCTCAATCGGTTCGATCTCCATTTCATACCAGGAGTCGGAATCGATCTCCTCAACGGCGCCGTCGAAATGCTGGATTTCCAGCGTGGCCTCATCTTCATCGATGGCAACAACTTCAAAGTTCTCACCACTGATATCCTGATACCAGTCGCCAATTCGTGGTTGAAATTCGTTTGCCATAGGATGAATCCCCCTTGTGGTCCTGTCTGCGATCAGGCTGGCAATAGTAGCCCGGCGATGCTGTCATTCCTGGACGGTTAAGCCTATTTATAGAACCAGTTTGCACCGATGGCAAGATGAAAAACAGGCGGTACCCTCAATGGTGATTTGCCGGCACTGGAAATGCGCGTATCAGCGGCGCCGTACTGCAGGTTTTATTCCAGAGCATATCAGTACACTACCTGATTCCGCGTAACCGGCATGTATGTGTGCGACAGGGCGTTCGGTGAGTCTGGAGCGATTCCGGATAGAACATTAGAATCAATGTCTTGACATGGCTGTTTCCATTGGGATTCCGGATCTGGTCAGATTGCGGCCATTCATACGGGGCTGATGCGATGGTGGAATAAAGCTGAAAATCACTTCCCGTTAGGGTAAAGTTTGCGTTTGTTTTTAATCTACGATCATTTGGAATAATGAACGAGGACAACAACATGGCCGATTACAAGATCGCACCTTCCATCCTTTCGGCGGATTTTGCCCGCCTCGGGGAGGAAGTCACCAATGTATTGAGCGCCGGCGCCGACATCGTGCACTTCGATGTCATGGACAATCACTACGTACCCAATCTGACGATCGGTCCGCTGATCTGCGAGGCATTGCGCAAGCATGGCGTTACCGCCGACATCGATGTCCATCTGATGGTCAAACCCGTAGATCGTATCATTCCGGATTTTGCCAAGGCCGGTGCGACCTATATCACCTTCCATCCGGAGGCGAGTGAACATGTTGATCGTTCACTGCAGCTGATCCGTGATAATGGCTGCAAATCGGGATTGGTGTTCAACCCGGCCACGCCACTGGATTACCTGAAATACGTCATCGACAAGGTCGACATGATCCTGCTGATGTCGGTGAACCCGGGATTCGGCGGTCAGAGTTTTATCCGTGAAGCGCTCGGCAAGCTGCGTGAAGCGCGCCGGATCATCGACGAGAGTGGACATCCCATCCGGCTCGAAATCGACGGCGGTGTGAAGGTTGACAATATCGGCGAGATCGCGGCTGCCGGTGCGGATACCTTTGTGGCGGGTTCCGCTATTTTTGGCGCCAAGGATTACCAGGCGACGATCGCCGCCATGCGCGCCGAGATCGCCAAAGCCGTCGGCTGAGCCGGTGGTTCGGGTAAGGATGAACTGACTATGAGCATCAGAAACCCGGCGATGATCCTGATCGATGTGGACGGGACACTGGTCGACAGCGTGCCGGATCTGGCCTACTGCGTTGACGCCATGATGGAGCAACTCGGGCGATCCTCCTGCGGTGAGGCACGGGTCAGGAACTGGGTCGGCAATGGCGTGGAGCGCCTGGTGAAACGCGCCCTGACAGGGGCTCTCGACGGGGAACCACCGGAGGCGGATTTTACTCGTGCCTACCCCGTGTTTCTCGATCTTTATGCAAGGAATACATCGAAACGCTCATGCCTCTATCCCGGTGTGCGTGAAGGGCTGGATATGCTCAAGGCTGCCGGTTATCCACTGGGCTGTGTGACCAACAAGGCGGCGCAGTTCACCGAACCCCTGCTCAGGGACCTGGGTGTGTTCGATGATTTCTCCATTGTTATCAGCGGTGACACCCTGCCCAGCAAGAAACCCGATCCCGAACCGCTGCTGCATGCCGCCGGGTTTTTTGGCGTTGACCCGCAGTCTTCACTGATGATCGGTGACTCGGTCAGCGATGTGCGTGCAGCGCGTGCCGCGGGGTTCCAGATTGTGTGTATGAGTTACGGCTACAATCACGGCATCGATATCCGTGAAGCACAACCCGATGCCGTGATCGATAACCTCACCGGAATCATTCCCCTGCTGGACAAGGCGGCCTGAATGTTCATACGGTTCACCGGAAAGCAGTACCGGGTACAGCATTTTCGCAACAGCCGATGGCGCGAGTCCGCGTGCTGATGCATAGATGTCCTGTACTCACCGGTATACTCGAAGGTAATCGTAATGACACCAGAGCAGTTTCAGATCCTGGCCGACCAGGGCTATAACCGTATTCCCGTATCCCGCGAAGTGCTCGCGGACCTGGATACGCCCCTCAGTACCTATCTCAAGCTGGCCAACGGGCCCTATTCGTATCTGCTGGAATCGGTTCATGGCGGCGAGAAGTGGGGGCGTTATTCCATTATTGGCCTGCCGTGTTCGACGGTGCTGCGGATCAGCGGTAATGACATCACCGTGCTGCGGCAGGGTGAGGTCGTCGAGTCACTGACCAGTGAGGACCCGCTCGCCTGGATAGAGGCATTTCAGGGGCGTTACCGTGCGCCGGATTTGCCCGGTCTGCCGCGGTTCACCGGTGGTCTGGTTGGTTATTTCGGTTATGATACCGTGCGTTATATCGAGCCGCGCCTTGCCGGCCTGGATCGCTCCGACCTGATCGGCTGCCCGGACATTCTGCTGATGGTGTCCGAGGAGGTGCTGGTGTTCGACAATCTTGCCGGAACACTGCTCCTGATTGTCCATGTCGACCCGGCGCAGGAGGACGCCTTGCAACACGGCCAGAGGCGGCTGGATGAACTGGCAGGCAAGTTGCGTACGGCAGTGTTCGAAAACGGCAAGGAGGCTGTCACGCCGGGCCGGGCGGTGCAGGAAGCCGATTTCATATCAGGGTTCACGCAGGACGGTTTCGAGGCGGCGGTCGACCGCATCAAGGACTACATTCTGGAGGGCGACGCCATGCAGGTCGTGCTGTCGCAGCGCATGTCGATTCCCTACCGGGCGGCGCCGCTGGATCTGTACCGCGCGCTGCGCAGTCTGAACCCCTCGCCCTACATGTTTTATCTGGATCTGGGTGATTTCCATGTCGTCGGCTCGTCACCCGAAATCCTCGTGCGACTCGAGGACGGCATGGTCACGCTACGGCCGATCGCCGGCACCCGCCCCCGCGGCAAGGATGAGGAAGACGACCTGCGGCTGGAAGCCGAACTGCTGGCGGACCCCAAGGAACTCGCAGAACACCTGATGCTGATCGATCTCGGTCGTAATGACGCCGGTCGTGTGTGTGAAATCGGCAGTGTCAGACTGACGGATAAAATGGTGATCGAGCGTTATTCCCATGTTATGCATATCGTGTCCAATGTGACCGGCCATATCCGCCCCGGTATGAGCGCAATCGATGTGTTGCGGGCAACCTTCCCGGCCGGCACGGTCAGCGGCGCACCCAAGATCCGCGCCATGGAAATCATCGACGAGCTGGAGCCGGTGAAACGCGGTATCTACGCCGGCGCTGTCGGTTACCTGTCATGGTCGGGTAATATGGATACCGCCATCGCTATTCGCACGGCCGTCATCAAGGATGGCACCCTGCATATTCAGGCCGGAGCCGGTATCGTGGCGGATTCGGTGCCGACCAGTGAGTGGCATGAGACGCTCAACAAGGGCCGGGCCATCTTTCGCGCGGTTGCGATGGCCTGCCATGGACTGGAATCCGCACGGGTACGGTCCTAGGAGCCTGTCGGATTCAGGATTGATCTACTGCGCAGGCGGGAGAGCGGCCCGCCCGGATGGATAGCACTATGCTGCTGATGATCGATAATCGGTAACTAAATCCAGCACCGTCCAACAGGGTCCGGGTTATTATAAAGAGCCATGTATTTCCTGGCTTTTTTAATTTTAGTACGTCCATTCTTGTTCATTGCCATCCGTAAATTATGCGGGTATCAATGGAGGTAATCGGCATTGGCGGCTTAAAAGCCCAATTTCGATACCCGCTTTTGACTGGCAACCAAATGAAAAGGGACCACCGCCATGTCTCTAACCGATGCCAAAATCCGCAACGCCAAACCCGCTCCAAAGCCCTACAAGTTGACTGATGGCAATGGGCTGTACGTGGAGATCCGGCCAACCCGCACGAAGCTATGGCGTTTCCGCTACAGGATCGCGGGTAAGGAGAACGTCTTTGCGCTTGGCGAGTATTGCCAAGCGCCTGCCGGCGAGTCAGATAAGAAGATGGCGACCCGCAAGGCTTCCGGTAGATTCAATTGGTTGAAGCCCGTCAGGAGCGCGATAGATGCCGTGGGCTGGTCAAGCAAGGTATTCACCCCTCACATCACCGGCAAGCGGCACGACTGGCGCAGCTTACCGAGAACGCCAACACATTCGAGGCCGTGGCGCGTGAATGGATAGGGAAGAAAGCGCCCAAATGGGCACCTGCGTATTTGCGGCAGGTAGAGCGATTCATGACTGCCGATGTGTTCCCCTATATCGGGAATCTGCCCATTCGCAACGTAACGGCGGCACACCTGCTGGAAATCGTGCGGCGAGTGGAAGGGCGTGGCGCCGAGACTGTCGCGCTTATGGCGCGGCAATGGTGTTCAGCGATCTTTCGTTACGGTGTGGCGACCCTACGGGCGGACACCGACCCGGCGGCGGCATTGAAGGGCGCAATTCACAGACCCAAGACCGAACATCACAAGCCCCTAACCCGATGCCAGCTGACCGATTTCATGAAGGCCCTGGATACGTCAGGTGGGTACCTGACGACCGTCATTGCGCTGCGCCTGTTGTTGTTGACCTTCGTTCGTACCGTGGAACTGAGGGCGGCACAGTGGTCAGAGTTTGATTTTGAACAGGCTGAATGGCGCATTCCCGAAGAACGGATGAAGATGCGAGAGCCCCACATTGTCCCTTTGTCCAGGCAAGTCGTGGAATTGCTTCAAGAGCTGCATAGCCTCACCGGCGGGCGCGATTTCCTGTTCCCGAATTATCTCAACCCGAAAACCTGTATGAGCGCAACGACACTAAACCGTCGTTTAGTGTTCGGTGATATTCGCCTTAGACTTGCAAGGCTAGGCCATGTGGTCGAGTTATTGACGTAACGGGGAAGGATGCAGGATAAGGTTCTGGCTGAATAATAAATTAAGTCAGCGCCATCATTCAGTCGTGCGGATGAGACTTCAAAGAAGATAGCAGGTCATCGACCATCTCTCTCATGGCCGGACCGTTAGGTTGCAACTTTGCGTGTACTCGTAGACCAAAGATATTGTTGATCAGTAGCTTGGCCTGTATGGCCGGATCTTTCCCGGCGTCAAGTTCGTCGCATGCTGCAGCTTCGACCAGAACCTCCTTGATGGCAACTTCGAGCCTCCGGAACATGGCGGCAATACGTTTTCTCAGTTCAGCATCATCTGCCGGCGTTTCCAGCAGCGCGTTGACAAGCAAGCAGCCGTGGGAATCTTTCCGACACGTGTCGCCCACGATATACATAAACAGTTCCCGCACGCGCTCCAGTGGTGCGCCTTCGCCGGTCAGTATTGCCTTCAGATTGTCAATGGACTGTTCGAAGTAGGCGTCAATTGCGGCGAGAAAAAGCGCACGCTTGCTGCCAAAAGCCGCGTAAACACTGCCAGGCTGCAGGCCAGTGACTTCACAGATGTTCTTCATGGAAGTCGCATCGTATCCCTGCGCCCAGAACAGCTTCACAACGCTGTCGAGTACCTTGCTCTGATCATATTCGACGGGTCTGCCCATTATTTTGCCCTCAGGACTAGAATACCCTAAAAGTTCTTGAATGATCGATCAATAACATTTACCATCTTATTGGTTTGTTGAGCATTCATTCAATAATGAACGTTACCGACCCTGCACGAGGCCCGCAGCAGCGAGGGGAAAAGTATGAAAAGGTATGAAAATAAAGTTGTTTTAATCACCGGCGGCGCAACGGGGATCGGTCTGGCCACGGCCCGGCGTTTTGCGCAGGAAGGCGCAAAAGTGGTGATCGCCAGCCGTAACGAAGCGGCGGGTCAGCAAGCAGTCGCCGATATCCGTGCGTCGGGCGGCGAGGCGACATTCATTCAGACGGACGTCACCCAGGAGGACCAAATAGAAGCACTGATCGAACAAACGACGGCGAACTATGGCAGGATCGACGCCGCCTTCAACAATTCCGGCACCGAGGGCATTCCCGCCCCGCTGGCCGACGACAACCAGGAAAACTATCAGAAAATTTTCGAGGTTAATGTCAAGGGACTCTGGCTGAGCATGAAGCATCAACTGAAACACATGCAGCAACACGGGGCCGGCTCTATTGTGAACAATGCCTCGATTGCAGGTCTCATAGGCTTTCCGGGACTGGGCCTGTACACGGCATCCAAACACGCTGTACTTGGGCTTACCAAGGCGGCGGCGCTTGAAAATGCTGCAATTGGAATTCGTGTCAACGCGGTAAGTCCCGCCATGATCGAAACTGATATGGCCGGGCGCATTCTGTCCGCACAGCCCGGTAATAAGGAAGACACGATCGCCAGCATGAAATCGATGCACCCCATCGGGCGTTTCGGAAAACCGGAGGAAATCGCATCCGCTGTCACCTGGCTGTGTTCGGATGACGCTTCATTTGTAGTGGGACAAAGCCTGACCGTCGACGGAGGCTTTACGGCGATCTAGGCAGACCCTGACTGTTGGTTCTTAATCGAGGGTCGATTATGAGACAGATAAAACCCGGTGACTTCGTAGAGCCTTGTGTACTTGAGTCGGTCCAAGGAGATGCGGTCCAGATTCCACCGCCTGCGCGGATCATTCTTCACTTACAGTTCCGACGCTTCGCAGGCTGCCCCATCTGCAATCTGCATCTTCAGTCGTACATTCGACGGCATCGTGAGTTGGCAGAGAACCGCATCCAGGAAGTCGCCATTTTCCACTCGCCAAAAAGCGCCATGCTGGAGCACCAATTGAGCGCCCCCTTTCCGTTCGTTGCTGATCCAGACAAAATTCTCTACAAGGCTTTCGGTGTTGAAGCATCCATCATGTCGGTGCTCAATCCTAAAGCATGGCCTTCCGCAGTTAAGGGCCTTTTCAAGCAAGGTCCAGGATTCCCGTCACACGGAGAGTCAGCTTTGGGCTTGCCAG
>Ga0210101_1000727_pt1 | contig 10559 bp, 10 predicted proteins | sample Muzzi_PWC_D1_FD_185534 | JGI IMG/M metagenome (GOLD analysis project Ga0210101, IMG submission 185534) | Wetland microbial communities from San Francisco Bay, California, USA, that impact long-term carbon sequestration - Muzzi_PWC_D1 (SPAdes) | ecosystem: Environmental > Aquatic > Marine >...
GCTGGGCGGGATGGTCGAGGCGATCCGCCGCAACTTCCCGCAGCGCGAGATCGCCGACGCCTCCTTCGCCTACCAGCGCGAAGTCGACGAGCGCCGGCGGATCGTCGTCGGCGTCAACGACTTCGTCGCCGAGGACGAGGCGGAGACGCCGATCCTGCGCATCGACCCGGCACTCGAACGCAAGCAGGCCGACCGCCTGGCGGCGACGCGGGCGTCCCGCGACGGCGCCGCGGTCGAGGCCGCCCTGGCGGAGCTTAGGAGCGCCGCCACGGGCGAGGCCAACCTGATGCCGCCGATCCTCGCCGCCGCCCGCGCCCGCGCCACCGAGGGCGAGATGATCGCGGCCCTCCAGGAGGTCTTCGGCACCTACACCGAGTCCCCGGTCTTCTAAGTCTGTTTCCACGAGTGGTCACTTGACCACCGAATCTGTGGGCAAAGTGACCACTCGAGCGCCTGCAGTCGCGGCCCGTGCGCGGGCGATGGTGCTGCGCAGGATCTTCCGCACGTGCCTGGCCTCGTACTTGATCTGCCAGTGGGAGAAGCGCACGGGCCACATTCCGGCCGCCAGGTGCGCCTGATCGCGTTCCAGCCCCCGTCTCTGCTGAGACGCGGTGCGGTGATACCGGAGCCCGTCCGCCTCCAGAACGATTCCGAGGTCCGGCCAGAAGAAGTCGACTTCGTAGCCGTTTACCCAGCTTTTCGTTTCGGGCACCGGGAGGCCGGCCGAGCGCGCCAGAGGCCTCACGAGCTGCTCGAGGTCGGAGTCGCTGAGCCGGAAGGCGAGCGGGTCGAGGAGCTCCCGGAGGGGCTTTACGCCGGGTTGCCCGCGATAGCCGGCGAGCGAAGCGTGCAGCACGTCCGCCCTCACCCGGTCGAGCCTGTCGGCCTCATTGACCGCCCGCTCGAGCTGCCTCGGCCGCAGCCGCGTCGCCTGGTCGATCAGCGTGCGGACGGGCGAGGTGACGGGGATGCCGTCGTGATCGATGACATCGCTGAGGACGGACTTCTTTCGCCGGTGGACGCAGATTCCCGGCATCCGGCTGCGGCTCCCGGCCGGCACGGAGACGTCGATCAGACTGCGTCGCTCCACCCCGAATCCCCACAACGCCGCCGCGCTGCCGTGGCTCAGGGCGGCACTCGAACCGCAGGCGAGCACCGCCGCCATCCAGCGCCCCCGTCTACCCAGCAATGGCCGCCCCACCGCGTAGACCCCTCGCCGCACCGGATGCAGCCGCCCGGAGGCGATCCGGCGCTCGATCTGGCGGGCGCTGCGCCCGAGCTCCAAGAGCTGGCGGCGCGCGATCGCTCCGTGCTGTCGCCTCACCAGGGCCCAGATCGCCGCATCGCCTCCGTGCTCGTCCCGCGAGTGGTCAGTTGACCCACGCATACGGTGGTAAAGGGTTCAGCCAGGCGATTTCTCCCCCCGGTCGTCTAATCTCCCGGGCCGCAATGGAGGCAGCAACCGCCCGCAAGATCCGCGTCGTCGTCGCCAAGCCCGGCTTGGACGGGCACGACCGCGGCGCCAAGATCATCGCCCGGGCGCTGCGCGACGCCGGCATGGAGGTGATCTATACCGGCCTGCACCAGACGCCGGAGCAGATCGCCGAGACGGTGATCCAGGAGGACGCAGACGCGGTCGGCCTCTCGATCCTCTCCGGCGCCCACATGACCCTGGTGCCGCGCGTGGTCGAGCTGCTCGCCGCGCAGGGCGTCGACGACGTCCTGGTCACGGTCGGGGGGACGATCCCGGCCGAGGACATCCCCGAGCTGAAGGAGCTCGGTGTCGCGGCGGTGTTCACGCCCGGCGCCGGCACCGACGAGATCGTCGAGTTCATCGAGAAGGGCGCCGCCGAGCGCCACGCGAGCGAGTAGAACCACGCAGTTGGATTCCGCAGTATGAGTGACGAATCGCACTTATCCGAATAGCACACGTCCTGATGCATAGATAGACTGATTGACTGATCAGTCAACAGCCCGAGAGACAGCTGAGGAGGCCTGAAAGTTGAAGATCTGCGTCCTGGTCAAGGAGGTTCCGGACGCCGCCGTCCAGAAGCGCATCGACCCAGGAACGATGCGGTTGGACCGTAGCGGCGAGAAGAACCTCAACCCGTTCGATACCCACGCCATCGAGGCCGCCATGCAGATCAAGGAGGGTGGCGCGATCCCGGTCGAGGAGGTCGTCGCGGTGACGATGGGCCCCGACTCCGCGGTGCGCGCGCTGCACAAGGCGGTGGCGCTCGGCGCCGACCGCTCGGTGCACCTCTCCGACGAGGCGCTCGCCGGCTCCGACGTCTGCGCCACCGGCTACTCGCTGGCCAAGGTGCTCGAGTCCGAGAGCCCGGACCTGGTCCTGCTCGGCCAGCAGTCCGACGACGGCGAGTGCTACACGATCGGCGCCGTCGTCGCCGACCACCTGCAGATGCCCTCGCTGACCCAGGTGATCAAGATCGACGTCACCGACGGCAAGCTGCGCTGCGAGCGCCAGGCCGAGTACGGCTACGACACGGTCGAGGTCGAGCTGCCGGCCGTGATCAGCGTCGGCGACGCGATCAACGAGCCGCGCTACCCGAGCCTGAAAGCGATCATGGGCGCGAAGAAAAAGCCGCTCGACGGCAAGGCGACGGGCGACGTCGGGATCGAAGGCGGGATGGTCGGCGAGGCCGGCTCGAAGACCTCGGTGCTGGCGCTCAACCCGCCGCCGGAGAAGCAGGCCGGCGAGATCATCGAGGACGAGGACACCAACGAGACGGTCGAAAAGATCGTCGCCTGGCTCGACGAGAGGAAGCTGATCTAGATGGCAGGCATTCTGACCTACGCCCTCCACGACGACGAGGGCAACTTCAACAAGAACTCGCTCGGGGCGATCTCCGAGGCGGCGAAGCTGGCCGGCGAGGTCGGCGGCGAGGCCGCCGCGCTGGTCGTCGGCGACGTCGGCGACGACGCCTGCGCCTCGCTCGGCAACTGGGGCGCGGCCAAGGTCTACCGCGCCAAGAGCGTGCCCGAGGGCTTGGCGCAGCCGATCGTCGATGCGATGGCCAAGGTGATCGGGGACGAGGGCTTCAGCTATGCCCTGTTCGGCGGCGGCCTGCTCGGCTTCGAGATCGGCGCCGGGCTGACCGCCCGGCTGAACGCCGGCGTGACGATGGAGGTGACCGCGGTCAAGGTCCAGGACGGCAAGCTCGTCGCCGAGCGCCCGATCCTGCAGGACTCCGAGATCGCCGACGTCGGCTACGTCTCCGAGCCAGGCATCATCATCGGCCGGCTCAACGCCTTCGACGCCAACGAGAGCGGCGGCACGGCCGAGGTCGTCGACGTCGAGGTCGAGCTCTCGCCCTGGTCGACCAAGGCGACGATGGTCCAGCGCGGCGAGCAGCGCGGCGCCGACGTCAACATCGAGGATGCCGAGATCCTCGTCGGCGGCGGCCGCGGGCTGGGCGCAGCCGAGGGCTTCAAGCAGTGCGAGGAACTGGCCGAGTCGATGGGCGGCGCCGTCGCCGCGACCCGCGCGGTCGTCGACGCCGGTTGGTACCCCTACGCGGCCCAGATCGGCCAGACCGGCAAGACGGTCGCGCCGAAGCTCTACCTGGCCGCCGGCATCTCCGGCGCGATCCAGCACAAGGTCGGGATGCAGAGCTCGGAGAACATCCTCGCGATCAACAAGGACCAGAACGCGCCGATCTTCGAGTTCTCCGATCTCGGCGTGGTCGGCGATCTGCACAAGATCGTCCCCAAGCTGACCGAGGCGATCAAAGCGAAGAAGGGCGGCTGAGCGAGAGCTCGGCCGCAGTAAGGAGCAAGCGATGCCTGCCGTCAAGCCGATCGAGTACCCGCCGCCGTTCGACTCCGCCGACGTGATCGCGGCGCCGACCGACCCGGTCGACGACCGGATCGAGGTCGGAGTGGCGATCGTCGGCGGCGGCCCGGCGGGCCTCGCCTGCGCCAGCAAATTGATGCAGCTGCTCGAGGACGAGCCCGAGCTGACCGAGAAGCTGGGCGAAGTCCCGGTCGCGGTGATCGAGAAGGGCAAAGTCGCCGGCGCGCACCTGCTCTCCGGCGCCAACGTCGACCCCTCGGCGATGACGCGGCTGTTCCCAGACATGGACCCGGGCGATTGGCCCTCCGTCTACCAGGAGGTGACCAAGGACGCGACCTACTTCCTCACCTCGAAGGCGGCGATCCCGCTGAAGCCGCCGCCGCCCAACTTCCGCAAAGAGGGCACCTACACGATGTCGGTCTCCAAACTCGGCCGCTTCCTCGCCGAGAAAGCCGAAGAGGCGGGCGTCTACATCCTCGCCGAGACCGCCGCCGACAAGCTGCTGGTCGAGGACCGGATCGTCAAGGGCGTGCGCTCGGGCGACCGCGGCCGCGGCAAGGAGGGCGAAGAGCTGGGCAACTTCGAGCCCGGCTCCGACGTCGTCGCCAAGGCGACGGTGCTGGCCGAGGGCACGATCGGCCACCTCACCTACGCCGCCTACGACTACTTCGACATGCGCGACGGCTGCGACCCGCAGGCCTGGGAGCTCGGGGTCAAGGAGATCTGGGAGGTGCCGAAGCCGCTCGACCGGGTGATCCACACGCTCGGCTGGCCGCTGCGCTGGGGCGCCAAGCACAAGGAGGCCGGCGGCAGCTTCATCTATCCGATGGGCGAGGACAAGGTCTGCTTCGGCCTCGTCGTCGGGCTCGACTACACCGACGCGACCTTCTCCGTCCACGACGAGCTGCAGCGCTTCAAGCAGCACCCCTTCATCGCCAAGATCATCGAGGGCGGCAAGCGGGTCGGCTGGGGGGCGAAGACGATCCCCTCGGGCGGCTACTGGGCGCTGCCGAAGCGCTTCTCTGTGCCCGGCATGCTGGTCGCCGGCGACGCCGCCGGGATGGTCAACATCGCCGAACTCGCCGGCGTCCACTACGCGATGCACGCCGGCATGTACGCGGCGGAAGCGATCGTCGAGTCGCTCAAGGCCGACATCGACTCGGTCAACTTCTCCTCCTACGACGAGGCGATCCGCAGCTCGGTGATCGAGAAGGACCTCTACAAGTCGCGCAACATGAAGCAGCCGCTCAGCAAGGGGCTGATCCGGGGCGGCATCGTCGCCAACATGCTGGTCGCGAGCAAAGGCAACTTCCCGCCCGGCCACATGGAGGTCGAGGACAACGCCGAGCCGGCGATGCAGATCGGCAAGGCCTCGGAGCGCTACCCGCAGCCCGACAACGAGGTCACCTTCAACAAGCTCGACTCGGTCTTCCTCTCGGGCAACGCGACCCGCGACGACGCGCCCAATCACGTCCGCATCCAGACCAAGGTGCCGCGCGAGATCGCCCAGACCTGGGTCTCGATGTGCCCGGCCCAGGTCTACGAGATCCCCGACGAGCAGCTCGAGAACGGCGCCGCCGAGGTCGACGTGCACGTGACCGCCTCCAACTGCGTCCAGTGCGGCGCGATCACCGCCAAGGGCGGCAGGCTGACGCTGCCCGAGGGCGGCGACGGGCCGCTGTACCAAGAGACCTGAGCGAGGCCTTGGCGTAGTTCAGGCGGCGCGGGGGAGGCGGTCTTCGGCGGGACCGCGCTCTTCGTGCGCCAGCCAGGGGGCGATGTCGAGGGCGTCGGCGCGGCGCGGCGATGCGGGGGCCAGGGTCCACTCCTCGCAGCCCGCAAAGGCTTCGTCGAGTCGCCTCGCCATCGCACTCCTCCGTGTCGGCCGATCCTGGTCGAAGATCTCCTTGGCCATGTCTGGCTCTCCGTCCTGTAGGGGGCGTTCACATAACACTCGCGCCCCCGTCGGACGAAAAACGTGCAATTAGCGAAAAAGCGTGCAGTTTGCGCGAATCGCTACGAGACTGAGGCGAAGGCCGCGATCTCGTCGGCGAGGCGCTGGGGCTGGTCGAGCGAGACGAAGGTGCGTGCGTCCGGAATCTGAACGAGCTTCGAGTTGGGGACTTCGGCGGCCAGCCGCTCGGCGTACTTCAGCGGGAAGTAGGTGTCCTTCGGCGCCCAGGCGAGCAGCAGGGGCAGGTCCGAGCGGCTGAGCTTCTCGGCCGCCTCGAGCGTGTAGCGCTTGTTCATGCCGCCGCTCACCTTCCTCAGGTCGCGCCAGACTCCCGGCGCCCTGCCCTTCACGCCCGGCGCCACCCACGACTCGATCAGCTCGGGTGGGATCGTGGTCTCGGCGAACGGTTTGAAGCCGCTGCGGGCAACGGCGCCGATCCGGAACGGGGTCAGCAGAGCCCTAAGCGCTCCGGGGATCTTGGCGATCGGAGGAAAGGCCTTGAACATCCCCGGCGGGAAGTTGTCGTGGGTGTCGCAGTTGGTCAGCACGAGGCGGCCGACCCGCTCCGGGTGCCGGGTGACGAAGACCTGCGACATCGCCCCGCCCGAGTCGTTGCCGACGATCGTGACGTCGGTCAGGTCGAGCTCCTCGAGGAAGCTCTCGATCAGGTCGGCGATCCCGTAGGGCGTCAGGTCGGCGTCGGGATTCATCGCGATCTGCTGGGCGCCGATCGGCCAGTCGGGGGCGAGGCAGCGGCAGCGGTCCGAGAGCTCGTCGACGACCCCGTCCCAGAGCCGCCCGTCAACCAGGTAGCCATGCACGAAGACGACCGGCTTGCCCTCGCCGGCCTCGCGGTAGCGGACCGTGCCCGCGGGGAGCTCTACCTCGTGTCGCTCGCTGCCGGGTTGCTCGGCTGGTGCCACACGGTGACCTTAGCCGCTCGCCCGCCTGCTCTGCTCTCGGGGGCCGGTGCGTCCGCGAAGTGGACGGCGCGGCGCGACTCCTTCTGCGCGTACATGCGCACGTCGGCGAGCTGCAGTGCCGCGGACGGGTCCTCGGCCTCGAGCGGGATCGTCGCCGCGCCCCAGGAGGAGGCGACGTCGACGCTGCGGTCGCTCGCCGTCAGCGCCTCGGCGGCCGCTTCGGCGACGTCGCCGAAGCGCTCCGGGGGACAGGTGAGCAGGGCGCAGAACTCGTCGCCGCCGATCCGGTAGACCGATCCGTCCCGGCCGACGGCGTCGCGCAGCCGGCCGGCGAGCCGCGCCAGCAGCTCGTCCCCGGCCGGGTGGCCGAAGCTGTCGTTGTAGCGCTTGAAGCCGTTCAGGTCGAAGAGGCAGAAGGCCACCGGCCGGGCCGGCCCGGCCTGCGCGCAGAGCGCCTCGAGGTCGACCTGCATGCCGCCGCGATTGCCGATCCCGGTCAGGGCGTCGGTGCGCACCTGCTCCAGCAGGCGGCGGTTCTCGCGGGCGCTGAAGGCGAGGCGGGCGATCACCGCCCCGACCGTGAGCACTCGCAGCGCCGTCGAGAGGTCGCTGGACCCGCCGAAGTACTGAATCGCCCCGAGGCCGAGGACAACGGCCAGGAAGACCGCCGGCACGGCCAGCTCGCCGCGGTCGCCGGGGCGCCGGTTGCCGCGCAGGGGCGTGGTCACCGGTGCCCAGAGGATCGCCCCGATGCAGGCGGCCGAGAGCATGTACAGCGGATCGATCCAGCTGCCCGGCGGGACGAAGCCGCCGCTGTCCTGCACGCTGTAGGCGATGTCGGCGGCGGCGGTGAAGGTGAGGCCGGCGAGCAGCAGCGACCAGGTTCTGCCGGGCCGCCACCCGGTGAGGGCGACGACGCCGACGATCATCGCCATCATCGCGATGTCGGCCAGCGGGTAGATGAGCGAGGTGGCCACTTCGAGCGAGGTGCCGGTGGTGTTGGCGGCGACGAAGTCGAAGACCACGGCGACGCCGAGCGCGGCGGTGCCGAGCGCGGCGATCGCGCCATCGGTCCAGCGGCGCCAGTCGAGCTCGTGGGCGCGGGCGCGGACGAGCAGCGCCAGTCCGATGTAGGCGAGCGGGTAGAAGGCGAGGTAGAAGCCGTCGGCGGGGGAGGGGTAGGGCGGTTCGGGGGCGTCGAGGATGAAGGTGGTCCAGTAGAGCTCGCCGGCGGCCCAGCAGAGCACGGCGACGGCGAGCAGCGCCCAGGCCGCGCGCTCGCGCCGGGCTGCCTCGGCGCGCAGCAGCAGGGCGAGCCCGGCCGCGACGACGACGGCGTCGTAGAGGTATCCGCCGGCGATCTCGTCGAAGCCCGGGCCGAGAAAGCCGAGCCAGTCGTGCAGGACGATCAGGCCGGTGGCGCCGAAGAGCGCCAGCGCCAGCAGGGCGCGCAGCGCCCTGGACCCCGGGGCCGTGCTTGTCGCCCGCGCAGGCGTCACATGGTCATATCGGCACGAGTTGCGCACTTCTCTAGACTTGGTGGCGATGAAGGCAGGAATCCACCCCGAGTACAAGCTCGCCCACGTGCATTGCTCGTGCGGCAACCAGTTCTACACCCGCGCGACGGTGGACGATCTGCACGTCGAGCTCTGCTCGGAGTGCCACCCGTTCTACACCGGCAAGCAGAAGCTGGTCGACACCGGTGGCCGGGTCGAGCGGTTCCAGCGCCGCGCCGCCAAGCACGCCAAGGCATCGAAGTAGAGTGACTGTCCAAGGACCCCCACGCACGCCTGGCGGCACCGGACACACTTCGCGGGGCGGCGTCCTCGGTCGGCCAAATAGCGCTGCTATTCGGCCTCCCTGCGTCCTACCCCCGCTCGGTCCGGCGCTCGCCAGTCGCACGTGCGGGTCCTCGGACAGTCACTAGCGATGGGCGCGGAGGCAGGCTCTCCGCCGACCGAGCCCGTCTCCTCGAACGGGGCGGACCCGCTCCGCATGCCGGGCGGCGGCATGGTCGCCAAGCGCGACGCGCCGGTCGGCGGCCAGGCGGTGCTCGAGGGAGTGATGATGCGCGGCGTCTCGACCTGGGCGGTCGCGGTGCGCAACCCCGAGGGCCAGGTCGAGCTCAGCTCCGAACCGCTGGTTCCCTGGGCGAAGCGCCACCGGCTCTGGCGGGTGCCCGTCCTGCGCGGCGTCGTCGCCCTCGGCGAGTCGCTGAAGATCGGCTTCCGCGCCCTGGCGATCTCCGCCAACGCGCAGATGGAGGAGGACGACGAGGGCGAGAAGGAGGAGATCGGCGGTTGGCTCTGGGGCGTGACGATCGCCCTCTCGCTGGCGCTCTCGATCGGGCTCTTCTTCGTCGTCCCGGTCGGGCTGACCAGCCTGATCAAGGACCAGCTCGGCAACGCCTTCCTCTTCTGGCTGATCGAGGGGATCCTGCGCACGGCGATCTTCATCGGCTACATCGTCGTGATCAGCCGCCTACCCGACCTGCGCCGCGTCTTCGAGTACCACGGCGCCGAGCACAAGACGATCTCCTGCTACGAGGCCGAAGACGAGCTGGTCCCGCAGCGGGCGAAGCTCTACTCGCGCCTGCACCCGCGCTGCGGCACCAGCTTCCTGCTGATCGTGATGGTGCTGGCGATCTTCGTCTTCGCGCCGATCGGCCTGCCGGCCTGGTACTGGCTGGTCGCCTCGCGCATCCTCGGCATCCCGCTGATCGCCGGCCTCTCCTACGAGGTGATCAAATGGGCTGGCAAGAACCGCCGCAAACGCTGGGTGCGCGCGGTGATGTGGCCGGGCCTGATGCTGCAGAACCTGACCACCCGCGAGCCCGACGAAGAGCAGCTGGCCGTCGCGATCGCGGCGCTGGAGAAGGTTTTGGCGGAGGAGCAGCCGGCCGATGCGGACGAGTCTCCGATTGAGATAGTCGCGTAGGGAGTCGGACGCCCCTCCCACGGAGGCCGTCGCGCAGGCGTCGCGGCGGGCGGGTCCTGTCGTCGGGACGAGGTGTCCTCGCGTTGCTGGGTTTTTCGCCAGCGACGGATGCGGCCGTCCGAGTTGGCCGCTGGGGCGAAAAAGAGGACGCCGCTGCCGCGAGGACACCTCGTCCCGACGCCACCCGCCCGAGTTGCGCCTATCGTTCACTCGATGATCGATTCTCTGGTTGAGCAGATCGAGACCCGCTTTGGGGAGCTGGAGCGGGAGATGTCGGATCCGGGGGTTATCTCGGATCGGCAGCGCTATGCGGAAGTCGGGCGCGAGTACCGGGAATTGCAGCCGGCGCATCGGTTGGCGGGCGAGTACCGGACGCTGAAGGGCGACCTCGACGGCGCGCGGGAGCTGCTCGAGGAGGGCGAGGACGCGGAGCTGCGCAAGGTCGTCGAGGAGGCGCCCGGGCGGCTCGCCGAGCTGGAAGAGGAGATCCGGTTGGCGATGGTCGAGCGCGACCCCAACGACGACAAGAACGTGCTGGTCGAGATCCGCGCCGGGACCGGGGGGGACGAGGCGGGTCTGTTCGCCGGCGACCTCTACAAGATGCTCACCCGCTATGCCGAGGAGCGCGGTTTCGCGACCGAGGTGCTCTCGCAGTCGGCGGCCGAGGTCGGTGGTTTCAAGGAGGTCACCTTCGCGATCAAGGGGGACGCCGCCTACTCGGTCTTCAAGTACGAGGGGGGGACGCACCGCGTCCAGCGCGTGCCCGAGACCGAGTCGCAGGGCCGCATCCACACCTCGACCGCAACGATCGCGGTGCTGCCCGAGGCCGAGGAGGTCGAGGTCGAGGTCGACCAGAACGACCTGCAGATCGACGTCTACCGCTCCTCGGGGCCGGGTGGGCAGTCGGTCAACACGACCGACTCGGCGGTGC
>Ga0210101_1000729_pt1 | contig 10553 bp, 11 predicted proteins | sample Muzzi_PWC_D1_FD_185534 | JGI IMG/M metagenome (GOLD analysis project Ga0210101, IMG submission 185534) | Wetland microbial communities from San Francisco Bay, California, USA, that impact long-term carbon sequestration - Muzzi_PWC_D1 (SPAdes) | ecosystem: Environmental > Aquatic > Marine >...
GTCTGCGGCGCCAGCCAGGCGAGCACGCTGACCACGTCGGAGCCGTAGGACTCGGCCGCCCAGACCGACTCGAAGCCGGCGGCCTCGGCCGCCTGCACGACCTCGACCGCGTCGTCGCCGGCGGGGCCGATGCCCCAGTAACCGAGATTGAGCCCTAGCTTCAACGCCATCGCCTGCCAACCCTATTGAATGTGAGCCGATGGCAACCGCGGAGACCGCCGAGATGCCCGACGCCGCCGAGCGCGGCCTGAGCAGCGCCGAGGCGGCCAAGCGCCTGCGCAAGCTGGGCTCGCCGCCCGACACCTCCTCGCGCTCGGTCTCGAGCATCGTCGCGGGCAACGTCTTCACGCTGTTCAACGCGATCATCGGCGGCTTCTTCGTGCTGATCCTCTCGCTCGGCCTCTTCGCCGACGCCGTTTTCGGGCTGATCGCGATCGTCAACTCCGGCATCGGCATCCGCCAGGAGCTGAAGGCGAAGCGGACGCTGGACGAGCTGGCGGTGCTGGTCGCCCCCCACGCCAAGGTGCTGCGCGACGGCGAGGTCGCGGGCCTGCTGGCCGAGGAGATCGTCCCCGGCGACGTGATCGCGATCGAGCCCGGCGACCAGCTCGTCGCCGACGGCGAGGCGATCGCCAGCCGCGGCATGACCCTCGACGAGTCGATGCTGACCGGCGAGGCCGAGGGCGTGCGCAAGGACGCCGGCGAGCGGGTGCTTTCGGGCTCCTTCTGCATCTCCGGGTCGGGCAGCTACCGGGTCGACGCGGTCCGCGAGCAGAGCTATGCCGGGCGCCTGGCCGGCGAGGCGAAGGCCTTCCGCCACCCGCCCTCGCCGTTGCAGGGCGAGGTCAACCGGGTGATCGTCGCCTGCACCTGGGCGATGCTGCCGCTGGCGGCGCTCCTGCTGATCACCTTTCAGCTGCGCTCCGTCGACCTGGTCGAGGCGGCGCAGACGGCGACCGCCGGCCTGGTCACGCTGATCCCCGAGGGGATGGTGCTCTTGATGAGCGTCACCTTCGCCGTCGCCGCCGTGCGCCTCGCCGGCCGCGCCACGCTGGTCCAGCAGATCAGCGCGACCGAGAGCCTCGCCGCGGTCGACACGATCTGCGTCGACAAGACCGGCACGCTGACCGACGGCCGGCTGCGCCTGCTCGGGGTCGAGGTCGCCGACGGCGTCGACCCGGATGAGGCGAAGACCGCGCTGGGGCGCTTCGCCGCCTCGGCCGGCGATCGCAACCGCACCCTGGAGACCGTCGCCGAGGCGTTTCCGGCGACGCCCGGCCGGATCGGCGGCGAAGTCCCGTTCTCTTCGAAGTGGAAGTGGAGCGGCCTGCGCCTCGGCGGGACCAGCTACGTGCTCGGCGCCCCCGACATCCTCACCGACTGCGGCGCGCTCGAGCTGCCCCCCGGACTGGCCCGCAAGCTCGCGGAGGAGACGGCGGCGGGACGGCGCGTCGTCGCCTTCGGCCAGGCGAGCGAGGCGCTGCCCGAGGACCCCGAGCACGCGCCGCCACCGCCGCTGAAGGCGCTCTGCCTGGTCGTGCTCGAGGAGACGCTGCGCGGCGACGCGGCCGAGACGATCGCCGTGATCCGCGAGGAGGGGGTCGACCTGAAGCTGATCTCCGGCGACGCGCGCGCGACCGTGACCGCGGTCGCCTACGCGGTCGGCGTGCCGGCCGAGGCCGGCGTGATCGAGGGCTCCGAGCTGCCCGAGGACCCCGAGGGCCTCGCCGCCGCCGCGCAGGCGAACACGATCTTCTGCCGGATCGCGCCGGAGCAGAAGAAGGCGCTGGTCGAGGCGCTGCGCGCCTCCGGCCGCTACACGGCGATGATCGGCGACGGGGTCAACGACGTGCCGGCGCTGAAGCAGGCCCGGCTCGCGGTCGCGATGGGCTCCGGCGCCCAGGTGACCAAGGGCATCGCCGACGTGGTCCTGCTCGAGGACCAGTTCGCGCGCCTGCCCGAGGCGGTCGCCGAGGGACGGCGGATCGCCCGCAACATCCACCGCCTCGGCCGCCTCTACCTGACCAAGTCGGTCTACGCGGCGGCGCTGATCCTGATCGTCGCCGTGCCCGGCTGGGCCTTCCCCTTCCTGCCCCGCCACCTCACCCTCGCCGCCTTCCTGACGATCGGCATCCCCTCCTTCGTGCTCGCCCTGGCCCCCTCCGACGGCCCGCTCTACCGCGGTCGCCTGCTGCGCGCCCTCGCCGCCTTCGCCGTGCCCGCCGGGCTGGCGACGGCGTTCGGCTCGATCCTCTGCTTCTTCCTCGTCGACACCGTCTTCGGCGGCTCGCTCGAGGCCGGCCGCACCGCGGCGACGACGACGCTGATCGTGCTCGGGCTCGCCTTCGTGCTGCTGCTCGAGCGCGGCCCCGGCCGCGAGCACATCGCGATCCAGAGCTACATGCTCGGCATGGTCGTCGGCCTCGGCGGCCTCTTCGCGGGGATCCTCGCGATCCCGCCGCTGCGCAGCTTCTTCGAGATGGAGATGCTGACCTCGGCGCAGTGGTTCCTGGCCCTGCTCTCGGCCGCAGTCGGCCTCGCGATCGCCAGCGTGATGTGGCGCCTGCCGCAGATTGAAGCGCTGGAAGCGCCCGGCCCCGAACCGGGTGCCGCTGGGGATTGAAGCTTTGTGGCCCCCATGGGGCACACAATCCTTCAATATCGCCCGTCGACCACGCGTAGATCGCGTTCGGGGAAGGGCAGCGGGTCGGTGCTCCGCTCGAACTCCTCGAGCGCGCCGGGAGCGAGGCGCCGGAAGGCGCGGCGCACTCCCCGTGCGTACTCGCTGCTGACGAAGACGTCGCCGTCGACGGCGCCCCGGCCGCAGCGCTCGCGAGCGGCGGCGAGGCCGACGTAGGCGAAGACCCTGCCGAGGGCCGGTGGCTCGAAGGCGGCGCTGACGTCGATCCGTTCGTAGTTGACCTCGCGCGCGTCGAGCGCCTCCAGGCGCCCCTCGTCGACCGGCAGGGCGAGCCCGTTGACGATCGAGCCCGGCTGCGGGTAGAGGTCGAGGTAGGCGACGCGGATCCGCGGTCGCTCGCCGCTCTCGGGGTCGAGGAAGTGCTTGCCGGTCTCACCGCCCTCCCAGTTGTTCATCGCCACGCCCCAGTGGCGACGGAACCCGTTCAGCCATCCGGGCCGGGGAGCATTGCCGGCGGCGTCGGGCTGCGGCGTGCGCAGAGCGACCAGCGAGGCGTAGCCGAATACGTGGTCGGTCAAGCCGGCGGCAGGACGAACTGGCTGACGATCAGGTTGGCGGCGAGGCGCGGCTCGGCACCCTCGCGGCGGCGCTCCATACGCACCTCGATCACGACCGTGCTCTTGCCGGCGTGCAGCGGCTCGGCCACGGCGACGACCTCGTCGCCGAGCACGCCGGCGGCGAAGACGTTCAGCTTCAGCTCGATCGTCGTGAAGTTGTGACCGGCGGGGATCTTGCGGAAGGTGGCCCAGGCGGCGACGGTGTCGCCCAGCGCCGTCCAGACCCCACCGTGGACGAAGCCGCCCGGGTGCAGGTGGCGCTTGTCGACGAGGATGCGCCCGCGTGCGTGCGTGTCCTCGACCTCGAGCGGCTCGATCCCGAGGTCGCCCGGGAAGCTGCCCGGCAGGAAGTTGCGCACCGACTCCGGCGTGATCAGGGAGCTCGGGTGCTGTGCCTCCTCGCTCATCGCGGGCGGACCCTAGCCGAGCGCGTAGGCGCCCGGCTCCAGCTTCTCGGTGCGGCGGCGGTACTCGCCCCAGAGCCAGGGCCACTGGCTCGGGTCGTTGCCGTCCTCGTCGACGTACCAGTTGGTGCAGCCGGTGTGCCAGACGGTGCCGGCGAGCGCGCCGCGCAGCTCGCGGTCGAAGGCCTCCGCTGCCTCGGGCCTGACCTCGATCGTGCCCGCCCCGGCGCGCTCGAGCTCGGCGAGCGCGGCGAGCAGGTGGCCGACCCCCCACTCGAGCACGTTGACGACCGAGCCGGCGCCGCCATTGGTGTTCGGCCCGTAGAGCAGGAACATGTTCGGGAACCCGGGGACGCTGAGCCCGAGGTAGGCGCTCGGCACCCTGCCCCAGGCCTCGGCCAGGCTGCGCCCACCCCGCCCCGCGATCTCCATCGGCGCGACGAAGTCGTGGCTTGCGAAGCCGGTGGCGAGCACCAGCACGTCGGCCGGGCGCTCGGTCCCGGTCGCGTCGCGGATCCCACCCGCGGTCACCGCCTCGATCCGCTCGGCGACCAGCTCGACGTTGGGCCTGGTCAGGGTCGGGTACCACTCGTCGGTGAGCATGATCCGCTTGCAGCCGAACTCGTCGGTCGGGGTCACCTTGCGGCGCAGCTCGGGGTCGGCGATCGCCCTGTTGATCTGGCGACGCCCGATGGCGCGCAGCAGCGGCAGCAGCCGGCCGCGGCGGGTCAGCGCCGCGGTCGCGAGCTCCTGCGAGGCGTCGACGAGCTGGCGGTCGAGCCGGCGCAGTCGCGGGAAGCGCCGGTAGAGCGCCCGCTCGAACGGCGAGTACTCGCGGTCGCCCTTGGGCAGGGTCCAGCCGGGCGAGCGCTGGTAGACGTCGAGCTGCGCGACCTCGGGCTGGATCGCGGGCACGACCTGGATTCCACTGCAGCCGGTGCCGACGACGGCGACCCGCTTGCCGGCGAGGTCGACGTCGTGCCGCCACTCGGAGCTGTGGAAGGCCGGCCCCTCGAACTCCTCCAGCCCGGGCAGCGGCGGCAGCTTCGGCACCGAGAGCTGGCCGCAGGCGGTGACCAGCACCTCGGCCTCGTGCGGGCCGGCGCTCGTCTCCAGAGTCCAGAGCCGGCGCTCCTCGTCCCAGCTCGCGCTCTTCACCTCGGTGCCGGTGCGGATCCGGTCGCGCACGCCGAAGCGGCGCGCGACGCCCTCGATGTAGGCCTGGATCTCGGGCCCGGGCGAGAAGCGGCGCGACCAGGAGTTGGGCGCGAAGGAGAACTCGTAGAGGTGAGAGGGGATGTCGCAGGCCGCACCCGGGTAGGTGTTGGCGTTCCAGACCCCGCCGACCCGCTCGCCCTTCTCGAACACGGTCACGTCCTCGTAGCCGGCCCGCCGCAGCTGGACCGCCGCGCCGACGCCGCCGAAGCCGGCGCCGACGATCGCGACCGAGCGCTGCCGCCGACCGTTACTGCTCGACACCCGATCCCCCAAGGCCAAAGTCCCCAAACGGCTCGTCGCGTTCGCGCACCGCCTGCTTGAAGCCGCCCGCGGCGGCGCGGCGCACGAAATCGTGGCCCTCCTCGGTGTGCCGCGCGACGCCGTCGAAGAAGGTGCCGAGCAGCTGCGTCTGCTGCAGGCCCTGCGCGTAGAGCGACTGGTTGACGAGCAGCTTCATCATCACCAGCTGGTTGACCGGCAGCCGCGCGACGCGCTCGAGCAGCGCCTCGAAGCGCTCGTCCAGATGCTCGGGCGGCGGCGCCTCGGTGGCCAGCCCCCACTCCTCGGCCTGCGCGCCGCTCAGCGAGTCGCCGGTCAGCAGCAGCCGCTTGGCCCGCATCGGGCCGAGCCGCGCCGCCCACATCGCCGTCGTCGGCGAGCCCCAGACGCGCGCCGGCGGGTAGCCGATCTTGGCGTCGGCGCCGATCGCGAGTAGGTCCGAGCAGAGCGCCATATCGGTGCCGCCGGCGACGCAGTAGCCGTGCACCTTGCAGAGCACCGGCTTCTCGGAGTGAAAGAGGCTCATGAAGCCGCGCACGTTGCGCGACATGAACTGGTAGTCGACGACGGGGTCCCAGTTGGTCTCGGGCACGTGGTTGGCGCCGATCGTCGCCGGGTCGGTCGGGGCGCCGGGCGGCGCCTCCATCCCCTCGCCCAGCCCGCCCATGTCGCCCTCGGCCGAGGCGACCAGGTCGTAGCCGCCGCAGAAGCCCGTGCCGTTGCCGGCCAGGGCGATGACGTGGATCGCCGGATCGAGGTTGGCGCGCTCGACGCAGGCGGCGAGCTCGACCGGCATCCGCGGCACGATCCCGTTGCCCCGCTCGGGCCGGTTCAGCGTGATCCGGGCGACCCGGCCGCCGGACTCGTAGGTCAGCGTCTCGAGCCGCCCCTCCATCTCAGCTCAGTTCATCCGCTCCACGATCATCGCGTTGCCCTGGCCGCCGGCGACGCACATGGTCTCGATCCCGACCTGGTGGTCGTCGGTCTCCATCACGTTGAGCAGGGTGCCCATGATCCGGGCGCCGGTCATCCCGAAGGGGTGGCCGAGGGCGATCGCGCCGCCGTGCGTGTTCAGCTTCTCCAGCGGGATGTCGCACTCGTCCATGATCGGGATCACCTGGGCCGCGAAGGCCTCGTTGAGCTCGACCGTGCCGACGTCGTCGATCGTCATCCCGGCGCGGTCGAGGACGCGCTTGACGGCGCCGATCGGGGCGACGCCCATGTACTCGGGCTCGTTGCCGTAGGTAGCGGCGGTGACGATGCGGGCGCGCGGCGTGAGGCCCAGTTCCTTCGCCTTGGTGTCGCTCATCACCAGGACCGCGGCGGCGCCGTCGTTGAGCGGGCAGGAGTTGCCCGCGGTGACCCCGCCGCCGCCGAACGCCTCGTCGAGCGAGGAGAGCTTCTCCAGGGTCGAGCTGGCGCGCGGGCCGTCGTCCTTGGCGACCTCGCTGCCGTCGGGCAGCTTGACCGGGACGATCTCGCGATCGAAGAACCCGTCCTCCTGCGACTGCACGGCCAGTTCCTGCGAGCGCTGCGCGTACTTGTCCATGTCGGCGCGGCTGACCTCGTATTTCTTCGCCACGTTGACCGCGGTCAGGCCCATCTCGATGTAGGCGTTGGGCTGGCCGTCGTTGCCCTGCAGGTTCTCGTTCTGATCGGCGGCGCCGGCGGGCTCGGTGCGCTCGTTGTAGCGACTCACCCACTCGACCCCGGCGGCGATGTAGACGTCGCCCTGGCCGGCGACGATCGCGTTGCCGGCCTGGCGGATCGCGTCGAGGCTGGACGAGCAGTAGCGCGAAACGGTCACCCCGTTGACCTCCTGCGGCAGCTTCTCGCTGAGCAGGCTGATGATCCGCCCGATGTTGAAAGCCTGCAGGCCCTGCGGCATGCCGCAGCCGCAGATCAGGTCTTCGATCTCGCTCGGGGCGACCTCGGGGTTGCGCTCGAGCAGCTGGTCGACGACGTAGGCACCCATCTCATCGGGGCGCAGCTGGGCCAGCGAGCCCTTGAAGGCACGGCCGATCGGCGTGCGGATGGTGTCGACGATCACTGCCTCGGGCATCTGTCTCTCCTTGGGTTGGGTGGCGGCGGATCCGCCGTGGGAAGTGCGGACCGGAGGGTATTCGACGCCGTCATCGGGCGCCGTTCTCGACTAACTTAGGAAAGATGTCGCTGGACGGGCTGAGGGCATGGGTCGCTGAGGTCGAGCGCAAGCTCGCCAAGCGCACGCGCGTGTTCCTCGCCCTCACCGTGATCGCGATCGGGATCGCCAGCGCCGCCGTCTACCTGGCGATCGACGCGCGCAACAGCTCGGTCAGCGAGGGCGACGTCCAGGCGCTGCAGGAGGAACTCGAAGAGCGGATCGACGGCGGCGGCGCGGTGCTGACCCCGCCGGTCGAACCGGCGCCGGAAACGACCCCCGCCCCCGCACAGGAACCGAGCCCGAAGCAGGGCAACGGCGGCGGCAATGGCGGCGGCGGCGGGAGCGGCTCCGGCGGCGGCGCCTCGAGCGGCGGCGGTGCCGGAGCGGGCGGCCCGGACAGCGCCAAATTGCAGGAACTGCTCGAGCAGGCACAGCAGCGCTCGGCGGAGGGCGAATAGAGCGTTTGTAACAACTCGCACGTTTGTGCCTGAGCAACGTCCCCGGCCTGCGTTACATTCGCCGCAATCCACCTCGCGCTAGACGCGAGTCATGCCCACAGCGGCGAAAGGAGACCCCGATGCCCGAGGGTTACTGCGTCAAAGAGCGCAAGAAGGTAGAGATCAAAGACGCCCAGCAGGTGACGATGAAAAACGGTCGCCCGGCGATTCAAGGCGTCTGCCCGGACTGCGGCACGAAAATCTTCAAGATCGGCAAACTCGAGTAGGAGAGGCGGCGGCGCCTGTCCGGGTCGCCGCACCTACGTCCGCTTGCGCCACGAGACCGCGGGCGGAACTGACGCGCGGATCTCGGCCAGCAGCCTCGCCGAGAGCGCTCCCGGCTCCTCGCCCGGCCGGGCCTGACCGCCGGCCGGCGAGAAGAAGCGCGTACGCAGGCGCGGCCGGCGGGGGAAGCCGGTCATCTCCGTGGTGCCCTCGATCGCCACGCAGACGAGCCGCGCCTCGGGAACCTCGAGCGCGAGGCGGCCGGCGCCGCTGCGCGCCCGCAGCACCTCGCCGCGCGAGCGCGTGCCTTCCGGAAAGACGCCGATGCAGGCGCCCGCGCGCAGCTGCTCGATCGCGTTCGAGAGCGCCCCGGCGTCGCCGGCGCCGCGCTCGATCGGGATCTGACCCATGCCGTCGAGCACCGGGCCCAGCCCGCGCACGTCCCAGAGCGTCGATTTCGCCAGCGCCTTGACCTGACGGCGCCGGATCGCGGCGACGCCGACTGCGACCGGATCCCAATGGCTGTCGTGGTTGCCGACCAGCAGCACCGGGCCCTCTGCCGGCAGCTCCTCGAGGCCCTCGACCTCGAGTCGCCCCCAGGTCGCGACCGCCGGCCGGCAGACCGCCATCGCAACCCTGTACATGCTGCTCGGCTCCTTCAAGGCCCGCGAGTTCTACACAACCGGCGAGGCAGGGTTCGGGGCGGCCGCGCTGTAAATTGTCTAAGTGACGAAAATCACAGCCCTGGCACGCGCCCGCGTTCGAGGGTAGGCGATTACGCATGGAGACTGAGACGGTGACCCAAAAGCCCCTCGAGCTGATCCTCGCTCGCAACTTGATGTCGGCCCTCTCGACCCCGGCGTTCCTCGTCGACGAGGGAGGCATCCTCGTCTTCTACAACGAGGCCGCCGGCATGTTGCTGGGCAAGTCGTGGGAGGAGCTGGGCACCGTCGGGCCGCAGGAGTGGGGCGCTCTCTTCGGGCCCTTCGACGAGAGCGGCGAGCCGATCCCCTACGACGACCTGCCGCTGGTCCGCGCCGTGCGCGAGGACCGTCCCGCCCACGCCGAGTTCGATATCCAGTCCGCCGACGGCACCCGCCACCACGTCGAGGCCTCGGCATTCCCGATCCAGACCGCGCACGGCTCGCGCGGCGCGATCGCCGTCTTCTGGCCGGCCTCGACAAACGGGACCGGCAGCTGAGATGAAGGTCAAGCTCTGGGGCACGCGCGGCTCGGTCCCCTCCCCAGGGCCGGAGACGATCCGCTACGGCGGCAACACCTCCTGCGTCGGCGTCACCCTCTCCGACGGCTCGCTGCTGGCGCTCGACGCCGGCACGGGGATCCGCAATCTCGGCCTGTCGCTGCCCGACGAGCCGACCCGCCTGCACATCCTGCTCACCCACCTGCACCTCGACCACATCCAGGGCCTCGTCTTCTTCGCCCCCTGCTTCCGCCCGCAGACGGAGATCGTGATCTGGGGGCCGACGTCGCCGGAGGCCTCCCTACGCGACCGCATCTCCCGCTACATCTCGGCGCCGCTCTCGCCGATCGAGGTGCGCGAGCTGCCCTGCGACGTCTCCTTCCGCAGCGCGCCGGAGAGCGAGTGGGAGATCGGCCCGGCGCGGATCCGCACCGCCTCGGTCGCCCACCGCGGCCCGACCCTCGGCTACCGGATCGACGATGGCGGCGACTCGCTCGCCTACATCCCCGACCACGAGCCGGCGCTCGGCGCCGACCTCGACGCGATGGAGGAGGAGTGGATCTCCGGCTTCGGGCTCGCTCGCGACGCCTCGCTGCTGATCCACGACGGCCAGTACGCCGACGCCGAGTACCCCGACCATCTCGGTTGGGGCCATTCCTCGCTCGCGCACGCGCTCAGCTTCGCGCGCCGCAGCGGCGCCGGGCATACCGTCCTGTTCCACCACGATCCGCTGCACTCCGACGAGCAGCTCGAGCGGATCGAGGCCGATGCGCGCGAGCGTTGGGTCGCCGGCGGCGGCGACCCGGGCGCGATCGAGCTCGGCGTCGAGGGGGCAGAGTTCGCCGTGAGCACGCCTGCTCGCAGCCGGCTCACGACTGCCTGAGGCGGCCTCAGGCAGTCGTGCCGAATACCCAACCAGACATCTGTTTCGTTTCGGTACGACTGGAGTATTTTTCTCGTTTGGTTCGTTACTCTGCAACGTGGGATGACCATTCCCTCGAGCCGGATCGACTCCAAAGCCGAACGCTCCCCGCTGGTCCGTGGTGCCCTCTCGGTTGCGCGCCAGGCGCACGCCGGCCAGCTCCGCGACACGGGCTGTGCCGAGATTCCCTTTGTGGAGCACCTGCTCACGGTCGGCGATCTGCTCGCCAAATACGGCTACCCGGACGCGCTCATCGCGGCCGGCCTGCTGCACGACGTCCTCGAGCATTCCGAGCTCGGCCTCGAGCCGCTGCGCGACCGCTTCGGCGGCGAGGTTGCCGCTCTGGTCGAAGCGCTGACCGAAGACCCGGCGATCCCCGATTACGAGCTGCGCAAGGAGGAGCACC
>Ga0210101_1000730_pt1 | contig 10546 bp, 9 predicted proteins | sample Muzzi_PWC_D1_FD_185534 | JGI IMG/M metagenome (GOLD analysis project Ga0210101, IMG submission 185534) | Wetland microbial communities from San Francisco Bay, California, USA, that impact long-term carbon sequestration - Muzzi_PWC_D1 (SPAdes) | ecosystem: Environmental > Aquatic > Marine >...
CATTAACCATACCTTTGATTTAGGCTCTGGGACAAGCGTAACCTTAAATTTGAACTTCACGCCTGTAGCAACTCAAACAAATACCGTAACAACGATTTCAGGTTTATATTTAGGTTTTCTACCATTTAATTATAGTACAAACTCAGAATCGCCTGCAACATCGGATGGGCTGGATAGCGCTCCCGGAGGCACCGCATCTTTAAGTGGCCTTGATGATGGAAGTAGTGCCACATTAACAGAATTTGTGGCAAATCTCAATCAAGCCGATTACGATTTTATACCCACATTGAGTGCTTTAGCTATATCTGATGACAATTGGTACGCAACACCAAATACATCCCTATCGCCTTTTGATAATACCTATATTCCAGACACTAATGAACAGCATGTCATGCTTACAAATGGTAATGTTGCTTTTGCCCTGGCAGAAATAAGGCAAACGCTGAACACAGAAGATATTGCTAGAAATACATTTAAAGTTGTCAAAAATCCAATTGATAATACATTGACCTTACTAAGTACTACTACTTTTGAAAATTCAAAACTTATTATAGTAGATCTTATGGGAAATACGGTTTTTAGTGCTATCAAAACCATCAATAATAGAACGGAAATTCCTTTATATCTTTCCACTGGACTATATATATTAAACGTAGAAACAACAAATAACCTAAACTATAAGACCAAAATTATTGTCAAATAAAATGCGCCGTATTTCAATTGGAATATTTTGTGCAATCTTATTATCGTCCTGCTCCAATGTATTGCGTTTTGAAAAAGATAATGTGGTCGCGTTTGGAGAAAAGTTGAATGGATCTCCAGAGCCACTTTATTACTTGATTAGGATAGACATGACAGAGTCCATTGATAACCAATTGGAGAGCTTTTTGTTGAAACTTTCACCAGATGCCCAACCCATTTCTGTAAAAGAATTGCATCCTGAATTGGTTTCCAGGTATTTACAAACTTTCATTCCACCACCACAATGGCCAGATATTGTGAAAGAAAAAATAAAAGACCTAGACATTTATGAAAAAAATGGATTTAATGTAAGTTTTAAAAATGGTCAACTCTATTCGGTTAGCATTTGTTCTCACTGTGCGAACGGGAAAGAAAGTCCTGTTGTTGGAACCCCCAATGGGGAACATTTTTACACCTTACCCTTAACAGAACAGCAAATTACCGAAGTTTTTGGTTCTCCTGATCGCGTTTACAAGGTTCTTGAAGTGAGATATTGAAATTAAGCTGGTTTAATTGTCGCGTCTAAAAGTTTCATCTAATAAACCAGCTTCTTTTTGAAAAGTAAAAAGTGACACAACTCATAATCAACCTTTAAATTTTACAGGTAAATGCACTACTTTTTTGGTCTCAAAAAAGTCTTCAGTGAAGTAATCTGATAAATTGTAAAGAGTAACTGTTTTGTAATTTCGAAGCTCTTCGGTCAAATCGCCACCCTTTAGATATAGAATTCCATTTTTGATGTTGTGCTTCTGGGATTTTGCAATCTTGCCTTTCACCCAACCAACAAACGTGGGCATGGCAGTCACGGCTCTACTTACTATAAAATCGAATTGGTCATCAATGTCCTCTACTCTACTGTGAAAGGTTTTTACATTGGCAAGTCCCAATTCAGTTACCACTGCATCGACCACCTTAATTTTTTTTGCAGTACTGTCCACCAAGTAAAAATGGCTCTCTGGAAACAAAATAGCCAAAGGAATACCGGGGAATCCACCACCTGTTCCTACATCCAAAATTTTGGAACCAGCCTTAAAGGACACCACTTTTGCAATCCCCAACGAATGCAACACATGGCGCAAGTACAATTCGTCAATATCCTTGCGGGAAATAACATTAATTTTTGAATTCCAATCTTTATAAAGATTTTCCAACTTTTCAAATTGAGCTATTTGAACAGCGCTTAAATCTTGAAAATATTTCAGTATTAATTGCATTTAACTGTGATTTTCTGCAAAAGTAGCTTTTTTTATGTGTATATTTTTAGCATATTGTTACCATAATGGCAGCTTTTATTACCTATCTTTGCCCCCAATTGTATCGCATTAGCGATTTTATCGTTATCATAGAAAACATTAACAATGACAAAACAGGCCCTATCATTTTCGAGAGCAGATTCAGCAAAATTCTTTCGAACCTTAAACAAACGTGTCAACGATTATTTTAAGGACAACAATATCAAACGCACGGGCAACTGGAAAATATGGTTGAAAACCGTTGTGATGTTTGCCTTGTTTTTGTCCCCCTATTTTTTATTGCTTACACTGGATATTCCTGGTTGGGCACAACTGCTTTTAACCGTGGCAATGGGTGTTGGTATGGCCGGAGTTGGCATGAATGTGATGCACGATGGCAATCACGGTTCCTATTCCAGAAAAGCGTGGGTCAACCGTTTAATGGGAAGTAGTATTTATATTTTGGCCGGAAATGTCTACAATTGGAAGGTACAGCACAACGTGCTGCACCATACGTATACCAATATTCACGGGCATGACGAAGACTTGGAAGCTGGGCGTATTTTGCGTTTTTCACAACATGCCGACTGGCATAAATACCACAAGTTCCAACACTATTACTCTCTTCTACTTTACGGATTATTGACCTTAAATTGGGCCATTACAACAGATTTTAAGCAAATGAAACGGTACTTAAAACGAAAATTATCGTATGGCAAATTTCCAAACCCAACCACCGAATGGAGTAAATTGGTGATTTCTAAACTCATTTACTTAGCCGTTTGGATTGTGCTTCCGATGGTGTTGACCAGCCTTGTTTGGTGGAAAGTGTTATTAGGATTTTTTGTCATGCACTATGTGGCAGGTTTAATCTTAAGCGTGGTTTTTCAGTTGGCGCACGTAATGGATGAAGCCGAAATGCCTTTACCGGAAGAAAGCGGTACCATGAAAAACTCATGGGCGATCCATCAACTTAAAACTACCGTGAATTTTGGAACCAAAAATAAAATTGTCAATTGGTTTACTGGAGGATTAAACCATCAGGTGGAACACCATATTTTTCCTCATATCAGCCATATCCACTACAACAAAATTTCAAAAATTGTAAAGGAAACTGCAAGAGAGTTTAACTTACCATATAAAGAATATAAAACAACCCGAAAAGCAATCATTGCCCATTTTAGATTTTTAAAGGAAATGGGAATGAAGCCCGCATTACAAGTCTAAATAATTTAATTTTTCGATGAACCAACAACTTTCTGAAAGGATTAAACGCCTGCCCGTTTCGGCCACGTTGGCCATGGCGGCAAAGGCCAGAGAACTCAAGGAACAAGGAGTAGATGTTATTGGATTAAGTTTGGGAGAGCCAGACTTTAACACACCGGACTTTATTAAGGAGGCCGCCATACAAGCCATCAAAGACAATTACAGTTCTTATCCACCAGTAAATGGGTATTTGGAATTGAGAGAAGCCGTTTGCTTTAAGTTTAAACGCGATAACAATTTGGACTATAAGCCAAGTCAGGTAGTGGTTTCTACCGGTGCCAAGCAATCCATTGCCAATGTGTGCCAAGTGTTGCTCAACCCTGGGGACGAAGTATTGTTACCGGCACCATTTTGGGTGACTTATCCGGCATTGACCAAATTGTGTGAAGCCACTTTTAAAGCAATTCCCTCAAGTGTGGAAACCGATTTCAAGATTACGCCCCAACAGTTGGAAGCCGCCATCACACCAAAAACCAAAATGGTGTTTTTTAACTCGCCCAACAACCCAAGTGGCAGTGTTTATTCAGAAAAAGAGTATAGGGCTCTGGCTGAGATTCTGGAAAAATATCCCGATATTTTTATTTTATCTGACGAGATTTATGAGCATATCAGCTATGGTGCAAAAAATTTCAGTTTTGCGTCCATACCAAGTATGTACGACCGTACCATTACCGTCAACGGCGTCGCAAAAGCTTTTGCCATGACAGGATGGCGAATCGGTTATATTGGCGCCCCTGAATGGATTGCCAAAGCCTGTACAAAAATGCAGGGCCAGATAACATCTGGAGCTAATAGTATTGCACAACGCGCTGTTATCACAGCCTTAAGTGAGTCGCCGTCCCGTATACAGTATATGGTGGACGAATTTAGGGCCCGAAGAGATTTGATCCTTGACCTGTTGAATGACATTAAAGGTTTTAAAGCCAATATCCCCGAAGGTGCTTTTTATGTATTCCCGGATGTGTCCTATTTTATAGGGAAGACCTTGAAGGGCAAACCTATAAACAGTGCGATGGATTTTTCATTATACCTTTTGGAAGAGGCTCACGTGGCTACCGTTTCAGGAGAAGATTTTGGGGCTGGCAACTGCATCAGAATTTCTTATGCGGCATCGGAAGATCAAATTATCGACGCACTGAAACGTATTAAAAATGCGGTGAGTTAGTGAAATTCAATATTAAAAATTAAGTCCATAGCATTTTAATGTTGTGGATTTTTTTTGCCAAATAACAACGTTTGGAAATATGGTTAGAGTCAATTAGTAAAGCACGGAAAGGTAATATTTCGTTACCTGAACAAATAGTTATCACTCTTTTAAAAACTTCTTAATGTCTTTATTGGCTCCATACACCACAAGAATGTCATCTTTATTCAAAATATTATCTGGACTTGCCAAACCGCCAACCCTGGCTACATTTCTGCTCCTTCCAATAACACTTTTAATCTCTTTGTTGGAAATTGTAGTCAAAACCAATAGATTATATTTCCTTCTTATATTGATTTCCCTTATCGTTTTACCAGCATATTTTGAAGGCAAATCCACTTCTATAATACTGTAGTCATCATTTAACTCAAAGGAATCAACAACACCTTTCAGGCATAGCTTTTTCGCCCAGCGCTCGGCGGTCTCCTCCTCGGGATGAACAATTTCGTCTATTCCAATGGCGTTAAGTACTTTTTCATGAAGCGGATTGATGGCCCTGCTTATTAGTCGTTTGACCTGGAGATTCTTAAACAACGCCGTCGCCATGACATTGGCTCCTTGGTTTTCCCCTATGGCAATTATTACCATATCGGTATCTCTTAGAGGTAGCCCGGAAACCGTAAACTCGTCAGTAGCATCCATACAAATGGTGTGGGAAATGCGCTCCTTAAAATTATCGACTTTGTCCATGTTGGTATCAATACCAATAACTTCATTGCCTTCTTCGGTAAGCTTTTCTGCCAAGGAGGCTCCAAAATTTCCCAGACCTATAATTATATATTTCATTTCGTTCTATATTATTTATTATCAATTTGGATAAACTCCCATAAAATTATATTTTGAAGCAGATTATTTCAATCTTAATTGATTAAAATTTCTTCACTAGGATAGCTGTAATTTTTATGTTTTATCTTTTTAAAGACAGCTATTAAAATTGTCAGCATATTTACCCTTCCAATAAACATTACAACAATTATTACGCCCTTGCCCATGGCACTCAGGTGGGGCGTTATTCCAAGACTTAAGCCTACAGTGCTATAAGCAGAGAAACATTCAAAAGCAATGCTAATCAGACTCATGTGGCTATCAAAAATAGATATTAAAATTACGCCAAATCCTATAACTACTAAAGATAATGAAATAACTGCAAAAGCCCTTCGTACCGATATATCGGCAATTTCTCTTCTATAAACTTCAATTTTGGATTTGCCTTTGGCCAAACTTAAAAAATTTAAAGTAGCAATGGCAAACGTGCTAGTTTTAATACCACCTCCAGTAGATGCCGGTGAAGCCCCAATCCACATGAGAAGAAAAAGCATCATTATAGTAGAAAAGTTTAGGGCGCTGGTATCTACGGTATTAAAGCCTGCGGTCCTTGGGGTGGCTGCTCCAAACAGGGCCGTTACAAACTTACCTATACCCTTGTGCTCGGCAAGCACATTGTTGTATTCATTGATATAAAATACAACTGTAGCTATAACAGTCAAGCTAATAGTAGTGACCAATGTTATACGGCTGTTAATACTGAGTACCCAAGGCTTATGGGCTTTTTGTTTGCCCGCAACATAAAACAACTTTTTTGTAAAAAAATATTTGAAATATTTTAAAATATTAACAATTATGGGAAACCCAAGACCACCGATGATAAGAGCCAAAACCACTACCGTTTGAAGCGCATAATTATATCTAAATCCTTCTTCATAGAGGCTGTTGGAAAGTGTAGAAAATCCAGCATTGCAAAACGCGGATACCGAATGAAAAACAGAAAAAAACAAGCGTTCGAAAAAAGAGTGGAACAAGGTCTTGTTCAAGCTGAAATAAATAAAAACCGCGGCAACTGTTTCAATAGAAAGCGTAATAGCCAGTATACGTTTTAATATAGAATATACTTCGCCAAGCTTGTTGGCACCGGTCATATCGCTCAACGTAAGCTGGTTCTCATAGGTAGCCCCACCTTTAAAAAAGTAACTAAAATAACTGGCTATGGTAAGAATACCTATGCCTCCTGCCTGTATTAGGCACAAAATTATAGTTTGCCCAAATAGAGTAAAATAACTCCCCGTATCAACAACAATTAAGCCGGTCACGCAAACGGCACTTGTAGAAGTGAACAAAGCGTTTAGATAAGAAATGCCAGTATGGGTTGCATTGGGCAACATCAGCAAAAAAGAGCCAATTAAGATTATCGCCAAAAAGCTTACTATAAATAATTGCGCAGGATTTAAAATAGTACGCTTGAAATTGATGTTCTGTTCCGAAAATTCCCTGATAAAGGTTAAGATGATTACAAATTTTAGCGCGATGTCATTATACAATAATGACATATGTTCTTCTCCATTTCTCCAAAAATGGGCGTAGATTACCGCAAGCGTTAAAAAGATGCTCAATATATCAAATATCCATACACTTCTTTTTATAGCTTTAAGATGCATGATATAGCGAAGCACCGTGGAGGTAATACCCAATGCAATAACCACAAAATAAAAAATATTGAACAGTTTTTCCGTTTGATCCGATTTGTTAAAACCAAAATCTGCAATGAACAACAATACTCCCAGGATGCTAAAAGTAAAGGCTACTTTAAATACTCGTGCGGGTTTAAACAGGTCTTTTATTGTAGTTTTCAAAATTAAATTGCTGGAAAATTGTTCGCAAATATAGCTCTTAATAAATATTTTGTATTATTAATAGTTTGATATTTGACAGAATATGAAACGATCAAATGTTCATATTCAAATCTGTAAAACTCATCTATTATCATATATTTGCCAAAAATACAATAGCGTTGAAAGTAACACCTTATAAAGATAGTGATTTAAACAAAAAACAGCAGATCACCAAAATGTTCGATGCCATTTCAAAGGAATACGATAGGTTGAATCGCGTCATTTCCTTTGGAATTGACGTTAAGTGGCGCAAAAAAGTGGTGGCTATTGTGGGTAAAACCCATCCCGAAACTATTTTGGACATCGCAACTGGTACGGGGGATCTAGCTATAAATTTGGCAAAGACAAATGCCAAAAAAATTATTGGGGCAGATATCAGTGAAGGCATGTTAGACGTGGGCCGAAAAAAAATTGCTGCCAAAAATCTGGAGAAAACTATTGAAATGGTTGTTGGCGATTCTGAAGATTTGCCCTTTGAAAACGACACCTTCGATGCTATAACTGTAGCTTTTGGCGTTAGAAATTTTGAAAATCTTGAAAAGGGGCTTTCCGAGATTTTAAGGGTTTTGAAACCCAACGGGATTTTTGTGATTTTGGAAACCTCTGTCCCTGAAAAAACACCGTACAAACAAGGCTATAAATTATACACCAAATATATTTTGCCCATCATTGGCAAATTGTTTTCAAGAGATCGATCGGCCTATACCTATTTATCCGAATCGGCTTCTGTGTTTCCTTACGGCGAAGCTTTGAACAATATTTTGCGTAATATTGGGTTTATAAATGTCGAAAACAAGCCCCAAACCTTTGGTGCGGCTTCTATTTATACGGCATACAAGGGAACCAAAGGGCATTGATATAGTTATCGGTAAATTTGATTTGAATGAAAAAAACGCTTTTAATTCTTTCTTTACTGCTTTTGAGCCAAAGCGTATCTGCGCAGCTTTTTACAAAAGAAAAGATAAAGAACAACGAAAATTTTGATAAGGATCGTTGGTCTTGGGGATTTTTTCTTGGATTAAATGCTTTTGACTATAAATTTACCTACGAGCAGGATCTCAAGGATATTTTGGTGGAGACAACCACCGGTTTTAATGTTGGGCTTATTTCAAATTTAAGGATTAACGACTATTTTGATCTGAGGTTTGAACCTGGCCTATACATTACACAACGAAATTTACAGTACGATCCCAGTTACTTTGACGATATGTCCTTCAGCGATGCCGATCTGCTACGAGAGGTCAAATCCACTTATGTGCATTTCCCGCTACTTTTAAAAATTTCCGCAAAACGCATCAATAACTTCAAACCGTTTATTGTTGGTGGTGTTTCTACTTCCATAAACTTATCGAGCAATCAGGAAAACCCAGATGACAACAGTGTTGGGCAATTTAGAACCAAAAGGGGCGTCAATTTTTACGAACTTGGTTTTGGTATTGATTTTTACTTGTTTTGGTTTAAGTTTACACCATCCATTCGTGGTGTCTTTGCCTTAAACGACGAACTAATAAGGGACAGCGATCCCAACAGCCCGTGGACTGGCAACGTTCATTCAATGAAAACCAGGGCAGTTTTTATAAATTTCACCTTTCAGTAGACTTTCGTTTGAACTCACTCAACAAAATTGCCGTGGCTGTCGCCACATTTAAACTATCGGTTGCCTGTAAATCTCCAAAGCGTGGAATTGTAATTTTTTGATCTACCATGTTCTCAATTGAAGATGAGATGCCGTTGGCTTCGTTCCCTAAAATCAATATGCCTCTTTTTGGTAACGATTCGGTATATACATTTTTGCCCTCCATAAACGTTCCGAATTTTGGAGACTTGGAGGTTTTTAAAAAGGGTTTCAAATCCAAATAATTGATATTGACACGTGACAACGATCCCATGGTGGCCTGCACAACTTTTGGGTTGTAACAATCCACGGTTTCCTGGCTACAAACCAGATCGGTAATACCAAACCAGTCGCACAACCTAATAATGGTGCCCAAATTTCCGGGATCCCTAATATCTTCAAGAGCCACAATTAATTTCGATTCATCGACAGGTCTAGGTTTGGGAATCCTAAAAAGTGCCAAGGCTGTATTAGGAGTCTTGAGGCTACTGATCTTTTTGAGTTCCTTCTCTGATATCGAAGTAGACTCACAGTTAAAAATCGGTTCCGTTGTAAAGAGCTGGTGCAATATAAAATGAGAGTTCAAAAATTCATTTATGCCCTTAACCCCTTCAGCCTTGAAAAGCTGATGTTGGTTTCTGAACTTTTTTTGATTTAAACTTAAAATTAGTTTTATTTGGTTCTTTGTTAACACTAAAATGTATTTACTTTTGTTATGTTGTAATGGCATTGCAAAGTAATACTTTTTTGGACTAATCTTTGCTGTGCAGTTACCGGATTAAAACTGTAAATTTGAATCGGTTTCAGTGCTAATTGGCTTTTGATTGAAAAATAGATGCTTTTCCATATCGCTTCTTTTAATTATTGCAGGATTATTGTCGTCCTGCAATGTTATTAAACGGGTGAAAAAAGATCAATATTTGCTCACGCAAAATACGGTATTGGTCAACGATAAAAAAACCAATACCGAAACGATAAACAACCTGATTTCCCAAAAACCCAATAGCAAGCTTCCATTAATTGGCATGCCCTTAAGGGTCCATATCTATAATTTGGCCAGACCAAATATAGATTCCATCCTGAACGCAAAAATTTATAACAACCCGAAAAAATTGGCAAGAAAGACTAAGTTGTTGTCGAGGAAACAATTGGATAAGGATGTAGAAACCAGAAAGAGCTTTAACAGCTGGCTAAAAAAAACAGGAGAACCACCGGTAATTGTAAATGAGAAAAAAACAGAAAAAAGCACCATCCAGTTAAGAAAATATTTTTTTAGCAAAGGTTGGTTTGACGTGGAAACATCTTACGATATTTTGAGAAATGAAAACCAAAGAGCCTCCATTACCTATAATGTAAAAACGGGAAAGCCTTATATATTAGATTCAATTACCACAAACATTTCATCTACAATTGTTGATTCCATTTACGAAAACCATTTAAAAAAGACTTCTTTGCTAAAAGCCGGACAACAATATGACGAGGTTAATTTTAACAGCGAACGCGACCGACTTACCAATGCCTTAAGAAACTCAGGACTTTACCATTTTGCACAAGATTATATCTCGTTTGAAATTGATACCATTGGTGCACAAAAAAAGGTAAATACAGAACTTATTATTAAAAACAGGGGCATTAGAAGCCAAGATACAACTATACGGGTTCCCTTTAAGGTCTATAAAATTAAAGAGGTTAATATTTTTACGGATTACACCTACGAAAATAGAAATTTAACCTTGCAGAGATCGCAGGAATACAACAATTTTAATTTGTACAGTTATGGCAAATTAAAGTACCGGCCTAGAGCAATAACCGATGCTGTTTT
>Ga0210101_1000732_pt1 | contig 10523 bp, 10 predicted proteins | sample Muzzi_PWC_D1_FD_185534 | JGI IMG/M metagenome (GOLD analysis project Ga0210101, IMG submission 185534) | Wetland microbial communities from San Francisco Bay, California, USA, that impact long-term carbon sequestration - Muzzi_PWC_D1 (SPAdes) | ecosystem: Environmental > Aquatic > Marine >...
TGCCTTGCCGGGAGGAGGGGAAATGAAACCAGTTAAGATCCTGATTGCGGAAGACGATCCCAACCTGCGGGAGGGGTTGGTCGATACCCTGGAAGCTGAAGGCTATCGGGTACAGACGGCAGGGAATGGGGTTGAAGCACTGCGGCTCGTGGCGACCGATCCGCCCGATCTGTTGCTCCTCGATGTCATGATGCCGGAAAAAAGCGGCTACGATGTCTGCCGGGAAATTCGTAAAAATGATTTGCGCCTACCGATAATCATGCTGACCGCCAAGGGTGAAGAGATCGACAAAGTGGTGGGGCTGGAACTGGGCGCCGACGATTATGTGACCAAGCCATTCGGCCTTCACGAACTCAGAGCCCGGATTGCCGCCGTGCTGCGGCGAACCGGCCGACCCGAGACTGCCGAAGGGGAAATATCCCCGGTTTTTTTCATTGGGGACGTGGAAATCGACAGAAAAGGTTTCCGGCTGCGCCGCAACCAGCGGAGCGTCAAACTGACCGCCAGAGAGATAAAGCTGCTGGAAATCTTTTTTCGCCATCCGGGCGAGGTGTTGAGCCGGGATCGGCTGCTCAACCGGGCCTGGGGGAGGGACTATTTCGGCACCACCAGGACCCTCGACCAGCATATCGCCCAACTGCGAAAGAAGCTTGAGGAAGATCCTCGCTCTCCCCGGGTTATTGTCACCGTTCATGGGGTGGGCTACCGGTACCAGGCGGAGCCGGAAAGTTCCGGGGAAGGTTGAAAGGTCGTTCCAGTGCCAAGTGAAGACGGGTTCGGACCGTCCCTCTTGACAAAAGTAATATGGGATGATAGTTTAATATTAAATTATTCGAGATTGAAATATATGTCGACGCATTTCAAAGAAAGTCCGGAGCAAAATCGGGCGCTGAACGCTTTTATCAAACTGCTTCGAGCGGCCGAAACGGTAGCGGTCACCACCAGCAGGACATACGTGGCGGAAGGCCTGACTTCCAGCCAGTTCGGTGTTCTTGAAGCGATCTACCATCTCGGTCCGCTCTGTCAGCGGGATATCGGCCGGAAAATTCTGAAAAGCAGCGGCAATATCACGACTGTTATCGACAATCTCGAAAAGCGGGCGCTGGTAACCCGCAAACGGGGAGACGACCGGAGATTTATCACCGTGCATCTGACCGATTCCGGGAAGGACCTGATTGAAAGGCTTTTCCCCCGGCAGGCGGCGGCAATTACCGAGGAACTTGCCATCCTTACCCCAGAAGAGCAGGGGGAATTGGCCCGCCTCTGCCGGAAGTTGGGATTGCAAAAGAATGGTTGAAGGACCGCACTTACGCGGAGGATCGATATAATCATCCGCTTAAAAGGAGTCAAACCATGTTGAACCGAATGCTCAGAACCAAAGACGATGCATCCACCCTGGTATTGCGGGTTATGCTCGGCGCCGTTTTTTTTCCCCACGGAGCCCAGAAAGCGCTCGGATGGTTCGGTGGCCACGGCCTGGAGGGGACCCTCGGGTTCTTTACCCAGAAGATGGGGATGCCTTTCCCCGTGGCGGCTCTGGTCATCGCCGCGGAATTTCTCGGCGCACTGGGATTGATCACCGGGTTTCTCACCCGGCTTTCGGCGTTCGGTATTTTCTGCGTCATGACCGGCTCCATCTATATGGTTCACTGGAGGAACGGTTTCTTCATGAACTGGTTAGGCAACCAGTCCGGTGAAGGGTTCGAATACCATCTGCTGGCGATCGCCATTGCCGTGGCGCTTATGATCAAAGGCGGTGGCGCCTTGTCCCTCGACCGGAAGCTCGCCGGGCGTTAGCGGATTGCTGGAAAGCCCACGTCTTCGGCGGCGGCCCCGCCTTCCGCTGACCCGGGGCCAATAAACAAGGAGCAGCCCCATTAAGGAGACCCTTATGATTACCCTGAGAAAATCTGCGGATCGGGGAAGGGTTCAGGAGAGCTGGCTGGAAAGCCGCCACACCTTCTCCTTCGATACGTATCACAACCCCGAGTGGATGAATTTTGGCAACCTGCGGGTTATCAACGAAGACTGGGTTGCTCCGGAAAAAGGTTTTCCCCTGCACCCGCATCGGGACATGGAGATTGTCACCTTCATTCTCGAAGGATCCCTGGAACATCGGGACAGCATGGGAAACCAGGAAATCATTCGGGCCGGGGAAATTCAGCGAATTACCGCCGGGTCCGGCATTCGACACAGCGAAGCTAACCCGTCGGCAACCGAAGAAGTGCATCTTCTGCAAATCTGGGTCTTTCCGGAAGAAAAGGGCCTGGAGCCGTCTTACGAGGTGCGCCGATTCACTGCGGCCCCGGGCGTCCTGAAGCTGATAGTTTCCAGGGATGGCCGGGACGGATCGGCCCTCATTCATCAGGATGTCAGCCTTTTTTCCGGAAACCTTGACGCCGGTCGTCGGCTCGATTACAGTCTGACACCCGGCCGCCATGCCTGGCTGCAGGTGATAGAAGGAAAATTAGCCCTGAACGGCAATGCCCTGTCGTCCGGTGACGGCGCCGCCGTGAGCGAAGAGACCAGCCTGGTCTTCGAGACCGAAGAAGATTCCAGGTTTCTGCTGTTCGATCTGGATTAAATAAGGCTCGAAAGGTTTCTCAGGGAACCTGTTTGCTCCTGCTTCAACAGGTCGGGCGATAATAAATTCCGGATAAAGACCAAAAGACCTGACAATTTACCCATCTGTTGCTTATTTGGGCAGCCCTGCGATATGGACAAGATGCTGAATATACGAATTTCGCGGGCTGATCAAAAATGTCCAGATGCAAGGCGGCTGAAATTCCAAGGAATAGGGCGTACTTTGATCGTACGCCGTTGACGAAGAATGAGGCCAACGCGCAGCAAATGGGTTTTTTCTTCGGCCTCATAGAGGGAAGAATCATGTTCGACCGCATCGTTATCCACTACAGCGAAATAGGTATCAAAGGGAAGAACCGGGCTTATTTCGAAAATGCCCTGGTCCGCAATATCCGCAACTCCCTGGGGGCGACGGCCAGGGTCGAAAAGCGCTACGGACGGATCGTCGCCATTCCCTCACCGGGCGCGGATGTCGAAGATATCAGCCGGCGGTTGAGGCGGCTTCCGGGTATTGCTCTTCTGGCCCCGGGGTGTGTCGCCGAAAAGGATATCGATGCCATCGGCGACCGGGCAGTTGAACTGCTGCGGGATGCCCGCGTCGATAGGTTCGGCGTCAGGTGCAAACGATCCGACAAGAGCTTTCCGCTGACCTCCCCGGAGATCGGGGCCAAGGTCGGCGCGGCCATCCTCCGCGAACTCGGCGGCAAGGTCGACCTGACGTCTCCGGACCACTGGTTGACGGTGGAACTGACCCACACGGAGGCCCTGATCTATTCCGGAACGGTGTCCGGACCGGGGGGGCTGCCGGTGGGGACCGGAGGCCGGGTCGTCGTTTCCATGTCGGGCGGCATCGACAGCCCGGTAGCGGCCTGGATGCTTATGAAGCGCGGCTGCCAGGTGGTTTTTGGCCACATCCGTAACGAGACCCAGTTCAGCGCGGGAGTCGAGGACAAGATTGCCCAACTGGTGAACTGCCTGACCGGGGTACAGCTCCGGTCGAAGCTGTATATCCTTCCCTTCGGCGACCTGCAACGGCTCATTATCGCGCTGGTACCGGCCAAATTGAGGATGATCGTCTATCGGCGGTTCATGATGCGGCTGCTCAACCGGGTGGCAGAGCGGGAAGGGGCCCAGGCCCTGGTGACCGGGGACTCTCTCGCCCAGGTCGCTTCCCAGACGCTGGACAACCTGCGCTGCATCCATGCCGCCTCGGACCTTCCGGTCCTCGCGCCGTTGATCGGGCTTAACAAGGAAGAGATCGTCACTCTCGCCAAACAGATCGGAACTTTCGAACATTCCATCGAGCCTTATCCGGATTGCTGCTCCTTCATGATTGCCCCCCATCCCGAAACCCATGCCAGGCTTGCAGAAGTCGAAGGGTACGAAGTTTATCTCGACGAAGCCGAAGGGTTGATGGATGCCTGCCTCGAAAAGGCCGAAATCAAACATTTTGGCAATCGTTAGCCTAAACTTTCCTGGCTTGCGACGGGTCCTCTTTTCCTGGTTTTCCAAGTTATGATTGCCGCCAATCAGGCCGGTGGCCCAAGCATTGGCTTCCAATGCCGGGGGCGGGGGTTCCCGCCCGTTCTCGCCTGCCCAAATCAAAGGAGCGGCCTGGTCCGCTCCGTTCTTTATGGGAGCAGTAATAATTCCGGTCGGAAGCTATCTTCGAAAGAAAAAATTCCGATTGCCTTTTCGATGACTTTGCCGTACATTCCGGGCATATTTTTTAATCCGGATTCTGGAGAGAATCGAACGGGAGGAAATTAAAAATGAACAGATGGACTCGTTTTTTCGTCATTGCCCTTCTGGCCTTCTTCGTAGGCGCCTGCAGCCAAGGCGGCGACGGCAATGGGCAGGATTCGGTGCAGGCTATCAATGCCATGGTGGCCAAAGGTTATCCGATGACAGAAAATCAGAAACAGGAGATCAAAGACTTGACGGCCCAGGGGAAAAAACTGCAGGCCGAAGGGAAGAAAGCCGAGGCCCAGGCCGCTTTCGACAAGGCGTTGGCGATTTTGAACCAGGCAGCTGAATCCGACCGCTTCAACAAGGCGGAATAAGTTGTGATCGTTTGAGCGGCAAAAGAGCCGGTTCCTGCAGGGGCCGGCTCTTTCATATTTGAACACCCGAAAAGAGTTTTGTGCCGTCGACAAAACCGTCTTTTTCGACAGGTTTCCGCAGACATTCCCGAGGTCGACGTCCGTCGTTCTTAAAACCATTCTGCTGCTGACTCTTCCCACCCTTCTCCTGACTTTGGCCTGATATGGCCAACTCCGCTCAGTGCTCACACCTAAAAAGAACGCCACCCTGCGCCTGGCCGGAATTCTCTTCAAGGTCGGCTATGATCTGGATATCCGACCACTTCGGCTCTATCCAAAGGGGGTCAGGACCTTTCGCGGCAGACTGTTCCTGGAATCCGTTTCACGCCCTGAGGAACAGTCGCTCTTCGTCACCAACCGGGAGATGGTGCTCATTCCCGGCACGGCCGCGAGCACCCTTGGGTAGGGATTCAGTAAGACGGTTATCGATTTTTCCCTGTTTTCCCCTGCACAACAAGATTTTGAACCGGCACAATCCGATGTGGGATTCGAAGCCCGTTGCTGAAACGGAGGTTTTTCCCTAGCAGAATTGATCGACCTATCCAGGGATATTTTTCCGGGGGAAGCCTGAGGGTTTCAGGATTCGTTTATTGGCGGCGCGGGTTTTTGGGGTGAAAAGAGGAGGAATTTTTTCCCTTGACATGGGACCATTTGTGGTTAAAATTCCCACCTCAAAGATGGGAGCATGTCTTCCATCATCGCCTCCGGCCTCCCCCCCCTCCGGGCCGGAGGCTTTTTTTGTTCGGGAATCGGAAGACCGCGGTCAAAAAAAAGCCCGACGTTAGTCGGGGGAAAATAACTTCGGAACGAGGCTCTTATGGAAAACTTTACTCAGGCCTCGGCACTGGAGATTCGGGGGGCCTCCTCATGATGGTTTTGTTTGCGCGCGAAGTAGGGAAGTCCCAGGGCCAGAACCGAAAAGGCTCCGGCGAAATGGCCTTCATGCCAGGCCAGTGGTTGTTCCGAAAATGTCTGATTCTTCACTCGGGCGTAAGCCACCAGGCAGGCCCAGATGCCGGCTGAAAATAGGGCAAAAACCCAACCCATGGGAAGAGCCAGAATCTTGACGAAGATCATTACGCTTACGATTCCGCCAAAAGCATAAGGCAGGCCCAGGTAGAGCAAGGTTCCGACCAACATTCCCAGCAGCGGCAGAATTACCAGGTACAGCAGAAATGCTCCGACGACGAATGCCAGCTGTTCCATTTTTCTCACCTCCCCTGAAAAGCCGAATGTTTCTTTGGAGCCCTCGACCGGTCTGATTGACCTCCTTTCCGCAATCGATATTAGGTCGTGACCCATGTTCCGCGGAAGGGGGAAAGCAGTTGCCTTCATTCCGCGTTTTTAACGTATACGGTACCATGTTAGCGAAATATTTTCATTTGACAAAATAATTTTTCAAAAAAACGCCTATTTTTCAATTAATTATCGTGAATTAATGCAAATACCATATTTGATAATTAATTCACCGCCATTTCTTTTTGAATTGCGTAACTTAGCTTTTACCCCCCCCTTGGAAGGTTGGTTTAATTGTAGACGCCACTCTTGACCGGCGTCGAATTACGCCAGGAATTTAAACCCAAACCTTGGGGGATTCACCGCCTATTATGAACCCGAGAACCGTGAAGATCCGTCGGTGGAGGAGCATGTCCGGGACATCGTACTGAAACAGACGGTGGAAGGGTTCGCCGCCGCAATTCCCCGATTATTCCGCGGCGGATTTTTTCGGTCGGGTGAAATGCATGGAGGCGATTTCGTCCGAACCGAAGCGGCTTCGGGGCGGTCTTAGTTGTCGCTGTCCTGCGATCGCCGTTTCGATTCTGAAACTGTTCAACCCGCTGTCCGGCAACATGTCTCACAAGGATTACATCGGGCACGTCGATTCGATCTTTTCACCAACCTTGCTTGGGGTTTTCCGAAAGCCTACCACGTACGTTGTTGAATAGAGATAGGATGGGTCTTTTTTATCAGCCGGTCAAAGGTTGACAGGCGTGGCGAGGGCATGGCATAAATGCAGACCGTAAAATTCCCCTGCAAGGAGGCAGATAAGTGATTAAAATCGATTACGACAAGATGGGCGGTCTGATCCCCGCCATTATTCAGGACCATGAAACCGGCGAAGTGCTGATGGTCGCGTTCACCGATCAGAAGGCTTTGGAAAATACCCTGCGCGACGGCAAGACCTGGTTTTTCAGCCGCAGCCGCAACAAGTATTGGATGAAGGGCGAGGAGTCGGGAAATACCCAGGACGTAGTTGAGGTGTTGACCGACTGCGACGCGGACTCGGTGGTTATCAAGGTGAAGCAGAACGGACCGGCTGCCTGCCACACCGGAAACCGCAGCTGCTTTTATGTCAAATGGGAGGGCGATCAGTGGGTGGAGCACAGCAATCCACTTTTCGATCCGGCAGAAGTCTACAAAAAGAAATAATTTAATAACCACCACGGATCCACAGGATACCGAGAAACAGGCGGGTAGAAGATTTTTTCTCTGTGCTCTCTGTGGTAAATCAGGTTTGCCTTTTTCTTTGCGAATTCCGTACCTTCGTGGTGCAGATTTGAAAGGTTTCTAAGATGTCCAACCAATTGAAATTAGGCCTTCCCAAGGGCAGTCTTGAAAACGCCACCGTCGATCTGTTCAAAAAGGCCGGCTGGAAGATCACCACCAGTTCCCGGAGCTATTTCCCAACCATCGACGATGAGGAGATGGCCTGCAGCCTGATTCGCCCGCAGGAAATGGCCAAGATCTGTCACCGGGGCAAGGTCGATGTCGGCATCGCCGGACGCGACTGGGTCAGGGAAAACAATGTTGACGTAGTCGAGGTCGGCGAGATGGTCTACTCCAAGGTATCGCGCCGGCCCGCCCGCTGGGTGCTGGTGGTCGGCCCCGATTCCACCGTGGAGAAACCGGAAGATCTCGCCGGAGCGACCATTTCCACCGAACTGGTCGGTTTCACCCAGCGCTATTTCGCCGAGCGGAATATCCCGGTCACGGTCGAATTTTCCTGGGGCGCCACCGAAGCGAAAATCCTCAAAGGGCTGTGCGATGCCATTGTCGAGGTCACCGAGACCGGTTCGACCATCAAGGCAAATAACCTGCGCATCGTCGATACCCTGATGGAATCGGTGCCGGTACTGGTCGCCAACCATGAAGCCTGGAACGATCCGTGGAAGCGCAAAAAGATCAAGCAGATTTACACCTTGCTCCAGTCCGCTCTGCGGGCCGAGGGGATGGTGGGGATCAAGATGAACGCCCCCGGCGACAAGGTCGATTCCATCACCGAAGTCCTGCCGAGCCTCAACCACCCGACGGTGGCCCATCTCTACAAGTCGGACTGGGTTTCCATCGAGACCATCATGCGCGAGGACGAGGTACGGAAAATCATTCCCAAGCTGCTGGAACTTGGCGCCCAGGGAATCGTTGAATATTCGTTGAACAAGATTATCCAGAACCGGTAAAAGGCATTTTTGGAAAATGGTAAAAAAAGAGGCGGAGCCGTTATCGGCTCCGCCTCTTTTTGTTCAATCTGGTAATTAAGCTTACGGCACCGGAATGTCCGGGTTCAGGTAGAAACCGCGGGGATGGGCGTTGATGGTGATAGAATTCCCTGTCAGCTCACCGAGTTCGTTAACATCCACCGCCTCGCTGAAAGGGTAAGGTGGGGTAAAAGCGAAATCATAGAAATAATCATGAGTTCCCAGGTCGTACATGGTGCCGTTGTCCCAAAGGAAGCCGTGACGAATCGGCAGAATGAAACCCTGCTCCATATAAAACTCACCCGTTTCCGACCAACCCACAATCTGTCCGGCCTCATTGATATTCAACGCCATGCTATTTGCACCGCCTAAGGTGCCGAGGTCTTGGATGATTCCTTTTTTGTCAGGCCCGAGCGTCCAGAGGAAGGCATGGGTGTTTTCCTCTGCCGTCAATGCCCCCCCGACCACCTGGTCCTTATTATTGATATCTGCCGCGATACTTGCTCCCCCCCCAAGGTGGTCAATGGGATACATGGCCCCACCGTCCCAGAAAAATCCCTGCAGGCCGGTCAAGCCGGCATCCTGCATAGTTATGCCTTCGGCAGCGCCTAGGAAAGTATTGTTGAGAAGGGCATCCATTGAAACTCGGTCGAAGTCGCCGCTGTTTCCAATAACATGACCATCGGGAATCTCATCATTGTTGGTATAGATGCTGTCGTTGATATCAACTGCGACAGTTAGAGATGCACCGGGAAGGCCGTTAAGCGACTCGAGGATATCCCAGTTCCTGTCCACGAAAAGTGCTGTACCCCCAGAATTCATTAACGCTTGACCGTTTTCGTTGATAGCTACTGCTTCAGATGTTTCGCCAACGATGGTCGCAAGCGGCTCATAGGCAGGGATGACAATCGGGAAAATGGAAACGTCATCCCTTCCTAAATTAGCATTCGTGAAAGAAACTCCATCCCAATAATAAGCATGACGACCCGACTCTGTATTGTCGTCAAGGGTTAGAACAACCTCCCCTTTTTCATTGATGTCTGCCGCTGCAGAGTATTTGTTAATTTCAAAATCGATTTCTCCCTCATCGTCGGGGCCATCGGTTCCTGGAGCCCGGAATTTTTTAATAATACCGGGAATCGGCGGAAGGTCCGTGAAGACCCCGTCTTTCCAGATAAAAGCTCTTTTTTCCCCTTCATTGGGGTCGCTGGTAGGACCCAAACCAGTGAGTGAGTTTCCGATAATAGTGCCAGAATTGTTTATATCGACTGCCTCACTAAAAACAAATGGGTGCGGAAACTCGATCGGGTCCTCCACCATTTGCATGTAATAATCGTCATATGTTTGAGTCGGATCGAACTCTCCATGAATTCCTAAGAAAGTCATTGCATCTTCGGCCGGCAATCCAGGCTCCCATTTAAAAGCCCCCGCTGCCGAATTGCCCTGATTGGATTCTCCGATAACCGTTCCTTGATCGTTAATGGCTTCAGCGCGAGTATAATACCAGTGATCGCCAGCCGGGAAAACCAGATCCCCCAGATCCACCAGATCCCCCAATGTTCCAGGCGGCTCGACATTGCCGCCGCCGTCCCCGCCACCCCCGTCGGGGGTTTCATCGATGAGATCCTTGAGACCCTGGGAATCGTCGCTGCTGTCGTCACCACAGCCTTGTAACAAGGCCATGGAAAAAACAAGGACCAGGGCGAGAATAAAAAGTTTTTTCATAACCCATCCTCCTTAAAGTCCGGCTTGCGGAGCCGGGATGAACCTATTAAAAGAGAAACCGCACGCCGACCTGGGCATTGTGGGTTTCATAACCGTAGTCGAATTTATTGTCGGCTCCGTCCTCGAACTGTTCGTTCGACAGCCGGAAATAACGGTATTCCGCGTTGATTTTGAACCTTGGGCTCACATCAAGCTCGATCCCCCCGCCGACCTGGTAAGCGAACTGGGTATCGTCGACATCGGCGAATTCAATGGCACCGGCATCGATATTGTTGAGGTCGATATAAGCCGCGCCGAGCCCGCCCATGACGTAGGGCTGGAAAATGGTCTCGTTGCGCAGAACGTAATAGGCATTGGCCATGAGGGCAAAGGTGCTGATGTCGCCGTCGCCGTTGTATTTCGTACCCAAGAGCTTGACCTTGTCGACGTCGCAATCCCGATAGTAGCCTTCAACCTCCAGTCGGCCGACTCCGAAATCCAATCCGACCGCCCCGCCAATCCCGTAGCCGTTGTCCATATAAATCTTTTCCGCAATCCCGGCGGAATTGTCTTCCTGCCAGACATACGACCCGGATAATTGCAAATAGGGATGATAGGATTCGGCTTTTACGACCGCGGGAAACAACAGGGCGACAGC
>Ga0210101_1000733_pt1 | contig 10502 bp, 10 predicted proteins | sample Muzzi_PWC_D1_FD_185534 | JGI IMG/M metagenome (GOLD analysis project Ga0210101, IMG submission 185534) | Wetland microbial communities from San Francisco Bay, California, USA, that impact long-term carbon sequestration - Muzzi_PWC_D1 (SPAdes) | ecosystem: Environmental > Aquatic > Marine >...
TCGGCATAGGGCGCGGCACACAGCGGAAAGCCGCGCTGGTACTCGTTCAGCAGGCACTTCTCCAGCGCTGTCAGCGCGATCCCTGAATCCAGCCGGGACACCTGTCCGCTACCGGGTTGCGCCACCGTATGTTTGTGCTCGTCCGCCATCGCTACAGCCCCGTGCGGTGAGCCCGCGCGGTGAAAAAGATGCCACTCGGCTTTTCCGCGGGCAATTCCGCCAGCAGCCTGAAACTCGTGGTGTCATAGATCTGCACCACGTCGGCATCGCGCACCGAGATCCACACGGTCTCACCGCGGGGTGAAAACTCCATGTGCAGCACACCCTTGCCGGGTTTTAATGTTTGGATAAGCTGCAGCGACAGGGTGTCGATCACCTGCACCGTGTCATTCAGCGGGTGCGCGAAATTCACCCATACCTGATGACCGCCCGGCTGCGCCACCACGAACACTGGCTGGCCGTACACGGCAATCCGGCCGACCTCCTTCCAGTCGTCGCTGTCCACCGCCAGGACCTCGTGGTGGCCGACAGCGGGCAGGAATGCAAGCCGGCCCGCCATGGCCCACCCCTCGAGGTGCGGCATCTTGTAGACCGGCAGTTTTTCCTCACCCTTGCCGTAGTGGTCGAGAATGCGCTGCACGCCTTCCTGAGGCTGCCACAGATCCAGCATGGCAAGACCGTCTTCGCCGAACAGGCCGGCGATGTAATAGCGGCCGTCCGGTGTGATCAGGGCATCGTAAGGCAGGCGCCCGATATCGGGGTAGCGCTGCACCTCCGGTTTGGCGGGGTCGCGCATGTCGACGCTGCGGATCTCGCCGGCATCGTAGAGCGTGTACACGAAACGCTGCCCGGGCGCGTCCACCAGCCCGACGACCTTGGACAGCCTGCCCTCCTCATCGGCTGCCGGCAGGTCCGCGACCTGCTCTAGCGAATCCGCAGCGAAGATCTTCACACCGCCCGGCGTATAGTTGGATACCGCCACCAGTGAGCCATCCTGGGAGATGGCGCCGCCAATACTGTTGCCCGCCTGCATCACGCGCCGCACAAGACTGCCGCAGAGCAGATCGATTTTCGAGAGCCCGCCGTCGCGTCCGAAGACATAGGCGTAACGCGCATCGCGGGAAAACACGGCAGAGGCATGCGACAGGTCACCCAGCCCCTCGATGCGGAACAGGCTGGACCTCGCAGTGGTATCCACGACCTGCACGCTGCCGCTGGCCCGCTCGATGACGATACCCAGGTCACCGGTGCCGCGCGTGAGGCATTCGGCATCTGCGCTATGATAAACACCTGAAAACAACACCAGGAACAGCAGGGGAAAGAAAGAAAAGGGGGCAGACACCTTTTTCAGAGCCCGCAGGTGAGCAACTTTGGACAAGATGAGAAAAAGGCGTCTGACCCCTTTTCCCCGCCCGTTTCCGGACAGCATCACAGGCCCTCTCCCCGGTTTAATGCCTCCACCAGCCACTGCGCATCCGCAGCGGAGAGTTCACCTCGCCACGGTGGCATCGGTGTCCCCGGACGCCCGTCCAGGATCGTATTCACCAGCAATTCCTGCGGCCGGTCGCGCAGGTTTTCCGGCAGCAACGCCGGACCCAGACCGCCCTTGCGGGTCATGCCGTGACAGGAACCGCAATCATGCTTGAGAAGGTAAAGTAATTGAGCCTGCCGCTCGGCATCGGGGGGGCCCGCCATCGCGGCAGCAGGGCATGCAGCGAGCAGGGCGAACAGCATTGCAAAGAGCCTTATCATGCCATCTGCCTCCGTTCAATCCCCCGTCATCAACATGGCTTCGACACGATACCGGGAAGGGACGCTACACCCCTTCCCGGTTCGGGACCCAGCCTGTCAGTAGATGTCGTGCATGGTGTTGTGGACGTTGAACTTGCCGGTCGGTGTCACCAGACGCTTGTCCTTGATCACCGTCTTCAGCTTGCGGGTCTTGTCATCCACCACCACGATGGCGGACTCCTCCTCCTTGCCGCTCCACACCGAGAACCAGACCTCGTCGCCCGCCGCATTGTATTCCGGCTGTACAACACGCTTCGGTCCCTCGCCCAGACCGGCCCACTCTGCAATCGGCAGGACCTCGAAACCCTTGTCGAGGTTGTTCACGTCATACACCGCGACACTCTGGCTGACACTGGTATCCGGGTTGAGCGGAGAGTCCACCCACAGGTTTTTCGACTTCGGATGCGACTTGACGAACAGGGAACCGCCGCCCTGACCTTTCAGGGTACGCACCACCTTCCAGGCGTTGTCCTTGTGTTTCTTCGGGTCAGTCCCGATCATCGTGACGTTCTCGTTACCCAGCGCGCTGGTCACCCAGACCGGCCCGTACTTGGGATCTATCAGGTTGGCGCCACGACCCGGGTGCGGGATCTCGTGGACATCGACCAGCGCCGTCAGGGTGTCTTCCTTGGAATCGATCACCGCCACCTTGTTGGACTTGTTCGCTGCCGTCAGGAAATAGCGGTGAGTCGAATCCCAGCCGCCATCATGCAGGTAGCGGGCCGCACCGATGGTGGTGACCTTCAGGTTCTCGACATCCTCGTAGTTCACCATCAGCACCTTGCCGGTCTCCTTGACGTTCACAATGAACTCAGGGTGCTCATGCGATGCCACAATGGCTGCCACGCGGGGTTCCGGGTGATATTCCTGGGTATCCACAGTGTAGCCGCGGGTGGAGACGATCTGCAGCGGCTCCAGGGTGTCGCCCTTCATGATCACGTACTGCGGCGGCCAGTAGGAACCGGCAATGGCGTACTTGTCCTCGTAACCCTTGTACTTGGATGACTCCACGGAACGCGCCTCCAGGCCGATCTTGATGACCGCGACGTTGTCGGGCTTCTCCATCCACAGGTCGATGAGATTGACCAGGGCATCGCGGCCGATCACGAACAGGTAACGGCCCGAGGTGGAATAGCGCGAGATGTGCACGGCGTAGCCGGTGTCGACGACATTGATGATCTTCTTGGTATCGCCGTCGATGAGGGCAATCTGGCCGGCATCGCGCAAGGTCACGGAGAAGACATTATCGAGGTTATAGTTGTTTTCCTTTTTCTTGGGACGGTCCTCCGGGGGTATCAGCACCTTCCAGGTCGCCTTCATCTCCTGCATGCCGAACTCCGGCGGGATCGGCGGCTCGTTCATGAGGTATTTGGCCATGAGCGTGACTTCCTCTTCACTCAGCTGGCCGGATGTTCCCCAGTTCGGCATGCCGGCCGGGGAGCCGTAGTTGATGAAAACCTTCAGGTAGTCCATGCCCTTGGGCTGGGTGATGTCCGGTGTCAGCGGCTTGCCGGTCGCACCCTTGCGCAGTACGCCGTGGCAGCCTGCGCAGCGTTCAAAATAGATCTTTTTGGCCTTGGCGAACTCGGCCTCGGTCAGGGCGGGTGCACCGGGGGTGATTACATCCTTGGAGCCTTCCTGCAAGGGCACCGGTGCGCCCTTGTAACGCATCTCTCCCGGGGTGGTACCCGGGTGCTCGGAACCCGTGGCGGCATAAGCGCTCACGGCGGTCATGGCAAGCACACCTGCGGCTGCGAGGTGCGCCAAACGGAATACTGCTGATTGTTTCATCTTCCCCTCCTGAAGTTAGGCTGATTTCCTGAACTGCATGCTACAGTGCCCGGCGTGGTTAGCCTTAACCTATGTCAAGTGACCTGTCCCGGAGCATTTAACTATAGACTAACCCGTTGTTTTTATTTATATTACAGACTTTCTGATGCGTTCCAGCGCTGCCCTGCTTTTCTCCTTGCGAATGCGCTTTTCCGACAGCGGCGGACACTGGTGATCATCCCAGTAGGTCACCTGACAATCAAGACAGTAATGACACTCGTTGGGATTGATCTCGCCGGTCGGCCTGATGGCCTGCACCTCGCATTGCCGGGCGCAGATCTGGCAGGGGCGCCCGCACTCCTTGCGCCGCCGCAGCCAGTCGAAGATACGCAACGGCGCCGGGATGGCCAGCGCAGCACCCAGCGGACACAGGTATTTGCAGAAGAACTTGCGGATGAACACCGAGATGACCACCAGACCCAGCGCATACCACAGGAAGATGCCGCCGCGGTGGAAATGCATCACGATGGCCGTCTTGAAGGGTTCCACCTCGGCCGCCCTTGCGGCATAGCCGATGGACTGCAGCGACATGCCGAACAGGGCCACGAAGATGACATACTTGAGGGCCGTCAGGCGTTCATGCACCACGTCCGGCAACTTGTACTCGGGAAGTTTCAGCCGCTGCGCCAGCTTGTACAGCAGCTCCTGCAAGGCCCCGAAGGGGCATAACCAGCCGCAGTAGACACCGCGCCCCCACAACAGCAGCGTGAGTGCTACATAACCCCACAGGATAAAGATCAGCGGATCGACCAGGAAGGACTCCCAGGAGAACTGGTGCAGGATCGCATTGATGAAAGTCAGCACATGAATGACCGAGAGCTGTGCCAGCGTGTACCAGCCGATAAAGATCAGGGTGAACAGCAGGAAACCCGTGCGTACGACCCTGAGCAGCCCCGGCCGGCGCGTCAGCCAGTCCTGGAACAGCAGGATGAACGTCAGTATTCCAAGAGCGCCACACAACACGGCAACCTGCCACCAGCGATCACGCCAGACGGTTACCCAGAAGGGTTCACTGCTCTCGCCCAGCCACCATACCGGTGCCTCCTGTCCGGACTCGACCGCCGCCCCGCTTACCCCGGCAGTAGTAGCCGCGGCTGTTTCCGTCCCGGCTGCCCTGAGCGGGATACCGCGTGACTCCGCCACCTTCTGTACCGCCTTCATGACCGTGGCGTTCATGACCATGGCGGTAATGCTGGCGCCGGTAATGCCATCCACGGTCACGTAGCCATCGCGCGGCGCACCGCCGATCTTGACGCGTTTCTGCACCGAGACACCGCGATACTGTTCCACGTAATGTCTCAGATCCTGCTCCGAGATCCCGACCACGAGGATCGGTTCGGAGTGCTTTGTGATCTCCAGGCCGGTGATCCTGCCATCGAGGCCGAGCCCGACCAGCAGGGTGATGGGCTCGCCGGAATAGGCCGGTATGGGGGCGATGTCGGTCGTGCGCAGCACATAACCCAGCAACCGCTCCCCCTGGTAGACCGCCGCAGCCAGAGGATCTCCTTCGAAATCACCGACCCGGTCGGCCTGAGGAAAATACTGACGCGCCAGTTCGGGAACCGTGGCCGCCTGTACCGGCTGGCATGCCGCCATGGCAAGCAGCAGGCAGAACACCGCCCGGGCAAGGTATGTTCCGGAGAAATGAACTGTGCGGCTGTTACCAGTCAATGCATTACCCATCTGCTGAAGTGACGGCTCTGGCCTGTGTGACAGGCAGCCCTGAAACCACTGCCACCGGCATCTCGGGAAAAGAGGCGGCTGACCGGTCAAGCACTGTGAGCGGTCAAGACTGACAGAATCCGTGCTGTGGCACCTTGACCCTGGTTAAGAGGCACCCGGCACCCATGCCGCATGCCGTGCGTCGCTCAGCGATGGCTCGCACGGCACGGCCGCACTCCCGCAAGACAGCGCTGCTGCTGACCAGAGTCACCGGCCAGCCGGTGGAATTTCCGGGTTTCCCATGGGTAGCAGCAAATGATTGAGATTGACGACCGTCAGTAACAGCAGTGCAGCGACAGCATTGTGGGCCGTCACCACCAGCAGTGGCAACCCGGTGAGTACCGCGGCAACACCCAGTCCCGCCTGTATGCACAGCAACACCAGCAGACTGATGCCCGTGTTACGCAGGCTGTTGTCCAGGTTCATTGCCCTGACGGCCAGCCATACCAGATAGACAAAAATCACAACGGCGCCCAGCCGGTGCGCCATGTGCAGGGTCTTCTGCACGTCACCGGTAATGATCCTGCCCTGATCATCCACACCCAGCCTGCCGAACAGGTCGAAACCCTGCATTAGATTGCTGAGGGACGCCCAGTCGCCGTTGCAGCCCGGCAGCAGCGTACAGGATGGTCCGGCAAAACTGGCGCTGGTCAAGGCACCCAGTACAATCTGAACAACCAACAGGAGCAGGCCCAGCACGGCCCAGGGCCTGAGGATCCTTACTGTGTTGTCACTGGCGCCGGCAGTTGCCACCGAGCGCTGGCCCACCCACCACAGCAGCGCGAGCATCGCCATGCCGCCAAGCAGGTTGCCAAGCGTAACCGCTGGTATATCCGGTGACGGCGTGCTGTATCCCAGAACGGACAGAAACACGGTCAGGGCGAAGACAGCCAGCGGCGCTGCGAGGCCGACACCGCGCGGGCGCCGTCCCTGCAGGGCCAGGAAGGTGATGGCAACAACAATCAGGCCCAGCAGGCTTGCCGTAAACCGGTGAACAGTGCCAGCCGTGGTGCGTGGTACCAGACCATGATCCCGGGTCGCAGGCATCTGTCCAAAACAGCCGGGCCAGTCCTCGCAACCCAGGCCGATGCTTTCTAGTCGCAGGTAGGCGCTCAGCAGGACAGCTGCCAGCGTCAGTATCAGCGCGAAAAATACAAGCGAGGTGAAAACGCTGCCGCTGGAATTTCTGGCTGTCATAGGCCGGAGTTTGTCCTTGTGGAATTGCCGCCATGGCAGGCAGCCCGCGCGCAAAAAGTCCCTACTTATTACACAGACAGGACAAAAATGTCAAAAACGCAGTTGTGCCGTTGCGCGCTGTATCATCCATAACGGTTCGCGGATAAGCACCGGCCCGTGCACGGGGTGAGGAGGCCAGCATCACGGGCGTTGCAGGCACACCAGGAAAGGCAGGCTGGTGGTTTTATTTTCGAATCGTTATAGTCGGCTGTCGATTTTCCATTCGGTAAAAGTCAATATCATTATGCACGAAGAGTACGTATTAGACGTACCCCCTGGCAGCCGTCGTCAACTGGGCATGGGGTGGCTGTGGCTGGGAATAATGGCACTGCTGGGTTCGGGCCTGTTTTCCGTGCTGCTGGTGCTGTCCCGCACTCCGTATATCCAGGATGTCATACCCTGGATTGATTTTTTTCGTACGGCGCTGGTCGTACATGTGGACCTCTCGGTGCTGGTCTGGTTTCTGGCCTTTGGTGGTGTACTCTGGAGCCTGAATTCCACGCCGCGTTTCATGCTCCTCGGCTGGTCGGCGCTGGCGTTTGCTGCACTGGGCTCCGCGCTGATGGTCGTAGTGCCGTTCCTGGGGCCTGGCAATCCCCTGATGAGCAACTATATCCCGGTACTGCAGACACCTTTGTTTACAGTGGCGCTGCTGGGGTTTGGCCTTGGCATCACCTTGCTCGTCTTGCGCAGTATGACGGCCAACCCGCTCGTCGGACTGCGCATGACAGGTGTTGGCGCACTGCGCTTTGGCTTGAATACCGCTGCCGTTTCGGCCGCGATGGCCGTACTGGCCTTTGCCTGGTCATACCTGGCGATACCCGACTCGTTGACGGGTAAACCTTATTTTGAGCTGCTATTCTGGGGTGGCGGCCACATGCTGCAATTCACCTACACCCTGCTCATGCTGGTGGCCTGGCTTTGGCTGGCGTCTGCCTCAGGCGTGCACCCGCCCCTGAGTCCGCGCGTGGTACTGGTTCTGTTTATACTGGGGCTGGTCGCCGTATTCATGGCGCCCCTGATTTACTATTCCAACGCCATAATTTCAGTTGAACACATCAAGCTGTTTACCTGGCTGATGGCCTATGGCGGCAGTCTGGCACCCGTGCCGCTGGGTCTGGCTATCTTTTATGGTTTGCTGCGGAGTTCCTCCGCAGCAGGTCCACAGCTGCCATTGCGTTCGGCATTGTGGACCTCCATGATCCTGTTCGGCATCGGGGGCGGCATCGGTTTTCTGATCCAGGGCAGCAATGTCACGATTCCCGCGCATTATCACGGCTCCATCGTGGGTGTCACCCTCGCCTTTATGGGCATGACGTATGATCTGCTGCCACGTCTGGGGTACGCGCGGCCGAACATGAGGCTGGCCAGCATACAGCCTTACGTGTATGGCGGCGGGCAGCTGTTGCATGTGATGGGACTGGTCTGGTCCGGCGGCTATGGCGTGCAACGCAAGGTGGCCGGCACCGAACAGGCCCTGGATGGTCTGGAGAAGATTGCAGCGATGGGATTGATGGGCTTCGGGGGATTGGTCGCCATCATCGGCGGTTTAATATTTCTGGTGATCGTACTGCTCTCCATGACTAAAGGACCCCGGGCACAGCAGGACACAGCTTGAAACCGCTGATGGCGAAGACATCGATACCGAACTTCCCTGGCAGACAGCTGCTCCGGCCTGCCCTGTTGATACTGCCGGTCGTACTCGCATTGGCCTGGACGCCACCCGGCGAAGCGAAATTCACGAGCCCGCAGCAGGTAACAGGCAGTTCGATAATGGTGACTGAAGCCATGCCGGGAAACGGCAGGGTTGTTACGGAGGTTACCGGGCTGGCAACAAATATCCCGGAATCGATATCAGCCAATCCAGGCACCAAGCGCGCGGCAACCAGTGACAACCGCAAGGATTTGACGGTTTTCTTTTCCATCGGCGTGATCGTGGATATTCTGCTGGTAACCGCTTTTCTGGTCTGGGCCGTCGGGCAGTGGTCCAAATCGAAAAAATAGGAGCTGAGAGCCCATGCCTGAAGAGACACCCAGACCTTACGGAACACTGCTGCTTTTTCTTTTCTGGGTACTGTTGCTTGCAGCAGTATTCTTCTGGATGCTGCCGGGAAAAATAACCATTCCGCCAGAACTCCAGAGCGTGCTCCGCCCCGAGCCGAAGCCGCTGCAGGCATTCTCACTGATTGATCAATACCAGCAGCCTTTCAACCGGCAACGCCTGCAGGGGAAGTGGAGTTTTGTTTTCTTCGGTTATACCTATTGCCCCGACATCTGCCCGACAACACTCTCAACCCTGACCGGGGTGGTCCGGCAACTGCAGGGCGACCCGCAAGACCTGGCAGACGTACAGGTCATATTCGTTTCAGTTGACCCGCAGCGTGACACGCCGGAGGTCATTGAAGGGTACCTGAAGTACTTCAACGAAGCCTTCGTCGGCGTCACCGGCGAGCAACACGATATCGACAGCCTGACCCTCCAGTTTGGCGCCGGTTATATGAAAGAGCCTGACACGACACCAGGCCAGTACCTGGTCAGCCATACCAGCTCGATTTTCCTGGTCGATCCTGGGGGGCGGTTGCTCGCTGCATTTTCCCCGCCACATAACCCCGCCACCATCGTCGACCAGTTCCGGCAGATACGCGCGCTGTTCTGATGCCCGGGTCAACCGCCCGGTAAATTCAAGCCGCAGAAACCCCGCAGGGTACCTGCCGGCCCGGCACTACCGGAACGGGAAATGGAGCCACTTGCCCGGGTGTTTTTACCCTGTTCAGATATCCCACTTTCTGGCTGACTTCGATGCATCGAAGTCAGCCATCTGCCGGGAAATTTCCTCGCGTTTGGCATCCAGGATATGACTCGCCATGGGCAGGAAGATATCCTCCTCTTTCTCATGATGTTTGATCATCTGCCTTTCGAGGTGGACCAGGCATTCAAGAACGTGCTCCGAACCCCTGGATTTAATGACCTGCGCCATATCGCTGACCAGCCGTACAATCCGGTCGTGTTCCTCGCGCAGCGCCCTTGTCGGGCCTTGAGGCGCATGGGCTGCGGCCTCATAGGCAGGATAGAGCACCTCTTCTTCCATGGCCATATGCCGTTTCAGGCTTGAAACCAGTTGCCCGAACAGCCGGTCGACTGTCCCCCATTGCTCACTTTCGACCGCATCCTGGCACTGTGACAGGAGGTCTTCATACAGTGAGTGTTCGTGCTCCAGCCAGTTCTCTGTGCCGCTCATCAATCTTGCCTCCCGGTACCCGAGTATCGTCTGTGTGAATCCTCCCGGCCAGTGTGTTCAGTGATCGAATGACCGGCAGAGAGTAAAAGACACCTGAGTAAATTGTATTTCCCCGGTAAATTCAAGAAAATAAGCGCTGCCCTGCAGCGCCCGCGAGGTGTGCCCGACACGCCCTTGTGTGTCTTTCGCAGCAGGATTCTGTCGTCTGGCCGAGGCCTGCAAGGATGAACAATATGAATAAGCTGCTGATGTATATATTGGTTCCGTTGATCCTGCTGACCGCTTGCAGCCAGCAGGGCGCGCAGGCACCGCTTGAATTGAGTGCCTTTATCGAAGAGTTGAAGGAAAACGGTGTGGATGGCAGCCTGAGCATCAGGGGGCCTGTCAATGAGGACATGGAGTACGTTGCGGAATACGCGATCGCCAAGTATTCGAGCACACGTATTATTTCACTGTTTAAATGTAAAGATGCCGAAAAAACCCGGGCGAATCTTGAAGAAGCACTGCAGAATCCGAAATTATCCGGACAGGCAAGCAACGGGACGTTCATCATGGCGGCAACCTTTTATCCCCCGGACAAGGCAGCGGCAGAGCAGATAAAGGCGATATTTCTCGCGCACGAGTTTGAGTAATGAAAAAGTCGTCTTCGCTGCTTGTGATGCTCACCCTGGCAGTTGCAGCTTGC
>Ga0210101_1000734_pt1 | contig 10493 bp, 8 predicted proteins | sample Muzzi_PWC_D1_FD_185534 | JGI IMG/M metagenome (GOLD analysis project Ga0210101, IMG submission 185534) | Wetland microbial communities from San Francisco Bay, California, USA, that impact long-term carbon sequestration - Muzzi_PWC_D1 (SPAdes) | ecosystem: Environmental > Aquatic > Marine >...
CCGCGGTCACTGTGTTCGCCGTGATCTCCCCGACTCTTGTAGTTCACCCGGACGCTGCGATCACTCCGATCCTTGCGATCATCCCGGACGCTGCGATCACCCCGGTCCTTCCGACCTCCCCGGTCACCATGATCTCCCCGGTCGCTGTACTTCGATCGGGAATCCCCGTGTGACGGGCCGGCAAAGGTCGGCCCCGACCCGGCCAGCAGGAGCGCACCTGCAACCAGGCCCGTACAGCACAGGCGCATCGCCCACGTGATTTTTTTCCCCATGATAATAAACCTCTCTGTATGGCTGTTTAGGAAACTCCGGCCGGATCGTCACGGCAACATGACCCGGCTGGCCTGCCGATATCCACGATGGCCAGTCACCCACCCTGCACCGCTGCCATCCAGCATCCCGGGCGATATCACCGCTCAGGACCGACCCGGCGCAGGCTTGTCCTGCCGCCAGGTAACCGGCTTGTTGTGTTCTAACGCGGCACCCGGGATTTGGTTAACAACATACCGTGAGAACAGGCGGGATCAGTGACGCATGTCACTGATCCCCTGAAAGGGAGTGAGATCCACTTTGCCGACACAGGGTCGGGATTGCCGGCCTGGCAGACACAGGCGGCTGCAGGAACAAGAAAACCGGCCATGGCCGGCTGTCTGCGTTAACGCAGGCTAACCTGAGGCGGGGCCGTCCCGGCAGCACGCGGCACAGGGGCGGATCCGTCCTCCCGGACAGCCGGGAAAACGCACCCGTCACCCTGTATGCGCCACTCCGTCACGGGTGGTCGACGGAGATCACCTCCCATGCGCCATCGGGCTGCCGGCAGGCGGTGCCATAGGCCTCCTCCTTGCGGCCGCCAATCGAAACCTCCTGCAGGAATTCGCGGCAATAACGCCCCGAGGTGGTAGTGCCCTCCCGTGTCGCGGTCACCGCCCCGGTGGCACTGCCTTCCCGCCAGATGATCGTCTCGCCGATCGGTGCCGTCGTGGCGGCAACCTGCGCCGCCTCATGCTCGCGTTGCTGCTGCTCGTTCAGGTTGTCCAGCAGCTTCAGGGCAATCGCGGTAAACGACAGCCACTTGTAGGCATCATCGTCCTGCTCGTAATAGCCGTACCCCGGATACCAGTAGCCGTACGGGCGAACCACCAGAACATCGCGATACCAGCGCTTCCGGTGGCCCGGCGGCACAAACGATCCGCCCCGCTTGCCGGCCCAGGGCCCCTTGCCGTGCATTCCGGAGGAACGGTCCCACGGGCCGCCGCGGTAATCCCGGTAATAGCCGAACGGCGGATCCGCGAAGGCCGGCGCGATGCCGGCCAGTACCAGCATTCCCGCAAACAGCACAGTGCCGCACTGGCGGATCGTCCAACAGGTTTTCTTTCCCATGGTATTCAACCTCCCGGTTTAAAATTGAATTCGGGCGCTTGCCCGATATGGCCGGTGATGCCCTCATGGCAACCGCCGGCAGCCCGGAGTCCGCCCTCCCTGCCACGGGTCGCAGCGTCCCCGGCCGGCCGCTACCCTGAGTATATCCCCGGCTCCCGAAACCCGCCTGCCGCGACAGCACGCGGCAACCGGCGGGTACCCCGCCGGCAGACGGCGTCAGGGTGACACCCCGAATAACGTACCGACGCCGGCCGTAATCGCCATGGCCAGCGCGCCCCAGAACGTCACCCGCAACGCGGCGACAGCTACCGATGCACCGCCGGCGCGGGCCGCCAGCGAGCCCAGCAGCGCAAGGAACAGCAGCGAGCCGCCCGAGACAGCCAGGAACAGGCTGCCGACCGGGAACAGCAGGACAATCAGCAGCGGCAGGAAAGCACCGACCGCGAACGTTGCGGCCGATGCCAGCGCAGCCTGCACCGGTCGCGCGCTGGCCACATGGGAAATGCCCAGTTCATCACGGGCATGTGCGCCCAGGGCGTCATGTGCCATCAACTGGCTGGCGACCTCGGAGGCAAGATCCGCCTCGAGACCCCGCTTGACATAGATGGCCGTGAGTTCCGCATGCTCGTGTACGGGGTATGCAGCCAGTTCCCTGCGTTCGCGGTCCAGGTCGGCGCGTTCGGTATCGGCCTGCGAACTCACCGAAACATACTCGCCAGCGGCCATGGACATGGCGCCCGCCACCAGGCCGGCAACACCCGCAACCAGAATCCCCTCGGAAGTCGCGCCGGCAGCCGCAACGCCCAGGATAAGGCTGGCCGTGGAGACAATGCCGTCATTCGCCCCCAGCACCGCCGCACGCAGCCAGCCGATGCGGTGCGTACGGTGTTTTTCCTTGTGTCTCATAACGCTTCATCCGCCCCGGAAATATCCATGGTGAATCCACGGGTTCCCAATAATAGACCAGAACCCTGCCGCGGATGCCCGCCACGGACTAGAATACAAATAAGTACTGCCATGCTGGCCGGCAGCGCGCCCCCGGAAGACCAGGGCACTGCCCGATTGAGTCGGTTGCGAGAAATGCTATGGATACTAATGTGCTGGTCCTGGGTGACGGAATCGGCGGGATCGTCACCGCCAACCTCCTCCGCAAGCAGGCAAGGCGCAGGAACCTGTCCCTTGGGCTGAAGCTGGTCGGCAATTCCCCTACCAGCCCGGACTGCTGTTCCTGCCGTTTCAAAAACCCGGCTATCGCAAGCTCTCTGATCTCCAGAAGCCAACCGCCCCCTTCATCGCCCCGGGTATCGAGTACATCCGGGAAACCATCCAGGCCATCGACACCGAGGGGCGCACCGTCACCACGGACGGGCAGACACTGGGCTATGACTGGCTGGTGCTCGCGCTGGGCTGCAGAACTCTCGTCGATGCCATCGAGGGGCTCCCCGAGCACTGGGGCAGGACCGCTCATGGCTTCTACACCCCCAATAGCGCCCTCCGTCTGGCCGGGGCACTGGAGAATTTCCAGGGCGGGGACCTGCTCATCGATGTCGCGGAAATGCCCATCAAGTGCCCGGTCGCACCGCTCGAATTCGCCTGCCTTGTGGATGACTATCTCGGCAAACGCGGACTTCGCGACCAGAGCCGGATCACCCTGGTGACACCCCTGAACGGCGCCTTCACCAAGCCGGTGTGCAACAAAGTGCTTACCCATCTGCTGGTGGAGAAGGGTGTCCGGGTCGTGAGCAATACCTATCTCGCCACGGTGGCCGAAAAACATATCATCTGCGCAGACGGCCAGGTGCTGGACTTCGACCTGCTGGTCGTCATTCCGCCGCACGAGGGCTCCGACCTGGTGGAGGATGCCGGACTGGGCGACGGACTGGGATTCGGACGCGTCGACAGGCACACCCTCAAGTCGAGCATCGCCGACAGGGTCTTCCTGGTCGGCGACGTCGCCGCAACGCCCGGCTCCAAGGCGGGATCGGTGGCGCACTTCCAGGCAGATGTCGTGGTGCACAACATTCTGCGGGAAATCACCGGCAAGGAGGCCGAGCCGCGCGCGGATGGCCACACCAACTGCTTTATCGAGACCGGCCACGGCAAGGCGGTACTGATCGACTTCAATTATGAAATCGAGCCCGTGCCCGGCAAGTTCCCGCTGCCTGTCATCGGGCCGATGTCCCTGCTGCAGGAAACCCGCCTCAATCACCTCGGTAAACTCGCCTTCAAGCACATCTACTGGAACATACTGCTGCCGGCGCGGCCGCTTCCCCTGGTGGGCTCACGCATGAGCACCGCGGGGAAGCAACTGCAGTATCTGCAACAGCAAGAAAAATAGCACCGTTGACCTGCTGTGCTAGCGGGCAGTCTTCACGACCTCCGGTGATAAACCACTCTCCAGCCCGCTGGTGTCATAGCTGGTCATCACCACGTGGTACGTGGTGCCTGCCGCCAGGTTGTCTACCGTCGCCGCTTGCGCGCTGCCGTCAGCCACCTCGACGGTATTCGGATAGCTGCCAGCCGAGGTACCGTAGTGGATGCGGAAGCCACCGATTTCCGCCAGGATCAGCGGCGAGCCGTCGGCGCGGTTGACGGGGGCCGTCCACGCGAGGTCAAAGCTGCCGCCTGTCGTAACCGGCGCCGGAACGACGCTGATACTGAAATCCGGCAGCGTGGCGCTGTCCGTCCCGTCGGTCACCGTGATTGCAATATGACTGTAGGTCCCCGTGTCGCTGTCACCCGGCGTGCCACTCAGGCGTCCGGTGGCAGCACTGAAGCCTGCCCAGGCCGGCTTGCCGGTGATACTGAACCTCAGGGCATCGCCATCCGCATCACTGGCGACCGGCTGGAAACTGTAGGCGCTGCCGGCAGTCACCGAGAGAACTGGCACCCCGCTGATGACGGGAGCAGTATTGACGGGGAGCGTGTTGCCGGCATCCGTTGAGCCGCTATCGGTCGGGGCCGGATCTGTCGTGCCCGTATCTGTCGGAGCCGGGTCAGTCGGGACCGGATCTGTTGTGCCCGTATCTGTTGTGCCCGTATCTGTTGTGCCCGTATCTGTCGTGCCAGGATACGTCGTGGTCACCACGTTGACAGCGGCAATCTGTGTTTTATCTGCCGTCATGGAAAGCAGAACCGCGTTATCCAGTGAGCGGGAGGAATCGGCAGGCAGGACATTCGCCACATCATCCGGCAACTCGCCGGCAGCAATGCCGCTGACAATGCGCTCGAGGCCAATGACCTCGGTACTGGAATCCAGTACACCGGCCGCAGCCAGTGCCGTTTGGGCCTGTTGCAGCATGTCCCTGGTGATCTGCACACTCCCGGTCATCGCGACGCCATCACCACCCGGGCGTGTGGTCACGATGGCCTGGTCTATCACGGTGGTCGCGATGATGCCGTCGACTTTCAGGGTATTGGACAGCGCCTCCAGCAGCACCTGCGCGGAAACCACCCGCGCCACGGCGGTAACCCGCGCAAGCGTCCCGGCGGCGCCCTGCCCGTCCAGGCTGCCGTCCTGCAGGTCCGCGGCCAGCGCGTTCAGCACCGCGTCCCCGTCCGCACCGCTGAATGTCGCGGCAAACTGGTCGCGGGTGCGCCGTATCATCTCGCCCATGGCCTCGCTCGCCTTCATCAGGCTGGCAAGGTTCTCATCCGTAATTGGTGAACTGATCGGGTCAGCGATCATGCCCGGGTCCAGGCCGAAGCCCAGCTTGTCCATCACTATCGCCTTCGCCGTCCCGATATTGGCCGCATTGATGCCGCCCGGCAGAAACTCCGCAATCCTGACGATCAGGGTGGAGAACGGGTTGATATTGACCGCCCCCGAGTCCTGGTCGAGCACCACCGAGACCATCTGGAAGTCCGGCACATCGCCGGTGACCAGGTCGATACCGCCACGCACCTTCAGCAGCAGCGGATAACTCGAGCGCCACACCCTGATCCTGGATGTGAAGGTCGCCGTGTTGTCACTCTGCACGGTCGAGATCAGGTGGCCTCGCGAACTCCAGACCTCGACCGTGGCACCGGTAACGGGGCCGTCACCGACGCTGCCGGCCAGCACGACGTCGTGTGCGGTTGCTGCACTGACGGCAGCGTCACCGCCGCTGCCGCCGCCACAGGCGACCAGTTGCAACACGACCAAGATAAAAAACAGCAGTTTGCTGAGCAGTGAACCTGAAAATTGTCCTGACATAAAACCAGTCACCCTGTCTCTGTTGCGCCCGCAGCCATGCGCACGGGCAAATTCACGTGATATAAATTTTTTATTGGTCAAGGCAGTTAGCAACAAATATGCCAACTGAAAAATGTACCCGGTGCAGGGCACGGGCGGCCATTGACCGGGTAGCCGGTCAATGACCGTGAAAACCGCGCCACGAGGGGTTTTCCTGATGACCCCGACGGGAAATCATGATTGCAGCCGGGCATTGCGCCGACCTGGCGAGGCTGGCGATGACAGCGCAACTGTCACCCGGTTCCATGGCCGACAGCCGCATCTGACGCTATGGAGCCGCATGGCGGCAGCTGGCAGATTGCATGCAACTTATTGTAATATAGTGATATATTAAATAATGGCGGCCCGGGGAAGACTCGACTCCTGCAACAGCCCCGACTGTCGCCAATCGAGAACACCGGTGAATTCATTGAATTCACCGGGTTACGGATCTTCCAGTCAGGGCTGTTTGCAATCGGCGACATTTCAGCCGGATAACCGGACTGAAAAGTCATGGGGTCCGGCCGCTGTCAGGCAGCGCCGGTCAGCGAAAAAGCGGCCGGGCCCGAATGGCGCTTACTTAAGGGAAATTTCCCTGGCAAATAAATCATTGGCCACGGAATCCACGGAAAAACACGGAATTTTCAACAAGTGTGTCCGTGGATTCCGTGGCCATTTACCAGGATCAGGCTTTAAGCAAGTGCCATTGTGGCCGGACCCCGGTTGTTGCCTACTTGTTGGCCTCGCGTTCCAGGGCTTCCTTGATCACCTCATCCGCAACATTCTTCGGACACGGCATATAGTGCAGGAACTCCATGGAGAACTGGCCACGGCCGGAGGTCATGGTGCGCAAGTCACCGATGTAGCCAAACATCTGGCTGAGCGGACATTCTGCCTTGATGTGGACGTTGGTGGCGCCCGGCTCCTGCGACTTGATCATGCCGCGGCGGCGGTTGAGGTCGCCGATCACGTCGCCGACCTGCTCCTCCGGTGTGTACACGTCCACCCGCATGATCGGCTCCATCATTTGCGGACCGGCCTTTGGCATCGTCTGGCGGTAGGCGGCACCCGCGGCCAGTTCGTAGGCCACAGCCGAGGAGTCGACGGGGTGGTAACCACCGTCGAGCAGCGTCACCTTGAAGTCCAGGCAGGGATAGCCTGCCAGCACGCCCCTCACCATGCTCTTCTGGAAGCCCTTGTCCACGGCCGGCCAGAACTCACGCGGCACGGTACCGCCGGTGACCACGGATTCGAATTCGTAACCGCTGCCCGGCTCGCCCGGCTCGACGACGTAGTCGATCTTGGCAAACTGACCCGAACCACCGGTCTGCTTCTTGTGGGTATAGCTGTCTTCCACGCGCTGCGTGATGGTTTCGCGATAAGCCACCTGCGGCTTGCCGACTTCCACGTCGATGCCATGGGTGCGCCTCAGGATGTCGATCTTGATATCGAGGTGCAACTCACCCATGCCCTTGAGGATGGTCTCACCGCTGTCCTCGTCGGTCTCCATGCGGAACGACGGGTCTTCCTTGATCATCTTGGCAAGCGCGATCCCCATCTTCTCGGCCCCGCCCTTGTCTTTCGGTGCCACGGCTATGGAAATCACCGGCTCCGGGAACACCATCGGCTCCAGTGTGGCCGGGTCCTTCGGATCGCACAGCGTATGGCCGGTCTGTACGTTCTTCATGCCGATCACGGCAACGATGTCTCCCGCCTGTGCGCCGGTCAGCTCCTCGCGTGAATTCGCGTGCATCTCGACGATACGGCCGATGCGCTCGGTCTTGCCGGTGAAGGTATTCAGCACAGTCATGCCCTTATCCAGCCGGCCGGAATAGATGCGGATGAAGGTCAGTGCCCCGAACCGGTCGTCCATGATCTTGAACGCCAGCGCGCGCAGCGGCAGGTCGGGATTGACCTCGGCCACCTTGCCGGTTTCGTTGCCTTCCAGGTCGACTTCCGGCTGCGGGGTAACCTCGGTCGGGTCCGGCAGATAGTCAACGGCCGCATCCAGCACCAGCTGGATGCCCTTGTTCTTGAAGGCGGAACCGCAGTAGGTCGGGAAAAAGTCCAGCGCAATGGTGCCCTTGCGGATGCAGCGCTTCAGGTCCTCGACGGGAATTTCCTCACCCTCCAGGTATTTCTCCATCAGGTCGTCATCCTGATCGACCGCGGTCTCGACCAGCTTCTCGCGCCATTCCTCGATCCTGTCCGCCATGTCCGCCGGCGGCTCCTCGACCGTGTAGGCAGCCGGATCCCCGGAGTCGTCCCAGATGTACGCCTTGCGTGACAGCAGGTCGACGACCCCCTTGAAATCGTCCTCGATACCGATCGGCAGCACCATGACCAGCGGTACGGCATCCAGCACGTCCTTGACCTGCTGCACCACGCGGTAGAAGTCCGCGCCCATACGGTCCAGCTTGTTGACGAAGATGATGCGCGCGACCTCTGATTCGTTGGCATAGCGCCAGTTGGTCTCGGACTGCGGCTCCACGCCGCCGGAGCCGCAAAACACACCAATGCCGCCATCCAGCACCTTCAGGGAGCGGTACACCTCGATGGTGAAGTCGACGTGTCCGGGCGTATCGATGATATTCAGGCGGTAACCGTTCCACTGGCAGCTGGTGGCCGCGGACTGGATCGTGATCCCGCGCTCCTGTTCCTGCTCCATGAAGTCGGTGGTCGCCTCGCCGTCGTGCACCTCACCGGTCTTGTGGATCTTGCCGGTCAGTTTCAGGATGCGTTCTGTCGTCGTGGTCTTGCCGGCATCGACGTGGGCGAAGATACCGATGTTTCTGTAGAGGGATAAATCAGTCATGTTCCTGCGGCTCAAGTATGGGTAAATATGTAATCAGGCAACCAGAAGGTGCGCGCGATCCGTTCACCACGGTGCGGCAGGCCTGTGCTCAAGGGCGGTTAGTGCGAGGTTACGCTGGCATTAGTGCCGCGGGATTATAACGAAACTGGCGGGAATTCCATATGATTAATGCTTCTCCCGGGCCAACGCCCTGCATGACGCGCCTGCTGCAGAGGCTTTATCGCCTTTTGGCACCCGGGGACACCTGTTCACCGCGCCCGCACAATCATGGGCGGTCAATTCCGCGCGTCGTGTTGTCCGGTGCCGCCGGTCACGGCAGCCGGCTTTTCCCTGCTGCTCCCGGGCGGGGGCCTGGTGCAGTTGCAGATCACGGGACGCATGCCCTGCTTCGGGCGAGTACCGGCGCAGACCGCATGAAGGCAATCCGGCCTCCCCCATAGTCGCAGGGGCCATACCGGGGTCCTGCCGGCGACAGCCGCGGCACTATCAATATCTTTTATATATGACGTGACAATAACAAAGGCCACAGTCGACCTCGCGGCCCGGCTCACACAGGCCGGGCGTCCTGAAGCCGGCGAGGCTGCGTTTCGGCCATAACAGCCTGCACAGGATTGTGCAGCGCTTATGTCATGGCGAGCACAGGCATTGCCAGGCTACACTCGTCCGCGACGACCTCGTCCATGATTTCGCGAACCTGGCGTGCACATTTGCCGCACTGCCCGGCGCACCCGAGTTGTTTGCGCAAACCGCGAACCGTCCGCGTTCCTGCTTCAACCGCGTTACGGATCTCCCGATCGGTTACCGCCCTACAGATACAGACATACATGTGTGCGCCCCGCCCCTTGGATCAATGATTCGTATTTAAATACAAATACGAATCATTGTCAATTACACACGGCATGCCTGCTGGCGCTGTTATTTTTTATTTCATAATTTTCAATATGTTATTAATTATTGCCCGGTCACCGGAAAGTGGTAAGCTCGACCCGAGCGCCCGAACAGCTCAACATTAGCAGCCAGCTGCCCGTCCCCGCCGGCTCGGGGCAAGGCAGCCAATGCCGTCATTACCCGTACCCGGAGGCAGACCCATGAAAGGCGACAGCAAAGTGATCGAATACCTGAACGGTGTGCTCAGGAACGAACTCACCGCGATCAACCAGTACTTCCTGCATGCGCGCATGTACGGTAACTGGGGATTTGGCAAGCTGAATTCGCACGAATATGAAGAATCCATTGATGAAATGAAACACGCCGACAGCCTCATCGAGCGCATCCTGTTTCTCGACGGGCTGCCGAACCTGCAGGATATCGGCAAACTCATGATCGGCGAGGATACCCGGGAGATGCTGGGCAACGACCTGAAACTTGAGCAAAACGCACACACGCTGCTGCTCGAGGGAATCGCCTACTGCGAGTCCTGCGGCGACTACGTCACGCGCAGCCTGTTTGCCGATATCCTGGCCAGCGAGGAGGAACATATCGACTGGCTGGAAACCCAGCTCGAACTGGTCGACAGGGTCGGGCTGGAAAACTATCTGCAGTCGATGATGTAGGCGTGCAGCGCCAGGCCGGACGGCGCCGGCCGGCGCTCTTGAACCGGCGCGGGCACTTCGCGCGGCCTCAGGCTAGCCGGTTCAGACGACGGCCATGCCTGCAGGCAGGCGACGGGACTCATCAAGAATCCTCGTGACGGGGCGTTTCCCGGTGCGCGGATTCGCAATCCGGAAGCGACGGCTAACCCCGGGATCAAGCACCTCAAAGCCGCTGGCTACCGCGTCACCTTGCCCACCAGTGGTTGCAGGTAGCGCAGGATCCCGAAATTCACGGCTGCCAGGGCGACGGCAATCTCGTAGCGCTGAAACGCCACCGCGGCACCGACCGCACCGGTGTTCCTGATACTTGCAGCCGTTGCTGTTCCATGAACACTGCCGTTTTCCTTGAGGATGGCACCGCCGCCGATAAAGCCGATACCCGTCATCAGGCCGTAAAGGACTCTCGACAGGGCTTCGGGATCATCGCCGACGACGCTTTGCCCGACAAGCATATAGCCGCATGAGGCAATCGCAACCAGCGGGAAGGTCCGCA
>Ga0210101_1000735_pt1 | contig 10475 bp, 8 predicted proteins | sample Muzzi_PWC_D1_FD_185534 | JGI IMG/M metagenome (GOLD analysis project Ga0210101, IMG submission 185534) | Wetland microbial communities from San Francisco Bay, California, USA, that impact long-term carbon sequestration - Muzzi_PWC_D1 (SPAdes) | ecosystem: Environmental > Aquatic > Marine >...
CCTTCAAAAGCGGAGACCCGAACCCATGACGCAGTCGTTCGCGACCGACCGCTGCCTGTGCGGCTAGCTACCCTGCCGGGTCACCGGGCCGGCCCTGTGGAACGCCTATTGCCACTGCGCCAGTTACGGTTTACCGGCCAGGTGATCACTAACTGGCCCGGACTCAGCGATGGGGGACTCGAATTCGACGACGACCTGCTTCGAGACCTCGGCGGCCGACGCCGACGACAACCGGAGCCGGCGCTGGACACATGGCAATATCAACAAGCAAAATAGCCTGCATATTTCACCGATATTCGTCGCGAGGGCGTCGAGAATACGCCGTGGCGCGCTGCGCGGACCAGAGGGTGGCGTCGGGCGTAGTAGTCACTACGTTGAGCCGCCCGCCGGGAGCACAGCGCGCCACAGTGCGCTTATCGAGGCCCGCAGTAGAAAATCGGTGAGATATGCAGGCTAAAAATAGTAAGCCATTTCCAGACGCATGAAATCGTCGTCCGCGAGGGCCGCCAGCTGATCCGCGGGATCGATATTGCTGAATGTCTGCAGTTCCAGGGTAGCCTTCCAGCTGGCGCCGACCCGGCGGCTGCCCTCGACCCGAAAACTGCGACTGCGGTTTTCGGCATCGACGAAAAAACCGGCCAGGATTTCGCTCGATTGCGCATCGTTGAATGCGAAGCGGCCGCCGACGAAAACATCGTCGTCCAGCACCGAGGCCTCGTTCTTCGGACGGCTGTCGTTCGAGTACTCGACGATCGCACCCAGATCGGTATCGCTGCCGAAGACGCCGTAGAAACTGTACTCGAAGCCCGCGGTATAGGCATTGAAATCGTTCGACTCGGCCTCGCGACGGATGGCTTCCAGCTTCCAGATCCAGTCGGCGACGATCCACTGCGCATCGATACCGAACTGGGCCATCTGCTCGTAAAACGGCGTCAATATCGCGTTGCCCTCGGCATCGACGCCCGGCAGCAACAGCGGATCGCGGCTGGTGCCCTTGAACCAGGACAGGCCGAGGTCGAGATTGTCGTAGGTTTGCGAAAACCGCATCGCGTAATCGACATGCCGGTCTTCCGCCGAGGATTCGTAAGCGGCCTGGTCGGCGTCGATCACCAGTGGCGGCCGCAACCGGCCCTCGGCCTGGTGAAAAGTCCGTTCGCGAAATCCCGGCAATACCAGGAGGTCGAGCACTCCCCAGTCCTGGTAACGCTTGAGGTGCACCATCGGCTGGCCCAGCTTGTCTTCGCCGTCGATATTTTCGACCGCGTCGGTCTGATTGATCACGTCGACCAGATGGCGCGACTCGGTAACGCCCCAGAACATGGTATTGATGCCGACGCGCCACTCGCTGTCGCGGTCGATATGCAGCCACAGCGCCTCGCGCACATCGGCATGCTCGCGGCCGGCATCCTTGTTGTCGGCGCGCATGAAAAGCTCGACGCTCCACAGGTCGTCGCCATCGTTCCACCTGCCGTCCCAATGCGGCTGGAACGACAGGGTCAGGTTTTCGTCGAACTGCTCCGCGGATTGCGGCGCCTCGCTGAAAACCTGGCCTTCGACGGCGACATTGCCGGAAAACTCGGCCGCAGCCAGCGCGGGCAGCAGCGACAGGCAAAGCAGGACGGAGAGGCGATACACGGCGCCCCTAGTCGATACGCTTGAGTGCCTGGGAACGGAAATCGGCCTCGTCGAGACCGGTCCTGAAGCGGTAATTGCTCCACTCGAGAAGAGTGCTCTTGCCGGTCTGGTGATCGACCATTTCCATTCTGCCGGGACGCCAGTAGTGGCCGAGGTACTGCTTGAATTCGCTCGTCGTCAAGGTTTTCAGCAGGGTCTTTTTGCGATCGTAGTAGTCCACCTTGAATACCCGGTAAGCCTCGCCGTCCATCCACACGACCTCGCGCGTGTACCCGGAATACTCATAGGCCGGGAAAAACTCGATCACGTGACAGACGAACTCGCCGCAGGGTTCGTCGCGCAGATACCTGTAGGTGAATTTTTCGACTTCCTGCGAGCCGAGATCCTCGAAGGCGAAGGTCGAGCCCATGAAGGGCCCCGACTTGTTGCGCGAACTGATGCGCTTGACGCGCTTCAGGGCCGGCAGGTAAAGCCACTGGTCGTCGGGTTCGAGCCCGTGCGAATAGGTCAGCATCTTGGTGCCCTTGACGTCGGCGGGCTCATCGAAGATCGACAGGCTCCGGTCGCCGTCGCCCTCGACTTCGAGCATTTCGATGCGGATCAGGCGTCGCGAGGTATCGCCGGCCCTGTTTTTGAGCGTCATCGTCATGTCGGCGGCAAAGTCTGCGAAGCCCCGGTCGTAGGCATCGGCCGCGCGCACGATCTGCAGGCCCCTGTCCTCGGCGGACTGTGCCGCGGCCAGCGCCGGTGCGATCAGCGCGGCCAGCAGGATTAACGGTTTCAGGTCAAGCATCGGTGTGCTCCTTGCCGGCGACGGCGGCTGATAGCGACTGGCTGCTGGCGACCCGTGCGGGTTCGGTGCCGTCGACGGCCATCAACAGCGGCGGCAATAGCAGGAAATCCGCGACCAGCGCGAACAGGATCGTCACCGCGGTCATCAGGGCCATGTTCGAATTGAGTGCGAAGGCGGAAAACGTCAACACCATGAATCCCGCGACCAGCACGATCGAAGTCACCACCAGCGCGAGGCCGACGGTACTGAAAGCGTAGCGCACCGCATCCTCGGCATCGAGGCCCTTTTCGCGCCGTGCGCGCAGGTACTTGCTGAGGAAGTGTACGGTATCGTCGACCACGATACCGAGCGTCATGCCGGTAACCACCGACAGCGCGAGACCGACCTGGCCGACCGCGATACCCCAGGTGCCGAAGGCCAGCGCCGCCGGGATCAGGTTGGGAATCAGACTCAGCAGACCGATCTTTAGCGAGCGCAGCGCCACCACCAGGACGATCGAAATCAGCACCAGCGCGACGGTGGTGCCGAGCAGCATGCTCCTGATGTTGCGCTCGCCGATATGGCTGAACATGATCGTCGGACTCGCGCCGGTGGCATGCAGCCGAGCGGGCATATTGTCGTGCAGCCAGTTCTGTGCGCGCTGCTCGAGGGCGAGCACCGAGTTGGTGGTCATGTTGCGCAGCATCACGGTCATGCGCGTCGCCGACTTGTCGATATTGATCTGGTTGTTGAGGTCGAGACCGTAAGGCAGCGACATTTCGTATAGCAACAGGTATTGCGCGGCGAGGTCGCGCTTGCCCGGGAGACGGTACCAGGCGGGGTCATCGCCATGCATGCTCCGGTTGAGACGCTTGAAGGTGTCGGTGATAACGTTGACGTGGAGCACCTCGGGCTGCGCGCGATACCAGCCGGCGAAATCCTCGACATGCCGCTGGAATTCGGGGTCGCTGACGCCGCCTTCGCGGCCCGAGTCGAGCGAGTAGTCGACCAGGTAGAGCCCGCCGAGAAAGCGGGCGGCGAAGTCGGCATCGCGGCGAAACTCGATACGTTCGCTGAAATACTTGACGAAGTCGTCGTTGAGTTCGTTTCGCGGCACGAAGGAAATTAACAGCAGGCTGCCGATTCCCATGCCGAGCAGCAGCTTGCCGCGATGCGCGACAACGAACTCGGCAAAGCCCTGCATCAGGCCGCCGGCAGCACTCCGGGCGACCTGTTGACGCCCCGGTAACACGACCGTCAATGCCGGCAACAGGCTGACGCTGAGCACGAATGCGATCACCACGCCCATGGCGACAATATTGCCAAGGTCGCGAAACGGCGGGGCATCGGAAAAATTCATCGACAGGAAGCCGATCGCGGTGGTCGCGCTGGTCAGAAACACGGGCTGGAAATTGATCCGCATGCTATCGATCATGGCGGCCTCGCGAGCCTCGCCCTGCTGGCGCATCAGCACATAACTCATCAACAGGTGCACGCTGTCGGCAATCGCCATGGTGGGGATGATCATCACCGCCGAAAACGACGGCGGAGTCAAGGCGATACCGAGCCAACCGGCCATCCCCATTGCGCCGACGATCGAAAACACGATCACCAGGAAGGCCGAGAGCGTCCCCGAAAAACCCCTGACCCAGAAAAACAGCACCACCATGAACAGCAGCAACATCAGCGGAAACAGCGTCTGCATATCGTACTGGCTGGCCTCCGGGAAAGCCTGGTTCATGACCACGATGCCGGTCAGCCTGATGTCGATCGTCGGATAAGCCGCCTCGAACTCGGTGCGCAAATCGCGCACGTAATCGACCACCTCCGGGTTCTCGACCATCGGCTCGACGCCCGGCAATTCGACCGTAATATTGACCGCGGTTACCTCGGCGCCCGGCGAGACCAGGCGATTGACGAGTACCGGTTCGCCAAGCGCAATGTCGCGAATCCGCGCGAGCTCGGTGTCGCTGAGGTCGGCGGGCTGCCAGACCAGATCGGCGACCTGCAAATCGTCGCCCACGGCGGAGGTATGCTGGTAGTTGGTCAGCGATTCGACGCGTATCGAGTAAGGCGTTTCCCAGGCACGCTCGGTCAGCCAGGCGACCGCCGCGAGGGTTTCGCGGGTAAACACGTCGCCGTCCCTGGGCGCCAGCACGAACATCGCATTGTCGTTGCGGGAATAAGTATCCTGCAATTTATCGAATGCCACGAGTTGCGGATTCTCGTCGCCGAAGAACACGCGGTAGTCGCTGGTGAAAGTCAGGTAGCGGGCGCCGGCGCCCATCGCCGCGATCCATGCCAGCGCGAGGATGATCGTGACCCACTTGTGGCGCAGGATGAATGCGGCGTAGCGTTCAGCCATGGTCCGCGTCCGGCCGGGTGCGGATCAATTGCAACACCTGGATCATGCCGGCGCCGCACAGATGCAGGGTGTCGAGGCTTTGCGCGACCTTGGCGGCACTCAGGCTGCCCTCCATGATCGACATCAGGGTGGCCGCCATCGAATCGGGATCGACCGATTCGATAATCAGTCCTTCGCGCCTGGCGCGCTCCAGTACCGCGGCGATCGCCTGCCGCCATTGCTCGTAAATCGCCGTCAGGCGGGTACGGAATCCTTCGTCGATCGGCGCCATCTCCTGCGCCAGCACCGAGAGCGGACAGCCGAGCTCGATATCGGTCATCGAAAAAGTCTTGCCGGCGTTTTGGACGAACTCGATGAAACCATCGACCGGGTCGTCGAAATTCACGATCGGCTCGATGAAACTGAGTTGAATGCGCCGGGTAATCACTTCCTCGACGACCGCGTAACCGAGCGCGGTCTTGTTCGGAAAATGATGATACAGCGCGCCCTTGGTGACGCCGGTATGCGCGAGAATATGGCTCAGGCTAGCTGCCTGGAATCCGTTCAGGTGGAATTCCTTGTAAGCCGCGAACAGGATCTTGTCGCGCGTATCGGGCTCGCTGTCGTCGAGCGGACGCCACCAGTAAACATCGTTGTCAGTCAGGCCATTCATCATCGCGTTCGCCCATACCGATCGGTATGGGTTCGGGATCATACAAACCGACCGGTATGTATGTCAATAGCCAGGCAAGAGAAATCTGTTACTCGCCGCGAACAGGATCAGCCGGCAAGAAAGCCGGTTCCGAAAACAACAACCGCCAGGGGTACCGGGGCAACAGCCAGCAAGATGGTCAGCAGAAATCCCGGTATCGAGTAGACTCGACTCACGCCCGCGATCAGCGCGATGCCGCCGCCGCCGCCAATCACGTAATTGCCCGGAATGTTGAGCGCCACCGCCAGCGCCAGGTAGCGATATCGCAGCAGCCAGGGCAGGTATCGGCGGGATGAAATAGTGAGCAGCAGATCCAGCCGCTGTTTCCTGTTTAGTGGCTCGATGGCTTCGAGCAGGCGGCCGGTTTTGTGCAGTTTAAAATCCCTCGTAAGGCGCACCAGAATCGTCAACGGAATCAGGCGACCGGCGGTGAAACTCAGCGACAGTCCCGCCAGGGTACACAGGTAAACCAGTATTGCGATCGGCGGACCCAGCATCGCCATCAGCGCAATCCCGATTTCGGCGCTCGGAACGAATGGAATCGCAAGCAGCAACACGTAAAGCGCGGCCGAAGCCATAATCGTCCTGTGTACGGCGTCTTCGTTGCTCGGACGTATTTTGAAGTCGAGCACATCGATCACGTCGATCGCATCGCGGGCGAAAATATTCAACACCACCAGCAGCGCCACCAGTACGAAAAGCTTTGCAATCCCGCGCCAGCGAAAGCCGTTCGGCGATTGCCCGCCGGTCATCTCAGTCGGCGTCTGCGGAGGTGTTAGGCTCCGCCACCAGCCTGCCCTCGAATGCATAGGTATCTTCGATCGTCCAGTACCAGCGCTTGACCACCCAGGTTGATTTTCCTGTCAGCCGGTCTCCCTCGACAGTGCCGCGCCAGATGATCGTGGCATCCTTGTAAGGACATTTTGTCTCGCTGATAAACTCTACCCGGTCACCGTCGACACGCACGAAATACGGGCGCGCCGGATAGTTGCATCGCGACTCGCATTCTTGCGAAGCAAAAGTGCCGTTCTTGAAGACGAACGTGTCGGGTACATCCTTGGGCTCACCATCGGGACCCAGCGCACCGCTGAAAACCCGGCCATCGAGTGGACCGGGAACGATTTCGACATCGTTCGTGGCTGTCGCTCCACTGGCGCGGGCGGCTAGCGGCGATATTGCAGCGGACATGAGCATCGTGGCGACCAACCAGGATTTCGAGAATTTGTTTCCCATAGCTACGCCTCGCTCGCCGTGGAATGCGGGATTATTCTCAACTCGACAATCCGCGCCCCGGCTCACCACGAAACCTTACGCGAAGGCGCGGTAAAATACAAAACCGCGGTTTCGAACCAGGCTCGTTAATCGCAATGACAGCTAGGTGGCGACAATAACTCTCACCGCGTCGAGGCGCAGCCGGGCATGCTCGAGCGCGGCCTCGAATCGGGCCTGCTGCTGGCGAAAGAATCCGATTTCCTCGTCGCGCACTCCCGGGTTGACCTGCTGCAGCGCGAGCAGACGCTCGATTTCCCGGCCCAGTAACTGACGGCCGTTTTCGCGCGCCGCGTCGATCAGCTGCGGGACCCGGGTATCGGCGAAAAGTCCGGCGTTTTCGAGCATTTGCGCGAGCTCCGACTGCCGCGCCTTGACGATCTTGATCGCTGTGTCGCGATCGACACGCATGATCGGCCAGGGCCGGGTTTCGGGATCGAATCGCGAGGCGTGATCTTCGCCGCTTTCGTCGATCACCACGCGGATGCTCGCGTTGGGGAAATAGCGTTCGTTATGGCTCCGGAAATCGTCGCTGAAATCCATCAGGAAATGGCATTCGGTGAGCAGCGTACCGGCCGCGACCCCGGGGTATTCGCAGGCGATCAGCGCGGTATTGCCGAACTCGCTGGAAAGCACCATATCGATTGCGTTGCGCACCAGGGGGTGTTCCCAGGTCAGATAATGCAGGTCTTCGCTGGCCAGCGCCGCGCTGCGCTCGTAGGTCACGGTCATCCCGTCTTCGGGCAATCCGGGCATCTGCGTGAGCATGTTGTCGCCCGGGGTTATGACCCAACGATCCCGCCCGCGGATCTCGCTGTTGACGCCGTAACAGTCGTAGATGCGCTCCATGAAACCGAACAGGTCCAGCTCCTGTTCGCGCTGCAGCGCCTCGTCGATCAACGCCTCGGCGATTGCCGGCCGGCAGGAGTTGATTTCCAGCAGGCGGTCGCGTCCCTGCTGCAATTGCCGGTCGAGCTCGTCTCGCAACTCCCGGCAACGATCGACGAAGTCATCCATCGGCAGGCCGGGATCGTCGAGGTATTGCTGCAATTCGTCCCGGCAACGCAGCCAGATCTGGTGCCCGGCCGGGCAGGTGTGCTGAAAGGCATCGAGCGCCTCGTGGTACCAGCGGAACAATACCTGCCGCGCGCTGCCAGGCAGAAAAGGGACGTGTATCCGGATGACCGCGTTCTGGCCGATGCGATCGAGCCGTCCGATACGCTGCTCGAGCAAATCGGGGTTGAGCGGCAAGTCGTATAACACCAGGTGGTGCGCGAACTGGAAATTGCGTCCCTCGCTGCCGATCTCGGAGCACACCAGCACCTGCGCGCCGTCTTCTGGATCGGCGAACCAGCTCGCGGCGCGATCGCGCTCGACCAGGCTCAGGCCCTCGTGGAACATCGCCGCGCGCAGCCCCAACTCCTGTTTCAGGCGCTCCGCGAGCCGCGCCGCGGTAGCCGATTCGGCGGTGATCACCAGCACCTTCCGGGCGCGGTTTTCGCGCAGGAATTCTCCCAGCCAGCTGGCATAAGCCTCTTCACCCGGGTCGCCTCCCAGCGCCACCGGATGGACCTCGCGCTCGGGAAAGCCCTGCACCGCGTGTCGCGTATTGCGAAACAGCACCCGCCCGGTGCCGTGCCGGTCGAGCAGGTCGTCGAGTTCATCGACCTTGTCCGGGTCCTCGAGCAAAGCTTCTGCCTGTCGCGCCAGGTCCTCGTAGCCGCGCTCATCGCGCAGGAAGCTGTCGAGGTCGCTGAAGCGGTCTGGATCGAGCAGCCGCAGGCGGGCGAAATGACTTTCCTTGCCGAGCTGCTCCGGGGTGGCGGTCAACAGTAACAGGCCGGCGGTATTTTCTGCCAGCCCCTCGACCAGGCGGTAGCCGTCGCTCGCGGCCTCGGGGGACCACAACAGATGATGTGCTTCGTCGACCACCAGCAGATCCCACTCGCCGGCGCGCGCCTCGGCGGCATGCCGTGGATGATCGACCAGGAATTCGAGACTGCAGAGCACGAGCTGCTCGGCATGAAACGGATTTTCGCCGTCGTCGACGACCTCCTCGTCGCCGGGGACAGGTGCGAAACGGTCCGCGTCGAAGATACTGAACATCAGATTGAACCGACGCAGCATTTCCACCAGCCACTGGTGCACCAGCGACTCGGGCACCACGATCAACACGCGGCGCGCGCGTTCGAGCAGCAGTTGCTGATGCATGATCAGTCCGGCCTCGATGGTTTTGCCGAGGCCGACCTCGTCGGCCAGCAACACGCGCGGCGCGTAGCGGCGCGAAACCTCGTGGGCGATATAGATCTGGTGCGCGATCAGGCTGGTACGGCTGCCGGCCAAACCGTAGACCGGCGATTGTTGCAGTCGATTGGCGATTTCGCGCGCCTGGCAGCGCAACACGAACCACTTGTTGCGATCGACCTGCGCGTTGAGCAGGCGCTCGGCCGGCTGGTTGAACTGCAGGAAGTTGCTGAGCCTGCCTTCCGGCAAATCGGCCTCCCGGCCCTGCTCGTCCTCGCAGCGGTAAACGATCAATCCCTGCGACTCGTCGACCTGTACCACCCTGAGCTGCTCGCCGTCCTGCTTCTCCACCCAATCGCCCTCGCGAAACCGAACCCGGGTCAGGGGCGCGTCGGCGCGCGCATAGATCCGCGTTTCGCCGGTCGCCGGAAAGACGATGCTGACGGTACGATGCTCGATCTCGATCACCATTCCGAGACCGAGGTGGAGTTCGGCGGCGCTGATCCAGCGTTGGCCGATTATAAATTCCTGCATCTGGCTGACTACCCTGATTTTCGGGCGCGATTATAACAGGGCGCAGCGGCATTCCCAGCACCCGCGAGGATCGCTCCGGCAGCGCTTCCGCAAGCCGGCCCGCGGGCGCTTGCAGTTGCCCGGCAACTTGCACAGAATGCGCGGATGATCGAACCCGACCCCAGCGGTTATTTCATCACCGGCTCCGATACCGATGTCGGTAAAACCTACATCGCCTGCGAAATCGTCAGCCAATTGCGCGCCAGGGGCCTGGCGGTCGAAACCCGCAAGCCCGCCGAATCGGGTTGCGAAGCCGACGCGAACGGTGAACCGCGAACCCAGGACGCGCTCGCGCTGCGCCAGGCCAACGCCGACCTCGAAACGATCGAGCGTATCGCGCCTTACCGGTTTCGCGCGGCGCTGGCACCGCATCGAGCGGCGCGCCTCGAAAGAGTCGAACTCCGTCTGGCGCAATTGATCGACGCCTGCGGCCGCGACCGGCCGGATGCCTGCCTGGTCGTCGAAGGCGCCGGCGGCTTTTACTCTCCGCTGGCGGTGGACGGATTGAACGCGGATCTGGCCTCGGCATTGCAGTTACCGGTAATCGCGGTAATCGACGACCGGATCGGCGCGGTCAACCAGTCGCTGATGACGATTGGCGCCATCGCCAGCCGCGGTTTGCGCATCGCCGCAATAGTACTCAACCAGGTATCGCCCGGAACCGATGCGGAGATGGACAATGCCGCCGACCTTGCCGTCTACAGCGATCTGCCGCTGCTTCGCTGCGCGCACGGCGCGCGGTTGCCGGCGATGTTTACCTGAAATCATGGCACCTTCAGGCCCCGGAATCGAGCACGGGAAGCGATTCGTCTGCCTGCTACCGCGATGCGAGCAGAGACGGTAATCGCGCATGAACAAGGGTTACCTGGTGATCCTCACCGGCTATGTCGGCTGGGGCCTGTTCCCGCTTTACTGGTGGCTGCTCG
>Ga0210101_1000736_pt1 | contig 10468 bp, 6 predicted proteins | sample Muzzi_PWC_D1_FD_185534 | JGI IMG/M metagenome (GOLD analysis project Ga0210101, IMG submission 185534) | Wetland microbial communities from San Francisco Bay, California, USA, that impact long-term carbon sequestration - Muzzi_PWC_D1 (SPAdes) | ecosystem: Environmental > Aquatic > Marine >...
GGCGGCCAACGCCGTGGCGGTGTCGAACGCGCTCGATCTGGCCGAGCGGACCGGCGAAGGCCGGTGGCGGGAGCAGGCGGAGCGGGCGCTCAGGGCGTTTTCGCCGATCATCGAGCGGGCGCCGGAGGCGGTGCGCATGCTGGCTCTGGCCACCCGGCGGCTCCACGCCTCCGGGGGCGGCGCGGAGACGGCGGCGGTGGCGGTGGAGCAGGGGGCGGGCACCGGTGCGGAGGCGGAGTCGGTCGTCGAGCACCAGCTCGTCCTGGGGAAGCCGGACGCGGACGGTGCCCGCGCGTTTACCCTGCGGCTGCAGATCGCTTCCGGCTGGCACGTGAACGCGCACCCGGCGGCGCTGGCCTCCGACAGCCCGCTCCAGGCGACCGAGGTCACAGCCCGGAACGCGGAGCTCTCGGCAGTGGAGTATCCGGCGCCCGGGGAATGGAGCCCGGAGGGGGCGGAGGAGTCGCTCGCGGTTTACACGGGGGAGGTGACGATCCGGGGGACGGTCCGCGCCGTCTCGGAAGGGGGCGAAGGAAGTGAGCTCCTCCTGACGTACCAGCCCTGCGAGGAGAGTCGGTGTCTCGAGACCGTGACCCGAGCCCTGCCTCTGGAGGGGTGAGGCGCTCGGGGTCGTATCCCGGCGGAGGGCCTTCACCTGTCTTCGATGATCGTCGGCTGATGGCTTCGTGGGCGGTGGTGTTGCCAGGGTCCGGGTCCGTGGTCGGGGCGTGCGGTCGAGGGCCGGCGCGGCTGGTGGGACTTCGGTGCGTGGGCCTCGCCTGCCCATCGGGCGCGTTCGCCAGGGCCGGACTCCGGGAGGTTGTCGTGAGCGCGCCCGCTGAGCACCCGTCGACCGTACGCCCCGACCACGGACCCTGCCGATGACGGCGGTAGGGGGGTGCGCCGGGTCGGTCGGTGGTGATGTTGGAACCCTTGTAGGGTACGCGCACCCTACGCGCACCCTACGAGTTGCCGATGGGGATTTCTTGGAAGCGGACTTTGAAGCCGTGGAAATCGAGCTCCAGGAAGCGGATGGTCGAGGCTCCCTCGGGCACGCCCTCGAACACCAACCCGAGCGCTACCGGGATGTCCGGCAACAGGTGGCTTCCGACCGTCGAGAGCATGCCGGTGGCCCAGTCGCTTCCGAGGCTCTTGCGGCTCGCCCAGACCTGGCCTCCGCCCTCGAAGGCCAGGCGCGTCTTGCCCTCCAGGTAGAGGTTCTGTTCCTTTTCCAGGCTGCGCACGCCGATGCCGCATTGGATCTGATTGTCCACCCGCGCGCAGCCGTGGAGCGTGAGCTCGAGGTCGTGCACCTGGTACTGCTGGATGGGAAGCCCGTCGAGGGAGATCTCTCTCCGTTCGGCCTCCGGTCCACAGTCGATGGTCAGGGAGCGGGTCTCGAGCTCGGCGACTCTCGGCGTGCGGGGGACCTCGACGACGGCTGATACCACCACCTCGGCCGACGGCACGCGGAGGCCCTGGAGCGACACCCGCACCGTCTCGTCGAACGACGTGAGCCGGCCGGTGATGAGCACGTCGACGCCGGCGATCCGACCGACCTTCCGCGCCGTCTCCTCCTCCAGCAGCCCGGTGGCCGAGAGCTTGTGCTCCTCGAGGATCGCCGCCAGCCGCAGACGGTCGATCACCTTGACGGAGGGATTGGCCGCCACCAGCGCGGTCGAAAGATCGTCGGCCAGGAAGCGGCCCAGCTCGGTGACCCGCCCCCGGAGGTCGAAGAAATCGACCACGGCCACCGAGCGCACCTCGGCCACCTTCAGGCTCCGGGCCAGGTCGCGAGCGTCCTGCTCGAAGTTTCCCTCGTAAGCGGCCAGCGGCGGGGCGATGACGAACGCCAGGGCGATCGACACGATGCAGAGCCTGATGATGCGGGACCGAGTCATGGTGGACCTCCGCAAGAAGAGACACGGCGAGGCGCCCCATGGGTGAGGCCGTTGGCCAAGGAGACGGGAGGACTCAACCGAACGGGGGCGGTCCGTGTCTGTTCAGTCGGTTCCATGATGCCGACGAACGCTCCCGAGATCTCGATTCCTCCGCGAGGACCCGCGGCGAGCGACCGGTCTGCCGTCTACACCCGGCTGGTCCTGCGCATCGGTGCCGCGCCCGGGGCCCCTGGGGGCCTGGTCACCGAGGTGCTGGAAAGCCCGGCCGGCCAGAGGGGCCCCGTGCCGTTCGAGTCGCCGTTCAGCCCCGAGGACCTGGCGCCGCTGGCGGCGGCGATGGAGGGTGTGGCCCGGCGCCACCTGCGGCCCGCGGGAGCGCCGTCCCCGCCGTCGCCCGATCTGGTCGCGGTCGGTCGCTCCCTGGGTGAGGCGTTCTTCGTCGGTCCGGTGGCGGAGGCTCTCTTCCGCAGCCTTGGAGCGGTCCGCGCGGCAGGAGACATCGGTCTCAGGATCGAGCTCCGCATCGCCCAGGCCCTCCCCCAGGCCCCGGCCCTCCACGCATTTCCCTGGGAGCTCCTCGTCGCCCCCGGGGGGCGCCTCCCCCTCAGCCTGGACCGGCGGACACCGGTGGTTCGCTATCTGGAGCTGCCTCGGGATGGTCGGCCACCGCCCCGTCCGGAACGATTGAGGATCCTGGTGGTGGCGCCCCGGCCCAGGGGCCTGCCGCCGCTCGACCTGGGGAGCGAGATCGACGACCTTCGCACCACCTGGGGACCGTCCGACGGTGTGCAGATCGACCTTCTGGAGAGCCCGACCCTGGAAGCCCTGCGTGAGGCCCTTCGCCGCCGGGCGGTCCACGGGCTCCACTTCATGGGGCACGGTCGGTTCGATCCGGAGCGGGGCGCGGGGGAGCTGCTGTTCGAGGACGACGGGGGAGAGCCGGTCCCGGTGGCGGCCGAGCTGTTGGCGGAGCAGGTGGAGGACTTCGCCGACCACGTCCGGATCGTCGTTCTCAACGCCTGCCAGAGCGCGCGTCCCGGCGCCCTGGAGCCGGGGCTCGGCGTGGCCCAGGCCCTGGTCGCCACCGGCGTGCCGGCGGTGGTGGCGATGCAGTTCCCGGTGAGCGACCAGGCAGCTCTCTCCTTCAGCCGAAGCCTGTACCGGAGCCTTGCCGAGGGCGACCCGGTCGACGCGGCGGTGGCCGAAGGCCGCCGGGCGATTCGCCGCGATCTCCGGGGTCGGCCCGAGGAGGCGGTGACGCCGGTCCTTTTCTTGAGCGTCGAGGACGGCCGGCTGTTCGCGCCGGCGGACGTACCGGCCGGCGGCCAGGTGACGCCAGATCGTTCACTGCTGCACCGGGTCGCGAAGGTCCTCGTGATCAGTGTGCCGGTCGGGCTGCTGGTGGCCTTCCTCGCCACTCTCCCGAGCGGGCTTTGGAAGGGGACCGAGCCGGCCGGGCCGGCAGAGCAGCAACGCCCGGTCCAGGCCGGGGAGCGGGACTCGGAGGCCGGGCCCGCGTCGGGTCGCGCTTCCGGCGACCCAGCCCTCTTCCGCTCCGGCATGGCTCCGGAGACGGAGCGTGGGAAGGGGACCGAGGAGCCCGCCGCCGATCCCGCCACCCAGTCCGCCGACGTGCCGCCGGTGGCCCACACCGTCGCGGTTGGCGAGACTGTCCGCCTGCCGGAGGTTGCCGCCTCGGTTCGAGTCGATTTCCTGGTCCAGGACGGGGTCGGGTTCGCCCGTGTGACGGTGAGCCCGGACGGCGGAGCCGTGGTCGTGCGTCCGGCGATGGGGCCGAAGACCTTCGAGGTCGAGGCCGGGGGGCGCACGATGTCGATCGACGTTCTCGACGTCGACTTCGAGCGGCAGACGGTGGAGCTGCAGGCCACTCCGTCGCCCTGATAGCGTCGCCCCATGCGCCGCGTCTGGATCGCCCTCGGCCTGCTCGCCGCCCTCGCCGGGCTCGCCCTGGTGATGCGTTCGCCCCATCACGAGACCTCGATGGAGCCCGCTGCCTCCGGCGGTGGTGGCGACTACGTGAGCTTCGAGAGCGAGGTGATGGCGACCGTGGTGCGCGTGAGCGTGCCCGCGACGCCGGAGGACCCGTCCGAGGCCCTCGCCCATGCCGAGGCGGTGTTCGACGTCTTTCGCGACGTCGACGAGCGCATGAGCGAGTGGAAGGAAGGCTCGCCTCTGACGGCGGTCAACCGGGCGGCGGGCGGCGCGGCGGTGCCGGTGCCGGAGGATCTGTTCGCGCTCCTTACCCGGGGTGTCGAGATCGGGCGGCTCACCGGGGGCGCCTTCGACATCACCTGGGCGGCCCTCTGGGGTCTCTGGGACTTCCGCGCCGAGGAGCCCCGCGTGCCGCCGGCACAGGAGATCGCCGCGCGCGCGGCGCTGGTCGACTACCGCCGGGTGGAGCTCGACCCCGGGGGCGACGGCCGGGCGCCCACGGTCCGTCTGCCGGAGAAGGGCATGGCGATCGGCCTCGGCGGCATCGCCAAGGGGTATGCCCTGGAGCGGGCCGCCCAGGTCCTCCGGAGCCGCGGGGTGGAGAGCTTCCTGGTACTCGCGGGAGGCCAGGTGCTGGCCTCCGGTGGCAAGGGGGACGAAGCGTGGCGGGTCGGCATCCGCGACCCGCGGGGGGCCCGGGAGGAGTTCTTCGCCCTCCTGCCGCTCCGCGACGGGTCGCTCTCGACCAGCGGTGACTACGAGCGGTACTTCGTCCGCGACGGCGTGCGCTATCACCATGTGCTCGATCCCCGGACCGGCCGCCCGAGCCGGGGAGTGCAGAGCGCCACGGTGGTGGCGGACGACCCGGTGCTCGCCGATGCCCTCTCGACCGCGTTGATGGTCTTTGGCGTGGAGAAGAGCCTGTCCCTGGTGGACGGGCTGGAGGGCGTGGAGGCGGTGCTGGTGGACGACCGGGGGGGGCTCTTCGTCACCCCCGGGCTCCGGGCGCGGCTGGAGGTGCTCCATGCGCCGTCCACCGACGAGGAGAGAGCCGGCGCCGCGGGCGGCGACGCCGGGGCGGGATGACCCGAGGGCTGTGTCCTCGGCGCGCGGTCACTCGCGAATCGTGCGGAGCATCTGGCCGTGGCGGATGCGCACCCGGAAGCCGCCGAAACGGGGCAGAAAGGCAAGGGGCGGCGGCTCCTTGCGACCGCCCGCCGTCTTGACCAGGGTGACCGTCCGCCGGGCCGGCTCGTACTCGATCTCGTAGGTCGCGTCCGGCAGCTCCAGGCGGCGGGGGTAGTCCCGGTCGAGGACCTGGCGGATCGGGAGGGGGAGCTCCGGCGGCAGGAGGTCCTCCGGGGAGAGGAGCTCCAGGTCCGACCCGCTCTCGACCCCCAGGGCATCGACGCGCGCCCGGAGCCACTCCTCGACGGTCGGGATGGGGTCGGTGCCGTACAGGGCGTCGATCTCCTCGACCCAACCATCGGTGCGCGGGCGAGCGCTGCTGCGGGCCCCGCTCCGGGTCAGGCTTCGGGCGAGCTGTGCCGCCCGCAGGCGCTCGGCGGCCTCCTCCCGCGCCTCGGGGAACACCCTGCCGTCGGCCAGCAGCGTGGTGAGCGCGGTCCGGGCCGTGGCGCCCCGGGGCACCTCCTGCCGCGTGGAGAGCACCCGGCCCGCCCAGACCCGCTCGATCCGCGCGATGACCCGCCCGCCGTCGACCATCGATTGACCCAGGCGCTCCTCGCCGAATCCGCTCTCGACGAGCCAGGCGAGCGGCACGGGCATGGCGCAGGTGGCGAGGAGGCGCATGTCCCGGAAGCCCGCGCCGACGGCGTGGGTGGAGAGGACGGCGATCGCTTCGATCGCCCTGGTCGTCTCGGTCTGCCCGGCGGGCGGGGCCGTCTCGGCGAGGTTGGCGGCGCTCTCCCTCGCGAGGGTCAGCTCCGGCCCTCCGGCCGCCCAGGCGGTGTGCCGGCCGCGGCGCCCCCGATCCCGGCGGAGGTGGATCGCCCGCGGGTCGGCGGCGATCACCACCGAGGCGAGGGTGCGGCGGTCGACCGGCCGGCCGGGGTCGGGGAGCGCGGCCGGTAGACCGAACGCCCCCCGGAGCCGCACGGCGGTGGCGCGGGCCTCGGCCAGCGCCGATCCGCCCAGGGCGTTCCGGGGCGATTCCGCGCGCAGAGCGACGAGGGTCGCCACGGCGTCGCAGTGGCCCGGGTCGGCCGCCGGGTCCGCGGACCGGGGCTCGGCGTGGGCGTCGAGGAGCTCCCGGGGCGCGGAGGGCAGGGGCCGGTCGACGGCCAGGGCCGAGACCAGGTCGACCACGTCCTCCAGCAGCCGGGTGGCCGCCTCGGCCTCTCCGTCCGTTCGCTTGGAGCCGCCACCGGGTTCGTCGGGACGGTGGGCGTCGTCGCGGCGGTTGGCCGCCTCGAGCAGCAGGCGCCCGAGGGCTGGGTCGAGGGGCAGGCCGAAGAGGGTCCGCCCCCGCTCGGTGAGCCGGCCCGCTTCGTCGAGGGCACCGAGGGCGGTGAGCTCGTCCACGGCCGCCCGGGCCGCCTCCTCCTTGGGCCGGTCGAGGAACGGGAGCTCCTCGACCCGCTCGCCCGCCGCCGCCGCCGCCAACACCAGCGGGGTCAGGGACTCGCGGTGGATCTCCGGCGGTGTGCGGGGGGCGAGCTGGGCCGCCTCGCTCCAGAGTCGAAAGCAGACGCCGGGAGCGGTCCGCCCGGCGCGCCCAGCGCGCTGCTCGGCCGAGTCGGCCGCGATCGGAACCAGGGTGAGGAAGCCCCGGTCCCGGTACCAGCGCGTCTGGCGCACCAGCCCCGAGTCGATCACCACGCCGATGCCGGGGAGCGTCACCGAGGTCTCGGCCACGTTGGTGGCGAGGATGATCTTGCGCCGAGCGCCGGTGGCGAAGGCACGGGACTGCTCCGCCAGGCTCAAGCCCCCGTGGAGCTCCAGGACGTCCGCTCCCCGGGCCGCCGGGTGGCTCGCGAGCGCACCGGCGCAGGAAGCGATCTCCTTCTTCCCCGGGAGGAAGACGAGGACGTCCCCCGGCAGGTCGTGGGCCGCCGCCACCGCTTTCGTCACCCGCCCTTCGAGGCCGCGGACGGTGGGCAGGAGCGGCCCGCCCTCTCCCGTCCCACCCTCCTTCGCGAGGTGGCGCACCTCGACCGGGTACGCCCGCCCTTCGCCTCTCAGATGCCGGCCGCCCAGGTGGTGGGCGACCCGGTCGCCGGCCAGGGTGGCGGACATGACGACCAGCCGGGCCGGACGGCGACGCGCCAGGAGCGCCAGGAGGAGATCGGTCTCGAGGCCCCGCTCGTGGAGCTCGTCGAGGATCACCGTTTGCCAGCGTGGCAACTGGTCGAGGGTGCGAAGGACGATGCCGGGGGTGGCGTAGAGGAGCCGGGTGTCGTCCGAGGCCCGGCGCTCGTCGCGCACGTGGTAGCCGACCGCGTCGCCGAGCGTCGACCCTTCGAGCTCGGCGACCCGCTGGGCGAGGCTTCGGCAGGCCACCCGCCGGGGCTCGACCACCAGCACCGGGCCGGGGCACCAGGTGGGCACCCGGGTCGACTTGCCCGAACCGGTAGGCGCCGAGACCACCACCGGACCCTCGGCGAGGGCTTCGACGAAGACCGGTCGGAGGGCGTCGACGGGCAGGGTTTCGGCGCCGGTCGCGCCGGAGCTCACAGGTCCTTCCACCGTCGCGCCTTCCGTGCGCGGAGGCGTCGGTACTCCTCGGCGGCGAGGGCCTTCCGGTGCCCGCTGAGCTCCTCCTCGATCCGCGCGAGCTCCTCGGGGGCGGTGGCGCCGTCCAGGCGGTCCCGGAGCTGGTAGAAGAGGTCGGAGAGGTCGCCGCAGAGCTCGTGGATCACCTGGTACGACATGCGGTGGGCGGCGCATGGGCCGTGGGCCCGGATCGCCTCCTGATGGGCCTCGGTGCCGTAGCCCTTGTGGCGGGCGAAGCCGTACTCCGGGTGGCGCCGGTCGAGCTCCACCATCATCCGGTCCCGGTGGGTCTTGGCGAGGATCGAGGCGGCGGCGATCGAGAAGTGGAGGCTGTCGCCCTTCTCGACCGAGCTCTGGGGGATCGCCACGCCGTCGATCTCCCGGGCGTCGACGAGCAGGTGCTCCGGAGGCGAGGAGAGGCCCTCGACCGCCCGGCGCATGGCCAGGAGCGACGCGTGGTAGACGTTGAGCCGGTCGATGTCGGCCACGTCGGCCACGCCCACGGCCCAGGACGAGGCGGCGCTTCGGATCTGCCGGGCGAGCGCTTCGCGCCGCTCCGGATCGGCGATCTTCTTCGAATCGTCGACGCCCAGGAGGACCGTGCCGGGCGGAAAGACCACCGCCGCCGCCACCACCGGCCCGGCGAGGGGCCCCACCCCGGCCTCGTCCACCCCGGCCACCCGGGTGAGGCCGGACTCCCAGAGCGACCGTTCGAGGTGGAGGAGGGCGTCGATGCGCAGGCGCTCCCGCCGCTCCTGCTCCTGGCGCCGGCGGAGCGTCTCGTGGACCTGGCGGGCTCCGGCGCGGGGGTCCCGCGCGAGGGCGGTGAGCACCGAGGTGGTGACCGGCTCTTCGCCCTGGACGAAGCGGCGGCGGATCTCGGCGATCGAGAGGTTGGTCACGTCGCGCGCCATGGGGTAGTCCAGGCTCCCCGGGCGGGCCGGGGAGTGCATCCTAGCCTGCACGATTCATGAGTCACCTACTGCGAGCCGCAATTGCATGCAATCTCAAGGCGTACTCGCTCTTTGCTCCTCAACGTACCGTACAGTACGCCTGCGTCGCGCATCGCTGTGTGCGCCCTGATCTCACACCCACTTGCGGCTCTCGCTACGGCGCCTCATGAATCGTGCAGGCTAGCAGCGCGGAGCGGGTGGACGACCCGTGTGGGTCAGTCCTCGGTGGGCTCGAAGGCGAGGTAGGGGTTGTTGCGGGCCCGATCCAGGTACCTCGCCACGTCGCGCACGAAGCCGATCGTGGCCACCTCGCTCAAGGCCGCCTGCTTGAACAGGACCAGGGCCGCGAGCGCCTGGCGATGGACGTCCTGGGAGCGGAAGATCGGGTACATCTCCTCGGCCAGGCGCTTGACCTCCTGGGTCCGGCCCTGGCTGAGGTAGACCGCGGCCAGGTCGAGGGTGACCAGGGCGCTGTCGAAGGCGCGGTCCTCGTCGATGTAAATGCCCCGCACCTCCTGGAGAGCGGCGATCGCCTCCTGGGTCTCGCCCAGGTTGTGGGCGATGCGGCCTTCGAGGCGGCGCCGGCGCAGAAGCATCGCACGGTCGGCGGAGAGTCCCGTGTACAGCGGCTGGGCCTGCTCGAGATGGGCGCGGGCCTCGCGGTCCCGGCCGGCCTCGCTGAGGAACGCGGCGACGTTGTGATGGGCCATGAGGAACAGGGCCTGGTCCGCGTCCGGATCGAGCAGATCGAGCGAGTGCTCGAGCAGTGCCGCGGCGCTGGCCGGCTCTCCGGCGGTACCGACGGCGTAGCCGAGCTGCACCATCGCCCGCCCCTGCTCGCGGCACGATCCCTGTGATCGGTAGGTCTCGACGACCTGGTCCAGCAACAGGATGGCGTCCTCGAAGCGGCACTGATCGATGCGGAGCGACGCCATCAGGCTCTGGAGCTCCGCCGCCTCCATGGGCGACCCCGTACCAAGCTCGAAGAGGTCCAGCGCCGAGCGCAACTGGCGCTCGGCGCCGAACAGGTCGCCCGCGATCCGCGTGGCGTTGCCCAGGATCGCATAGGCGAGCGCCCTCGCGTCGGCGACCAGGCGAGGGCCGTAGAACGCCACGCTCAGGCAGTCACTCGCCTCGACGGCGAGCTCGGCCAGCTCGACGGCGCGGGCCACGTCGCGGAAGCACTCCTGCCTGCTCTCCTGCCGCAGCGCCTCGCTCAGGGTGAGCAACTGGTACCGGCGCTCCTTGCGGACCGCCTCGCGGCGCGCGGCCGGCGGACGCAACATGAGCTCTGCGACGAGCGCCGGCACGAGCCGCTCCTCGAGGTCGATCAAGAGGACCTTCCGGTCGAGCCAGGCACCGTATCGCTCGAGGGGCTCCGCATCTCCCTTCGGGTCGAACAGCTCCTCGACGAGGGTGGCCCGGTGCTCGCGCGTGAGGCTCAGGGCAAGCTCTCGCGCGGTGAACAGACAGGGCAAGCACCCTCTCTGCAGGTGGGCCTCCACGCTGCGGTCCTGCTCCTGTTGGAGCGTGCGGGAGAGAAAGCCCTCGATATCTGTCCGATCAGGGTGGTTTCGCCTGGCGCTCCGGGTCATCCTCCCTCTCCTGGTCTCGTCGTGTAGGCGGCGTGCGCCAGCCTACCAGCAATCGGGCGGAGGCCCTCGTGGGGCGCTCCTCGAACTCCTTAGTATTCGCACTTGCCGAATCTTGGGTCAGCCTACCATGGTTCGGAAGCCTTGCGAACCCGGCTCCGCCAGGCTCTGCTCCCGCCATTCCTTCGGGAGCGTGCGTGGCCACACGGTTTCATCGACTCAGATCGCCTCAGTAGGTAGCGCTCGGGTCGCTCGTGGACCCGAGATCCACCGTCTGGTCCGTCGAGCTCCCTGTGCCGTCGACGGGCACCGGCGCGTACCTGCCGTTGGGGTC
>Ga0210101_1000738_pt1 | contig 10445 bp, 7 predicted proteins | sample Muzzi_PWC_D1_FD_185534 | JGI IMG/M metagenome (GOLD analysis project Ga0210101, IMG submission 185534) | Wetland microbial communities from San Francisco Bay, California, USA, that impact long-term carbon sequestration - Muzzi_PWC_D1 (SPAdes) | ecosystem: Environmental > Aquatic > Marine >...
GGCAGGACAGTAAATCAAAACGAAATTATTGTTGAATTAACGGTTTTCAATAGAGGTTGGTTGCTTGAGGATGAGATTGAAATTACTTTGTCCAGAAATTTTGAATACGAACTAATTGCAACAACAGATAACGATATTGATCTAAAAAAAGATAAAATATTAATTAAGCGATTTCCAAATAATCATAGCATAACAATAATAATTAAGGTATATAATAACGACTTCAGTCGCGATAATATTGCAAAGTTCACATCAAACCACGCAAGTGGCCAAGTAGTAAGTGGTCTTAGCAATATGACATCTACTGGTGAAGGTCTTTTCGGTATAGGCTTTTTGGCAACCATAACCATAATGGCCTTTGTTTTTTTTAATCCTATCCAAACGTCAACTCAAGATAACAATTCTTATAGTGGTGCCTTTAAAGATAAACAGTTTCTCGATGTTGCTAAGAAATCTGGTTGTTTAGCATGTCACGCGGCCACAAGAAAGGTAGTAGGGCCATCATGGAATGATATTTTTGCACGATATAATGGCAAGGAAGACGCTAGCAAAGAATTAATTCAAAAAGTAAAGGTAGGTGGCAAGGGAAATTGGACAAAGGTTACGGGAGGTGTGCCGATGCCACCATATTCCCCGCGTGTTTCTGATAAGAATATTGCTTTTCTAGTGAATAGCATCCTAAATATTAACGAAGAATAAAATTGCTAAAACCCGCTTCTGGACGGCCTCTGCCTAGTTGACGAAATTACCGAACGGCAGCTTCCGCTGCTTAGCCGCCTTTAAAAAGCATTGCCGTCATTTACCAATTGGACTGAAGTAAGTTATTCGAGTCATAGTGGCAACAACATTCTTTCAACAGTATAGGTTCGTACATAAACAAAAAATTTCTAGTGCCGGAGACTTTTACCTTTAACTGTCCCGTTTTTTAGTGTTGAAATCTGATTCTCTATTGGTTTCTTAACGAATCTCTTAGTGATTCTCTTAAGATTTTCTTGAATTTCTCTTGGATATTTCTTGATTGTCTCTTGATTCGGCCTTGATTATTATATCATTCTCTCTTTAATCGCTAATTATTGTTGTTTGCACATTAATCAATTAATTATTCAAAATCACGTCATAAATATTTGTCATTATCTTTATACTAAAATTGAATCACGTTTTTTAAAAATTATTTCGATCAAATCGACGTTATTTTTTTGAATTATTAATACGCTTTTTTAGTTACAGTTTTTTATTTCCCGTTATCAACAAAGTTAAAATTTTCTTGACATCTTCTTTTCGCCCTGGATATATTACAATTGAGAATGATGTATAGGCCTTGCTTTATAGCCTGGGGTTGCAATGATCCAACGTCATATCTTTTTGCTTTCCACTGTTGGGGAGAACCGCATAGTAGGACTTCCATTCAGTTAAGCAGCCGTATCGCGGGCTATGTTACTCCCACCGTACCTGAAGGTATAAAGTCGCGATCACTGTGAGGAAGACGCATCAACAAACATTGTCTTAGGCATTTGCCCCGACGTGTTTATGGTGTGCGCTTCCCGCATGGCTGCAAATTATATTGCACCGCTCGAAGCGCACCTGGATTCACCAATATTTATTTGGAGGCCATTGTGCACATCACTCAATTTTGTTCCGCGTCCATCAGGACACATACATCCCTGGGCTTTACACGCCGCAGCGACATCAGGGTATAGCTCTTTGCCCTGATTCGAGAAGACATCGACTTAATCGATTTTACGGTCAGCACTATGACGGCCATCTGCCTCAATTACAGGGGGCATAACATGGATCCTCGTATTTACAAGATGGCCCGGCTCCTGCCCCGCCTGATTCGCCTACGTGATGCCCCGCACTACCTGGGCATGGATCGCAATCGATTTGGCCGGGAAGTCAGACCTTTTGTGACTGTAATACGCATGGGTATTCAGGGTATTACCTTTGACCGGCTTGATTTGGACGCCTGGGTGGATCAATATAAGAGTCGCAACGGGCGTCCCGGTCATCGTAAAGGAGACCAACTATGGGACGCAAAAAATCGCCGGGCCTCAACAAACGGGCCGGTGTCTGGCATATCGACAAACACATCAGTGGGCGGAGAATTTGCCAAAGCACTGGATCGAGTGAGCTTGCAGAGGCAGAGCGCTACCTCGCAAGATTGGTTGAGGAAACCCGGCAAGCGCAGATCTACGGAGTAAGGCCCTCCAGGAGCTTTGAGCAGGCCGCTGCCAAGTTTGTGTTGGAGAACCAACACAAACGTAGCCTACGCAGTGACATCGGGCGCTTGAAGCTCATGATGCCGTGGATAGGACAGCTGGCCTTAGCAAAGATTCATCGAGGAACGCTTCAGCCCTGGATTGAGCATCGGCAAAAAGAAGGCGTAGCTGTAGGCACGATCAATCATGGTTTGAAGATTGTGCGGTGTATTCTAAACCTGGCTTCGACTGAGTGGGTGGATGAACACGGTATGTCGTGGTTACTGGTAGCACCGAAGATTAAATTGCTGCCTGATACCAATAAACGACAGCCTTATCCGCTGAACTGGGAAGAGCAGGGCCGTTTGTTCAAAGAGTTAACTGGCCATTTAGCACAGATGGCCTTGTTTGCGGTCAACACGGGTTGTCGTGATGGTGAGGTGTGTAACCTGCGTTGGGATTGGGAAGTAAAGGTCCCTGAGCTGGATGCATCAGTGTTCATTATTCCGGGTGAGTATGTGAAAAATGGCGATGAACGACTGGTCGCGCTGAATCGGGTAGCCATGTCTGTTGTGGAGGCACAACGTGGTAAGCATCCGACACATGTTTTTCACTACAAGGGTAATCCGGTGAAGCGGATGCTGAACCATGCCTGGATGAGGGCTAGGAGTGTAACGGGGTTAAAGCAGGTGCGGGTGCATGATTTAAAGCACACCTTCGGTCGTCGACTACGGGCGGCAGGCGTGAGCTTTGAGGATCGCCAGGACTTGTTGGGGCACCGATCCGGCAGGATCACAACACATTACTCGGCGGCAGAGCTTACCCAGCTCATTAAGTCAGCCAATAGTGTTTGTGATCGTGGGGATAAAAAGCCCGAACTGGTCGTACTGCGGCGATTAAGCGTAAGCTGACATCCCGCAAAACTCCCGCAAGGGGTTTCGAGATTGACGTCTGGTGGTTGTAACCTATTGAATAATGGTGGCCAGAGGTGGAATCGAACCACCGACACGGGGATTTTCAGTCCCCTGCTCTACCGACTGAGCTACCTGGCCATATAGAAATGGCTTGCTTTAACTACTTGTCTTCGGATAGTTGACTGAAAATAGATTTTCAATCCCTGCCTACCCTGCCGCTGCGCGACCCCGCTACCTGGCCATATAAAATTTAATAATTACAATGACTTGTTTCTGGGTAGGATGCTGATCACAGAATTTCAGTCCTTGCCTACACTACCTCACCCTCTCCGGATCACTGGGTGGGGTGCGGATAATGTAATCTTGGGGTCGTGTCTCCGCGAAGGCGTCATTAAACCGTTCAGGCGTCGATTAGTCAAGACATTGGCAGCCATTTCTCGTTATTATTCGCACTGGCGGGGCTTTCCCCCTTTTTTCAATGTGTTGTGATCAATGAATAAAATTCCGTTATTGCTGCTGATGGCAGGACTGTTGTCGCTGCTGACGGCGTGTGAACGCCTCGATTCCGGACCTGCGGCGGCCGTCGATGAGGTATTGATCCCGGCGGGCAGTTTCATCATGGGCAGCGACAGGGCGGATGATCAGGGCCTGCAGCAGCGTTACGGTTTCGGGCAACCGCTGTTCGTCAATGAACGACCCCCGCATCGAGTCCACGTGCCGGCTTTTTATATCGACCGCTTCGAGGTCAGTAATATCGAGTACAAGCGCTTTGTTGTCGCCACCGGCCGTGCCGAGCCACAGCAATGGATTCAGAGTGGTTATAACGTCCGCGACGAGAAACTGCGCACCGCCCATGTCGACAAACTGCGCTGGGTCGCTAGCGAATATTTTCACCTGGACCGGGATACCGCGGCGATGGATAAGCAGGCCTTGTTACAGGCCTTGTTTGCGATCCAGCAGCAGCGGGACCGGTTGCCGGTCAGCGGCGTCAACTGGTTCGACGCCGATGCCTATTGTCGCGCGGCGGGCCGGCGGTTGCCGCATGAGGCCGAATGGGAGTTGGCGGCGCGTGGTACCGCGGGTTTCGAGTACCCATGGGGAAACGACTGGATCCCCGGCAATGCCAATACCGGTACCGATCGGGATGAGGATAATGCGCTGGCACCCCGCGGTGCCTATAGCGCCGATGTCTCGCCCTACGGTGTCCATGATATGGCCGGCAATGTATCAGAATGGGTGGCGGACTGGTACCAGGCCTATCCCGGCAGTAAATTACAGGACCGCTATTTCGGCCGCCTGCACCGTGTCATCCGCGGCGGCGGCGCCGGTCTCGGCCACTATGCCCTGAGTGTCTTTTATCGTGCGCCGCGACGCGCCCATGCGTTGCCGGATATGGTCGGTAGTGATGTCGGTTTTCGCTGTGCCCGGGATGGATGATAGCGGTTCGGTCACAGGTCCGGTGGGTTATTTGAAGCCCCGGACTATTTCTCCGGGACGAACCCTTCGGGTGCGGCGGAACCGTCGCCAAAAAAGAATTTTTCCATCTCACCCTTTAGATATTCCTGAGCGCGCGGATCGATGGCCGACAGGCGATTTTCGTTGATCAGCATGGTCTGGTGTTTGACCCACATATCCCAGGCTTCCTTGCTGACATGATCATAGATGCGCTGCCCCAGTTCGCCAGGGTAGGTGATGTAGTCCAGGCCCTCGGCCTCTTTACCCAGTTTGACGCAGTTGACGGTACGACTCATTCGGACACTTCCTCGTGGCTATCGGTGCTGGCAGTGGTACACACCTGACCCAGCAGTTTATTGATCGGTGCGGCGATGCCCACCGAGCCGGGATTGGCCGCATTGTACCAGAGCTGCCGATCGTCATCCATGACACGGATTGTAAGGTTAACGCGGGCCAGCACCGGGGTGATGTCGAGATGAAAGTGGCTGAAGGTATGGCGTAGCGGTTCACCGGTGCCGGTGAGAGTAATCGCATAACCCAGTTGCCGTCGGGCCCAGTCATCGATATTGTCCCCATCTTCGCCGCTGTATTCCGGCAGGCTCCACAGGCCTCCCCAGATACCGCTCGGCGGTCTTTGTTGCAACAGGATATGGCCGTCCTCGTTCTCCAGAATCAGCAGCTGCGCCTGCCTGACCGGCAGGGTCTTGCGTGGTTTGGGGGAGGGGTACTCGTGGGTACGCCCGAGCTGGTGGGCTAGACAGTGGGCGCTGAGCGGACAGCGTTCACAGGCCGGGCGGCTGCGGGAACAGAGCGTGGCGCCGAGATCCATGATGGCCTGGGTATAGTCGGCGACCCGCTCGGTCGGGGTGTGGTGATCGGCCAGTTGCCACAGGCGCTTTTGCACCTCCGTCCTGCCGGGCCAGCCATCGATGGCGGCAAAGCGGGCCAGAACCCGCTTGACGTTACCGTCCAGGATGGCCTGTCGCTGGTGCATTGACAGGGCTAAAATGGCACCGGCCGTGGAGCGGCCAATCCCCGGTAGTTCCGATAAATCAGCTATATTATCCGGGAAATGACCACCATATTCGTCGATAATGATTTGCGCGGCCCGATGCAGGTTGCGTCCACGGGCATAATAACCGAGCCCGGACCACAGGTGCAGAACCTCGTCGGTCGTGGCCGCGCCGAGGGCGGCGAGGTCGGGAAAGCGGGTCATGAAGCGCTGGTAATAGGGGATGACCGTATTGACCTGGGTCTGCTGCAACATGATCTCCGACACCCAGACCCGATAGGGTGTCGGGTTTTGCTGCCAGGGCAGATCCTTGCGACCATGCAGATCGAACCAACCCAGCAACCGGCGATGTAACCAGCGCTCCGGGGGTGTCGGCAATGTCGGGATCTCGGTGGTCATGGATGTGGGTACCCCCTGGTGTCACTTGAACAGTTTTTTCAGTCTTTGCTTCAACTCCGATTTGACTTCCTCCCGCTGTTGCTGAACCTTCTCCTGGATCTTTTCCCGGGCCTCGCGGCGCAGATGTTTTCTGATCGCTTCACTGTCCAGTTTGATGTCGGGTGCGGTCAACGGGCCACTGATACGTATCGGGATCGTGCTGCCCTGCAGGGAGGCGAGGTCGGCGCCCCCCTGGCCCTGGATGTCTTCGACGATCTTCGCCCGTACATGGTAGTCGATGCGCTGTTTGACGAGGTCGGCCTGGCCCTTGCCGCTGATCCGCAGTAATGGCGCCTGCGCGCTCAAATCCTGATTATCGACGACGCCGTTTTTTACCATGATCGTGGCGCTCAGGGTCGAGAAATCGGTTTGCGCGGGGATGTCGGAAGGCGGGGGCGGCGGGCGTTTTTCGATTTTAGCCTTGGCTTCTCGAACCAGCGCGGCGATATTGAGTCCCTTGACGGCGCCGTCGGCGAAGCTGAAGCGGGCATTGCCATTCAGATGGCGGGTCAGATCATCGACCGAGTTGCCCTGCGTGCTGAGGTCCATTTTCAGGGCTGCCTGACCGGACACCAGATCACTGTCGAGCAAGTCCTGCAGGAAAGGTTTGGCCTGGAAATCGTCCAGCTGTTGCTGAATCGTGAAGCGGGGCAGTGCGCGGCGGGCGTCGAGCCGCAGGGCACCGGTGGTTTTACCCTGGTAGAGGTCGGCCTGAAGCGGTTGCACGCTGATCAGTCCATCCCTGGCCGACAGGGTGGCGATGATGTTGCCGGCCCGCAGTCCGGCGACCCTGATGTTGCCGATAGTCATCTGGCCCTGCAGGTCCAGTGCGCGCAATGGTTCCAGCGGCAGATCCAGGTTTGCCGTTGTATCGGTCGCCGCCGGTGGCGTTGTATCGACCTCCGGTGTGCTGCTCGCCGGCAGGTAACGGTCCACGTCGAGTGTGTCGATGGCCAGGGTAAATGCCGTCGACAGGTGCGGCTCGAGCTTCACCTGCGCATGACCCGTCAGCGTGGAATCGTCAAGCCGGAACTTGAGTTCGCTGACGTCGATGTGCCGGACATCACCACTGAACTTCAGGCGGGCGCTGACACTGTCCCAGGCCTTCGGGTCACGGGCATCCGGCAGGACGACGCCGAGTTGTTGCAGTAAGGGCCGGGGTTGGAAGCCGGGTATCTCGACCTGGCCGGAAAACGCGGCTGTTGTCGTCAGTTGCGAGGCCTCGACGTCACCACCGAGCACCATTTCACCGACCTGCAGGTTAAGCTTGTTGATTGCCAGCCTCTGCTGATCGGGTTCGTAGAGCAACCGGCCGCCCAGGTGCAGGGCCAGTTTCTGTTCGGCCAGCGGTGTGCCGCCGAGCCTGAACGATACATCGACATCGACCGGCGCGCCGATATCGATCGGGCCGGTCCTGAAAGCCAGTTGGCTGAGCGACACACGGGTCTGGCTTGAGGCGTCATACCAGTTCACCGCGGCATCCCTAACGTCGAGGCCATTGATGTGCAACTTGACCGGTGTGACGGCTGCTGCCGTTTCGGTGCCGGCTGCCGGGGCTGTCTCCTCAGTGCCCTGTTCCCCGGGCGTCCGCGAAAAGTCCCAGTTTGTACGGCCATCCTCATCGCTGATCAGATTGACGTCGAGACCCTGCAGGGTGATGGTGTCCACCTCCAGTCGCTGTTGTAACAGGGCCAGCAGGCGCACTTTTATATGGGCGGAGTCGATGCGGATAAAGTTTTCGCTGGCGAAGTTTTCCGGGCCGCTGAGTTGCGTAGCCCCCAGTTTCAGCCCGATCCAAGGAAACAGTTGCAGTTCTATGCTGTCTTCCAGGGTCAGGGTGCGCCCGGTTTCGGCCTCTACCTGTGAAATGATTTCATCCCGGTAATCGTTCGGGTCAAAGGTAAGCATCAGGTACAGTGCCAGGATCAGTACCAGTCCGAGGAGAGCGGCAACGATCCCGGCCGTGATTTTCAGGGGTCTGGGCATAGCTTGTATTCCTCTTTTTTTTAACGGCGGGCCGGCGGCAAGATGAAGATCGCCTTGGAACACCGGGGCATGGTTATGTTAACCTAGCGGCTTTGATTGTAGCAGTGAATATGGCAGAGATACGAACACAGTCGGTAACGCTCAAGCATGAAGCTGCCGGCCTCGGTGCCGGTGAGTTACATCTGCAGGTTTTTGACAAACGCGATCGCATGCGCCGGGCGGTCCTGGCGTGGTTGACCTGCTGGGGCCTGGCGCTGGCATCGTTACCGATCATCTTTGCCCATTGGGTACTGGTGCCCGGTTTCTTTATCGCCGGTCCGTTTGCGGCCTATCGTTATTACCATATCACCGGGGTGCCAAAAAAAATCACCGGCATCTGCCCTTCATGCCGCCAGTCGATGGAACTCGGCATGGAGGCGTCTGACAAACTGCCCATGTGGCGTTATTGTCCGCAGTGTAATAATTCGCTGTATATCGACGAGGGTGTCGGCGAGTTGAGCAGCGAACAGGCCTGAGATGCGTTATCCAGGGCGGGGGAATTGATGCGCGGAATATTTGCACTCTTTGTACTGTCGGTGATGCTGGTTGCCGGTGCGGCGACGGTGACGCTGATGCTCTATCTGTTTGGGTTTATCGGTAAGGGCTGATTTCAGATAATGGCGCGGATCACCTCTCGCGATAGCCACTAACAGAATCCGCTCATGTCAGTTGTCGTAATGCCCGGGTGTCCCATCTGTTGGAATGCGGAGCAGCGGGTGGGATCTGGAGCGGGTGATGGGAATCGAACCCACGTTTGAAGCTTGGGAAGCTCCAGTTCTGCCATTGAACTACACCCGCCGGTTAGATCTGCTATAGCAGTTTACATCTTCAGGATGAGCTGTGTCATTACCAGATGATACGAATAATAGTATGGTTGCGAATCTTTTGTGCTGGAAAAGTAACCAGTAGTATTGGAAAGCACGATCAATATTGTTGGTAGATGTTATATTATTGCCACTGACATTCTGGTCAAGAATAAAGATATTTTAGGATGGTGCAATTTTGGGCAAACCCTTGTCTGCCGATCAATCTATACGTCTTGCAAAATCTCATGCCAGGAAAGGTGAGATTGAACAGGCACGGCAAATCTATCAGGCATTACTGGAAAAATTTCCCGAGAATAAAAAAGCAATAGAAGGACTAAGGGCGCTTTCAAATCCTGTGTTACAACCAAACGGTGCAGGGCATAACCAGAATCCGATTAATGATCTAATTGGTCTTTATACTCAAGGGCGACTGGAGGAGGCATTGACTCAAGGAGTAGCGCTCGCTCGTCAGTATCAACATGCGCCGCTTATAGCGAACCTGCTTGGCGCAATTTATACAGGCCTGGGACGTGAAGATGAAGCTGTAGCCAGTTATCATCGAGCATTGACGTTAAAACCTGACTATGTAGAGGCGCATTACAACCTGGGTGTTGCCCTGGATAAGTTCGGCAGGCATGCGGAGGCGGTTACCAGTTACGGCAGAGCCTTGGCACTAAAGCCTGACTATGCCGAGGCTCATTACAACCTTGGTGTTGCGCTGGATAACCATGGCAAACATGAAGAGGCTGTCGCCAGTTACCATAGGGCTTTAGAGCTGAAGCCCGGGTATGTACAGGCACATAACAATCTTGGGTCAGCTCTAAAGACCCTTGGCAGGTATGAGGAGGCGGTTGCCAGCTACCGTAGAGCCTTGGAGCTAAAGCCTGATGATGCCGGTTTGTATTACAACCTTGGAGTTGCCCTTGATGAACTTGATAAACATATGGATGCTCTGGCCTGCTACCAAAGGGCCCTGGAGATCAATCCTGACAGCCCGGCAACGCTTAATAACCTTGGTGTCACGCTTAATGATCTCGGCAGGCCTGCGGAGGCGATTGCCTGCTATAAAAAAGCCCTGGCGCTAACACCTGGTGATGCTGAATTATATTACAACCTGGGGGTTTCATTCATGGCGCTTGGCAAGCCTGCGGATGCAGTTGCATGCTATCAAAGAGCCCTGGAGATCAGTCCTGACAGCCCGGTAACGCTTAATAACCTTGGGATTGCCCTCGATGACCTCGACGAGTCTGCAGAGGCAGCCGCTTGCTATCACCGGGCTTTGACCCTTAAGCCCGACTACGCAGAGGCGCATCACGGCCTTGGGAATGTACTTTTCCATCTTGGCAAGCACGAGGAAGCCGCAATAAGCTTTCATAGGGCTTTCAGCCTTGATGAAAATCACATTTTAGCGCGTGGCGCCTGGCTCCACCAATTAGCACAAATCTGCGATTGGGATCAGTTGGGAAATACAATAAAGCGTGATTTAAACTCGCTAGAGTTCGGGCCTACCCCCAAAGAAGTGGCATCACCCTTCAGCTTGTTGGCCCTGGTTGATGATCCCGGGTTTCATAGGCGGGTTTCAGAAGCTTTCGCATTTGCA
>Ga0210101_1000740_pt1 | contig 10413 bp, 10 predicted proteins | sample Muzzi_PWC_D1_FD_185534 | JGI IMG/M metagenome (GOLD analysis project Ga0210101, IMG submission 185534) | Wetland microbial communities from San Francisco Bay, California, USA, that impact long-term carbon sequestration - Muzzi_PWC_D1 (SPAdes) | ecosystem: Environmental > Aquatic > Marine >...
GTCGCAAGGTCTGGCTCAAAAGCGGCGGCTATATTATTATCGAGCAGACCGAGGCCTTGACCGCCGTCGATGTCAATACCGGCCGGTTCGTCGGCAAGCACAATCTGGAGGACACCATTTTCAAAACCAACCAGGAAGCGGTCCGGGAAATTGCCTTCCAGCTGCGGCTGCGTAACATCGGCGGCCTGATCATCATCGATTTCATCGACATGGAAAAGGAGTTGCACCGGGAGAAGGTTCATCTGGCCCTGGAGGAACTCCTCAAAAGTGACAAGAGCAAAACCAATATCCTGAAAATATCCGAACTCGGTCTGGTGGAAATGACCCGCAAACGGGTTCGGGAAAGCATCGGCCGAACCCTTTGCGAGCCTTGTCCTTATTGCGAAGGAAAAGGATACGTCAAGAGCAAAACGACCATGGTCTACGAGATTTTCCGGGAGCTCCGCAGGGAGATTCGAGACCTGCCGGGATACCGAGTGACCCTGTTGGTTCCGCCGGACATCGCGACCCTGCTGTCGGATGAGGAACGCCACGGGATCGAGGATCTGGAACGCCTGTTCCAGAAGCAGATTTCCATCAACGCGCGGCCCGGATTTCACCAGGAACAGTTCGAGATCGTAGCGGGCTGAATTTTCTCTTGACAGGACGGCTGGTGCTGAATATAGTTCACTGTTCCAACTCAATTCGTTAGAAAAAACGAGGTGCTACGATATGTACGCGGTAATTCGAACCGGAGGCAAACAGTATAAGGTTGCGCAGGGTGACCTGCTCAAGGTTGAAAAACTTGACGGCGCTGTCGGCGATACCGTTGAGCTTGACGAAGTTCTGATGGTTGGCGGCGACCAGGTCAAAGTCGGCAACCCTCTGGTAGCCGGAGCCAAAGTCAAAGCCCGGATCGTCGAGCAGGGAAAGGACAAAAAAGTCCTGGTTTTTCATTCCAAACGGCGCAAGGGAACTCGGAAGCTGTACGGCCATCGTCAACCCCTGACACGCCTGCAGGTTACCGCGATCGAAGGGTAAGGAGAATCTACCATGGCTCACAAAAAAGGTGTCGGCAGTACTCGGAACGGTCGTGACAGCGACGGCAAACGTCTGGGTGTAAAACGGTTTTCCGGCCAGCAGGTCACCGCCGGCTCCATTCTGGTCCGCCAGCGGGGAACGACCTTCCATCCCGGAACGAACGTCGGCTGCGGCAAAGACTACACGCTCTTTTCTCTGGTCGACGGCGTGGTGAAATTCGAGCGGAAAGACAAAACCCGAAAGAAAATCAGCGTCTACGCATCGTAACGTTCATTTCGGCGATGCTGTGGCACTTTGAGCCCGAAGTCCCTTGCGGGACCTTCGGGCTTTTTTGCGTACCTCAAAGACCTTCACCCTGACCTCCCGCAACCTTGAGGTCCTGGCCCCCGGCATAGAATCGCGGGATCATTCTCAGGCAATTTGGCTCAATCCGGTCGCCCATGCAATTCGTCGATGAAGTGTCCATATTTGTCAAGGCCGGGGACGGCGGTCGCGGCTGCGTCTCCTTCCGGCGGGAAAAGTTCATCCCCAGGGGAGGCCCGAACGGTGGGGATGGCGGGGACGGGGGGGATGTTTTCGCCAAGGTCGATGAAGGCCTCGCTACCCTCCTCGACCTGCGCTATCGCCCGCGCTACCGCGCCGGAAACGGATTGCCCGGGGAAGGGAACAACCGGCACGGCCGCAACGGGGAGTCCCTGATTCTCCGCGTTCCCCCCGGAACCTTGATTTACGATGCCGATACCGGTGAGTTACTGAAGGACCTAACTCGACCCGGGGAAAATCATCTGCTCCTGTCCGGCGGTCGCGGCGGCCGGGGAAACGCCCGCTTCGCCACCAGCACCAACCGGGCACCTCGCCATGCCCAGCCCGGAATCCCGGGAGAAGAGCGGCGGCTGCGCCTGGAACTCAAGCTGCTGGCCGATGTCGGCCTGGTTGGGCTGCCCAATGCGGGAAAATCGACTTTGATTTCCGCCCTTTCCGCTGCCCGACCGCGCATTGCCGATTACCCTTTTACGACTCTCGTCCCCAACCTCGGCGTTGTCCGCTACGGCAACTACCGATCTTTCGTCATGGCTGATATCCCCGGCCTGATCGAAGGAGCCAGCAGCGGGCAGGGGCTGGGCACCCGTTTTCTCAGGCATGTCGAGCGGACCGACCTGCTTCTGCATCTGGTTGACTTGTCATCCCTGCAGCAGGGTGACCCGATCGAGAATTTTGAACTCATCAATCATGAGCTGTCGACCCACAGTCCGGAGCTTGCGAAGAAACAGACATTGGTCGTGATTACCAAAACCGACCTGCCCGAGGTAATGGAACTCCTCGATACGATCAAGGATAAGTTCGCGCATAAAAGTCTGGAGATCTATCCGATCTCCGCAGTGACCGGCGCAGGCCTGAAAGATCTGGTGGCTGCCGTCGGTCGCCAGCTGGTACGGCGCAGAAACCGATCCTCGGAGGGAACGACTCAGGCTCCCCACCTTGACAAAGGGGCTGGGCCAGAGTAAGATAATTTCCTGTTTTTATTAGCAAATACGGACACTTCTAACTTTAGCAGGATGTTGAAAACCTCGTATCCCCAGGCTGAGTAAAAATACCCAGATGCAAGGCCGTCAAAATCCCGAGGAATAAGACGTACTTGAATAGTGTGTTGTTGACGAGGGATGAAGGCAACACCGCAGATGGGGGTTTTTAATCAGCCGCTTAGAGAGCCATGCGTTCCAACCTTCTCGCCCACGTCAAACGAGTCGTCATCAAAATAGGCAGCGGGGTCATCTCCGGAGCAAACGGATTGGAATCGGCCGTGGTTGAGGCCGTCTCCCGGGGAGTTGGAGATCTGCGTCGCCAGGGGCTGGAAGTCATTCTGGTCTCCTCAGGAGCGGTCGCGGCCGGCAAAGGGGAACTGGGCATCGTCGGTCGTCCGCCGACAATCCCCTTGAAACAGGCCGCCGCGGCAATTGGCCAGAGCCGCCTGATGCGAAGCTACAAGGACGCCCTCCGCCTGGAGAAATTCAGCGTCGCGCAAGTTCTGCTGACCAGGGACGACCTGGCCAACCGGCGACGTTATCTCAACGCCCGCAACACCCTGATGACCCTTCTGGAATACGGCATAATCCCGATCATCAACGAAAACGATACGGTGGTGGTGGACGAAATACGCTTCGGTGACAACGACAATCTTTCAGCCATGGTTACCAATCTGGTGGACGCCCACCTGCTGGTCATTCTGTCGGATGTGGACGGGCTGTTCGACCGGGACCCCAAGCATTTCGCAAACGCCCGGCTCTTGCCGCTGGTGGAACGAGTGACCGATGAGATTGAAGCGATGGCCGGTACCCACGGCACGGACCTGGGAACCGGAGGGATGCTGACCAAGCTCAAAGCCGCGAAGCGGGCCAGTCTTTACGGAGCCGCCACCGTCATCGTCAACGGACGCACGCCGGAGGTTCTGTCGCGCCTGTTCAGCGGAGAAGAGATCGGCACCTTTTTTCTTCCGGCCCGGGACCGCCTGGCCGCCAAAAAACACTGGATCGCTTTCACCAAAAAGCCGCGCGGCAAACTGCTGCTTGATGATGGCGCCCGCCGGGCCCTGGTGGAGCGCGGCAAAAGCCTTTTGCCGTCGGGAATCAGCGGTGTTGACGGCAGCTTTGAACGGGGGGATGCCGTCCGTCTTTGTGCCCTGGATGGAACCGAGTTCGCCAAGGGAGTGATCAATTACTCCCAGCCCGAGTTAATCCGGATCATGGGCAAAAAATCTGCCGAAATTGAATCCATTCTCGGCTACAAATACGGCAATGAAGTGGTGCACCGGGACAACCTGGTCCTGAGAAGGTAATTGCCATCAGCTTTTGAGCCGCCAAGGAGACGGTAATGAACATATCCGAACAGATTCGTCGACTGGCAGACGACGCCAAGATGGCCGCGCGGCGCATGGCCACCCTTTCCACGGAAGTCAAGAACGACCTTCTGCAACGCATGGCCGACGGCCTCGAAAAGGCCGTTCCGAGCCTCCTGGATGCCAACGAGGACGATATCGCGGCCGGCCGGGACAAAGGGCTTTCCGCGGCGATGATTGACCGACTGGTCCTGGACGAAAAGCGTATCCAGGGGATGGCCGACGGCCTTCGGGAAGTGGCCGCCCTGCCCGATCCGGTCGGCGAGGTCACCGGGATGTGGCGCCGTCCGAACGGCCTTCAGGTCGGGCGCATGCGAATTCCCCTGGGAGTCATCGGCATCATCTACGAATCGAGACCGAACGTCACCGCCGATGCGGGCGGACTCTGCCTGAAAAGCGGCAACGCGGTGGTGTTGCGCGGCGGTTCCGAAGCGATCTATTCAAATACCGCCATCAGCACGGTTCTCAAAGAACAGCTGATCGCCATGACCCTTCCCGCTGCGGCCCTGCAGATGATTACCGTTACCGACCGCGCGGCAGTCCTGGAAATGCTCAAGCTGGAGGAGCAGATCGATCTGATCATTCCCCGCGGCGGCGAAGGCCTGATCCGCTTCGTCGTCGACAACTCCCGAATTCCGGTGATCAAACATTACCGGGGAGTCTGTCATATCTTTGTCGATGCCAGCGCCGATTTCGGGATGGCGGAAAAAATTTGCGTCAATGCCAAAATTCAGCGCCCCGGGGTCTGCAATGCCGTCGAAACAATCCTCATTCACAAGGACATCGCCGAAACCTTCGTCCCCCTGATTGCCGAAACCATGCGCAACCACGGGGTTGAACTGCGGGGTTGCCCCGTAACCCGGGAATTCGCTCCCCAGGTCGCGGAGGCCAGCGAGGAGGATTGGCAGGCTGAATATCTCGACCTGGTACTGGCCGTGCGGGTGGTGGAAGACCTGGATGAAGCCATGGACCATATCGCGCGTTTCGGTTCGATGCATACCGAAAGCCTGGTCACCCGCGACTACGCCAACGCCCAGCGTTTTCTCCGGGAAGTCAATTCCAGCACGGTCATGGTCAATGCCTCCACTCGTTTTGCCGACGGCAACCAGCTTGGCCTCGGTGCCGAGATCGGCATTTCCACGACGAAACTCCACTCCTTCGGCCCCATGGGCCTGGAAGACCTGACGACCCGCAAGTACATCGTCATGGGCGACGGCCAGATTCGCTCCTAGGAGGCGGATGAAAAACGTCCATCTGTGGCGTTGTTCTCATCCCTCGGCAACGACGTACTATTCAAGTACGCATTGTTCCTCGGGATTTCGACGGCCTTCTCCTTAAATCTGGGCATCTTAGATCAGCCCCGGGAAAATAAGTCTTTCAACATCCTTCAAGGAGAGAGATCACCCGGAATGCGTACCGGCATCTTCGGCGGCACTTTCAATCCGATCCACCAGGCTCACCTGCGTATTGCCGAAGAGGTCAGGGAGAAATGTGCCCTCGACCGGGTGATTTTCGTCCCCGCCGCCTCCCCCCCCCATAAAAGGGTGAGTGACGACGTTTCTTTTGCTCATCGGCTGGCCATGGTGGAACTGGCCGTGGCCGACCATCCCCAATTTCTGGTTTCGGATCTTGAATCCTGCCGAGGCGGAAAAAGCTATTCCGTTCATACCCTCGAAATTTTCCGGGAGTCCAACCCCAACGATGATCTATTTTTTATCATCGGCATGGATTCCTTTCGCGATCTGGCCTCATGGAAGGATTATGAGCGGCTTTTCGGCCTGGCCCAATTGGTCGTGGTCTCCCGGCCTGGGGTCGAGGTCGGAACACCGGCGGAACTCCTTCCCGTTGCGATAAAAGAGCAGTTTTGTTATGATCAGGCACCAAACCAGCTGCGCCACCAAAGCGGTCATCGGGTCATTTTTCTGCAGGACACCTATCTCGATATCTCCTCCAGCCGAATCCGGCAACTGGTCGCTGCGGAACGGTCCATCCGTTATCTGGTCCCCTCCGAGGTGGCCGACTACATAATTCGCAACAGGCTCTACCGAAACGGTGAAAGGTCTTAATATTTTGCTTGGAAAAGAACGGGCGCTGCTTTGCGCGGGTTATGCTTTGGAGAAAAAAGCCTTCAACGTCAGATTGCTTGAAGTCAAAGGTCTTTCCTCCCTCACAGACTATTTATTGCTGGCCTCGGGCCGGTCCGACCGGCAGGTTCAAGCCGTCGCCGAATCGGTCCGCCTGGGGCTGAAAAAGGATTACGCAACGGCGCCAATGGCGGTGGAGGGGATGCGCGAGGGCCGCTGGGTCCTGCTTGATTATGGGGATGTCATGGTGCACGTCTTCCAACAGCCGATTCGGGAATTCTACGATCTGGACGGCTTGTGGATTGAGGCGTCTGAAATCCCGGTTCCCGAAGAGGGGGCGCCGGACCGGCAGGCCGGAGGGGAATGAAGACCCGGGTCATCAGCGTCGGCAAACTCAGCCTGCCGTTCCTGCGAGACGGAGTAGCCGACTATGCCGCCCGGATATCCCGCTATATTCCCTTTAATCAGATCGAACTGAGGGAAGAAAAAGGCGGAAAGTCCTCGGACCCAGTCCGTCTGATTGCGGGTGAAGGTTCCCGCATCCTGGGCAAGGTACCCTCTGGAGCGTTCCTGGTGGTCCTGGATGAAGCGGGAAAGCAACTAGGCTCCGAAGATCTGGCCGACCTGTTCCGGCGATTGATGAACTCAGGCACACAGGATCTTGCCTGGGTGATCGGCGGTCCCTACGGCTTGAGCCCGGACGTGAAAAACCGCGGCGATTTGGTTCTGTCCCTGTCGTCCATGACCTTGCCACACCAGCTGGCGCGACTGATCCTGTTCGAGCAAATCTATAGGGCCATGACGATTTTACGGGGAGAGCCCTACCATCACTAGCAGCCTGATAAAAACGGGTTTTCTTTCCCCGGTCTAAGTCCTTCGGCCGGAATCCGAAGAGCGTCCCCTCCGGTCATCCTGAATCGGACGAGTTCGGACGCGGCGGCAGAAGAGATTGAATGAATTCTTATAAGGTCACAAACGAGGAAATATCTGGTATGTTATTGGATGCGACCTGTTCTTTTTTTAACTTTGCATTCCAGGAGGGCGCGCGCCCCGGGAGAAGCCTATGACGATCATGAGTTTTCTGCTTCTAATCATCCTCTTTCTGGCCTTCTTCATCTATTTCTCCGGGCTCAATCCCCAGGATGTGACGATTCATTTTCTGCCCGACCATGAAATCACCTATTCGGTCGCCATTATCGTCGTCGCCTGCGTCCTGCTCGGTCTGGTTCTCGGCTACCTGGCCCATATGTACGGAGCCCTGATCCACCACTACAAACACTGGAAGGAAGACCGCGAGGAGAAAAAGAACAAGGACATTCAGGCCATCTACCGGGAAGGGGTCGGGAGGCTTTTGTCCGGCGACATCAAGAAAGCCCATACCTTGCTGCAGAGGGCTCTGGACCGTGATCCAAAGCGGGTCGACACCAGGATTGCCATGGCGAATGTCCTGCTTCAGGAAGGAAAGGGCGAAGAGGCCCTTGAGCATTTGCGGCAAGCCAAGGACGTTGAACCCCGCAGTCTTGAAGTCCTCTTCAAGCAAGCCGCCAGTTTCGAAGAAATGCACCGGGAGGAAGACGCCATCCAGGCCTTTCAGGAAATTCTCGCCATCGAAAACAACAACCGCAAGGCCCTTCGTAATCTTCGCGATCTCCATATGAAAGAGGGTCGCTGGCCGGAAGCGTTGGACCTGCAAAAAAGGATTCTCAAGGTCGGCCCCGGAAGCAACCGGCTGACAGAGGAAAAGGAAAAACTGCTCTTCTTGAGCTACGAAGTCGCCCGCCTGGGTATCGAGGCAGGCAAGGCCGATGAAGCCATCCCGGAGTTGAAAGACATCATGAAACAGTCGGGGGAATTTGTCCCGGCCTATGTTTCCCTGGGAGATGCGCTCCACAGCCTGAAACGTGACGACGAAGCGGTCCGCATCTGGCAGGACGGCTATAAAAAATTAAACAAAAGCGTCTTTCTTTCCCGTCTGGAAGACTATTTCATGGAGATCGAAGATCCCGCGGCGCTCCTTTCCTACTATCGTTCGACCATCAACGAGCGAAAGGATGACCTGATGCTGCGGCTTTTCTACGGAAAACTATGCCTGCGCCTGGAGATGGTCGATGAAGCTCTGGAACAACTCTATGCGGTAGAAAATGCCGGCGTCGATTCCCAGCAGCTGCACCTCCTGCTGGCGGAGGCGCACCGTCGCCGGGACCGGATCGATGAGTCGATTTCCGAATACCAGCGGGCGCTGGGGGTAGGCGATCGCATCCAGCTCAGCTACGTCTGCGAAGCCTGCGGAGCCAGAACCAGGGAATGGCGCAGCCGTTGTTCTGAGTGCGGGACCTGGGGGAAAATCAACCTTGTGGACCGGCAGAGCATCCAGGATGCCCGGCTGGTGGAACTGAAACCGATTCATCACGGACAGCGGGAAGAATGGGATCAGGAGTGAAGGGTCCTGTCGCCCTTGTCATTCTGGACGGTTGGGGGATTGCCGAATGCACCGACAGCAACGCGGCCTGCCGGGCAAGGACTCCGAAGCTGTCGGAATTTTTCCGCCACTTTCCCCATACCACTCTTAATGCCTCGGGCATGGCGGTCGGATTGCCCGAAGGTCAAATGGGGAACTCCGAAGTCGGACACCTCAACATCGGGGCCGGTCGCATCGTTTATCAGGATCTCACCCGCATCAGCAAAAGCATTGCCGACGGGGATTTTTTCAAGAATCCAGCCTTCTTGAAAACCCTCGGGGAGGTTCGGCGGTCGGGGGGGAAACTTCACCTTATGGGTCTTCTCTCCGACGGCGGTGTCCACTCCCATATTTCCCACGTCACCGCATTGGTCGAACTGGCCCGCAGCGAGGGGCTCGAAGACGTCTGCATTCACGCCTTTCTGGACGGACGGGACACACCCCCCAAAAGCGGCGCCGGTTATATCGCCGCGCTGGAAAAAGAACTGTCCCGGATCGGATTGGGGCGGGTCGCCACGGTCATTGGTCGTTATTACGCCATGGACCGGGACAACCGCTGGGACCGGGTGCAAAAGGCCTATCGGGCCATGACGGCCGCGGAGGGGCAAGTCCATTCCTCCAGCGCGGAAGCGATCGCCGCGGCCTATGCCGACAACCAGACCGACGAGTTCGTCGAACCCCGGGTCATTAAAACCGGCGACAGCCCCCCCGGCACCGTTGACGACGGCGACGCCATCATCTTTTTCAATTTCCGGTCCGACCGGGCAAGAGAAATTACCCGCGCCTTCACGCAAGAGGAATTCTCCGGGTTTCACCGTGAGAAGAGTCCCGCCCTGGCCTCCTTTCTCTGTATGACCGAATATGATGAAACCTTTCATCTGCCGGTCGCCTATCCGCCGGCGGAACTGCCCAATATCCTGAGCACGGTATTGGCCCGGTCCGGAAAAAGACAGTTGCGCATCGCCGAAACGGAAAAGTACGCTCATGTCACATTCTTTTTCAACGGCGGCAACGAAGAGCCATTCCCCCTGGAAGAGAGGGTGCTGATTCCGTCACCGACGGAAGTCGCAACCTACGACCAGAAGCCCGAAATGAGTGCTCCAGAAGTCACGGACGAGGTAGTGCGCCGGGTCCAAACCGGCCGTTACGACTTCATCGTACTCAATTTTGCCAACCCCGACATGGTGGGGCATACCGGCATCATGGATGCGGCGGTCCGCGCCATGGAAGTAGTCGATACCTGCGTCGGCCGGGTCGTCGACGCCGTACTGAAAGCGGGCGGCAGCCTGCTGATCACCGCTGATCACGGTAATTGCGAGCGGATGGTCGATGCCACCGGAGAGCCGCATACGGCGCACACCTCCGATCCCGTTCCCTGCCTGCTGATCGAGTCCGGGCACCGGGATCGCCGGCTGAGAGAGGGAATTCTCGCCGATATCGCGCCCACGGTCCTGGAGCTCCTCGGACTGCCAAAACCGTCAGAAATGACCGGCTCGAGCCTCATTATCGTCTCCTGATATTTTCAAGGCGGTAATACGGGGCATCCCGGCGAGGAGGGGAACTTGGATATCGCCGGCTGGTTGCGCCAGGAAATACGCGGGCTTTGGGATCTGCTTTTCCCTTCTTCCTGCCCTTCGTGCGGCGTTCCCCTTGCGACGGGGCCGGCCCGCTTCTGTCCCCTCTGCCGGGACGGCATCCTTCCTCTCCAATCCCCCCGTTGTCCCTCCTGCTGGCTCCCTTATCCGACCGATGAAGGAACCGATCACCCCTGCGAAGCCTGCTTGAGGGATCCCCCTCTTTTTTCGGCAATCCGGGCCGCCGGAATCTACGGAGGAACCCTTCAGAAAGCGATTCAGCAATTTAAGTTTGAACGGGCCATCCATTTTGACGCGCCATTGGCCGGCCTTCTTGCCGAAGTTCTGGAGTCCCGGCCCCTTTCCAGCTTACCCGACTTGATC
>Ga0210101_1000741_pt1 | contig 10412 bp, 7 predicted proteins | sample Muzzi_PWC_D1_FD_185534 | JGI IMG/M metagenome (GOLD analysis project Ga0210101, IMG submission 185534) | Wetland microbial communities from San Francisco Bay, California, USA, that impact long-term carbon sequestration - Muzzi_PWC_D1 (SPAdes) | ecosystem: Environmental > Aquatic > Marine >...
TGACGCCGGTAGCCGCTCGATGCCGGTCCGTCGCGCCCCGATTCAAAACCATTTGGCCGCTACTGGAAAGCCGCTCGTGTATTTCGATTCCCATTGCCACCTCGACCGTATCGAACTCGGCGATTACGACGACGACTTCGGCCGACTGCTGCGCACCATCGAAGCCGGCGGGGTCGACCGCATGGTCTGCATCGGGGTAACGCTGGAAAGCTTCGAGGACATGTATCGCCGCATCGCCGACCTGCCACGGGTTTACTGTACGGCGGGTGTGCACCCGGACTACGAGGATATCGAGGAACCCGGCGTCGAACGCCTGTGCGTGCTTGCAGAGCGCGACAAGGTCGTCGCCATCGGCGAAACCGGCCTCGATTATTTTCACCAGTCCGGCGACCTCGAATGGCAGCGGCAGCGCTTCGTTACCCACGTGCGCGCCGCGCGCGAATGCGGGCTGCCGCTGGTCATCCATACCCGCGACGCCCGCGAAGATACCCTGGACATCCTGCGCCGCGAACGGGCCGAGCAGGTCGGCGGCGTACTGCATTGCTTTACCGAAAGCTGGGAAATGGCGCGCGACGCGATCGAACTCGGCTTTTACATCTCGATATCCGGTATCGTGACCTTCGCGCAGGCGCAAAACGTGCGTGACATGGCGCGACAGATTCCCCTCGAGCGCCTGCTGATCGAAACCGACTCGCCGTGGCTGTCGCCGGCACCGTACCGGGGCAAGCCCAATCATCCCGGCCGCGTCGGCCTGGTGGCCGAAAAGCTGGCCGAGATTCGCGACGCAAGTGTCGATGAAATCGCCGGCGCGACCTATCGCAACGCCTGCCGCCTGTTCCGGATCGACGATTCCGCTGCCGCAACCGGCACCGCGATTTCCTGAAGCCGTTTCGCGCCGGGCGAGCGGGCTTCGATAACCGCTTTTCGAGGGCCTCGCGGGCGGCCCGATGGCTTGCTCCGCGGGATAACGCACGCTGCTCGACCCTTCGAAACCGCAGGCCCCGGCAAGATTCGCCCGCGGTCTCACGACGGGCTGGAAATTCTTCGGCAGCCTGTTTATGCTGGGCCCGCGGAAAACGCGCCAGGGGCGCGCAAATCCGCTTCAGACCAGGTTCGGAGTCGCGTTAAATGCTCGATCGCGAGGCGAGTGCCAGCAGAGATCAGTTACTAAAGCTGCTCGAGTTCATGGATTCGCGTATTCTCGGACAGCAGCGCCTGACGTCGAGGATGCTGGTGGCCATGCTCGCCGACGGGCATATTCTCGTCGAGGGCCCGCCGGGCCTCGCCAAGACCCGCGCGGTAAAAACGCTGGCCAGCGGTATCGAGGGAGATTTTCAGCGCATTCAATTCACGCCCGACCTGCTGCCCGCCGACCTGACGGGTACCGACGTGTACCATCCGCACGATTCCAATTTCAGTTTTCAGCAGGGCCCGCTGTTCCATCACGTCATCGTTGCCGACGAAATCAATCGCGCGCCGGCCAAGGTACAGTCGGCGCTGCTCGAGGCCATGGAGGAGCGCCAGATCACGGTCGGCAGGAGTACCTACCCGTTGCCGGGGCTTTACTTCGTGATGGCCACGCAGAATCCGATCGAACAGGAAGGCACTTACCCGCTGCCGGAGTCGCAACTCGACCGCTTCCTGCTCAAGATCGAGATCGACTATCCGCGCGTGGATTCGGAAATCCGCATCATGCAGCGCGTGCGGCGCGAAGCACGGCGCGAACCCGAGGTGCTGGATATTCCCGCCGAGTTGCCGGTTACGCAGCAGGCCCTGTTCGAGATGCGCCGGCAGGTTCTGGATATACATGTCTCCGAACCGGTCGAGCAGTATATCGCGCAACTGGTCGTCGCCAGCCGCGATCCGTCGCCTTATTCCGAAAAGTTCGCCCGCTTGATCCAGTACGGCGCCAGCCCGCGCGCCACGCTGGCCTTCGATCGCTGCTCGCGGGCGCTGGCCTGGATCGACGGCAGGGATTACGTTTCGCCCGAAGACGTGCAGCAGCTCGCCCACGAAGTCCTGCGTCATCGAATCCTGCTGACCTACCAGGCCGAGGCCGAAGGCATCTCGGTCGACGCGGTGATCGACGAGTTACTGGCCCTGGTGCCTGCCTGTTGAAACATGGCCACGCCGGTCGACAAGGTTCCCGGAATCGACGTCGATGTCGATGACCTGATCGCCGTGCGCGCGCAGCTGGCCGGCATACCGCTGGCCGCGATGCGGCGGCGCACGAGTTATCGCTCCGGGGCGCGCGACACGCGCGTGCGCGGGCGCGGCATGGAATACGAGGAATCGCGCGCCTATGTGCCCGGGGACGACGTGCGCACCATGGACTGGCGCGTGATGGCGCGTACCGGGGAAGCCCACACAAAGATTTTCGCCGAGGAGAAAGAACGTCGATTCCTGCTCGCCGTCGATTTGTCGCCGTCGATGTATTTCGGCACGCGGCTGGGTTTCAAATCCTGGGCCGCGGCGCAGACCGCCGCCCACGCCGGCTGGCTGGCGAGCTTTTCCGGCGACCGCATCGGCGGCCTGGTGGTCGCACCCGGTTTTCATCGCGAGATCAGGCCCGGCAAGACGCGCTCCGGATTGCTGGGCGTGTTTCATCATCTCGCCACGGCGAGCCGGGTATCGCCGGCCGAGGCGCCGCCGGGCAACCGGCTGAATTTCCTGCTGCGCGAATTGCACCGCGTGGTCAAACCGGGCGCGATCATCGCGCTGATCAGCGATTTCATCGGCCTCGACGAGGATTCCATGGATACGCTGTCGGCGCTGGTCAAGCACAACGATATTTCCGCGTACTGGATCCACGATGCAACCGAGATCGCCGGTTGGCCCCGGGGCTACTACCAGGTGCTTGCCGGCGAGCGCCGTATCGGTTTCGATCTCTCCGGCGGCGATCGCGATCGCTGGCTCGCCGGGCAGCAACAGCGACACCGCCAACGGGTAGACAGTCTCGTATCGCGTTTTCGCCTGCCGCTGGTGCCGGTCAGCTGCAACCGCGATGCCGGGCCGCAGATTCTCAAACACCTGAACCTGGTGACATGACGCAGTCCGAATTGCTGGCGCAGTTGAAAGATATCCGCCCACCGGTGGAGCCCGCCTGGTGGCTGCCGGCGCCGGGCCATCTGCTCGCCGGGCTGGTATTGCTGTTACTGCTGACGATAACCGCCTTCTGGCTGCTGCGGCGGCGGGCCGATCGCAAGTTGATCCAGGCGCGGCGCGAATTGCGGCGCATTGCCGCTGCACACGTCGACGATACGCCGGGACTGGCGCGCGCCCTCGCTCCGTGGCTGAAACGCGTAGCGCTGCAGGCCTTTCCGGGGCAGCGACTCGAAGGCATCACCGGCGAAGCCTGGCTCGAATTCCTCGATCGCGGGGTCGGCGACCAGGGCTTTTCGCGCGGTGCCGGCAGCGTCTTCGGTGCCGATATTTACCGGCCGGTCATGGTCAGCCGCACGACCACCGGGGAGTTGCTCGAACTCTGCGACAGCTGGCTCGCCGGCATTGCTCCGCGGCTGCGCGGCAAGAGCGGCTGATGTTCGGATTCGAGTGGCCCTGGGCATTGCTGATCTGGCCATTGCCCTGGCTGGCCAGGATTCTGCTCCCGGCCGGCGAGCGCGACGGACTGGCGATCAGTGTGCCATTGCTGAGCCGGGAAGGCGTCGATCCGGCCGCCCTGCAAAAATCGGCCTCGAAAGTGGCCGGCCTGGTTTTGTGGCTGATCTGGACAGCGCTGATCCTCGCCGCCAGCCGGCCGTTCTGGATCGGTGAGCCGATAACGCGCACGGTCAGCGGCCGCGACCTGATGCTGGCGGTCGATGTTTCCGGCAGCATGAGCGAAGCCGACATGAGCATCGATTCGCATGCCGCCAGCCGGCTCGACGTGCTCAAGGTCGTCGTCAGCCGCTTCATCGAGCGCCGCCGAGGAGATCGCATCGGCTTGATCCTGTTCGGCACGCGCGCCTATAACTACGTGCCGTTGACTTTCGATGTCGACACCCTGAAACAATTGCTGCTCGACGTCAGCACCGGCCTCGCGGGTCGGCATACCGCGATCGGCGACGCGATCGGCGTCGCCATCAAGGCGATGCGCGAAGACCAGGCCAGGCACAAGGTGCTGATCCTGGTGACCGACGGCAGCAATACGGCCGGTTTCGAAAACCCGCTGCTGGCCGCGGCCGCGGCTCACCAACAGGGCATGACCATTCATACCATCGGCGTCGGCAGCGACCTCGAAAGCCTGAGCCGCGTCTACGGCCAGCAAAATATTCCCACCGGCGTGGTGTTGAACGAGGGCCTGTTGCGCGGCATCGCCGAGGTCAGCGGCGGGCGTTATTTTCGCGCCACCGACAGCGCCGCGCTGGAGCGCATATACCAGTCCCTCGACAAGCTGGAACCCGTCGATTACCAGTACCATTCCTATCGCCCGCGGCTGTCATTGTTTCACTGGCCGCTGCTCGCCGCGATAGTCCTGCTGACCTCGCTGATCGGCGCACGAACCTGGCGCTCGTCATCGGCCGAAGCGTCGTGAACGGGATGCAGCCTTTCCAGTTTCTGCAACCGGCATGGCTGCTGGCGCTGCCAGCGCTGTGGGCATTGCTGTGGTTATTCGCCAGGTACGATCGCCGCCAGTCGATGTGGAGCCGGCTGTGCGATACGTCGCTGCTCGAACGCATGCGTGCCACCGGCGCCAGTCCCGGACGCAGCTGGCTGCTATGCGCGCTGACCGCGGTGATGACGCTGGCGGTGCTGGCCGCCAGCGGCCCGAGCTGGCGCAACGAATCCTACCCGATACTGGAATCGTCGAGTGCGCGGGTCATCGCGCTGGAACTGTCGCGCGCGATGCTGGTGGAAGACGTCAAGCCGAATCGATTCGCGCAGGCACGGGCCGCGGTCCGCGAGATCATCGGCGGCAATTTCGACGGTGAAACCGCGTTGCTGGTTTATTCCGGCGCCGCCTTCGTGGTCTCGCCGCTGTCGCGCGATGCGGCTACGCTCGATGACTTCGTCGATTCGCTGGAGCCCGGAATGATGCCGGTCGAAGGCTCGCGCATCGACCTCGCCATCGAGCAGGCCCGCGACTTGCTGCTGGCATCGCCATCGAGCAATGGGCAAATTCTGCTCGTCGCCAGCGGTGTCGGCGAGCCGGAGCGCGCGCTACAGGCCGCCGCCGCGGCACGCGCGCATGGCGAGCGGGTATCTATACTGGCCATAGGTACCACCGCCGGCGGGCCGATAATCGAGGCCGACGGCAAACTCGCGCGCAATACCGGCGGCGGATACCGGCTCGCGAAAACCAACCTCGCCGACCTGCGGCAAATTGCCGCCGCCGGTGGCGGCGCGATGATTTCGCTGACCCATGCATCACCGGGAGACGCGTTGCTGGAAGCACGAATTCGCGCCGGGCTGCTGGTCGCGGCAGAGCAGGGCGGGGCGGACCGCAACCGGCCGGCTGCCAACGGCGGCTACTGGCTGGTCTGGCTGGCGTTGCCGTTCGCGCTGCTGCTGTTCCGTAAAAACCTGATCTGGGTCCTGCTGGTCGCGATTTTGCTTCCCGGTATCGATGACGCCGGCGCAAGCGACGGTGGCTCGGCCTGGCAATCCCGCGAACGCGTCGCCTACGACGCCTACCAGCAGGGTGACTTCGAGCTCGCCGGCGAACTGTCGAACGAGCCGCTGTTGAGCGGCGCGGCGCATTATCGTCGCGGGCAATACGCGCAGGCGCTGGCGGATTTCAGCCGTGGCAGCTCGGCTGCAGCGATCTACAATCGCGGCAACGCACTGGCCCGGCTCGAGCGTTTCGACGAGGCGATCAGCGCCTATCAACAGGCCCTCGAGCTAGACCCGGCACTGGAAGAAGCCAGCTACAACAAGCGCCTGCTGGAAGTGTATCTCGAGGACGAAAAATCCGCCGATGCCGAGCAAGCGGAGGACGACGCCGACGAGGGCAGCGCTTTCGACCCGATACAGCAATCGGGCAGCGAAACCCAGGCCGGGATCGCGGGCGAAATCCCCGGCAATCCCGGCGACCAGCAGCAACTCGGTCCCGGGTTCGGCGCCTCGCAGCAATCGGGCATGATCGACCCGTTCGAGGAATTCAGCGACAGCGAGCAACCGCCGGATCGCCGCGCGGTGATGGAGTACCTGCAGCAGCCTCGCGAGCAGCGCCGCGTGGAAAGCTGGATCACCGAGTTACCGGTGTCGTCCTCCGAACTGTTCAGGCGCAAGTTCCTGCGCGATTACCAGCGGCAATTGAGGCAACCGCGATGACCCGCTTTACGCGAATTCTGTGCTGCGCCTGCATGCTATTCGCAATGTTCGCGCCGCCGGTCTCCGCGACCACTACCCAGCTGCATCCGCAGGCGGTATTCGAGGGCGATATCACCGAACTGGTGATCGAATACGACAGCAAGATCGCGTCATTGTATGCACTCGATACCGCACCGCTCGACGCGGACTTCGAAATCCTCGACATCAAGTCGCGAGTATTTCGCATCGATGGTAATCCCGGCGGCGATCACCGCATGCAATGGCGGCTGCAATTGCTGCCGCGCCACAGCGGCAGCCTGGTGATACCGCCGATTCATTTCGGTGAGCAGTCGACGGCGCCGTTGCGGCTGGAGGTGAAACCCGTTCCCGACGAGGTGCGCAACAGCCAGAAGGTTTTCGTCGAGCTCGACAGCGAGCCCCGTTCCCCCTATGTCGGTCAGCAGACCCTGGTCAGCCTGCGCCTCGTGCACAACACGCCACTGCGCCTCGACGGTCTCGCCGAGCCGCGCCTCAACGATGCCGCGATTTACCGTGACAGCGAGGAACAGGTTTACTTCGTCAAGCGTGACGGTGAGGAGTTTCGCGTGTTCGAGCGACAAATGCTGCTATTTCCGCGGCAGGCCGGGGAACTCGAACTGCCGCCGGCGGTGATGCGCGGCCAGTTGCGGCAACCGAACCACGCCGATGCCGGCGCCGGTTACGAAAACCGAAAAATCAGCCGCAGCAGCAACCCGCTGCGCCTGCGTGTGCGCGAACCGCCGGCCGCGTTCAGCGGCCGCTACTGGCTGCCGGCCCGCGACCTGACCGTCACCCGAAAACTGCAGGCGCATTCGAAAGCGCTGCGCATCGGTGACTCGATCGGCTGGACGCTGACCATCGATGCGAAGGGATTGCCGGCCGCGACACTGCCCGCGAACCTGCTCGAGTTCGAGGCGAAGAATTTTAACGTCTACGCGGACCAGGCGAAGCGCAGCGACCGGCTCGTCAACGGCGAACTGGTCGCACGCCTCGAACAGCATTTCGCGATCGTCGTTACCGCGTCCGGCGCGATCGAACTGCCGGCGCTCAACCTGGCCTGGTGGGACACGACGGCAGACAGCGAACGGCAAGTCCGCCTCGCGGGCTCTCGGCTGGGTATCGCAGCCGCCACACCGGCCGATACCGGGCGGCAGGCAAACGGCATTGGCGAAAGCCTGCTGATTCCGTTCACCGGCAACGGCGGGCGCTGGATCTGGCTGCTGCTGGCCCTCGGCGGGATCGTGCTGGTATGGACCGTGGTGCGCGCGTTGCACCGCCGGTTCGGCGAAACCCTGGACTTGCTGTTGCGGCGCTGGCGGATCAGCGGGCTGTTGAAACGGGCGTGCCGGGAAAACCAAGCCGCGCGGGCTCGAAACCTGCTAATCGAGTGGGGCAGGGCACGCTGGCCCGGCCAGCCGATCAACGGGCTTTACCCGATCGGTGAACGTTGCCCCTCGGCGCGGTTGACGGCGGAACTGGCCAGGCTCGACGCAGCGCTGTTTTCCACCGCCGGAGCCGCCTGGCGGGGAGACGGGTTGTGGGCGGCGCTCGCCGCCAGCCGCCGTGATGCCGCGGCCAGGCGACGGCAAAACCGGGTGCCGGGACTTTACCCGGACTGACCGTCGGGCTCGTCCGCGGGGCCGGACCTGGCGCGACTCACAGCCTTCTTGCTCGCCGCTTTCTTCGCGGATTTCTTGCTCGCCGCCTTCTTCGCGGACTTCCTTGCGGCCGTCTTTTTGGCGGTTTGCTTACGCTTCGGTTTCACCGATTTTTTACCGGCAGCGGGCTGCGCTTTGCTGTCACTGGCGGTACCATCGTCGGCCTCGGCGGCCGTCGCGATCCCGGCAGCATCGCGGGTTTCGCTGACAGACTCGTCGCCGGTACTGTCTTCGGACCCGGTTTTCGGCGCGTCGTCGGCAGGCCGCCGAGGTGCATTCCCGGACTCGATTCCGGCTTCGCCGGCGTTCTTTCCGCGAGTCTCGGGCTTCGCCCCGGCGGCAGCCGAATTCTTCGATTCCTTTTCGAGAACGGGTTCGGGCTTCGCCTCTGCCCGGTCATCGGAGCGGGTTTCGGCGGCCTCGAGTTTCGACCAGCCGTCGACCGGCGCGAAGCGTTCGCCGAACTTGTCCGCGTAGGCATTCATCGATTCGCGCAGCCCGGCAATGCCCTGCTGCTGGCTGTAATACAACGGTCCGCCGCGAAACGGCGCGAAACCCGTACCGAAGATGATACCCGCGTCGAGCAGGTCCATGTCGGCGACGATTTCTTCCTGCAGGCAGGCCGCGGCCTCGTTCAGCAAGCGGTAGATCAGGCGGTTCTGGATGGTTTTCTGATCGCCGAGATCGGCGTCCCGATCGCGGACCGGCTTGCCGTTCTTGTAATTGTAGAAACCGCGCCCGGATTTCTTGCCGAGATGTTTCGAATCGACCATTTTGGCAAGCCCCCTGGGTAACTCGATACCGAACGCGGCCGACAGATTGTTGGCGACCGAATTGCAGATGTCCAGGCCGACCGCGTCGGCGAGTTCGACCGGGCCCATCGGCATGCCGAAATCGGTGGCTGCCTTGTCGATCGCTTCCGGCGCGACCCCCTCGTCGTAGAGCAGAAAAGCCTCGACCAGGTAGGGCATTAATATACGGTTGACCAGGAATCCCGGCGAACTCCGCACCGGCAGCGGTAGCTTGCCGATGTGCTGCGTAAATGCGATCGCCTGCTCGACGGTCTGCGCCGACGACGACCGGGTGCGCACGATCTCGACCAGCGGCATCATCGCCACCGGATTGAAGAAATGGATACCGACCAGCCGATCGGGCTGCTCGAGCACGGTCGCCAGGGTCTCCAGCGGAATGCTCGAGGTATTGGTCGCCAGTACCGCCCCGGGCTTCATGCGCGGTTCGATATCTCGAAAGATCGCGTGCTTGGCGTCGATGTCCTCGAAGATCGCCTCGATGACGACATCGGCACGCGCCACGCCGCGACCCTCGACGTCCGGGATCAGTCGATCCAGCGCCGCGTTTTTTTCGGCGGTGGTTTTCAGGCGTTTGGCGAACAGCCTGTGGGCGCGCTTGAACGCCTGGCCAAGGTATTTCGCCTCGCGATCCTGCAGCGTGACCATGAAACCGCGCAGCGCGCACCAGGCGGCGATATCCCCGCCCATGATGCCGGCGCCGATGACGTGCACGTGGCGCGGGTCGAATGCCCGCTTGTCACCGAGTCCCTTGAGACGGGATTGCAGAAAGAAGACACGGATCAGGCTGCGCACCTTGTCGCCTTGCACCAGGCGCGCTACCGAGTTGGCTTCCTCCTCCATCATGCGGCGCCGGTCGCCGTAGTAGTTAGTCCATACGTCGATAATCGCGTAGGGAGCGGGGTAGTGCTTGCGCGGCGCCTTTTTCGCCACCTGCTTTCTCATCAGCGCGGCCACCAGGTTGCGAACTCCCGGCAGCGACAGCAGCTTGCCGAGAAACGGCATGCGACGCTTTGGCGGCTGGGACCTGGCCAGGCCGCGCGCGGCCGCCTCGAGCTGGCGCCGCGGCTGAACATCGTCGACGAGGCCGATGGCGCGCGCCGCGCGCGCCGTCAGGGCACGTCCGCTAAGCATCAATTCGAGCGACTTCAGCGGGTTGACGATCGCCGTCGAGCGTACCAGTCCACCGTAAGCCGGATGTATGCCGAGCTTGACTTCGGGCAGACCGATGCGCGTGCTGCTGTCGTCGAGCGCGACGCGGTAGTCGCAAGCCAGCGCCAGCTCGGTGCCGCCGCCCATGCAAAAGCCCTCGATCAGCGCGATGGTCGGGCAGCGCAGTGACTCGATGCGGGTGAACAGCGATTGCCCGCGCTTGATCATGATCAGCGCTTCCTGGGTGCTGGTTACATCCAGAAATTCGTTGACGTCGGCGCCGGCGATAAACCCGCCCGCCTTGCCGGAACGAAATACCACCGCCCGCGGCAGCTTTGCGTTGATTTCATCGAGCAGGCCGTCCAGCTGTTCGAGTACCGATACCGACAGCACGTTGGTATCGGTGCCCTGTTTATCCAGCGTCAGCCACAGGATATCGTCGGCGTCGCGATGCTGTTTCCAGTCGATGATGCTGTCGTTCATGCCGCGCTCCTGTCGAGCA
>Ga0210101_1000742_pt1 | contig 10411 bp, 9 predicted proteins | sample Muzzi_PWC_D1_FD_185534 | JGI IMG/M metagenome (GOLD analysis project Ga0210101, IMG submission 185534) | Wetland microbial communities from San Francisco Bay, California, USA, that impact long-term carbon sequestration - Muzzi_PWC_D1 (SPAdes) | ecosystem: Environmental > Aquatic > Marine >...
CGATTGCCGCAACCCTGGATTCGCCGCCGGCAGCCGGGGAGATGGTCAGGCGTGCCCGGGTGTTCTCTTTCGATGAGGCGATCGCCGGCTATGAGGCGATTCTGCGGCGCCCCGGGTAACGCCGCTGACGGAAGCGGCATCGGGCGGTGAGCGCAGCGTTAGCCGGCCGGACAGATCGCCTGCCCGGCGACGTTGCACCTGCTGTCCGGATTCGCGTATCGTGTCCTGCCTGAATTGCGGTTTCACGACACCCGTGCCGGTCGAACAGGAACTTTCCCATGTCATCCAGGTTGCGTAGATCACTCAAGTCCGCCAAGCGCAGGGCTCAGCATACGCTGGGTATCGGGCGGGACGAGGTCACGGTCATTTCATTTCCCAAGTCCGGCAGGACCTGGCTGCAGGTCATGCTGGGCGAATACATCACACGAAGTTACGGGCTGGAAGTGAAGAACGTGATGGCGCTGAAGGAATACACCAAACGACTGGAAGGCGTTCCCCGGATACGCTTTGCTCACGACGAGCGGCCGCAGTGGAAAATGTCTCATCAGCTGAACAAGAACAAGTCCGAGTACCGCGACCAGCGCGTGGTGCTGCTGGTGCGTGATCCCCGGGACATCCTGGTGTCGCTGTATTTCGAGAAGACCAAGCGGGTGCCGGCGAGGCGCAAGGATCGGCCCGAATTCAAGGGCAGCATCAGTGAGTTCGTCTACTACGAACTCGGCGGTATCGACAGCATCATCACCTTCTTCAACAACTGGGCGAACAGCAGGAACATACCCCGTGACTTCAAGATCGTTAAATACGAGGACCTGCGCCGTGATACCCGCAGTACCCTGATTGATATGTTGTCCTATCTTGGTTTGGAACCGGTCAACGAGCACATCCTGGAGCAGGTGCTGGAACTGGGAGACATCAACAAGATGCGCGCCAGGGAATCCGAATCCGCGCGCGGTTCCCACAGCCTCAGGCGCAGCGACCCGCAGGCGGGGGATGCCTTCGAGACCCGCGCCTTCCAGCCGGCGGACCCGTCAGACCCGGAAAGCTACAAGGTGCGCAAGGGCAAGGTTGGCGGCTATGTCGATTACCTCGAGAGCCCGGAAATCGAGTTTCTGAACCGAAAGCTCCGCGAGGAACTGGATCCGATCTTCGCCTATTGAGGTAGCGGCGTTGCCTCAGTCTTCCCCGTCGCGGGTGTAGCCGTAGGACGGCGCCAGGGTGGTATTGACCAGCCGCTCGATCTCCTGCGCCTGTTCATCGGTGAAATAATCCTGGTAGCCACCCACCTTGCCGCGGCGCACCTTGTAGGCATCGCTGCTGGACTGTGTTCCGCTGCTGAAGCGTCGTCCCCGGGTGCCGAAAGCGGCAGCGCGCTCCATCTGTTTCATGTTCTCCAGCGAGGCGAATTCGACCGCATCGGAGATTTCCTCGCGACTGGCGTCAAGGCCGGTGAATGCCGTGATGCGTTCAAGCCAGGTCTCCGGTTCGGCGCGGAGGTCCTCGTAACGGACCACCAGGACGTGGTCGAGGCCGGGGAGCGCCCTGTCCCAGCTGTTCAGCATGGCGATGGTCTTGCGCAGTGAGCCATCGGCGTGCGTGGCAAAGTCGAAGACCGACAGGTCGCGTCCTTCGAGGCCCGCGGAGTGCAGCGCACGCTTCTGCTTGTCCATCCTGAATTTCCATTGGAAATAGGCGGATACGGCTATATCGCGCGGGTCGCGCACCAGCAGGACGATGTGCTTGCCGGCATAGTCGGACTTGCTGTCGCGGTTGCCGGTGTAGTCGCCGACATAGGAGTCGTGGGTGAAGAAAACCACCGGCAATGACGGATGCTGACGGTGAAAGGCGGTGGAGCCGATGATCGACGATTCGGGCAGGCCGTGGCGCTGCTGCTGGATGCGCGACAGCATGATACGCAGCCAGGTGCGCCCGCTCTTGGGGCAGGTAACGAAGACGATGTCGGCCTTGCGCAGCTTTGCGAACTCCTGACGGCCACGCAGCCAGCGGCTGACCCTGGCCCGTTTTCCGACGGGCAGGAAAGACAGGGCCGAGAGAATGAGGCGGCGTTTGAGTTTGTTCATCGCAGACAGGTCAGGGCTGGCGCCCGGGTAGAAAATGTGGGTGGCGACATCCTACCAGATCCGCCGGCCGTGCCGTAACGTGCACTTAGCGCGAACCCAGTTCCAGGCGGCGCTTCAGGCGTCGAATCCGCTTCCCGATGAAGGTCGATTTGCGACGCGGGCGGTCGGCTTTGCGCTGGTGGTGGCGTTTGACGGCCGCCGTCAGCATGGCTGGCTCCAGCTGCAGCGCCTGTGCCGCCGGGTCGATGCCGCTAAAGTGCTTGACGGCCTTGACCAGGATCCGGTCGGTGCGCTTGGTCGGCGCTTCCCGGGTGAAATTCTCGGGGTCGTAGCCCTCCAGCGACAGGGATTCCAGGAACTCCATGGGCGCCCGGGTGAGTTGCGACACCAGTCCGGTGTCCTGAAGGCAATACAGCAGCTGCAGGTAGATGTTGTCGGTGAACTTCGGGTTGCTCGAGGGAAAGGGCTCCTCCGGCACCGGTTTGCCGAGAAAGGCGCAGAGGGTCTCCCAGTCGGCTCGCCCGCCGCAGATATCCATGACCAGCAGATCATCCGGGCGCTCGCTAAAATACTCCAGGACATGGCGTTCGTGCCGTGCGTAGGCCTCGATGAGGGTCTGTTCGTCCGTGCCGGTGGTTCCATAAAGCCGGCGGGTCATCTCCTCATGTCCCGGCATGGGAGAGTGCTTGCGGCCACGGTAACCGGTGTAGGAGCGCAGCCAGCTGTCCCGGTCGCGCGTTGTGTAGATGAACTTGCTGTTCGGGAACACCCGATCAAGTTCCTCGAAGCGGTCGGCCACAATGCCGTCGGTGGCGGCCTCGAAACGGCGGACATCGCTGATGCTCGCAGGGCAGCCGATCGAGGCAATGCCGAGGATGGCGAAGGCATCGTTGAGGCTGGTGGTGCCGGTCTTGGCAAGGCCGATGCCGAAGATTTTTGTTTTGCCCATTAACTGGTCATGTCCACTGCACGGCTGGAGGGTTGCGCCCGGCGCCGGTCGCGAATGAATCGTTTCGTGTTGGAATATCGTTCAGAATCAAAACAGATTACAATCATGCGCTGGCGAATTCTGTACCTCGCCAGCGTTTTTCAGGCCCGCCGCCTGCCTCTCCGGCCTGGATTCTAGCAGAACCGGCCGGGGTCGTCTTGATCCGGCCATGTTGATTAGTCCTTCAGGCCAGTGGGAAACACAGGTAAGACGATGTTAAGGAAGCCGATCTTCATTACCGGGTTGCGCAAGTCCGGTACCTCCATGACCAAGAACCTGCTGGATAACCACCCGGACCTGTTCGTTTATCCACCCAATGAATTCCATTTTTTCAAGTTCACCCATTTCCACAACCTGGGCCGGAAAATCGATCATGCCAGCATTCGGCAGAGGCCCTTCGACCAGATCATCGAGGAGGTCTGCAACTCCAGGTGGCTCAACCCCTGGCGGCGGCCGTCCAATATCGACTGGGATGCCTTCGTTGATATCGGGAAACTGCATGAACTGATCCGGAGCTCGCAGGCGACCAGCTATCGCGAACTCTTTGTCGATATCGCCAGTGCCATGGCTGCGGCAACCACCGGTTTTGACGGTGACCTGGAAACCTGCCGCTTCACCTGCAAGGGCGTGCAGCAGGAGGAGTTTTTTTCCGAGTTGCGGGAATGGTTCCCCGACCTGAAGATGGTCTATGTGCTGCGCAATCCCTATGCCCAGCTCAACTCGGCCATCAATAACATGCGCCACACCCGTAAGGGCTATGAGGAGAAGATGCGCATCGGCGTCGATCAGAGCAGGCTGGATGCCTCTTTCAAATATCCCTATCTCGGCCCCAGGCTGCGCCAGATGCGGGTGTCGTATTACTTCATGCGGAAGTTCCGGGAACTCTGTCCGCAGAGCTTCTATATCCTCAAATACGACGACCTGCTACTCGATACCGAAGGAACCCTGCGCAGGCTGTGCGAGTTCCTGGAGCTGGATTTCCACGAGAACCTGCTGGAGGTTACCTTGTGCGGGCAGCCGTACCTGCAGCGTGGCTGGTCGGTCAAACAGCACAAGGACAACAAGGTATCCACGAAGCCGCTGCATGCCTGGAAGACCCAGATGTCCGACCTGGCGAAACGGCTGGTGACGTTGTATTTCAGGGACATGCTGGAAGACTATGGTTACGAGGTGGTGGATACGCCTGTGTCCAGCTGGAAACGGATGGACCGGTCAGAGGACCTCAATGTCTATATCGCCAACCGTCTGTTATTCACCAAACCTGTTAAGAAACTGATTTAGGGGAATCCTGATGAAGACCTTGTTGCTTCGTTGCTCAGCCCGCTATCCGTGGCAATTCGGTCGTATGACGGGTGATGCAGCGGCTGTGACCGTCGCCTCGTATTCCTGCGGCTGCAGGCGTGAAGCAATGGGTGTGCCAGCGCGATGAGGAATCCGCTCAGAACCTGGTTTCCCAAATACGACTCGCGCAACATCCTGGTGATCGGCTGGCCGGCGAGCGGCTCAACCTTCATGTACCAGGTCGCCCTGGAGCTGGGACTCAGGGCGCAGCGAAAAAAGCATGGTCTGAGAAGTGCGGAATCGGAGGACTTCGCCCTGTTTGCCTACCGCGATCCGCGGGATGTGCTGTGCTCGCATGCCCGGCGGATGAACCGCCCCCTTTGGGACAGTGACGGACCGGAGTCGGCCATTCGCGAGTCCATGAAGCGGTTCCTGAGAAAGGGCTACCGGGAGGCCATTTACCAGAGCGCGGCCATGAAAAATGTCTTCATGGTGCGCTACGAATTGTTCTGCCAGGGAAATGAGGCACTGTTTGTGCGTTTTCTCGCTGACAACTTCATGATCCCGCTCACGCCCGAGCGGCTGGGGGATATCCTGCAGAGCACCTCCATCCAGACCAATATCGAACGTTCCAGGCAATTCAGCGCTTTCGATCAGCATGACGAGAAGACCCAGATACACGGACAGCATATTTCCAACCGGGGCAGGAGCGGCGCCTGGCGTACGCACTTCACCCCGGGCGTGGAGGCTTCGGTCAAGGAGCACCTTGGTCAGTTGCTGATCGATCTGGGTTATGAAAGGGACCTGGGCTGGACCCGCGGCGACGCGCAGCAGGAGGGAAGCATTGTGTCACCAGGCCCGCAGCAGAAAGAGGTTCCGCAGGGTCCGCATCAGGTCTGACGGCATCTTCCCGATGAGGATCTCCTTGTCGGTGAAGACCGTATGCCATTCGGGTATCCGGATGTTGCTTGCGGTCATGCTGCGGTAACAGTTTTTTGTCAGCATACCCCGGTAGGAACTCTCTCCGAAAACGGCCAGGTTCCGCGTCGATACAAACAATCGGTGGTGCACGGGTTTGGTGACGGCGTCTTTGTGCATGTCCATCATTTTGGCCGTGGGAATGTCGTCCGGAAAGGAGTTAAACAGGTGCCGCAGGGTCCCGGCCCGCATCAGTTGGTGGATCCAGATCTTCTTGTAATGACGTCGCTCCAGGTATTTCATGCCCTGGTAGTCGCGCAGTGTCTTGCCGGTGAGAAATTTCTTTTTCAGCAGCCTGTCGGGCCTGCAGAAAAGCACGCCGCCGAGCGTCGGGTCGCTGATACCCTCGACCCATTCGAACACCGACCGGATTCTGGGAAGGTCCAGTTCAATGGGATACTTGTCGTCGATGCACCAGTAGATCCACTCGGCGTCATCGATGTCTGACAGCAGGGTCAGGACGGTGCCCTTGATATCCTCGGGGCTCGGTATGTATTCGCGGTCGTCCTCGCCGTGCCCGGCATCCCGCTGGTAGGGGATGCGGAAGGTGAACGGATGGTCTGGCCATAGCTGTCGGTATCTATGGATCATTTGATCCGTCAGGCAACGGTTTCTGTCGTAGGTCAATACCAGCGCCTTCATTGGCCGGTTACTCCTTTTGTAATACGATTCCATTGCAGTACAAGCCCGGGCTTGCAGGCTCTCAGGAGCCGGCTGGAAGCTGACGCAGACACGTTCCAACTACCGGATCTCGAACACCCTGAAGAGGCAGACATGCGAACTTCTGCCTATGTTAATGCAATGGCGGAAAATTGGGGAACTTTAGAATCGTGATTATTTTTCATTCCACTTGAATTTGCGGAAATACCTGATTTTTTCAGTGACATGTACGTATTAATACCTATTATGTCCATACCCATTTCGGCACCACAGTCTGGCGCAGCCCCGGGTCCGGGCAGCGATGTCTTTGTGGATCGCTGGTATACTCCGCGCTTTCCAGCGCCGTGCCGGTAAAACATGCCGGTGACGGACTGGCCCCGGGTTCGCTGTTGTATGGAGTCAGGATGAAAGTCGCCGGCATCGGGTTGAACAAAACGGGTACCTGCACCCTGGGGGCCTGTTTCCGGCACTGGGGTCTGAGGCACATGTCCTGCAGCCGGGAGGCCGTGGAGCTGTGGCGCAACCGGGAATTTCCGGCGCTGATGGCCTGGGTGGCAGAATATGACAGTTTCGAAGACTGGCCCTGGCCACTGCTGTACCGGGAAATCGACCAGGCATTCCCGGGAACGAAATTCATTCTTACCAGGAGAAAGAACTCCGAGACCTGGTTCAGGAGCCTGTGCAGACATGCCGAGCGAAGCCCCGTCGATCTGAGAAAAAAGATCTACGGTCATGAGATGCCGCATGAGCACAAGGCAGAGCATATCGCCTTCTATGAGTCGCATCTCGCCGCGGTGCGGGAATACTTCCGGGACCGGCCCGGCGACCTGCTGGAGATCTGCTGGGAAGAAGGTGACGGCTGGGAGGAACTGGCGACTTTTCTGGGTCTGGAAAAGCCTGATATCGCACTGCCGCATGAAAACAAGACACCCGATATTCAGGACAAGCTGAAGATGCTACCCAGGCATTCGAGAAAATTTCTGAAGAAAGGAATTAAACGAATATTCTCCAGATCAGGATAGCCTGATGAATATCTTGTCGACGGTCATTATGGTTGCATGCGTGCGCGGGTGATTGATGGGTCTTTTCAAGAAGCCGTCGCACGCTATTCTGCGCATGGTCCAGTCTGTTCACTCCTGTCTCCCGGTAAAGGGTATAGCACGTCCGATCTTTGTCGTCGGCTGCGGCAGATCGGGAACCACGATCCTGGGCACGGCCCTGTCCAGGCACAGGGAAATAACGTATTTAAACGAGCCCAGAAAGCTCTGGTCATCGGTCTATTCCGATACTGACATTTGGCCAAACAGTACAAATCCTGATGGCAAGCTAGTGCTGGCAGCTGCTGATGCCGACTCGAAAAGAAGCAGAAAACTTCAAAGATTGTTCCGATTCGAGACATTCAGAACGGGCAGGCCGGTGCTGGTTGAAAAGTTCCCCGTCAACAGTTTCAGGCTGCAGTTCGTGAGAGCGGTTTTCCCCGATGCGCGTTTTGTGTACATACACCGGAATGGCCTGGAGGTGGCGAGGTCAATTGAACGGATGTGCGATGCCGGGAAATGGTATGTAGCAAACCCGGGCAAATGGGAGCGACTGGCGCAGCATGCCGCATCGATGCGGGATACTGAAGAACTTCCCGGTTTATGTAACAGCTACTATGAAAAGGGCTTGCTGGAGTGGAGGCTGAGCACGGAAGCGATCGAGGATTTTCTGGCAGGGCAGGCTGAAAATACATTTATCAAAGTGGGCTACGCCGAGCTTGTAAAGGATAAAATCGATACTATACGCAAGGTCATATCCTTTATTGGTCTTGCTGAAGATTCGCAGGTAACAGGTTTTGTTGCAGAGAATATCTATCGGAGATCCAGTGAAATGGGTAATCAGCCATTGACTGACACGGAAAAGATGATTGGAGGCAGATACCTGCTGGTTGATCAGCTATAGTGATCACTCGAGTCTTTCCGGAAGAACTGCTGCCTGCCTGGGTCACGTATGTCGATGGGGATGGCTGTATTGGCCCGACCGGATCAATCCTCATTCCGCGCGGGCGAAAAAACCGATTTATTGTGAGCTGGACAAAGTCAAGGAGATGCTTCCCGCTGTTTTGCTTCGAGCGGTTTTTTTCAGGTTAAACCAACACATCAAGGTGTCAATAGTTGTCTATCTATCGTGAGAGTGGTCAATTGTATCTGCCGGTTTTTGTGGTTTTCAGTTTTATAGCGGTCACTGCCTGCAGTGACCCGAACCAGGCGGCATTTGAAAACACCGTCATGGAAGAAACTGATCTGGGGTCCAGTACCAATCTGTATGACATGGGTGTTACTGATATCGATAATGATGGCTATCTTGACCTGTTTACTACAAACCATAATTTCACCGAGACAATCCTGATAAACAACAAGGGTCGCGGTTTCAGTGCAAATGCAGTCTATGACCTGGGGTTGCAGCAGAATAAAAATTTTCCCGGTCTTGAGCCGGGTGCAGAACCGGACAAGACGCAGTCCGGACTGTTTGTATTCTACCTCGATGATGCGCTCGTTCTGGAGAATCACCAGGTAAATTCCAGAAACGAGGCGAGTGGGTCAATACATATACCCTGGTCTGTTGATATAGAGCGTGTCGGCCAGGCCGTTGCCGATGTGAATTCGCCCCAGGAAAACAAAAATGCAGATGACACCCTGATAAATTTCAGACTGCAACCGGGCGGCATCCTGAGAATACTGACGAAACCCAAGCCGACCCTGGGTCTTCCGGTGGTTGTCAGCCTGGGTAATGATTTTCCCCTGGATGCGGTTTTTGTCGGTAGAAATCTGGTAACGCCCGGGTTTCATGATTTCAACCTGAGTCTCAGAGACCGGCATGGAATGGCATGGCTGGACTTCAACCTTGACGGGTTTATTGATGTCTTTATCTCCAGGGGCGGATTGCATGGAAGGATGAACCGGGCATGGCCCGGGGCGGAAGACGAATTGCTTGTATCAGACGGGGCATCGTTCCAGGACCGTGTGGTATCTGCAGGAATAAAAAAAGACAGCTGTCCGGGCAGGCAAGTCGCATGGGTCGATTACGACAGTGACGGAATGGCAGACCTTTACCTGGTCTGCGGCAGAGGGAAAGGTGCCGGGCATGTAACATCCAATCAACTGTATCACCAGGAATCCCCGGGGCGATTTGTGAATGTCGCCGAGAGTGCAGGGCTGGATATGATAGAGATTGGCGCCTTTGTCTGGCTGGATGCTGATAATGATCATGATCAGGATATGATCTGGTCCAGCAAGAACGGGTTCTGGTTGTACCAAAACGAGGGTGGAAGATTTACCGCCAATAGAATTGGCGGTAAATACAAGGGGAAAAGAGCAGCCGGATTTTCCGTGGCCGACTATGACAACGACGGCTATCTTGATGTATTTGCCGTGTCGAAAAAGGAAAATTATCTTCTCAGGAACAGGAATGGCTTGTTCAGCATTGTCGATCCGTCCCAGCTGGGTTTGCCGTCGAATTCGCTAACCGGAGGCTGGGTAGATTTCAATAATGATGGATTGGTCGATTTTCATTCAATACCCTCCGGGCTGTATATACAGAACGCCAACAGGACGTTTGATCTGGTCCGGTCTCCCGGAGTCATGGATAAAAAGCTTTCAGACGCACGGGTGTCCTGGGTTGATGTTGATAATGATGGCAGGGTAGACCAGCTGCTCGCCACTCGTTATGAAAGCAAACATAACGGGAGTGTTGATGAGTCGGGTGAAGAAGCGGGACCCGGTTCGAAAGTGTGGCGGATAAAACTGCTGAAAAACCGGACAAGCGCAGGACACTGGTTTCAGGTGAATTTCAGGGCAAAAGAAGATGCAAAGTGTCCTGTTGGCGCGCGTGTAGAAATTGTCGTTGATGGTAAAAAGCGGATTGCACAGGTGGGGGAGGCTGAAGGTTCGCGCTATTCACAGGGGCATTACAGGGTTTATTTCGGGCTGGGTAAAGATCAATCAATAGACCGTCTGAATGTGCGTTGGTCGGATGGAAGTGTTCTGGATATACATGATCTGAAGGCAGATCAGATTTTGCAATTGTAGCCGCCTTGTCACTGCTGCTTGCACCAGCGATCATAGATTGAGCAGTCGGCGCGGTTCGCATCCTGCAGGTATCGCTTCAGCTTCCCTGTCATTTTCATATGCCTGGTCAGCCGGCTGAAAAAGAAACGGCCGGTTTTGTTGTACTCGCCGACGTTGAGCCGGCAGCCGGTAAATTTTTCCAGCTGGACGATGCTTGCCGGCAGGTTCTCGATGCTGCCGACGTGCCAGAATGACTCCAGATGAGTATTGACCCTGGCGACCAGCTCGTCTTCAGACAGCTCGGTATAGTCCCTGTCACCCATGGCATCCAGGATGAATTTGGCCATGTAGTTGTGACCGACGGATGCAATGGCGAACTT
>Ga0210101_1000743_pt1 | contig 10410 bp, 6 predicted proteins | sample Muzzi_PWC_D1_FD_185534 | JGI IMG/M metagenome (GOLD analysis project Ga0210101, IMG submission 185534) | Wetland microbial communities from San Francisco Bay, California, USA, that impact long-term carbon sequestration - Muzzi_PWC_D1 (SPAdes) | ecosystem: Environmental > Aquatic > Marine >...
GGAATATGCCGTGCGCGTGCTGGGTTCGGTGTCCCCCGAGGTGCTCGAGCGCCTGCTTGGGGGCGTGGAACTGGAAGACGGCAGGGCGGCGTTTGCCGCGCTGCGGGATGCCGGCGGCAGCGGCGCTAACCACTGGTATCATGTCACCCTGAAGGAAGGCCGCAACCGCGAGGTGCGGCGCATGTGGGAATCGCAGGGCGTGACGGTAAGCCGCCTCATGCGGGTGCGCTTCGGTCCGATCGGGCTGCCGCGGGAATTGCGCCCGGGGCGTCACCGTGCATTGACCCGCCCCGAGATCATCGCGCTCTACCGCGCGGCCGGTCTCACGCCGCCGCGGGCAGCTCCTTCGCGCGCAACCGGCGGGAAATCCGCATCCGGCAAACGGGGGAAAACGCCGTATCTACGGCAGAGACGCGGTGAACGCGGAGGAAAACGCTAGAACCTATCCCAAGCGTGATGATCACACGCCACGACCCGGTGCAGTTCGTGTCACAGGACAGGCAGGACCGGCGCCTTGCCGGGAAATCACCGGGTTTCCTTTTAAACGACTTCCCCGCGGGGCGCGGGTCCTACCGGTTCGAAACGTAACGCAAGATATATTGGGTTTTAACGACGCAGGTTCTGATTACTCCACGGTGAATTGCTTTCCGCTGACGCCCCTGCTGTCGGTGGAGAGCAGATACAGGAAGGGCCTGAGCACCTCGTCCGCCGCTTTCCGCCGGTTTCGGTCTTCGGCCGGATAGGCGATCTCGCGCAGTGCTGTGTGCACGGGTCCCGGGTCGATGCTGTTGGCGCGAACCGGGGTGTTGGCTTCCAGCTCGTCGGCCAGGATCTGCATCAGGTTCTCCAGCCCGGCCTTGGCGACGCCGTAGGCGCCCCAGTACGCCTTGCCATGGCGTCCTGCGGCATCGGAGGTGAAGACGATGGAGGCATCATCGCCGCTGCGCGTCATCAGGTCCAGGCAGGCCCGGGTCAGCAGGTAGGGCGCGTTCAGGTTGATCTGCATAACCTGGTACCAGAGTTCGTCCTCGAAATGCGTCAGCGGAATCAGCGCGCCGAGAAAAGCCGCATTGTGCACCAGCCCGTGCAGCTGTCCGAACTCCCGCTCGACAGTCTGCGCAAGCGCGTCATAATCGTCCGGTGTCGCACCTTGCAGGTCCAGAGGATAGAGCGCAGGTTCGGGGTGCCCCGCCGCCACGATCTCATCGTAGGCCTGTTCCAGCCCGCGCACGTTGCGGTCCAGAATGATCACCGTCGCGCCGTGTTTCGCGCAGGAGCGCGCCAGCGCCCGGCCGATCCCGTCGGCGGCGCCCGTGATCAGTATGATCCTGTCGGCGAACGTTGCAGCGGCGGGTTCCCAGTCGTTGGGCAGGTGAGTTGCAGTAGTCATGAGGCCGCCGATTATACAGGGGATTTTCACTTTGCTGATAACCCGTGTTCGGCTTGCCGCTAGCTGCCCGGCAATTCTGGAATACATCATGTGTCCGGTATGATGGCCTTTCATTGCAGGCGTAATCAGCGGCATGAATATTTCCGGAAATTGATTGATGTCAACCGCAGGCGGGAACGAGGATGTAAACTGAGTCTGGTTGCGGGTTAGGGAAAGGACGCCCGGGGGGTGATAGTGACACGACAGTGCGGGAGCGGGTGATGCTGGACAATATTCCGTTGTTTTCAGATCTCGACAAGACTGACCTCGAGTCGCTGACCAGCCGTACAGTGACCCGGCAGTATCCGCGTAACGCGATCATTATCAATGAGGGCGATCTCAGCGATTCCCTCTACGTCATCCGCTCCGGCAGCGTGAAAGTATTTCTCAGTAACGATGAAGGCAAGGAAGTGATACTCAATGTCCAGCGCGCCGGCGAGTATTTCGGTGAACTGGCGTTGATCGATTCCGGCCCGCGATCGGCTTCCGTCATCACGCAGGAGAAAACCGTGCTGTCGCTGATTTCGAAGGCGGATTTCGAGGAGTTCCTGCGGCAGCATCCGGCGGCCACCGTCAAGATCATGCGGGGACTGATCAAACGCCTGCGGGCGTTGTCGGAGAACGTGAGAAGCCTGGCCCTGATGGACGTCTATGGCCGGGTGGCGCGATTGCTGCTCAAGCTCTCGCAGCCCGAGGGGGAGGTGCGGGTGATTCGCGACGCCCTGACCCAGCAGGATATTGCCGACCGGGTGGGCGCCTCCCGCGAAATGGTGAGTCGCATTCTCAAGGACCTGAGAGAAGGCGGCTACATCGAGATCAACGACCGGCATATCACCCTGCGGGAGCGGTTGCCTCACGGCTGGTAGTCGGGGTGATTCCAATATCGATATACGGTCGATCAGACACGCCGTTGGTGCCATAGCCCACCAGTGATATCACCATGCGCTCATTGTAAAGAAGCCCGGCGCCCGGTGTTCAGATGGATTTACTCAGTAACAGTACATGTACCACACGCCATCGATCTGGTAGTAGATACAGGTCGGACTGTTCTGGGCGACCACGATGGACTGGCAATCGGTGATGGCTCCCTGTGGCGCCTTGTATTCCCCGGGTTTACCGTCTGGACGAGTTACATTGACGATCTTGCCGGTATCTTCGTTGATATGAAAAGTCACGGTAACGGTCTTGAGATTGGGCATTGTTTTATCCTCCGAATGGTTCTGCTTGATAGTCAGCCTGGACCGGATATTCTCGAAGACAGGCTGAACGGCTTGGCGTATTGCCCGGTAACGATCACGATGATTGATCACCCCCTTTGTGCTTTTAAGTAAACCGGATAGCGTGTCTTTGCCGCTTTTCATTTTCTCAGCTGTAATTGCTTTGCCCGGCAAAAGCCTCAGACATTACTGAACGCCACCTCCTGCTGACCTGCCTGGCTCATTACGTGTTCCCGTGTGCTAGAACGACAGGGTGAGTCGTGTGAAGAAAAACCGGTCCGGAATGATCTGCGGGTTGAAGGGATCGGTATCCACGAAGTTGAATTTCTCGTCGAACAGGTTGCTGACGCCGGCGCTGATAAAGCCATAGCGCTTCGGCAGGCGGTAGCCGACCGAGGCATCCACCAGCCAGAACTGGTCGTTTTTGTCCGTCGTCGGTACATTCGACAGAAACCCCGGGCCGCTGGCGAACTCGCCCTCCTGATCGATATACGTCGTTCTGAGCCGGGTAAAAAAACCCAGTGGATGAAAGTAGTTGACCGTCAACGGCACCCGCTGGGTCTGGACCTGGGTGGCCTGGAATTCGCCGGTGAAGGACTGGTCCCGCTTGAAGTCTTCATACTGGTACTCTGCACTGGCCGCTACCCGCCGGGTGGGCGTCCAGTACAGGTAGGCACGTCCCACGCCCTCATCCCAGTTTGTCGTGTCGAATCCCTGCTGGCTTTGATACGGGACCGTAAGATCGCGCCAGGTATACTCCAGACCGGCGGAGAGGTCAGCCGTGATCACCTGGTCCGCGGCCAGGCCGTAAACGGTGGCCTTGCTCCCGGGCGGGTCGTTGTAGAACTGGTTGAATCCCGCTACCTGGGTCGGTTCGATCGTCTGGCTTGATATCCAGTTGCGGGTGACGGTCTGAAATCCCGCCGCGCGCAGCGTGGTGTTTTCCAGCGCCCGCCAGGTCAGGCCCAGCTTCGGATTGAATTTGTTGACGCTGAGATCAGATGTCGTGGAATTTGTCGTCGGGGGCAGTGGCACACCGATAACGGTCGTCGTATTGTGGATGTCCTGATCCTGCGAAAAATCGTCATAACTCGCACCCGCCGTCATCGTCAGCGTCTTGCCATAGGGAAGGTTGGCGTAAACATAGGCATTTTTATGTTCCCAGTTATCATCCGTGTTCGAGATGGAGCTGGTATCGGGTGGTGCCACGGGTGGCGGCGGCGGCCAGGTGGAAGACGCATTGGTCTTGAGGTTCGTGTCCGCCGTGAAATAGCCGGCACCGCTCACCAGCTTGAAGGAGCTACCCTGGTAAAGGTGCTGGATCTCGGTCGTATAGCCATTGTCCTGGGTTCTCTGGGCATCGATACTGTTGAGCAGGGTTCCGAAGGGTGGCACGACAACCGGGATTTCGGTCTGGAGGTCGTCGTTATTGTTATGCACGTAGATAAACGAGGCGATGACTTCCGAACCCGGGTTGAAAAGGTGGTGCAGGCCCAGCCGCGCCGTTTCGAATTTGTTCTGATTACGCTGGGAAGGATCAAAATCATTCGGGTCGAAATGCTGCGACAGGTCGCCGTTCTTGCCATCCGAGTGGCGCAGCTCAACCTGCACGCTGGTCCGGTAGCTGAGCGCGCCCTGCACGAACAGGTTGTAGATGTTCTGGTTCTCGTCATTGTTGTCGCGGTAGCCGTCGCTTTCATAGTGGAACTGGCCGGCGCTCCAGGACCAGTTGTTGTATACGCCGTTCTGCACCACGTCATTGCCCCAGGTGCTGTTGCTGCCCACCAGGCCGTCGGCCTGCAGGGCGAGGCGGTTGCGGGTGAACAGCGGGTTGAACTCCAGGTAGGCAGGATTGGCCGGACCGGCGCCTTCCAGGATGAACAGGTTTTCCTCCGCCAGCTGCGGCGGCACCGGGGTCAGGTTGATCGGTTGCAGCAACTGGGACTGCAAGAGTTCACTGACGCGGGCGATCTCGTGTCGGGGCAGGGCGGAATAGCTGTCCGAGAGCAGCCGGTGGGCCGAGTAATTCGCAGGATCGTTGTTGACCGATTGCCAACCCTTGACCAGCCCGAGCTGCTCGAAGCCGAGGTCGTTGTAAATGCGCGCCTGGCTGGCGCTGCGGGTGGCGAGGTCCTGGTCGAGCTGCAGACGCGAGCGGTAGACGGCGCGGTTGTCGTTGAGCGCGATGGAAGTCTGCATGTCGTGCAGGGCCTCGACCGGGCGGTTCTCGGTCTGCTTGCGGATGGCATCCAGGAACCATGGCGTCGGGTCCTTCGGGTCGAGGGTCTTCGCCATCTCATATTGGGTGCCGGCCAGCCGGTCGCGTTTCTCATCGTAGTAGGCCTTGCCCATGTAGCTGCGCATCAGGGAATTGCCGGGATCGAGCGCCACCGCGGTTTCGATGTCCTCCCGGCCGGCTTTCAGTTCGCCCCGGCGTATCTTCGCCAGGCCGAGTCCCAGGCGGGGCAGGGGCGCCGCCTGGTCGAGGTCGATGGCCTGGTCGAAGGCTTCGCGTGCCTGCGGCAGTTTGATCTGCATGAGGTAGGCGTAGCCCTTCACCGTCCGGGTCAGCGCCAGCCGGGAATCGAGGGAACTCGCCCGTTCCGCCGCCACCAGGCCTTCATCGAGGTAGCCCGTCGAAAGCCTCAGTTCTGCGAGGCGCGCCCAGGCGAGGGCATCGTCTGGATTGTCGTGAACGGCGCGCTGCAGACTCTCCAGCGCACCGCTAAGATCGAAATCGGACTGCTGGACATAGGACATCGCGATCCGTGCCGCGGCGGAGCCTGGTTGGGCGCTGACGGCCTGTTGCGCCAGTTCCCGGGCGAGGACAGTGTCGTTTTGCGTCAGGGCGATGATGGATTGCAGCGCCAGCGCCTCGCTGTTGTTGGGGTCCTGCGCCAGCGCCCGGCCCAGATCACCATGCGCCTCATCGACCTGGCCCACGGCGAGAGCCCGTGCGGCCTGCTGCAGCGTTGCGTTGAGACTTTCGGAGGGGGAGAACACCGGCGGGTAGTAGAGCGTCCATTGCACGGCATCGCGCGGCCGTACCACCGTCTCGGTGATCGGGGCCTGACCGGCGTGCGCCACGGCGCGTTGGTTGGCGCCGACCTGGACACTGCCGGCCGCGTTGCTGACCTCTACCCGGCCTTCGTAGACGATAACGCCGGTTTCGTCCGCATCGACCCGTACCAGAAATTCCGTGCCGGTGATGGCGGCGTTGGCCAGCGGGGTGATGATCCGCAGTGACCGCGGATCGCGACTGATGAAGTGCGCAGCGCCCTTGAGCAGTTCGAGCAGGGAGGGTGTGGTATCGGTTTCCGCCGCGGTGATGACCAGGGAACTGTACTGATCGAGACGGATGACGGTTTCCGGATAGAAGAGGATGGCGGCGCGACTGCTCCCGCCGGTGCGCACCGCATCACCCGGGCAAAACCGTTCGTCCCGGCCGGCGGCCGACCATTGCGTCTGCCGGGCGCGTTTGACTTCCAGCGTACCCTGCACGGAAACAGCGCGCGCCAGCGCCGGATCACACGGCGGCTCCGCTGCCAGAAGCTGCAGTGGAATGTTCAGCAGGCAGAGGGTACAGAGCTGGAGCAGACAGGTTTTGAACAAATAGACAGGGTGTGACGATAATCTTTTGTTTCTGACTGACATCTTCATGACGGGTGATAACGTGCTCGATTGCTGGCGTGCGCCATCCTGGCCATGGTTCCTTTATCAGGAAGTGGATGAAATCACATGCGTTATGTTCGGGTCCAGTATTATTGACTGATTCCACGTCGAGGGTGGATTTTTCGCCTTCGAACTACGTATATCTACGTATGTCTATCGGCCATTTCGCCGCACGGCGATGTGAGTGACGGGATGACAGGCAAGATTACGAAGGTCTTTGCAAGCCCGCTTGCCGCTTTGCAGGGGGAGCGCGGTCCGACAAGCCCATTACGGACTGCGAGGTCGACTCGTGATGCTCTTAATCTGTGCGGTCGAGACGGATGACGCCGTGCCAGTCACCAGCAGGAGAGGTTTGTTGATAACGCCGGGAGAGATCCAGATAGAAGCGTGATACACCATCCTCGTTGCGTGATTCCACCAGCTGAGTGAACAGCATGATGGCGGTTTCCCAGTCCGCCTGCCGGAACGCCAGCAGTGCTTCGGCAAACAGGTCATGCCCTTGCGTGAGGCTTGCCAGATCATCGGCATCGCAGCCTCCGATGAGTTCGTGAATCACCAGCGGGCGGGTTTTGCCCCGCAGCAGAAAGGTTCCAACCTCGCGTGTCAGATAACCCTCGATGCCATCCAGGACCTGTGCCGACAGGAGCACCCGGGTTCCCAGCGTCTTGTTGAGTTCCTGAATCCGGCTGGCGGAATTGACGATATCGCCCACTGCACGGTATTCGTAATGATCGACCGCGCCGATGCTGCCCAGCATGATTTCTCCGCTGTGCAGGCCGAGCCGTGTGGCGGGAATCCGTGGCGACGTTTCCTGATTCGGGCGATTGAGGGTCTCGTCGATCTGCCGGGCGGCCGCCAGGGCGTTGCGGCGCAGAGCATGCTCCGGTGTGCGCGACGCCCAGAGGGCCAGCATGGCGTCGCCGACGATATCCGAGATGATGCCCTGCTGTTGTCTGACCGGCGTGAACAGCGACTCGTAATAACGGTTCATCAATTCCGCCAGCGCCTCCGGCGCCAGGCCCTCTGACAGGCTGGTGTAATGTTCGGCATCCGAATACAGGCAGATGCCGTACATCAACTGTCCCTCCGCACGGCCACCGGCCATCTCGCTTGCCAGCCGGTCGACGACCGGAGAGGGCAGGTAATAGCCAAAGGCAGTGCGGATGTGTTCGCGCTCGCGGCGCACTTCGATGTAATGCCAGAGCGTTGCGCTGAACAGGGCAAACGGTGCCTGCAGAAACAGCGGTACCAGCAGGGGAGGCCAGAGGGCGAAGTGACTGAACGTCACATGGGCCGCGCCGAGGTAGAGTCCGGCGAGCGCGGTCGTGGCGGCAACGGCGGGAAGAGCCGGCAGCAGGCGGGCGACGGCGCCGATCAGAAGGCCCCAGGCCAATAACAGCAGAAAACCGGCCGGTCTGGGCAGGGGTGTCACCGGAAGATTCTCCAGCAGGTTGGCAAACGCCGTGGCGGCAATTTCGACGCCGCTCAGATGTACGCCGTTTTTCTGTGAAAAGACGGTATAAAATTCATCCAGTCGCTCAGGCTGCAGACGCTCCGAGTAACCAACGAAAACCGCCTTGCCGTGCAGGTCGACGGGTGTCTGTGGTTGCATCGAACCGCCGTCCGGCTGCAATACCCGGATGTAGGAGAGTGTGGTGATCGTTTGGGCGGGACCGTAGAAGTTGAGGTAGCGGCTATCGGCGCCGCTGTACATGCCGGTGAGTGCGCGCAACAGCCGTCGCTCGCGGGCGCTGATGTGCTGCTGCGATTCATCGGCGAGGGATTCTGTCATGCGTCGGGCCAGCAAGGGCTCTTTCAGGAAAACGCTTCGCAGCGCCTGCATGGAGGCGACGGGCCCCTGTCCGGCAAACAGGTCATGCGTGGTAGCGGTCGGTGGCGGTTCGCCTGAACGCAAATTACGGTTAACCAGCGCCAGCAGATCGGGATACGCCGACGCCGCATGGCGTTGCAGGGCGACCACCGGAAGTGTGGGGAGGTCACCGGTGGCCGGGGTGAAGGTCCAGAACTGGCTGACCTTGACCGGAAAAACCGGTAACGGGAACGGTGCAAGCGCCAGCGCCGAGCGGGCGATCGGCGAGACGGGCTCTATGAGACGCTGGACGATCAGTTCACCGGCGGAATTCCCGGCCGCTGTGGACATCTCTTTTTTGGTGTAGGCAAACAGGATGACATTGCCCGCCTTGCCGATAGCCGTGGCCAGCGACGCATCATCCCCTGCGTCGCGGGGTTTCGCGAAAAAGATATCGAGCGCGATCACCGACGCGCCGGCCTCGACGAGCCGGTCAATCAGCTGTGCATGAAGCCGGCGCGGCCACTTGTCCGGTTCGACGGAGAGCCCGAGGCTGTCGGCGGACGGCTTGTCGACGGCAACCACGACCACATCGGATGGTGGTGTGCGCGGCCCGCGCAGGGTGAAGAGCCAGTCGAGCCCGGCCTTTTCCTCGAGATCGAGAACGAACGGAACGAGGCTCGCCAGAATTCCCAGCATGCCCGTGAACAGTCCCAGCAGGATGGCCTTCACCGGTTTGTTCATGGCAACGGAGATCGGTATCCAGGGGGAATGATAGCGACTATTCTATGCCATGGACTTTACCGGCGCACAGTCGTGTGGCCGAGGTCGATATTGATCAGTAGACAGACGATCGCGGATTGTCTGATGAAGATCAGACGGCCGGAGAAATCCGCCGATTGTTCAGGGGGGATTTGCCCCATCATGGCAGAATGGCACTTACCTTAAGGGGATCTCGAAAAACCGGGATCAATGTAATTGTAGGAGCGGGCTTGCCCGCGAAGTTGTTGATTTTCATGTGCCGCATTCGCGAGCAAGCTCGCTCCTACAGGAATAATCCCGGTTTTTCGAGGTCCCCTTAAGTCGAAATCGTGATAAATAGCCACGGAATCCACGGAAGACACAGAAAGTATCCGTGAATATTCCGTGTTTTCCGTGGATTCCGTGGCCATGGGTTCTTTAAATATAAGAACCATATCCCTTGAGTAAGCGCCATTCCCATCATGGCATCAATGAAGGCAGGGTGGAGGATACGAGCTTCGAATATCAGCCGGTTTTCTGATCGTCCTGGAACTGCAGGGACTGACGAATATCCATGAGAACTTCTTCCGGTTTGGCGTTGTCGCTTGTATATACCATGCGCACCAGCTCCGGCAGGGAGGCCACTTCCAGCTTGTGCATAATCTTGGAGCGATGGATCTCAACGGTTCGACTGCTCAAGCCCAGATGCTCCGCAAGTTTCCGGCTGGAAACGCCTCTTACGAGGAAGTTCATGACTTCCCGTTCGCGGAACGTCAGCCGTTCATAGCGTTCCTCAAGGGTTTCTGTCTGCCTGCGTCTCTTCTCCTCGGCGTTTACCAGCAACAGGGCCTCCTCGACGCTGTTCAGAAGTTGTTTGTTGGTATACGGTTTCTCGATGAAATCAACCGCGCCGCCCCTGATCGCCTGTACGCTTTTTCCAATATCACCATGTCCGCTGATGAAAATGATCTTCAGGCCGATACTGCGGTTTTTCAGTTCAGCCTGCAACGCCAGGCCGGACATGTTTGTCATGAACAGGTCGAGGATGAGGACGCCCGTGGTCTTTTCGTTTACCACGTCAAGCAGCGACTTGGGGCAGGTGAATGACTTGACCGTATAACCCGTGCTTTTCAACAGAAAAGCAACGGCATCGCACACTGCCGCGTCATCATCGACAATGTAAACGTTGCGACACCGCTCTCCGGCGCGGCGCGGCGGGCCGGAACCGGATAGTACGACGCTCTGCTCTTCGTTGTTCATGCAGCAACCCCATCCTCAACGTGCCGGCGGTGAAGGGCCATCCCTGGCAACTTCTGCTATAAAACTGCAGACCCGGGTATTCCCTCCCTATAAACATAATAAGAGGACACCGCTGGCACTCCCATGAAGTATTCACGTGCAGGTTGTGAACTATTCACGTATTCGCATGTGAATAATTCCTTCACAAGGTTACTGTCGGCGGGGCGTTATCCCCGAAGGGTGGAGGCATGGTTGGTAATGGGGAATACGGCGGGTCTGCGGGTTACTGACAGTGGTGAGTC
>Ga0210101_1000744_pt1 | contig 10409 bp, 8 predicted proteins | sample Muzzi_PWC_D1_FD_185534 | JGI IMG/M metagenome (GOLD analysis project Ga0210101, IMG submission 185534) | Wetland microbial communities from San Francisco Bay, California, USA, that impact long-term carbon sequestration - Muzzi_PWC_D1 (SPAdes) | ecosystem: Environmental > Aquatic > Marine >...
GATAAAATCAGGCTTTGCCTGTCTGTGCGGAGGAAGATTAACATGGTGTCGTCCCGGCAGTATCGTATTCGCAACAGCTTTCTTGTTCCCCTCGGTTTGCTGTTGATCCTGCTCCTGACGCTGATGGCGGTCTGTCTGAACCAGGGCCAGCCGCGCGGCAAGATCGTGCTGCTTGGGATAATGGTTCTGCCGGTCTTCGGGCTGTTCCTGGAGAGCGTGTTTCGCCGCGTCACCATTGACGGGAAGGGAGTTCGGGTCGACAAGCTTTTCCGAAGGGCGCTGGTCGCCTTCGAGGACATCACGGCGCTGGAGACGGTCGCGGTTCGCAAGCGGGTATTTTTGACTTTATGCGCCGGGGAGGACTTCCTGATTATTTCCAATACCTACGGTCGGTTCCCGGAACTGGTCGGCCAGATCCTGGCCGGGACTCCCGCTGAAGCGATCACCGAGGAAACCCGCAAAATGGCTGAGAAGCCGCCGCGCAAGGATTCTGATGTTATTTCCTGCTGGCTGGCGGTGCTGCTGGTTTTGTTCATCCTTTATGCCCAGCTGTTCAGCCAATCCTCCTGATCCCAGCCGAGGCCGGAGCCGGGCATGCGGGTTGACTTTCCGGGCGATATACTTTAATTTATCGTAATTCAAAAAGGCTATAGGGAGTATCCATATGAACCAGACAAAAGCGGAAGAATTCCGGCAGCTACTTCAGGAACAGCTGGAGGCCCTGTTGCGGGACGCCGGAAAGACCGTTTCGGACATGACCGACGAAAAAACCAATTTTCCCGATCCGACCGATCGCGCATCTCTTGAATCGGACCGTAATTTCGAGCTGCGCATTCGCGACCGCGAACGGAAGCTGATCATGAAGATCCGGGAAGCGCTGGCCCGCATAGACGAAGAAGAATTCGGACTCTGTGAAAGCTGCGGGGAAGAAATCGGCGAAGCCCGTCTGCGGGCCCGGCCGGTGACGACGTATTGCATCGAATGCAAAACCGAACAAGAAAGGCAGGAGAAGATCGGCTAACCCTTGCCTGAGTTTTGACGGCATCGGCACCGGCGGCCGGGGACAAGTTCATGAAATGTCTTTCCTGTGAACTTCTGGAACTGGCCGCGCCCATCATCCAGGCTCCCGCCGCCGATTTCTCCCGCCAGACCAGGATCCTTTTACAAAAGCTCATTTCCCATTGCGGACTGTGTCAAGCGCTCTTCTTCCGCTGTTTCCCCCCCTGCACCGATCGCGATTTAGTTAAAACCCTCCACCTGACGGCCGAAGGCTCCGGTCCGGTTCCTCCATTTCCATTTGATCCCCTGACCGCGGCCGACGTCCTCAAACGGCGCCAATGGCGCCGCAAGGACAGTGCCCTTTATCTGCCCGTGGCGACAGCCGGCAGAGCCTTCGGGGTTCTCGTGCTGGCGGCGGAATCGGGGCCGAACGACCTCGATTCCTGTCTTCCGGCCTTCCGTCATCTTGCCGCCTATCTGGCGCAGGTTGCCGGCGAGGAGAGGGCAGGTGCTGAAGCCGAGGCGGTTTATGCTCTCACGGGTCGGTTTCTCCAGGGACTTGACCGTAATCGCACCCTGCCCCAGACGATTCAGATGCTGCTGCCGATCTTGCTGGAGGAGAGCGGAGCTGCGGCGGTCATGCTGCGCCCCATTTACGGCGGCACCCTGGTTGACCGGCCCTATTACCGGATCCATTCCGATTACCAGCCCTTTAAATCGGAGTTGCTGGGATTTGAAGAAGCCTTGTCCCGCAGGACTCTCGCCGAGGATGGCCGACCGGTGCTGGTGCCCCCCGCTGCCGCGGAGGGTACGGGACTGGCGCGGCCGTCGATGGGAGCGGTCATCCTGCCGCTCAATTTCCAGCAACGGCCCCTGGGCATCCTAATTCTGCTCCATTCGCGGGAACCGGAAATACCCGCCCTGTCCTGGGCCGCGGAAGCGACCGGACCGCTGGAAAACCTGGCGGCCCTCTTCGCCCATGGGCTGGACAGGGTCGCCTTGCGGGATCGTCTGGAGGACCTCACCCGGGACAGCGGCCGGAAATGGCGGGAGACGAGTCTGCTGTACCGAATTTCCCGCGCCATGCACAGCACCTTGCGTCTCAACGACCTGGTTCATCTCATCCTGTCGGCGGCCACCGTCCCCGAAGGGGGGGGATTCGAGCGGGCCATTCTGTTCATGGTCAATGAACGGGCCGATACCCTACAGGGGATGCTGGGCGTCACCCAGGAGACGGCGACCCTGGTTTTGCCCCCCGGAGCGGGCCATCGCCTGTGGGATCGACCGGAGGTGACCGACCAGACCAGGGAAGCGCAGCACCAGGCGCCCTTCTGCCGCAAGGTGCTGAAGCAGAGGCTTTCCCTCGACCCCCAGTCCAGCGCGCTGGGCCGGGCCGTCAGCCAGAAACGGGTCATCTTCGTAACCCGGCCGGAACGGGAACCGGAGGCCGGCCGGACGTTGGCGGAAGATCTGAATCTGACATCCTATGCCTGCGCGCCCCTGCACGGTCAGGACGGCACCCTCGGGGTACTGGTGGTCGACAACCCCATGTCGGCCGAACCGATTGCCGCGAACCGTCTGGAATTCCTCGAAGTGTTCGCCAGCCAGGCCGGGGTGGCCATGGAAAATTCGATCCTGATGCATCGGCTCGAGTCGGCGCATCTGGAGCTGAAGAATACCCAGGATCGGCTGATTCAGGGCGAGAAGATGGCGGTCCTGGGGGAGATGGCCGCTTCGGTTGCCCATGAATTGAAAAATCCCCTGGTCGCCATCGGCGGCTTTGCCCAGCGGCTGTCCCGCTTGATCGAAACCGATGACGAGGGACGGGAGTACGCAGAAATCATTGCCCGCGAGGTCCGCCGCATGGAGGAGATGCTGGGCAATATTCTCAACTTTTCCAAACGGCAGGTCCTCTGTTTCGGGGAGTGTCGCATCGAGCGGATTGTGGAGGAAGCCCTGGCCCTGGAACGGCATGCGTTGAGCGGGGCCAATGTTCGACTCCGCCTGGAATTGGATCCCGACCTGCCGACTTTTCAGGGAGACGAACAGAAACTGCGGCAGGTGGTGGTCAACTTGATCACGAATGCCCGCCACGCCATGCCCCGGGGCGGCAAACTCACCCTGCGCGCCGGTCCCGACCTGCTGCGAGGCAAGCCGGCGATTCGACTGGAAATCGAAGACACCGGGGGCGGCATTGCCCAGGACATCCTAGGAGACATATTCAACCCTTTTTTTACGACCAAAGAGCGTGGGACGGGACTGGGACTTTCCATCTCCCAGCGAATTATCGAACAGCACCAGGGGGAGATCGAGGCCCGGAACCGAAACCAGGGAGCGGCATTCATTATTCGTCTGCCGGTGGCCCTGGAATTCGGATTAAGTTGACAAATGATGGGACTTTGGGTAGTTTAACCCGGTTTTCGGGGCTGTAGCTCAGCTGGGAGAGCGATGCGTTCGCAACGCATAGGTCGACGGTTCGATCCCGTTCAGCTCCACCAAACAAATAAAGGCACTCGGGTCAGGTATCCGGGTGCCTTTTTTGTTGGCGGATAATTTAGATGAGTTTTGGAAAAGCTGTAAATCGTGAGCCGTGAACGGTAAACCGTGGAATTCACTCTGGTTCGGAACCGTCAGCCAGCTCCAACCGGACTCAACTCGCAGCGCTCCCCGCTTTCAGCAGAAAGTGGAGATCAATCAGTTTCCGGTTGGGGTCGATCCGTTTTTCACAGCCCGAAACCCAGCGCTGAAAATCGTTCAGGCTAAACGGCTTGGGTAAAAAGGTGATGCCCTTTTCTTTGCATTCCTGGAGATCTTCCGGCGCCAGATCGCTGGAAACGAGAAGGAGGTTTTCCCGCGGAACCAGGCATTTTTTCTCCTGAAGGCGGCGAAGGAGTTCCAGGCCGGTCATCCGCGGCATCCGCATGTCGGTGATCAGCATGTCGGCGCAGGCCAGTTTCAGCGAACAACTGCAGCCATCGGTCCGGTACAGGGGGCAGATGGCCGGGTTGGCGAAATCGAGCACTTCGTGGCCGCGTCGGCGCAAAAGGGCGGCCAGGAGGTGGCGTGTCGCCTCGTCGTCTTCAAAGATGAGAGTACGCGGTGTCATAGCGACGTTCCATTTGAGTAAGATTTTTCAATAAAGAACCTTACTCGAGTTGGGGCGGTAAATCAATCGTCTCGACCCCCTTCTGCATCGATTCCCCTTGCTCCACGGCTCGAAGGGTCTTAGGATGCCGAACCATGGAAAGTCTTCTGCGCCGCTATCGGATACTTCTCGAAGAAATCGACGGCTGGTTCGATCGCTGCGTTGAGCGGACCGGGCCGGAACTGATCGCCTGCCGCAAAGGGTGCAGCGCCTGCTGCCGCGGTCTGTTCGACATCACCCTCCTGGATGCCCGTTTGTTGCGGGAGGGGTTCAACACTCTGGCCCCACAGGTCCGGGCGGACGTGCTGAAAAAGGCCCGGCCCCGTCTGGCCGAACTGGCCGCCCGCTGGCCGGGCTTCGGACCGCCTTTCCTGCTGAACCGTCTGCCCGAAGAGGAGTGGAGCGACATGCCGGAGGACGACATGACTCCCTGTCCGCTCCTCGATGCCGAGGGGCGTTGCCTGGTCTACGCGTGGCGGCCGATGACCTGCCGCCTCCACGGCCTGCCGAATATCGATCTGTCCGGCGAGAGCTTTGCCGACACCTGGTGCACGCTGAACTTTGTCGGCACCGATCCCCTCTCTATGAAAGAATTGCGTTGGGCCTTTCGGGACAACTTCACCCGGGAGATCGAACTCTTTCGGGAGTTCACCGCCCTGCTGACCGGGACTCCCATCAACGAGCTCGACACCTTCATCCCCACCGCGCTGTTTATCGATTTCGAGGCCACCGATTGGCGAACCGGTTTACATAAAACGGTAAAAAGGGCATATTAGATCGCGATTTTTATTCCTCCAACAGAGGTTTGTATGAACGACGAAGAACGGAATGGAACCGAACCGGAAGAGATGAACGGCGAAAGCTTTGCCGATCTGCTGGAAGAGAGCCTCGGCAAACGAGTGGAACTGACCCCCGGCCAGAAGATCGAGGCGACGATCCTGCAGATCGGCGCGGAATGGGTTTTCCTCGACGTCGGCCAGAAGGGGGAGGGGGTCCTGGACCTCAAGGAACTGCTCGACGCCGACGGGAACCTGGCGGTCGCCGTCGGTGACAAAATACAGGTTTTTTTCCTGTCCCGCGCCGGGGGCGAACTGCGTTTCACCACCCGCATCGGCGGCGGCGCCTCGGGGACCGCCCAGCTCGAAGAGGCCTGGCGGAGCGGCATCCCGGTTGACGGGAAAGTTGAAAAGGAGATCAAGGGCGGGTACGAGATCAAGCTGCCTGGCGGGGCGCGCGGTTTTTGCCCCTTTTCCCAGCTCGGCCTGCGCCGCCAGGAAGCGCCCGACGAGGTGCTCGGTCAGAGTCGGCCCTTCAAAATCACCCAGTTCGGCGAACAGGGGCGGAATATAGTCGTCTCCCATCGGGAAATTCTCGAGGAGGAGCGCCGTCAACAGCGCGAAAAGCTGAAAAAGAGTCTCAAGGAGGGAGCGGTCATCAGGGGGACCGTGACCAACATTAGGGACTTCGGAGCCTTTGTCGACATCGGCGGAATCGAGGGGCTCCTGCCGATATCGGAGGTCGCCTTTGGCCGGGTGGAGGATATCAACCAGGTGTTGCAGGTGGGGCAGGAACTGGACGTGGCGGTTAAAAAGCTGGACTGGGAAAAGGATCGTTTCTCCTTCAGCCTGCGCGATACCCTGGCCGATCCCTGGACGAAAGTCGGTTCCGTCTACCGTGAGGGGATGAGATTTCCGGGGACAGTTTCCCGGCTGGCCCCCTTCGGCGCCTTTGTCACCCTCGAGGAGGGGATCGACGGGTTGGTGCACATCTCCCGGCTTGGCGAGGGCCGCCATATCAAGCATCCCCAGGAAGTCCTCAAGGCAGGTCAGACTCTGACGGTGACTATCGAGAAGATCGACCCCGACCAGCGGCGCATCTCCCTGGTTCCGGCCGCGGAGGCGGGAGAAGCTGAGCAATCCTCTTATATCGAAAAACCTTCCGGCGGCATGGGGACCCTTGGGGACCTGTTGAAGAAAAGCATGGAGAAGAAGAAAAAGCGGTGAATACCCCTGTGGGGTTGAATCGTTTAAAAACGATTCAACAAATCAACAGTTCAACGATTCAACAGATTTTTATCATCCCCATGGGGCGGCCAGGCTTTTTTTGCACACGGTCCCGGCCAGAAAATCCGTGAACCGAAAGGCGTGATCCGTGAGCCGACTTTTCTTTTTCGGATAACCGTTCACCGATCGCGGTCTATTCCGCTTGCCGTTCGCGGATCTCGGATCACGAACAGAGTTTCTCAAAGTCAAAAAGCCGGACCCTTTTGGGCCCGGCTTTTTTGTTTCCGGAATCTATAATTGTCAGTCGATCTTTTTGAAGGCGGCGGGCAGAGCACCGCAGATGGAACAGGGACCAGTGGGGGGACCTTCCAGGGTATTGCCGCAGACGGAGCAGACGTAATAATCGACGGCGGCATTTTTGCCGAGGTTGTCCAGAGCCTTCTGGTAGAGGTCGGCATGAATTTTTTCCACCGCGTTGGCGAAAGCGAAGCTCCGCTGCGCCGCCTCCAGGCCGTCGGCCTTGGCCTCCTCGATCATCGTCGGGTACATGTTGGTGAATTCATGGGTCTCGCCGCCGACGGCCTCCTTCAGATTGTCCACCGTCGAGGCGATCCCGCCTACGGTGCGCAGATGGGCATGGGCGTGAACCGTTTCCGCCGCTGCTGCGGCCCGGAAAAGTTTCGCGACCTGGGCGTGGCCTTCCTGGTCCGCCTTATTTGCAAAAGCCAGATACTTGCGATTGGCCTGGGATTCGCCGGCAAACGCTTCCAGAAGATTTTTTTCGGACTTGCTGCCTTTCATTTCCGCCATCTTTTCTCTCCTTTAATAGAAAGGGTTAATGATTTCACGAATAGAGATGAATTCTAACGATCCCGCCGAAGATGTCAACCTCCTGAACGGTGACCGGAGCATTTCCAGGCGTACTTCGGCGCACAGCTTTTTTTACCGGGAACTTGGCCTCAAGTTAAAACCCCCATTTTTCGAAGTTGATCAAAGATGCCCAGATGCAAGGCGGCTAAAATCCGAGGTGTGCAGCGTACTTACGCAGAACGGTGCAGAGACGAGGATAAGGACCACACCACAGATGGGTGTTTTTCATCGGCCTCTTAACCCGGACAATCCATGAGCGTTCGCAGCGAAGTTTGCAAGAATGCCTCAGATCTGGCCAAGCGCAGTGCCGAAGGTTGCAGGCATGCTCGACAGCCTGTCGAAACCTGAGAAGCGAGCACGGCCAGAGACGATGCGTTTTTGAGGACTGCAGTAGAAGGATTCATGAATAATGCGGGTTATAGTTTCAAATACGACCGCAAATATCTCCCCGTGTGAGATCCTGAAACTCGTGCCACTTCTTCCGGCGTGCCGGTGGCGACGATTTCGCCGCCCCGGTCGCCCCCCTCCGGTCCGAGGTCGATGAGGTAATCAGCGGTCTTGATGACATCGAGGTTGTGCTCGATGACGACGACCGTGTTGCCTCCTTCCACCAGCCTCCGCAGGACGTCGAGCAGCTTCTGAATGTCCGCGAAGTGCAGACCTGTGGTCGGCTCGTCGAGGATATAGATGGTCCGGCCGGTGGAGCGCTTGCCCAGCTCCCGCGCCAGCTTGACCCGCTGGGCCTCTCCGCCGGAGAGGGTGGTGGCGCTCTGGCCGAGCTTGATGTACCCGAGACCGACGTCCCGAACCGTCTCCAGTTTGTTCCGGATGCGGGGAATGTTGCTGAGAAAATCCGCCGCCTGGTTGACCGTCATGCCGAGGATTTCGGAGATATCCTTTCCCTTGTAGCGGACTTCCATGGTTTCCCGATTGAAACGCGACCCCTTGCAGACCTCGCAGGTCACGAAGACGTCGGGCAGGAAATGCATCTCGATCTTGATAATGCCGTCCCCCTGGCACGCCTCGCAGCGACCACCCTTGACGTTGAAGGAGAACCTGCCCGGCTTGTAGCCGCGGATTTTGGCTTCCGGAAGTTGCGCGAAGAGGTCGCGGATGTCGGTGAAGACCCCGGTATAGGTCGCGGGGTTGGAACGGGGGGTGCGGCCAATGGGTGACTGGTCGATGTCGATGACCTTGTCCAGTTGGTCCAGCCCGATCAGAGCGTCCACTTTTCCCGCCCGCTCCCGCGAACGATGAAGCCGCTGGGCCAGGGATTTGAACAAAGTGTCGATCACCAGGGTCGATTTGCCGCTGCCGGAAACGCCGGTGACGCAGGTCATCACCCCCAGGGGCAGACGGATGTCGATCGCCCGGAGATTATTCTCCCGGGCGCCGCGGATCTCGAGAAACCGGTCGCTGGTCAGGCGGTGTTCCGGCAGGGGGATGGCCAGGGCCCCGGACAGATAGCGGCCGGTGAGAGACTCGGGATGGGCGAGAATCTCCCGCGGGGTCCCCTGGGCGACGATCTCCCCGCCCCTGACACCGGCCCCCGGCCCCATGTCGATGACATGATCGGCTTCCAGGATGGTTTCCTCGTCGTGCTCCACCACCAGCACTGTATTGCCCAGGTCGCGCAGCTGTTTGAGAGTTTCCAGCAGCCGCCGATTATCCCGCTGGTGCAGGCCGATGGACGGCTCATCCAGGATATAGAGGACCCCCACCAGCGAGGATCCAACCTGGGTCGCCAGACGGATTCGCTGTCCTTCGCCGCCGGACAGAGTTCCGGACGTCCGGTCGAGGGAAAGATAGTCCAGCCCCACATGAACCAGGAAACCGAGCCGATTGTGAATCTCCTTGAGGACCCGGCGGGCGATTTCCATCTCCTTTTCGGTCATTTTCAGACCGGCGAAAAATTTCTGCGCTTCGACGATTGAAAGGGACGTGACTTCTCGGATGTTTTTGCCGCCGATGCGAATGTGCAGCAGCTCCGGTCGCAGCCGGGCGCCTTCGCAAGTGGGGCAGGGCATAACGTTCATGTACCTGCCGAGATTTTCCCGAACCGCGTCGGAATCGGTTTCCCGGTAACGCCGCTCCAGGTTCGGAATCACCCCCTCGAAGGACCGGTGGTAATAATGTCGCCGAGTCCCCTGGTCGAAAAAGAATCGCACTTGCTCTTCGCCCGAGCCGTGCAGCAGCACTTTCCGTACCGGTTCCGGCAGTTCCCCGAAGGGGGTGCGGATATCGAACTGGTAATGGTCGGCCAGGGCCTCGATGAGCTGGAAGTAATAGCCCCCTCCGGCCCGGGTTTCCCACGGGACGATCGCCCCTTCCCGCAACGACAGGGCCGGGTTGGGAACCACCTGGTCGGGGTCGAAGTACATCCGGGTCCCCAGGCCGGCGCAGTCGGGGCAGGCGCCGTGGGGGTTGTTGAAGGAGAACATCCGCGGGGTGATTTCCGGATAGGAGATGCCGCATTCAACGCAGGCATGTTTCTGCGAGAAGAGATGCCTCGGCCCGCTCACCTCCTCCACCAGCACCACCCCGTCGGCCAGATTCAAGGCTGTTTCCAGGGAATCGGCCAGGCGGCTTTCCATCCCGGGTTTGACCACCACCCGGTCGACCACCACTTCGATGGTATGCTTGCGGTTCTTGTCGAGAGGAATCTCTTCGGTCAGTTCATGCATCTCGCCGTCGACGCGCACCCGGACGAAACCGTCGGCGAGCAGCTGCTTCAGCTCCTTGCGGTATTCCCCCTTGCGGCCGCGGATGATGGGGGCGAGGAGCAGCAGGCGGGACCCTTCCGGCAGTTCCAGGATGCGATCGGCCATCTGTTCCACGGTTTGCGAGGAGATCTCCTTGCCGCAACCGGAGCAGAAGACCCGGCCGACCCGGGCGAAAAGGAGGCGCAGGTAGTCGTAGATTTCGGTGACGGTGCCAACGGTGGAACGGGGGTTCTTGGATGTGGTTTTCTGCTCGATGGCGATGGCCGGGGAAAGCCCTTCGATGCTCTCCACGTCCGGCTTGTCCATCTGCTCCAGGAACTGCCGGGCGTAAGCCGAAAGGCTCTCCACGTAGCGCCGCTGCCCTTCGGCGTAAATAGTGTCGAAGGCCAGGGTGCTCTTGCCCGAGCCCGACACGCCGGTGATGACCACCAGCCGGTCCCGGGGTATCTCGAGGTCGAGATTCTTCAGGTTGTGCTCGCAGGCGCCCTTGATGATGATTTTATCGGTCATTGAAATCCGTAAGTCGTGATCGGTGATTCGTAAACGGAAAAATCCGGGGAATCCCCCGATAAAATTTCAATTCTTTCGGATTGTTCCAAACTTTTGCAAACCGCTGCAAAACTCTTCTTGGCTGATCAAAACCGTCCAGGTGCAAGGCCGTTGAAATCC
>Ga0210101_1000745_pt1 | contig 10406 bp, 9 predicted proteins | sample Muzzi_PWC_D1_FD_185534 | JGI IMG/M metagenome (GOLD analysis project Ga0210101, IMG submission 185534) | Wetland microbial communities from San Francisco Bay, California, USA, that impact long-term carbon sequestration - Muzzi_PWC_D1 (SPAdes) | ecosystem: Environmental > Aquatic > Marine >...
TTCCGCCGTCGAGGGGCACCATCATCGGGTTGAGCGAGCGGATCGCGGACGCGGGCCGGAGCAGCTCGATCACCTCCGGCACGTAGTTCTCGGGGACCATCGCGCCGCCCGACGCGAACGTGCTCGAGTTCATGGCGGCCGAGATCTCCAGGTATCCCTGGTCCTTCGCCCAGCGCTCCGCCTCGGATCGGTACCCGCCGCCTGCGGCGTAGGCCATGATGAAGCGGGCGAAGTTGGTGCCCGGCTTCTCCTCGGCGCTCGAAGACCTGCGCCGGATGACCGCCGCGGACCGACGCTCCTCCTCGACCTGCGCCGAGGCGGTCGGCGCGACCTCATCGCTCTTCAGCCGGAGGATCTCACGACCGACCCAGTCGGCGCTCTTGTTCTGCTCGATCCAGCCCGACGCCCGATCGCCCATCCCGTGCGCGTGCGCCATGGCGACGATGTCCTGGGCGCGCTTCGACTCGAGCTTCCGAACGTCGTCGACGCTCTGGCCGGCCCCGGCCTGGGGCGCGGTGGCGGTTCCCGGCATGATTGCCTCCTCCCCGTGCGGGGTTTCGGTCGCGGGGGTTTCAGTTTTCGGCTCCGTCGCGTCCCCGGCCGCGGCGGTCGTCTCTTCGGTCACTTCGGGCGCCTCGACCGGAACGTCCCCGGCCTCGACACGCGTTACTTCGGCTTCGGCCTTCACGGGCACCTCCTCGGTGCTTGCGCGGCGTTGGGTCCTGGAGCTCCGGCTGACTCCCAGGTCGTCCAGGACTTCGTCGTAGGTTGCGATTCGGTCGATCAGCTTCTCGGCGAGGGCGCGCTCGGCGGTGAGCGCTCGGCCCTGGCCCATGCCGCTCTTCACCTGCTCCGGGGTCATCCCCCGGTTGCGGGCAACCCCGTCGATGAAGAGCTGGTAGAAGTCGTCGACGGTCTCCTGGATGTGCGAGCGGGCGTCCTCCGTGAGCGGCTCGTGGCGATTCCCCTCGCCCTTGAACCGCCCAGCGGTGAACACCGTCGTGGCGACTCCCGCGGCTCTCTCCATCTCGCTGAACTCGAAGTGCACGGCGATCACGCCGATCGAGCCGACCATCCCCGACTTCGTGAGAACGATCTCGTCGGCGGCCGAGGCGATCGCGTAGGCGGCCGAGGCGATCATGGTGTCCCCCACCGCGACGATCTTCTTCTTCCCCCGGGCCTCGTAGATCATGTCCGAGGCCTCGGCGACGCCGTCCACGCTGCCCCCGGGAGAGTCGACGTGGAGGACGATGGTGCCGATCTCCTCGTTCTGGAGCGCCTGCTGGAACTGCTTCCTGAAGTGCTCCAGCGAGGCACCGCCGCTCATCGCCTCCAGCCCGCTCATCCGATGGGCGATCAGGCCGAACAGGTGGATTACGGCGACCCCGTTGCCGCCGCCGCGCTCCTGCATGGGATCACGGGCGTGGCCGGTGATCTCGCGGAGTTCAGCGTCCGACCGAACGCCGCCCTCCCCGCGGAACTCCAAGAACTCCATGATCTCTTCGGCCTTGGGCTCGTAGACCGCCCAGGGTCCCGCCGCCACCGAGCGGAGGAAGCGCTCAGGAACCGAGATGCGCATGGGCCTTTCCGTTCTTGGGGAGCGAGGGCGTCAGCCGCGCGAGAAGCTTGGGCGGGAGGCGCTCGTAGTCGTCTTCGTCCATCTCGGCCAGGTCGGAGGCCGCCTCCGGATCGGTGGGGTCGCCCCCGAGGCCCACGCCCAGCTCGCGGAACAGCTTCTCCTCTGCGGCGAGCTCGCGAGCGATCTCCTCGAGGTCACGTCCGCGCTCGGCCGCGATCCTGGTTCGCGAGTTCACGCCCAGCGCGATCTCTTCCTTCGCGGCCAGGATGTCCTTGAGCGGATCAACCCAGTCCCATCCGCGGGGCTGCCACTGATGCTCGGCCCAGTCCTCCGGATCACGCGAAGCGAGTCGGAGTTCTCCGGTCGTCAGCGCCCAGAGCATCCACCGGGACCGGACCCTTCGGTGGAGGTGGCGGACCAGGAACCATTGGAGAAGGCGATAGACGTCCCGCTCCCGGATCGTCCCGTCGCGGATCGAGCTGAAGCTGACCTGGGTGAGGTCGCCAGACAGCCCGGCGTAGGCCGCGCGTAGCCCGCTCGAAATCGACCGGAGGATGATCCGATTGAAGCCCTCGAAGGCGTCGTTCGGGTGGGTCGGGTCGACCTCTTTCAGCTCGAGGTTGGCTGGGATGACCGGATAGATCCCCGGACTGAGCTCGAGCTTGAAGTCGTCCGCCGGGTCCTTGCCCTGGTTGACGATGCGCGGGTCGGGGATCGCCGCCGCGTCCGCCCTGCGCTGTAGCACACCGGCCTTCACGGCCGCCATCCGCGACGCCACGAGCTCCGCCTGCTGGAGACCGCGGAGCATGTGGCCGTCCTCGAGGATCGCGGCGAACCAGGTGACTCCCCGCGTACGGCCGACCCGATCCATCAGATACAGGTGGATGACCTCGGAGGCGGGGATCCGCTCGGGCTTCCTGCTTCCCCGAGGGTGCTGGTAGTCGTAGGGGTGCCGAGGGAAGACGTGATAGGCGACCGGCCGGCCCCAGCCGTTGACCTCCACGCCCATCCGGATCTCGTTCACGCCGTCGGTGGGTGTGCGATTGAGGTCCGAGTCGATCTGGTCGACGTCCAGGACCTGAAGCGCGAACCCGAAAAGGTTGTCGGGGAAGCCCTCGACCATCCGGATCAGACACTCGCCGTCCTGGGCCAGGGTCCGGATTGCGAGGGCCTGGACCTCCTCCCACGACAGCCGGCCGTCGACGGAGCAATTCTCCGGCTCGCTCCACCGGGCCCACGCCGCCTCGATTCTGCGGTTTGACGTAGTGTCGGGCGACTGACCGTCGGCGAGTGTGCACCGAGCCTGCATCCGGATCCCATGCGGGCCCACGACGTTCTCCTCGAGCATGTCGAGGAAGCGCTTGCCGTACCACGTGTTCCGGCTGAGCTCGCGCGCCCGCCGCCTGAGCATCGTGTGGTCGCCGCGGAGCTCCTGATCGGCCGAGACCAGCGGGGCGAAGACCCAGTCGGCAACCAGGCGCCCGACGCGGGCACCCGAGAACGCCACGGCCTGGACCACGGTGCGGCGGAAGGCCGAGCCGGCCCATTGCCGGACCCAGCGCGCGGCGCCTCGTGCCCGGGAAACGAGCGCGCTACCAGGCATTGAACGTCACCGGAACGAGCTCCAAGGGGCTCCCATCTCGTCGAAGCGCGGCGAGCTCCTCGTGAAGTCGGGCCCGGAGGTCGTAGAGCTCTTCGAGGCTCGCGTACCGCTTCCGGTCACCCTGAACTTCGAGCTCGACCACCACCCCTGCCGCCGAACCACTCCCGGCGAACGCCTTGATGGCCGCGTTGACCTGGTCCAGGAGCTCCTCGACAACCGTCAGCGCAGCGACCGCGGTCGTCGGATCCGCGGTGACGAGGAGAGTCTCGCTGTAAACGGTATGCCGATCGGTCCCGTCGGTGACGTAGCCGTAGAGGCTGTAGCGGCCCGCGACGAGCGTCGCGGTCTTCGCTGGAGCGACTTCCACCGCGAAGTCGGCGCCGTCCGCACTGACCTCGACCCCCCAGTCGATGTCGATGTCCGCGGGGCCCCGGACGGTGTAGTTCAGCTGCCAGTCCGTGGCCGGGTAGTCGCTGAGCGACCGGGTCCAGGCCCAGGTATCGCCCGCCGTGAGGCAGGTCGGCTCGACTGTGGGGATCTCTGCCGGCACTACATCGTTCTCTCCTACCCCCATACAAAAAGGGCCCTACCCGCGCCTCTCTGGCGAGATAGGGCCCCTCTGAACCGGGAGCTCGTGCTAGTTGTCGTGCCGGAATGGGGTCCGGCGGCCCATGGTCACGCTATATCTAGTGGGGTGCCGTTGTGGCAGTCAAGGTCCGCGGCGCGGCGGCGGCAGCGGAGCCGGACCAAAGGAGGCGTGAGTCGGTTGTGTGATGCGGGACTTCGGTCGGAGGATCAGGTGCCGTCCTGGCTTCAGGTCGTCGTAATACCGGCGCAGCTGGGCCTCGAGCTCGGGCCACTCGCGCCGGAACCGGGCAGACAGCACGGACGGCTTACGTGGAGCGGGGGGTTTTCCGAATCGGCCGAGGCTCAGCAGCCACGTCAACCACCAGAAGGGTAGGGCGACGACGGCCGCGAGATCACGTCGCAGTTCCGAAGGCTTCCCGTCACGCTCCCGGGCGTCTTCGTGAGACCAGCGCCCGTCAGCTGATCGGGACCATCCGTCGCGGACGTATCGCAGCCCCGGATCCGACCTCGCTGGGGGCCGCGGTGGGGGCGTGGGCCAGGTGTGCCGCACGGAGGCTACGCTGCCCCCTGGTATGCCGCCGCGGTCACCATGTAGCTCTGCCCACACTCGCAGATGATCGTTTCACAGATACGCTCCGGGTCCTGCTTCTCATAGAACTCGAGCCGCCACTTCGCGATTCGTCGCCGCTCCCGCTTGCCGCATTTTGGGCACCTTGCTCGGAGTTGGACAAGCGCCTCGGTGCCGGTGTCGGAATAGCTGCCCATCACCACTCCGTCGCCCACTTGGAGCCCTCTTGGCGCCGGGGCGCGCCCCCCGAGCCCTGGGATCCGCCCGCGTCCTTCCGTGGATTGCTGGCCGCCTCCACCCACGCGAGCATGTTCCCCCGGACCTCCACCCCCAACGCCAGGAACGCCGCCTGGTTGTACACGTGGAGGTCGGGGCCCTCGTTCCTGTCCGCCACCTGCACCCAGCGGAGCTTCCCGCGCTGTCGGCGCTTTTCTTCAGCCCCGAACTGCGTGAAATAGTCCGCGTCGAAGCCGTTGCACCGGTCCGGGTTGTACTTCCGCAGGTGGATGTAGCCGGGGCCGGGCTCCGCGACCCCTAGCCGACGGAAGAGCCGGTCCTTCATCCGGTAGGTGCCGACGGTGTAGACGAGACATCCGTCCGAGTTGGCCTTCGTGGGGCGCTTCAGCTCCTCGTGAGACCGGTCGCCGGTCCGGTCGCCCAAGATCGCGAAGACGTTCCGGCGCTGGCGGGGCTTGACGAACTGGTAGACGTCAGGCGTCGAGTAGCCGGCGTCGATCATCGTACACAGGATCCGGAGCGTCGCGCCGGAGACGTGCCGGTAGGGGCGGGTCAGGAACCCTTCGAGGCGCGCCCAGCCCTGGGGCGTCTCCGGGTCGGCCATGATCCGCTGGTGGAGGATGTCCCAAGACTCCTCGTCCATGCCCCAGCCCCGGACAAGGAGCTCCATCCAGCGGCCGTGCACGTCCACCGCGGCCGTGAGCACGCCCACGCCGTCCGGAACGTCGACCACAGAGCCGTCGGGGGCCAGGTACTCCTCGGCGCGAGCCTGGAGGCCGGTGACCTCGATCTCGACCGGATCCTCGGCGAAGGCGAGGCCCAGGACCTCGTTCCAGAAGACCTGGAGATCCGTGGCGTCCGCCAGCGCGCCCAGGAACTCGCCCACCAGCTTCGCCCACCGGGCTCCCGGGAAGAGCGAGATCAGCGCGTCGATGTGCCACCCGGGGATCGGCGCGCCCGGGTTGGTGGCGACCCACCAGCCCGCACAGACCATGGCGGGCCGGTGATGCTCTTCGATCGCCTCTCCGCAGTGACGGCAGACGTAGTGCGCCGTCCCCGGGACGTGGCGGTGCTCGAACTCGGCCTTGAGGCATCCGGGGCAATGGACCGGAGACTCGTCCTCCGTCACGAGGCCGCAGCCCCGGCAGACGGTCTCTCGGTCCCACTTCACGCCGTGCTCCGAGTCCTCATCGCCCCACTCGAGGACCTGGAGCTCCTCGCAGTGCGGGCACGGCACGTGCCAGAAGCGCTGGTCCGTCTTCGCGAACTCGCGATCGATCCTGGATTCGCCCTTGACCGAAGGCGTCGAGCCGACCATGAGAAGCCCGTCTTCGTAGTCGTCGGTGCGCTTGGCGAGGCGCTGGAGGGGATCGCCCATGGTGGCGCTGATCTCCATGGCGTCCACCTCGTCCACGAAGACCCGCCTTAGACTCCGGCGACGGAGATTCTTGTCCGAGGCCGAGCCGATCACCGCGAGGAAGCCGCCCGTGAACTCCTTGTAGGTCAGCGTCGAATCGCTCCTACGGGACCCGGTCTCACCCACCGCCGACCCCCACTCGTTCCGCTCGAGCATCGGCGCGAGCTGCTCTTTCGAATAGGCCCGCGCCTCGCCGTCGGAGGGCTGGACCACCGCCATGGGGCAGGGGTCGTGGTCGATCGTGTAGCCGACCAGGTTGCCGATGATCCCTTCGGTGAAACCGACCCGGGCGGATTTCCGGACCACGCCCGACCGGGCCCAGGGCGAGGCGAAGAAGTCCATGATCTCGACCAGGTAGGGCGTCATTTCGTTCGACCACCGCTGGCCGGCGTTGGGGCCCTGGGAGATCACGCGGTGCTTCTCGGCCCACTGGCTCGGCGTGAGGTGGGCGCCCGGCCGGAAGACGTCCTGGAAGAGCTGTTCCTCCCGGCGCTCCCACTCAGCGACGGCCGCGGGGGACGATGACCAGTCAGGAGGCGTCACGGAGCCCCTCCCTGATCGACTCGGTGATTCTCCCGATGAGCTCCTTCGCCTCGGCGAGCTCGATCCCCGCCGCCTTCGCCAGCTCGGGCCCGTACCGATTCCGCGCGGACCGGAGTATCCCGTCGACTCGCTCCAGTGGCTTCCGCAGCATCCGCTCCACGTCGTCCACGTGAACCAGGATCTTCTCGCGCTGCTGAACGTCGAGCTCGGCCAGGCGCGCCTGCATCGCGGTCTTCCGGGCCCGGGCCTCCTGGTACTCCGCGTCGCCGAACCCGCCGGAGCGCTCCTCCTGGGCGTCGTCCTGGAAGGCTTGGTAGTCGGCCTCGACGCCCGGCCACGGGTAGGATCCGTCCTCGTTCCGGGAGACGACTTCGCGTGAGGTCAGCTCCCGGAGCCACGTGGTGGAGATACCCAGGCGCTTGGCGGCTTCGGTCTGGCTGATGGATTCCATCGTCGCGGTCGTCATTCGGAGCAGGAACGCATGTTTTCCGGGGGGTCTGTCGCGCGAGATAGGTCGCCCGCCGGTAATCCAGTTCTCAGGTCGCCAGGAGGACCCGCGAGCCCTTCGTTCGGCCTCCGAAACACGAACGTCTCGATGTCCAGCCTCCCCAGAAGCGACTCCGGCGTCCCGTGCTCCACGCACTCGAAGCCATGGGCGCCCATCCATCGGATCAGTCCGGCCCGCGTGAAGTACAGCCAGTGCTCGTCGGGTCGGTAGTGCCTCCAGTCCGGCCGTGGCGGGCCCTCCCCGGGAACGATCGGCAGCGTCACGAACACCCAGCGCCGCACGTTCGCCAGGATCCGGTGAACGTCAGGGATGTGCTCGAGCGAGTCCCAGAACGTGGCCGTCTCGACGGGCTGCTCCCGTGGGTCTCGCCACGCTCGGCGATCCTTCAGCCACCGCACCGCCCGGGGCGCGACGTCGTAGCCGGTGCAGCCCGCGCGCTCGACGAACTGGCCGGACCCGATACCGACGTCGCAGACCCAGCAGGCGTCGGTGAACCGTGCGACGAGGTCATGTCGGACACGGGTCAGAGCGCACCCCATCTCCGTCTCCGCGTACCGCTCGTATTTCGCCCAGTAGACGTCGTCGTACACGTCGGCCGGGGTCGCCTGGACCGGGTAGTACCCGACCCCATGCTCGGGGAGCCAGACGAGCGTGTCCGGTGCCCAGCGCTCGAGGACGGGGTCGGTCAGGTGGATCACGATCCCAGCCCCTCCAGGGCTGCCATGAGCTTCTCCTCGAAGCCCGTGATCTCCCTTGGGCAATCGTGCTCCGGGTCGCGGCAGTCCCGGCAGTACGCGTCCGGGAAGAGCCACCGCACCCGGCTCGTGTCCATCGGCGCGGCCGTCACCTTCTCGGGCCGGTTGTACACGCCCTGCCCGCCGGCGATCACGAGGAGCGGCGTGCCGTAGGCGGGGCAAGCGACGACGATCCACCCGACGCCACCGACGACGACATGGGCGCCCTTGACGAGCCCCATCAGCTCCCGGACCCCGAGCTCGCCGGCATGCAGCTGGACGTCCGCAGGCGGTAGCGGCTCCAGCGCCCACTCTTCGCCGGGCTTCAGGTCGGCCACCGAGATCACGCGGAGGCCTCGCGCCTGGAGCTCCGTGGCTGCGGCCGCGACGTACCGGGGGTCGGGGTTCCGCCTTGGGTTCGGCCACTCGCGGCGCACCGTGACCGGCCGCACGACGGCGTAGGGTGAGGCGGTAAGCTCGGCTGGCGGCGGCGACTCTCCCGCAAGGTCGAAGACGAGCACGGCCGGATCGATGCCGAGCGACGTCGCGGCTCCCGCTGGGATTGAGAGCGGAAGAGACCAGTTGGCCTTCGGGGACAGCGTGACTGCGTCCTCTGGGGCACGCGCGAAGCGGCCTGACTCCTGGCCCCGGAGGTTCTTCTGCTGGGTTCGGAAGGTGCCAATCGGCCGCACGAACTTCACGTCCAGGTCCTCCAGGAGCTCCGGCCATGGTGTCCGGACGTACAGGTCGTAGCGCTTCGCCAGTTCGCGGACCGAGGGCCGGAGGAAGATCGTGTCGCCCAGGCCTTGCCACGCTTCGAGGATGGCGGTGGTCATCTCAATCCCCCCGCGATGCTTGGAATCTCACCAGTTGCCAGACCTCCACGATCATCTCCGGACTCCCGGCCCTCTTCCAGGTCCGGCCCCGGAAACACAGGTACTCGAGTTCGAACGCCTTCCCCGGGGGCCGGTGTCTCGGGTCGCTGTCTCGCATACGATCCTCGGGACTCCACGTCTCTGGACACTGGTCGGGAAGGTAGCGCCACCGGTACGGACGGCCGCGGTGATTGAGCCGCTGCCACGTGGTGCTGGTCGCGGTCGTCACCCCGCCCTCCGGTACCGCCGATCGGCGCCCTGGACGCGGACTCCCTCGAAATAGGCGGAACCGAGACGGCTCACGACCCGGGCGAACTCGGGGTGCCGCTTCTCGATGTCGGCCGGCGTATGGTTGCTGGTGATGATTGTCGGAGCCAGTGCCCGGGCGTTCAGGATCTCGTAGAGCAGACGGGCCGGGTCCTCCCGCGGCCGTTCGCTCCCCAGGTCGTCCAGCACCCAGACGCGGGCGTGGACCCTCCGCCGTTTGATCGTGAGCGCCGAGCCCTCGCCCCCGTAAGTGTCTTGGAGCTCGCCCATGAGCGTCGTCGCGTTGTCGAACACGACGTCGGCCGTGCCCCAGGCCGGGTCCTCCAGCAGCTCCCGGATCGCCGAGACGGCGAGCTGCGTCTTGCCGTTGCCCATCGTCCCAACCAGGAGGAGGCCCCGAACGGCGTCATGCGGTCCGGCGCGTCGGGCCTCCCGGATGAAGCGCCGGCATTCGTCGACCGGGCCGGGGCCGGATTCTGACGTATCCCACTCGCCCAGCGTCACGGTGCCATGCTCCCGGGTGTTCACGCCGATCGTCCGGAGCAAGTCGAGCATCCCGGCCTGACGCTCTTCCCGCTGCTCCCGGTCCCTCGCCATGTCGGCGGCGAGGCGCTGGTCGTGCTCTTCGTGGCGGGCCCGTTCCTGGCACTCCGGGCACCGCGGCGGACCCGGGGGGAGGCGGTGCCCGTTCGGGAGCGCTTGGTAGGTCCACTCGACGCTCGCACCGCAGCCATCGGTGGGACAGGTCGCGCTATCGGTCGCGGTCTCAATCGAACCTCGTGTCGGGCTCGCGTTCGCCCCGGATCGGGTTGAGAGCGACCGGCGCTTCTCCTCGAGCCGAGCCTGGACTGCTGCGACGGTGAGTGGTTCCGTTTCTGTGGCCACCATAATCTCGCTGTTTGAGCAGGATATTCAGCTTCGTTTTCAGGTTTCCGGGGTGTCCGACGGATTGCTTCATCGACGTTTCGCCACCAGCCATCAGTTCGTTCATGGCGGCCGCGAGGTACCCGGCACGCTCAACCTCGGGAAGCTGCCCGCCGTCGGAGAGCTGAAACACGGACCGGTCTGTCCCGGCGATCCATGTGGCTATCGTCTGGACGTATCCGTACTGGCGAGGTGGCACGACCGACGCCCGGAGGTAATCACGGAGCGCGCCCCGACACCCAGAGAGGTCGTCGCCATACTCAATGATCGCCGCCTCCGCTTTTTCGGAAATCTGGTACGGGAATTGCTCCACGTGCGCGCCCGAATCGTCTACCGACGTACTACGTACTACCGTACTACGTACTACGGTGTCGCTTAGACTTGAGCGTGGCTGGAGGCTATCGGGTTTTAGGGTCAAGCTGCGCCCTAGTCTATCGGATAGAGTCGAGCGTGGCTGGAGCCTAAAACGGTCACCGTGACCCCTCCCTCCGGGCTTCCGCTCGAGCCACCCGGAGCCCGTCAGCATCGACAGGTGACGCCGTATCGCTGAGTCTGGTGGGTAG
>Ga0210101_1000746_pt1 | contig 10404 bp, 6 predicted proteins | sample Muzzi_PWC_D1_FD_185534 | JGI IMG/M metagenome (GOLD analysis project Ga0210101, IMG submission 185534) | Wetland microbial communities from San Francisco Bay, California, USA, that impact long-term carbon sequestration - Muzzi_PWC_D1 (SPAdes) | ecosystem: Environmental > Aquatic > Marine >...
CGGAGGCGATCGAGACCTGCGCGGTCTCGGGGTTGACCTGGATCGTCGCGCGCACCACCACCGTGCCCAGGTCAAACGGCCCCGCCTGCACCGGCACTTTCATGATCAGGCTGTAGGGGGCGCCCTTGTAGGGGCCGGCGAGGTAGGCGGCGGTCGGCTCCTTGCCGGGCTGGGGCACCCAGGCCGGTTCGGGGCCCGAGCCGGCGGCGATGTTCAACCGCCCGATCTGGCTGGAGGCCGGGCAGCTTGCCGAGGCGGTGTTCGGCTCCGGGCAGAGCGGCACGCCGGCGATCTTCGCCACCAGGCCTTTCGGCAGGGTGACGCCAATCGCGGCGACGTTCTGTTCGCCGTCGTTTCGCGCCACATCGAGGCCAAACGGCGCGTAGGCGCCCGCCACCGGCTGCGAGCTGGCCGCCACGAAGCTCGGGTTGAAGCCGCCCGTGCCGCAGTTCTGGTCGATCGAGAACGAGTTGCTCGTGTTGACGACCGGGCCGCCCGACCAGGAGTCGAACGAGCCGGTGTAGGTGTGGTCGCCGCAGCCGTTCGGATTGCTCAGCACTCCTTTGAAGAAGTTCAGCTTGAAGTCGTCGAACGGCACCTGCGGGTTGTTGTCGAAGGTCGCGGTGACCTGGCCGGTCACCGGATCGAGGTCGATCTTGCCGGCCAGCTTCACCCGCACTCCCTGCTGCTGGACCTCCATGAAGACCGCCAGCAGGGTCCCGAACGGGTTGGATCCCTGCTCGGCCTGGTAGAGCGATCCGGTCATCGGCTGTTCGAGCAGCGGGGTAACGACTTCTCCGGTGCCGATCTTCGCGTCCTCAGGACAGCTCGCCGGTTCGGGGCTGTTCTGCCCGAACTGCGCCTCGCTGCAGGTGCCGAGGCCGTTCGACGCGGAGGCGTTGATCGTCACCCCCTGCGGCAGGGTGACCACCGCTTTTTTCAGGTGCGAGGTGACCAGGCCTTCGGGGTCCTCGTTGTGCTGGGGGACGTGCACCGTGGCGCTGATCGCGGTCGGCTGCGCGGCGCTGGGCGGATCCGACTGCACGCTGAGGCTCGGTTCGAAGCTGACTTTCTCGCAGCCTTCGGTGCCGACCGGTTCCATCGCGGCGTTGTGGCTGAGGAAGCTGGCTTCCTGGTTGTTGCCCGGTTCCTGCCAGGAGTTGAGCCGCAGGCTGGTCAGCGCCGGCCCGCTGCAGGAGGTCGGGTTGCTGAGGAAGGCTCGTACCAGTCCTTCGAAGGGCCCGCCGCGGGCTGCGTCGTGGCTCGAGTCGCCCGGCACTCCCCAGAAGCTAAGTTCGTTGCCGGAGACCGGTATGCCCTGCGAAGCGTTTGGGATCGTGACCTGCAACCCGTAGTCGCCGTTGGGCCGAACCGCAACCGTCCCGTGGATGACGACCCTCGCGGTCAGGGCTCCGAAGCCGAACCTGGCCGGCTCGTTTGGGCCGGGCACCATGTTGTAGACGAGCCCTTTGACAGGGAAGAGCGCATCCAGGAAGACCGTGCCGACTGCCGAGGACGGCGGGCAATTAGTCCCAAACAAGCCGCCTCCGTACAGCTGCGCCTGCGTGCAGGTGGGCACCACCCTCGGGTTGCCGAGGAAGCCCGGGGGAAGCTGGACTTCGGTGTCTTTGAGGCTCCCTTCGGGGAGGAAGGGGAATTCTTCTTCGGTGTTGAGATCGAATGCGGTGGTCGCTTCGTAGGGGTGTTCGCCCGCCTGGGCGGCCGGGGCGCCGCCAAATTTGATCACTTCGCCGTCGAAGCTTTTGATCCCGAAGGCGGCGCCGGCGCTGCCCGCGCCGAGCGCCAGGATCAGGGCGGCTACTGCCGCGAGGGCGCCGAGGAAGCGCGGCAGGTTGCGGTGGGTTCTCGGGGCCTTCATCTCTGCTTTCTCCTTGTCCACGGTTGAGCTTTCGGTTCGCTTCTTCTCCGGGCGCCCGATCATTTGCTCGCCCCCCGGTTGCGCTCCCTACACTTCTTGGCGCTCTTGCTCTTGTTCCTGGCCTGCTTTGCCAGACGGGTGGCCTTCTTGTCGCGCTTCCTGGCGACGCCGGACTTGCCGTTGCGCTGCGCCTGCTTGGCGTTCTTGCGCAGCCGCTTGGCGCGGTTGCTGAGCTTCTTGGCTTCGCGGCCCAGCTTGTTGCAGTTCTGCTTCTGGGAGAGGTTGCCCTTGCCGGTGAAGGCGGCCGAGGCGCCGCTCGGCTGGCTGGGGAGGGGAGCCGTTTCGCTGCGGCAGCCCTGGCCCGTGCAGGGCACCGCCGGCGCCGGCGGGTTCTGGGAGGCGAGGCCGCCGCCCACCCGCGCGTCGTAGATGCTGAGGGCTTCGTCTGCGTCGACCCCGACCAGCTGCTGGCGCGTCTGGAAGAGCATGTCGTCGCCGCTCGGGCTTGCGTCGGCGAAGCCGACGGAATTCACTTCTCCTCCAAGTGCTTCAGGGGCCGTGCCGGTGGTGATCAGCGCCACCTGCCCGCTTGCCGCGTCGTACTCGTAGACGTCGGTCAGGTTGTTGGTGTCCCGTGCCACCAGCGCTTCCTCGGTGTTGAAGAAGAGGCGGCCGCCGTCGTCGGAGAGGTTTCGCCGCAAACGAGTTTCGGCGTCGGGCCCGGGGGTTCCGGCGCCGACTTCGATCGAGCCGCCGGAGCCTCCCGGTTCGGGTGCGCCGCCCGGGTTGCAGGAGGCGCAGACCAGCCCGCCCGTGGCGGCGCTGTAGAGGTAGACCTCGGGTATGCCCGCGTGGGGAAAGCCGGTGAGGCTGTTGCTCGCGGTGAAGGCGAGGTGCAGCCCGTCCGGCGTGACGCGGGAGTTGGGCTGTTTGCTCGTCCTGTAGTTGTTGGCGAAGGCGGCTTCTCCGGTCCCGGTGGCGATGAATTTGGTCCCGGCGCCTTCACTCCACATATAGAGGCTGTCTGCGGCCCCTTCATCGGAGACGTAGTAGACCCGCGAGCCGTCTGCGGACGTGCCGAGCACGCCCTGCACTTCGCCAGCCAGGGCGGGGCCAAGTTCCGCGGCGTTGACGTCGTAGCGGAAGAGTTCTTCGCCCACCGTGACGAAGGCAAGCGAGCCGTCGCTGCTGGCGAACCAGAAGGTGCCTTCGTCGCTGAGTAGCTGCGCGGTGGTGCCGTTGATGCGAACGCAAACGCCGCATTCCCCGGCGCCGCCTGCGCCGCCGCCTTTGAAGAAGATCCGCGAGCCGTCTGCGGAGACATTGTGCGCCCAGTCCGGTCCCGCCAATGTGACCCCGCTGTCTTCAAGAACTTCGCCTGTTTCGGGCGAGATTCCAACGAAGCTGACCGTGCCCGTCGCCGCGTTCCAGTCGCAGATGAAAGCGCCAGCAGCTTTTTTCGCCGGTGGGCCACAGTTTGAGCCGCCTAGTTCATCCGGCGAAGTGAAGACCACGTGGCTGGCGCCTGCCGATATCCCCTCGGTGTGCGCCTCCGTATATCCCAGATCTTCAGCCAGGCCCACCGATATCAGCCGGAAGCTGGCGGTGGGGTTGTCCCGCAGGTACAGGTTGGAGGTGCCGGCGGAGGCATCGGGGGTCAGCGGAGGTTCGACCCCTCCGTCAAAGCTCACCGTCTTCTCGAGGTCTTCGGTAAACGCCTCGGCAACGGTGATCGCGAGGTTGAGAGTCGGGGAGAACGGAGGAGAGACCTGTTCGGTGCTCCAGTCGCTCGCGCCGCGCCGGGAGAGGAACGCGTTGGTGGCGCTATTCGAGGTGGCAGATTCTCCAAACGTCCCGAACGCCGACCAAGCGACCCCACTGCCGTCTGGCGCCACCAACGGGCCTGCGGAGGCGTCACCCCAGAGCATGCCGGGCTCTGACCCTTCCATGTCGGCCGGCGTGGCCATCTCGTAGGCGCGGCAATCGGGGAGGTTTGCGGAGGGGCCCTGGCGGAAGGTTTCATTGGGGCAGGATTGGGCGCCGGCCGAGGGCGCACCGCTCCCAAGGAAGGCCGCGAGGCCGAGGACGAAGAGGCAGACCAAGCCAATGCGGCTGCGGCGCATGCCGCTCCCCTGGGTCGATCCCGCAAACGATGCCTTCGCGTAGCGTCTCACGTGGCTCTCTCCTCATCTGTCGTCTCGATGGCGTGGAAAAGCAGCGGCGAGCGGTCCGGCGCCGCCGGGGGGACAAGTGCCCCGGACGGCGTGGACGGACCGCTCCCGCTGCTGCGTGTCGGAGCTTCCGGGGCTCCTCGAGGCCGCCTGCCAGGGAAAGCAGAACGGCGTCGTTCGGCAAAGGTGCGCAGAATCGTCAACTGCAAGCTCCTCGATCCGGACCGACCCCTTTTCCCCGGCTCCCCCCGCGCTGTCGGGCAGCCTCAGGCTCGGTCGCTTCCCTGTTTCATCCGCCGCCCGGAGCGAAAGACAGTGCTCCCGGTAAACGGCCTGTTACATGAAAGTACCGAACGGCCCCGCGTGTGTCAAGCCCCGGCCCATCGCGAGTTGGCCTGGGCAGCCTGGCGGTCCGCACCGACGACATGCCGGATTCGGCCGACAGTCTGGTAGAAACAGCTCGTTTCCCAGTCTCATCCGCTGCCCCGAGTGAAGAGCAATAGAAGATAAACGCAACCTTACATGAAAGTAAGCCCCGGGCGCCTGCGTGCATCCTGCGGCTGCGGTTCGCCGCCTCTCCCCAAGCATCGAGAGGAGCAGTCCGATGAGAGTGCCTTGCGGGTGAGGGTCGCGAGCGCGAGAACCGTCGCCATGCTGCTGAGCGCGTCGGCGGCGATGCTGATCGCCACCGGGGTGACTGCTCCTGGCGCCGCCGCGTCGATTTCGGCGATAGAAGGCACCCCGGTCCGTTCCCGCTCGTCACCAGCGCCGGTCTGATCGGGAGAACTCAACACCTGGCTGGCGAAGAAGGAACCCGGCGAAATCACGTCGAGCTCGGATGTCGGGGTCGAGGCGATCGGCGGCTCGGGGAGCAACGGCAAGAGCTGCGGAACCTGCAACTCGGGCAAGGGCGCCGGGGGCGGCGGCGGCGGCGAGTCGAAGGGCGCCGGGGGCGGCGGCGGTAGCTGGGCCCGTCAGTCGGTGACCAATTCGTCTGACCCGCCGACGCTGATCCACCTGTACGGGACCGAATTCTCGCTGAGCGACGTCGGCCTCTCGCAGGTGGTGCTCTCGTTCGGCGTCGCCCTGACGAGCCCGCAGATCGAATCGGCCTCTCTGAACGGCGTCACAAGCAACAGCCCGACTCTGAAGTTCAAGGTCGTGGACCCGCCGCGAGCCAAGCTGCGCTCGCTGAATGTGCGGCTGCCGCACGGGCTGCGGTTCGCCGGGCGTCACCCGAAGTTCAGGCGAATCACCTTCAGCCGTTCAGTCCGCAGCCACGTCGTGAAGTTCGGGCCAAAGGTGCTGGCCGAGAGTCGTGCGCTGCACAGGCGCGCCCGCCATCGCCGGCCGTTCAGGCTCGATCTGAAGGTCTTGGTCCGGACGACCGCGGGTCGCACCAGGCCGCTGACGTACCCAATCAGGAAGCGCTTCCGGCGGCACCGGGGGCCGAGTGGCAACCGCTAACCCCCGCCCAGGGCGATGAGGAGCGAGAGGAGGTGGCGCAGCTACAGACCGCGTGAATCCTGGCTCGTCCGGTGGCAGACGGCCTCGACGTTGTTGCCGTCCGGGTCGAGGACGAAGGCGCCGTAGTAGCCGGGGTGGTAGATCGGGCGCCGGCCGGGTGGGCCGTCGTCGGTACCGCCGGCGGCGAGCGCGGCGGCGTGGAAGGCGTCGACCTTCCTGGCCGAGCACTACGGCTGGTAGGCAAGGGACGCCGCGAGCGACAGGTCGGCGACGCCATTTCCCAACCGCGCGGGGGTGGATCTCTGGCGTTTCAACGACGGCGCGAATGACGCCGTGGCAAGACCGCGATCTTGAAGGTCGTGGAGGCTTCATGGATGACCTCGACCGGCACGGGACTCGTCGTCCCAGCGCTTCGCGGCGCCTTGCCCGATCCGAACAGAGCGACGGAGGTCAGTTGCCCGCGAGGGTCGTGGCGAGCGCGGTAGCGGATGCCCGCGTGGCCCGCACCGCGCAGGGCAAGTGCCCAGGCTTGAGTCAGCTCGTAGTCGACGCTCGCGTGGATCTCCGCCGTCAGGCCGACCAGACCCAGGACGCTCGGATCGGTCAGGTCGACGACGCTGACCCGAGGAGGAAGGATGCTCGACAGTCGTTGGGCGTCGACCAGCGACTCCGGAATCGCCCCGCCGGGTCGAAGCAGGCGCCCGAACTTCTCGACGAAGGCGCCCAAAGGCTCCTCGGACAGGTAGCAGGTACCCGCATCTGGCAGGTTGAACCTGCCATCGGGCCCCGAGTCGAAGAACCAGGGTGGGGCCTCAGCGGGACGGACCCTCCACAGATGCTCAGAACCGAGCTCGACGCTGGGAAGCTCGGGCAGTTCGTGCGGAGGGGCGGGCAGGCCGCGCCGGGTCAACGAGTCAGCTCGACCACGGCGCGCCGGGCAGCGAGGAGCAAAGGCTCTGGATCCTCATCGGCGAAGGCCTCGGTCGGGACACGGCCGCCCAGCTCCGCCTGGGGCGCGGTGGCAAACGCGGCGAGGGTCCAGGAGTCGAGTCCTCCGTCATCGAAGATCTCGCCCAACTCCTTGATCGCCGCGAAGGGCGCGCCGCTCGCGGTGTCGAACTGCCAGCGCGGGTAGCGGATCAGGCCGGCGTCATCGCGCAGGGCTATGACCGAGCCACTGAGAACCCGCTTGCGGAGGGCCTCGCGACTGATACCGCCGAGCAGCACCCGGGCCTCGGCGCTGGTCAGCAGCTCGCCGAGGGCGCGTTCCCAGGCGCCGCCGGCGAGGACAACCATCGCTGCGCGGCGCCCCAGCACCTCAGCGTCATCGGCAGAGCTGGGCTGGCCGCCGATCTCGGTGAGCGTGCGCCGGAACTCTTCGACGGTGCGATCTAGAAAGGCTGGTTTAGCCGCCATTGCCTTCAGGAGGATAGCGTCAACCCCGTCAACGGTCAAGCCTGGCTACAGTCGTGGCAGAGCCTCGAGACTGCCGGCTTCGACGATCCGCTCGTCGACAACAGCTCGAGAGTGAGATCAACGCGTTCCAGGCCGAGCTGCAATGGCTTTCGGTTCTCGAGCGATCGATCGCCGAGATCGAAATAGATGTCGTGGATCGACTGACTATCGCGATTCTGTAGGAGAAATCCCCTCAGGCCCTCGAGATCGACGAGGCGGGCGGCGACGGCCTCAGGCGTCGCCGACGAGATCAGCAGAGTCGACTCGACCTCACGAGCGTCGTCCATGGGCACGGATCGGGAATGTAGCTGGACTCGGCCGCCGGCCTATGCTCGATGTCGAGGCCACGCGCGACCCGGACGAGGCGCTCCAAGCTCGGCGTATCGAGGTGCCGGCTCGATCACGCCGGTTGCAGCCCCCCCTCCGGCGCCGTAGCAAAGGTGCGCGCAAGGAAATCGACCAGCAGCTCCTCGACGCGCTCGGAGCGCTCGACAAAGGGCCAGTGGCCGCATCCCTCGAGCACATGAACCTCGGCATTCCGGAAGGTCTCCCGCTGGCGCTCTGCCTGCGACACCGGCACATAGGGATCGTCTTCCCCCCAGATCACCAGCGCCGGAACATCGAGGGGGCGCAGCGCCTCGCGCCTTTGCCGAGCAACCGCGCCGATATCGTCGATCGACCGATAGAGGCGCAGGATCGCGGCGCGCGTGCCGCGGTCGAAGTCCTCATACATCCGATCGAGGAGCGGGCCCGGAAGGCGCCGCCTCTGCCCGCGCCGCAGGCCGGCCCCGAAGCCGGCGCGCGTCGCCGTCGCCATGACAAGCTCCCCGAGCAGGGGCATGCGCCAGATCCGCGCCGCCCTGTGCCAACGGTAGCCCAGCAGCACCCCGGTGCAAATCAGGCTGACGCTCGCCAGCCGCCGCGGCCGCGAAGCCGCCCAGGCAAGCCCCAAGCCGCCGCCGAAGTCGTGCAGGACCAGGTGGGCGCGCTCGACCCCGAGCTCCTCGAGGGCGCAGTCGATGAACTCCGCATGAGCGTCGACGCTCTGCTCGAAGTCCTCCGGCTTGTCGGCCTTGCCGAAGCCGGGCGCATCCCAGGCCACCGCGCGCCCGAGCTTTCCGGCCGCGGCCGCGAGCGGCTCGAAGTCGGCGCCCGAGCCCGGCACTCCGTGGACGAAGACCGCCGCCTCCGGCGAATCGGCGGGGCCGGCTTCGCGCAGCGGCGTGGCGATGCCGCCCGCCCGCAGCGTCCGGCGCCGCACGGGCGAGGCCAGAGCCTTCCCGGGCCAGAGCGGCGATCCATCGCGATGCCCCCCGAGCACGCGACGGACGATGCGGGGCCGCATCAGGTGCGAGGGCGGCTTGAGCAGACCGACGACCCGCGAGAGAGCCGCCGCCACCTCGGCGTCCTCGCCGCTCGCTTCGCGGACCTTTTCCGCGTAGGCGGTCGCGAGCCGCACCGAGCGGGGCTGGCTGCCCACCACCTCCGGCAGGCCGAGATCCGCGCCCGTCGCCAGCTCCCAGGCCTGATCGACGATCTTGGCGGCGACGCGGAAGTAGCGGCGGCGCAGGCGGCGCTCTCCGCGCTCCAAGCAGTCGCGCAGCACGACGGCCTCGACCGCGGCCACGCTCATCCCCTGGCCGTACAGGGGGTTGAAGCTGCAGATCGCGTCTCCGATGACAAGCAGCCCCGCCGGAAACCGTCGCATCCGCTCGTAGTGGCGCCGCAGGTGGCCCGGAAAGCCGTAGGAGACGATCTCGCCGTCTGCCTCGCCCTCCTGCAGCGCCGCGAGCGCGAGCTCCGGCGTCACGGAGGCGAGGAACCTGTCGAATGCACCGGGCTCGGTCGGCGGCTTGTGCTCGCCGTAGCCGGCCAGGGTGACGAGCCAGCGGCCACCCTCCTGCGCAAGCATCCCCATCCCGCACGGCCGACCGGGGCGCGCACCGACGAGGACCATCTTGTCGGTGAGTGCACCAGGGCGCAGACGGTACGCCCGGCTGGCGTAGGCGAGGTCGACATCGAGCTTCGCTTCGGGCGGGCGGTCGTAGCCGAGCGACTCCAGCCAGGCAGGTACGCGCGCCGAGCGCCCGCTCGCCGCGATCACCAGGTCAGCGCCGAGCGCCCCCTCCGCGCCTCCCTCTCCCTTGCTGGTTACGACGACGCCGGCGATCCGCCGATTGCCCGGCCCAGCGACCAGCTCGCGGGCCTCGCAGTGCTCGCGCAGCGCCACGTTCTCCAGCGCCAGCACTCGCCGCCTCACATGACCCTCGAAAAAGGGACGGCTGGCGGTGACCGAACCATGGCCAAGCGCTACCCGGGCGATCTCGTGGCCGTAGGAGGCCATGTGAGTATCCGCGATCAGCGAGAACGTCGGCGCCCCGTCGTCGATCATCTCGTCGCCGATACCTGGCAACAGCTCCTCCATCTCCCGCAGTCCGCGTGCCAGCAGCCCGTGGATGTGTCGTCCCTGCGGCACGGCCTTCCGCTGCTCGCTCCCCGTAGGCAGACGGTCGCGCTCGATGATCGTCACCCGCTCGTAGTAGTCCGCAACGGCGCTAGCGGCAAGCAGCCCGGCGATGCTGCCGCCGATCACCACAGCGTGCTCGCCGATCACGGGCCTTTTTGCGCCGTCCTTCATGGCCGAGTCAGCTGCTCCGCGACACGCTCGCCGAGCGATGCCACCTCCATGCCACGATCTGCGATCTCCTGCTCGAAGAGTCGCTCGTATTCGGGAGCGGCGGCCAGGCCTGTTCCCTCAAGCAGTCGCGTAGTCAGTACCGGGCGCATCAAATGCAGGAACCGCGTGAACCAGGGCGTGCAAATGCGCCGCTTGCGTCGTTCGAAACCCCTGGCGATGTCGGTGGCGACGCGCTCTACGGGATAGCTGCGCCGGAACGGTTCGGGCAGTGCAGCGCGTATCCGATTGGAGGCGGAGCTCGCTTCGGCGTCGCGGACCATCTCGGTCTCAACGATCGCGGGGTGGATGGTTCCCACGTCAACGCCCAGGTGGGCGACCTCGAGTCGCAAAGAGTTAAACATCGCCTCCACCCCGACCTTGGTTGCCGAGTATGCGGAGAGCCCGGGGCCGTGACCAAAAGATGCGAACGAGGAACTCACGGCCACATAGCCACGCTGCTCGATCACCGCGGGCAGTGCCGCGCGCACCGTGTTGTAAGCACCAAGGAGGTTGACCTCGATCGTCCGCCGCCAGGCTTCCGGGGACATCTTCCTGAGTGGCCCGCCGGAGACGATGCCGGCATTCGCCCACACTATGTCGAGGCGGCCGTGCTCGGCGAGAGTGCGCTCCACCGCCCCCTCGCACTGCTCCGCGCTGGTCACGTCCAGCTCTATCGTCAGCGGTGAGGGGGAGATTTCCTCCGCCACGCGCTTGAGCGCGTCCCGGCTCGTCCCCCCAAGGACGGGGCGGGCGCC
>Ga0210101_1000747_pt1 | contig 10403 bp, 8 predicted proteins | sample Muzzi_PWC_D1_FD_185534 | JGI IMG/M metagenome (GOLD analysis project Ga0210101, IMG submission 185534) | Wetland microbial communities from San Francisco Bay, California, USA, that impact long-term carbon sequestration - Muzzi_PWC_D1 (SPAdes) | ecosystem: Environmental > Aquatic > Marine >...
CAAGATCAAGACGGTAACCATGCCCTCGGGCCCCGGCATTTTCGAGGGTACGCGTTCCGGCGACCTGGATTTTGCCTGCGAATCCTGGCCTTCCTACAATCCCGCCGGCGACAAGTACATCAAGCAATTCGGCGGCGACGGTTCGGTTGCCTACCTCGGCGAAACCGGCATCGTCGGCGTGAGCGGCTACTTCGTGCCGCGCTACGTAATCGAGGGCGACGCGTCTCGCGGAATCCCGGCGTCGGCGCCGGGCCTCAAGTCGTACAAGGACCTGAACAAGTACAAGCAATTGTTCAAGAGTCTCGAGTCCGGTGACCGGGGCAACCTGATCGGCTGCCCCGTCGCGGCCTGGCTGTGCGACGACCAGAAGCGCCTGGATATGCTCGGCGTCGATTTTCACGCGCAGGCGCTCGGATCGGAAACTGCGCACTGGGCCGAACTGCGTGCCAAGTACAAGCGCGGCGAGCCTTTCGTTGCCTACGCCTGGGCGCCGCACTGGATTCATGCGGAGCTGGATCTGGTCGAAATCGAGTTGCCGCCCTACGACGAAGCCAAGTGGCCGGCAACCAACTGGGCCAAGGACATTACCCACTTTCACGGCAACCCGAGCATGCTCACCGAGCATCCGGACGTGGTCAAACTGCTGCAAAACTTTAACCTGACCAACAATATGCAGGCCGGCATGATTTACGAGATCGACGTCAAGAAGCGCGATCTCGACGAAGTGGTCAACGAGTGGATGGAAGCCAACAAGGACGTCTGGCGTCCCTGGGTGCCCTAGCCGCCGACGGCAAACCAGAAAAGGCTCCGTAAGGAGCCTTTTTTTTATCCCCAGACGGGAGAGCGCCAGGTGAAACAGAAAAACCTGTTAATCCTGATGTCGGGCGAGCATTCGCGGCTGCGCAGCCGAAGTCCGTGGGTATTGTTCGTTCCGTTCGCCAGTCCGCATTTCCCGCTGACTGTACCGGTGAAATACACCGAACTTTACCGCGATCCCGAAATTCCGTCGCCATTCGGCTACGACGAGGCGACTCGCCCGCGCCATTCGGTCATGGACGCGATGCGCGAATTCTGGAACTACACCGATTTTTTCGATACGGACGGCGGAATCGACGCGGTGCGCTGGATGCCGAGCTTCAATCACACGCCGCTCGAAAGCGGTTGGCGGGTCGGCGGGCCGACAGGTTCGAGCACGCCGATGGCGATGCCGCGTTCGCCGGCAATCGCGTAAAGTAGGTATATTTTTCCCTCGTCGACGAAAATCGCCGGGTCGCGCAATTGATTTACGGCCTGCATCACGGCACCCGGCCGAGATTCCTCGGGCGCTAGCTTGCCGCCCTCCCAGGCGCGCGTCGCGCGGTGAACCTCGCGCGGCGGGCCGAGCCGCCAGTGCCGCCAGTCGCCCGCGGTGTCGAGCGTGGAGAGGAGGATGCGCTCCGGACAATCGCCGATTCGGGTCCAGAACAGGTACCAGTATCCCTCGAAATACAATAATGCGTGGTGGCGAATCGGCTCGGCCGTCAATCTCGGCCCGGGCTCGAAGCCGGTGAGCCCGTCGTGCGAACGATACAATTGTGCCGGCATCGCCAGGGCGTAAAACCAGTCGCCGTGCTGAAAGATGCGCAGGTAGGGCAGGCCGAGGACTTCCCCGGCGGCTTCGAAACGCAGGCCGTCCGTGGACAGCGCGACACGCGTACGCTGAAGTCCGTTGTGCAGGCGGCCGTGATAGTAAAGGCGAACGCGGCGTTGTCGCTGGTCGATCCACGCGTCCGGCGAGGCGATATGCGGGTAATACCCATCCGCGCCGGCATCAATATATTTGCGGGCTTCGGCGTCGAGGTCGAGCTCCCCGGGCGGGTCGAGCGCGAAGCAGCTATCAGCGAGGGTCAGCGGATCGGGGTCGTGCAGTTGCCAGGGGCCCTGGAGGTCATCGCTTACCGCGAGGCGGATCGAGGCGCCTTCGTGATGCGCGAAATAGAGCAGGTAGCGGCCCGGCGAATTGGGCAGCCAGTCGGGCGCGCGTATCAGCGTCGGACCGTTGGCATTGCCGCCGAGCCGCGGCCAGGCATCCACATCGACGACCGGCGCGTCTTGCAGGTAGTGAAAACGAAACCTCGTGCCGGCATCGTTGTCGCCGCCATTGCCCGCAGCCTCGTCGCTACCGGCCATGATCAGCCGATCTCGCGCTTGCGTCGGGCAACGTAATCCTTGAGCGCATCGTCGACCGCCGGATCGACCGGCGGCTGTTGGTACTCGGACAGCAATTGTTTCCAGATCCGGTTGGCGCGCTGTTCGGTGTTGGCCGATCCGGCTTCGAGCCAGGTTTCGTAGTTGCTCCAGTCGGACAGCAGCGGCGCGTAGAAGGCGGTCTGGTAGCGTTCCATGGTGTGTTCGCTGCCGAAGAAATGGCCGCCCGGGCCGACCTCGCGAATCGCGTCCATCGCCAGGGTGTCGCGGTTGACCTCGAAAGGCTCGAGGCTCGCGGCGACCATCTGCAGGACCTCGGCGTCGATGATCAGTTTTTCCAGCGACGCGGTCAGGCCGCCATGCAGCCAGCCGGCGGCGTGCTTGATCATGCTCGCCTGCCCGGAGATCGCGCCCCAGATCGACAGGCAACTCTCGTAGGCGGCCTGGGCGTCGGGGCAATTGGCCGCATTCACGTTGCTCGAGCGCAGCGGCACGCCGAGGCGACGGGCGAGCTGCCCGGAAGCCTGCGCCGCCTGCAGGTACTCGGGCGTGCCGAAAGCCGGCGACCCGGTTTTCATATCGACATTCGAGGTGAATCCCCCGTACAGCACCGGCGCTCCGGGACGAACGATTTGCGTCAGCGCGATGCCGGCCATCGCCTCGGCATGCTGCAGCGCCAGCGCCCCGGCCAGGGTTACCGGCGCCATCGCGCCCGACAGCGTAAACGGTGTGACCGCCACCGCCTGGCCGTGCTCGGCCATCGCGATCAACCCCTCGGCCATCGGGATATCGAGCTGCAGCGGCGTATTGGTATTGATGATCCCGCACAGCGCCGGCTCGGCGACGAGTTCCTCGCAGCTGGAGCCGAGACTGATCATCGCCATCTCGATCGCGTCGAGCGTCTGTTCGCGGCCCATGGTCCACGGAATCCAGTTCTTGTCGAGCAGCGTGCACTCGGCGTAAAACAGGTCCAGGTGGCGGCTCGGGGCGGGCAGATCCATGGCTTCGAAGCCGCCGCCGCCTTCCTGGTGCAGGATATCAAGACTTTGCACCAGGCGAATGAAATCGCACATTTCCCGGTAACTGCCGGTACGCCGGCCCTGGTCCATATCCATCACGTAGGCCGGCCCGCCAACCGAGGTAAACACGGCGTGGCCGTCGCCGATTGTCAGATTCTTTTCCGGGTTGCGTGCACGCAGTCCGAAACTCGACGGCGCGCTGGCGAGGAGTTCGTCGAGCATCGCGCTGTCGAAGCGTACCAGCTGCGACTCGTCATCGACCGCACACCCGGCCTCGGCGAAGCGCCGGCGGGCGTCGGCCGACAGCACCAGCATGCCGGATTCGCGCAGGATTTCCTGAGCCGACTGGTGGATACTTTCGATCGCATCGCTGCTCAGCAACTCGAAAGGTGCATGACGGTAGCGTAGCTTCTTCCACGCGGGTTGCGAAAGCACTCCGGTAGCACGGGGTTTACGGGCGGGTCTGCGGCGGCGGGTTGCGGTCATGTGGATATCTCCTCGCGAGATGAAAGGGGCAGCAAGCGGCTGCGCTCGCGCCGCGGCAGCAGGCTTGCCGGGTCCTCGCCGAATTCGCGCGCGAAACGGTGGCCGGAGTAAACCGCGTCGGCGATGCTCGACGGCACCAGGCAGTCGCCGATGCGCGTCGCAGTGCCGTGCTGCAGGCGCTCGAACAAATCGTCTTCGGGCCTGCGACTGGTGACCAGCAACAGACTGTCGAACTCGTGGTCTTCGGTATCGCCGCCGTAGATGCCGCGGGTGATCAGCCGGCCCGGCTCGATCGTCTCGGCGACCCGGTTGAAAACGGCTTCGATGCCCATCGGCAACAGGCGACGGACGATGAAATCCTGCTCGTTGGTCATCGCGCTCCAGCTCGAAATCGTCGCCGCCGGGGTCAGGTAGCGAACCCGGCGACCCGCTTGCAGCAATTGCTCGGCCAGCGCACCGGCCATGAAATAGTGGTCGTCGTCGTAGATCAGTACGTCGCCGCCGGGTTCGGTGCCGGCGAACAGGTCATCCGGCGTAAACACATTGCCCGCGTCGCTCGGCAGCAGGGGGCGCCGCAGGTTATGGCCGAGTCCGTCGCGCCGCCAGCGGCTGCCGCAGGCCACGACCACGTGGTCGGCTTCGAACTCGGCGACATCCGCGGCCTCGAGTCGACTATTCAAATAGATGTCGACGTTTGCCATTCGGGCCAGCAGGCCGGCACGGTAATCGCGCACCCGGATCCAGTTTTGCAGACCCGGCAGCCGCGCCTCGCGGACCACCCGGCCGCCGAGCTCGCCGCCGGCCTCGGCCAGGGTTACCCGATGCCCCCTGCGGGCCAGCGTCAGTGCCGCTTCGAGTCCCGCCGGTCCGCCGCCGACCACCAGCAGCGATTGCTTTTTCTCGGCCGCGGGGACGATTTCCGGGTGCCAGCCGCGGCGCCATTCTTCCCCCATGGTCGGGTTTTGAGTGCAGCGCAGCGGTGCGCCCTCGTTGTTTGCCGAGCGGCAAATATTGCAGCCGATGCACTCGCGAATTTCGTCTTCCCGTCCTGCGTCGATTTTGACGGGCAGGAAGGGGTCGGCAATCGAAGGCCTCGCGGCACCGATAAAGTCCTGTACGCCGCGGCGGATCTGTCCGGCCATGGTGTCGGGCGAGGTAAAGCGGCCGGTGCTGACCACCGGTTTCGAGGTCAGCGACTTGACGAGGCCGGTATAGCGCTCCTGGTAACCCTCGGCGGAAAAACGCGAACTGCACGAGTCGTTTCCCAGTCCGCCGCCGAGCGCGATATCCCACAGATCCGGCAATTCGGCGAGCATTTCGACGACCCTGCCGCCGTCGCCGCCGCTGGTGATGCCGTCTTCGCCGTGCAGTTCGTCGATCGCCAGGCGCACCGCGACCGCGCAGCGGTCGCCGACCGCCTCGCGCGTATCCTCGATCAGTTCGCGCAGCAGGCGTGCACGGTTTTCGAGCTTGCCGCCATAGGCGTCCTTTCGTCGGTTGACGCGCGGCGACAGGAATTGAAAGGGCAGGTAGTCGTGTCCCGCGTAGACATAAACGATATCGAAGCCGGCACCGGCGGCGCGCAGCGCCGCCTCGCGATGCCAGTGCCGGAATGCGCGGATATCGTCGAGTTCCATCGCCCTGACCTGTGCCGGGTATATGAATTCGGCCGACACCGCCGATGGCGCCAGCGCGATTTCGCGGGTGCCGCGATTGTTGCAGTGAAAGCCGCCGTGCCAGAGTTCGATTCCGGCGAGCGCGCCGTGCCGGTGGATCGCCTCGGCGGTCAGGGCCAGCTGCTCGGCATCTTCGTCGTCCCACAGGCTCAGAAAGGCGTAAGGGGTTTCGTCGGCACTCGGATGGATCGAACAATACTCGGTGCAGACCACACCCCAGCCTCCCTCGGCCTTGATACCGCGCAGTGCCGCAGACGCATTCGGCATCATGCGTCCCAAACCGGTTGCATGCGGGGTCTGGTAAAAACGATTGGGCGCGACCACCGGACCGATCGGAACCGGTTCGAAAAGAATGTCGTAGCGGGAATTCCTCGGCATCGGTCGGTCCTGTCGGTCGCTATCCCTTATTGAACGATCGTATAATAAGGTTTATGCTGTTGCAATCTATTTTTACAATTCGGTTTCGGGAGTCCGTATGCAGGAAAAACGAAAAACCGCGGCTTATCGGCGCAAAACCGTGGATCAGCGCCGTCGGGAATTGATCGATGCCGGCATTGCCTGCCTCGGCGAGGGCGGCATGTCGGCGTTTACGATCGACCGGATATGCCGCAAGGCCGGAGTTTCGCGAGGCTTGATCAACCATCATTTCAGGACCAAGGAAGATTTACTGGTGCAGATTTACGATACGATGACCGCGCACCTGGTCGAGGAATCGCAAGACGGCAGTCCGCCAGACGTGCTGAAGCAGGTAATCGACAGCAACTTCGACGAAGCCGAATTCGACGCCGGTAACCTGCGTGCCTGGCTGACCGTGTGGGGGGAGGTGGCGACCAATCGCGGCTTGCAGACGCTGCATCGGCAACGCTACGCGGTCTATAAGTCGCGTATCGAGCGCGCGTTACGCGCACTTGCCGAGGTGGAGGGCAAAATGATGGATAGCGATAGCCTCGCGCGCCAGTTGATCGCACTGATCGACGGCCTGTGGCTCGAATATTGCCTTCATCCCGGGGAATTTACGCTGGCCATGGCGAGAAATGATTGTCATCATCTGCTGCGCAGCCAGGGAATTCCGATTTGAATCCCGTGCAGACCTCCTCGAGGAATCGTTTTCATGACGCGCAGACCCACCAGTTTACGTGCCGCCCTGGCCTCGTCCTGGGCAATCCTGCTCGGCTTCGGCATCCTCATGCTGGGCGACGGCCTGCAGGGTACGCTGCTGCCGGTGCGTGCCGATCTCGAGGGCTTCAGCGCGACCCTGACCGGCCTGATCATGTCGTCTTTTTACCTCGGCTTCCTGCTCGGTTCGGTGCTGGTGCCGAAGATTACCGCGCGAGTAGGGCACATCCGCGTTTTCGCCGCGCTAGCCGCGCTGGCGTCGGCGGCCATCCTGGTGCACGCGCTATTCGTAACGGTGCCGGTCTGGATCGCGATGCGCCTGGTCAGCGGCTTCTGTTTCGCGGGGATTTATATCGTCGCCGAGAGTTGGCTGAACGATCGCGCGACCAATGAATCCCGCGGCCGCCTGCTGTCGCTTTACATGGTCGTCACCTACCTCGGCGTCGGCGCCGGTCAGTTGATGCTGAACCTCGCCGAACCGCGCGATTTCGAGTTGTTCATCATGGTGTCGGTGCTGATCTCGGTCGCGGTGGTGCCGCTGCTGTTGTCCGCCGGTTCACCGCCGAAGTTTCACGACGCGGTACGCATCAGCCTGCCGGCCCTGTACCGGCTGACACCGCTGGGAATCGTCAGCCTGTTCGCGGTCGGCCTGGTAACGGCCACCTTTTTCGCGCTGGGGCCGGTCTACGCACAACGGCTGGGCCTCGGGATTCGCGAAATTTCATATTTCATGACCGCCGCGGTAATCGGTACGGTCCTGTTGCAGGGACCGATAGGGGCGCTGTCGGACTATTTCGACCGCCGCCTGGTGCTGACCGTGACCACGGTATTGACCTCGCTCGCCGCGCTGCTGTGCGTTCCGGCGGCGCAGATCTCGAATCTTGCCTTGCTAATGGCGGTGGCCCTGTTCGGCGGACTGGCGTTTCCGCTCTACTCGATCTGTATCGCCTATACCAACGACCACCTCGAGCCGGAACAAATGATCGCCGCCAGCGGCGCGATGGTGCTGGTCGGCGGCCTCGGCGCGGTTTCCGGTCCGCTGGGCTTCGCGATGATCATGGATACTTTCGGCAACCAGGCGTTCTTCTGGGCAATCGCATCGGTACATGCCCTGACCGCGCTGTTCGCGATTTACCGCATGTTGCGCAGCGCGCCGGTCCCGCTCGATCGCCAGGGGCGCAGTTACACCACGGCGGTGCACCCTTCGGGCTCGGCGATCGACTCGGTACAACAATACTGGAGCGAAGAGACGGGTATCGATCTCGACGAGAACGACGAACGGGCAAACGAATCCGAAGCGGGAAAGGGCTAGCCCACCACGTTACGCTTTGCGGCGTCCGCAGCTGGAAATTGGCGAGATTTACGGGCTAAAGCTTTTCGGTCAGCGTTCTGATGTATTCGAGTCGCCAGGCGACTTCCTCTTCGAGCAGGCGGATTTCATCGATGATGGCGGCTTTTTTATCCTTGCCCTGCTCGCGGGCCAGTTTCAATTGCTCGAGTTCGTGCAGCGCGTCGCGAAACGCCGGCGTACTCTCGAACACGGACTGGGCCTTGTCCGTGCCACCGTCGACCATTACCGTCTTCTTGACCTGCGGAAACTTGTAACGCCGGCTCTCCGCAAGCAGCGACCCTTTTTTGCGCTCATAGGTGATCTGCAATATGTCAGTATTGCCGACCGTGTAAATGGCGAACTTGCTGATTTCTTCAGGGTGGGTGATGCCCATGTTCAACAAATTGGGATAGTCGCTCATTGTCTCGGTACCCGTAATCTCAGTGTGCGCGAACCGGTGCGTCGTCGCCGGTCAGTTTTTCGTAGCCCAAGAGGATTCTCTGCGCCTCGGCTTCGGCCTCGTTCAATTGCTCGAGGGTCAGGTGGCAGGCGATCTGGTGACCGTTATCGAGCTCGATAATCGGCGGCGCCTTGATTTCGCAAGTTCCGTCTATCGCCATCGGACAGCGGTTGTAAAACGGGCAACCGACGGCGGTGATTTCGACCCCGCGGGCGATGCCGACCGCCATTTCGCGCCGCTTCATGGTGTCTTCGAGCCAGCCGATGCGCATTTCCGGCACCGAGCTGATCAATAGCCGCGTATACGGATGGAACGGCGGTTCGAGTACCTCGTCGGTCGGTCCCTGTTCGACCACGCGCCCGGCGTAGAGCACGACGATTTCGTCGGCGAACGACGACACCGTCGACAGGTCGTGACTGATGAAAACGAAGGAAACGCCGGTCTCGTCGCGCAGCTTGGTCAACAGCCTGATGACATTTGCGCCGACGATGCTGTCGAGCGCCGAGGTCACCTCGTCGCAGAGCATGACCTCGGGGTTGGCCGCGAGCGAGCGCGCGAGGTTGATGCGCTGTTTCTGCCCCCCCGACAATTCCATCGGGTAGCGGCTCGCGAAGGCCGGGGGCAATTCGACCATTTCGAGGATCTCGGAGACCTTGGCATGTTTTTTCCTGCCCGTCAGGCCATGATAAAACTCCAGCGGCCGGCCGATGATATTGCCGATCAATTGCTTCGGGTTCAGTGCCGTGTCTGCCATCTGGAACACGAACTGGATCTTCTGCAATTCCTCGAGCTTGCGGTTTTTGAGGTCGCCCTGCAGCTTGTGGCCGTCGAGGATGATATCGCCGCGTGCCTGCGGCAGCATGCCGGCCATGACCCGGGCAAGCGTCGACTTGCCGCAGCCGGATTCACCGATCACGCCGACCACGTGGCCGTTCATGACCTTGATATTGATATCCTTGAGGATCGGAATTACCGGTTCGCCATTGACGATACCGCCATAGCCCGCGGTCATGTGGGTGACTTCCAGGTTGGCGACGACCCGGTCGTGATCGCCGGAAATCTCGACGCCCTGGCCGGCGGCCGGCTTGGGGCGCACCGCCTCCATCAGGCGATTGGTGTAGGCGTGCTGGGGGCGGTTGATGATCTGGTCTGCCGGCCCCTGCTCCATGATCTCTCCGCCGTAGAGCACGACGATGTGGTCGGCGACCTGGGCGACGACGGCAAGATCGTGGGTCACGTAGATCGCAGCCGAATTTTCCTCGAGGATGACTTTTTTGAATGCCTTCAGTACCTCGATCTGCGTGGTCACGTCGAGCGCCGTGGTCGGCTCGTCGAGCACCATCAGGTCGGGCTTGCCGCACAGCGCCATCGCCGCCATCAGGCGCTGCAGCTGACCGCCCGATACCTGGTGCGGGTAGCGCCGTCCGATGCGGTCGGCATCGGGCAGTTCCAGCGCATGATACAGCTCGATCGCGCGCACATTGGCCTGTTCCTGCGTTAGCCTGCCGTGCAGCACCGCGGCCTCGGTGACCTGCTCGTTGATCGTGATCGCGGGATTGAAAGTCGCCGCCGCGCTTTGCGCGAGATAGGCGACGTTACCGCCGCGCAGATCGCGCTGTTTAAACGGCGACATCGACAGCACGTCGTTGCCGCGCAGCCGGCATTCGCCGCCGGCGAAAAAAAGCCCCGGCTTGGTGTAAGCCAGGGTCGCCAGCGAGATTGTCGTCTTGCCGGAGCCGGACTCGCCGATCAGCGCGACCACTTCACCCGCGTGGACGTCGAAAGTCACGCCTTTGACGATTTTGACTTCCTCGCCATCGTCGTTACGGGCGCTGATTCGCAGATCCCGGATTTCGAAGAGTTTTTCTTTTTCCATGGTTACACCATCTTCTTCGCGAGGCTACCGCCGGACTTGGCGGAAATGTCATCGACGATCAGGTTTACGGCGATAGTAAAAGACGCGATTGAAAATGCCGGCCAGATCGCGGCCCACGAGCCGTAGGTCAGCCCGGCGAGATTCTCACGCACCATGGAACCCCAGTCGGCGGCCGGTGGCGGTACCCCGAGGCCGAGGAAACTCATGCTCGAGACGAACAGCACGACGAACACCAGGCGCAAACCGAAATCGG
>Ga0210101_1000748_pt1 | contig 10403 bp, 8 predicted proteins | sample Muzzi_PWC_D1_FD_185534 | JGI IMG/M metagenome (GOLD analysis project Ga0210101, IMG submission 185534) | Wetland microbial communities from San Francisco Bay, California, USA, that impact long-term carbon sequestration - Muzzi_PWC_D1 (SPAdes) | ecosystem: Environmental > Aquatic > Marine >...
TGCACACCTGCACAACGACAACCTGCTGCTGAGCCGCAACGCCGAGGTGGATACCAAGCCGCAGCTGGAGATTTATGCCGACGACGTCAAGTGCAGCCACGGCACGACCGTGGGCCAGCTGGACCCGGCGCAGCTGTTCTATCTGCGTTCGCGCGGCATAGATGCCGCGGCGGCGCGGCGCCTGCTTTGCCTGGGCTTTGCCGGCGAGATCATCGAGCGCTGCGGGATTTCGCCGCTGCGCGAGCACATCCAGGCCGCCGTGGCCGCGCGGCTGACGCCGGCCGCGGTCAGCGCGGAACAGGAGTAGACATGGTGGCGATACTGCATGACAACACAGCGTCTCGCGTGGATGGCAGGGAACTGCAGAGGGCTGCGGTGATCGAAGCGCTGCGCGGCATTCACGACCCCGAGATCCCCGTGAATATCTATGACCTTGGCCTGATCTACCGGCTCGACATCGATGATGACGGCAATGTCGCCATCCAGATGACCCTGACCACGCCCGCCTGCCCGGTGGCCGAGGCCATGCCGTGCCAGGTGGAATGCGCCGTGCGCGAGGTGCCCGGCGTCAAATCGGCCCGGGTGGAACTGGTCTGGGATCCGCCCTGGACCCGCGACCGGCTGGATGACTTCACCCGTCTGGAACTGGGTTTGCTTTGAAAGCAGAGGAGGAAATGATGGCAATACAACTGACCGACAGCGCCGCACAGCATGTCCGCAGGATGCTGGATGAGCACGAGGGCAGCATCGGGCTGCGCCTCGGGACCCGCAGGAGCGGCTGCAGCGGCTTCGCCTACGTTGTCGATTATGCCGCTGCGGTCGAGGCGGGCGACACGGTCTTCAAATCCCGCGGCATCAAGGTGCTGGTGGACCGCGCCAGCCTGCCGCATCTCGACGGCATGACCGTCAGCTATGTGAAGAACGGGCTGCTCAGCGAGGGGCTGGAGTTCAGCAACCCGAATGCCCGGTCGAGCTGCGGCTGCGGCGAATCCATTGCCTTCGAGGAGACGGCATGACAAGCCTTCCCGATATCATCACGACCTTCGAGTTGCTGGGCGACTGGGACACCCGCTACCAGTACCTGGTGGAACTGGGCGAACAGCTGCCGCCAATCCCGGAGAGCGAGCGCATCGAGGCCAATCGCGTCAAGGCCTGCATGAGCATGGTGTGGGTGTACGCCTGGGAAGACCCCGTCGAGGCGGGCCGTATCCACTTTGGCGGCGACTGTGACACCGGCATCATCAAGGGCGTGCTGGCCCTGCTGATCCAGCTTGCCGACGGCAAGACGATGGCGGAGATCCAGGCCTTCGACATGGACGAGTTCTTCGAACGGCTCCAGCTCGGCGAGCACCTTTCGCCCAACCGGCATGTTGGCGTCTATGCCATCGTCGACCTGATGAAACAGAAGGCCGTGGCTGCCGTCAGGCCACCGCAGCGCGCCGCGCAGGCGTAAGCTGAACCGCTGTTTGTCCAGCCCGGTGACGGGGCAATAATCGCCACGGAATCCACGCAAGAACATGCAAAGAAATTATAGCCATTACAAAACATTTTCGTGTCCTTGCCGGCTATTAAGAAAACACTGGTTATTGGGCCTTGTATAGCGCGTTGCACGCCCGCAGGGTGAGCGCGGCGAGTAAACCCGGGGAAATCCGGCATCTCCGGACTCCGCTCGGAAATTGCTCCTGCATTGCCCGGGCCAGACTCTCGACCGCTTCGCAGTCTCGCCTTTTACTGCAATCGTCGCGATGACGAATTAATCGGAGAACCCCTGATCCGTGTTTATTCTTTCCGTGTTCTTCCGTGGATTCCGTGGCCATTCAAGAGAAACCGGCGCCAGGCCTGCCCCGGGCACTGGTTAATCTTTCTGCAGGAGCCGCTTCGGCCACGATCAGCAAACAGGGCTTCTGTCTGCCTCTTGCGGGTTGCTACAATGCAATCCGGTTTACAAAAGGTACCGATTGCACCATGCCCCAGGATTGGCAGCCCGTCATCAATGCATTCAAGGCCGTGGTCCCGGACGTGGACTTCTGGTTGCTGCGGCTGGTCTCTGAAGAGACCGAGACGTTGTGCGTGCGCGAAGGAGTGGTGCAGCCGCCGAGCCTGACGCATAACCGGGGTGTGCATATCACGCTCGTGGATCGTGGCGGGTGCGCCTATGCGGCCAGCAGCGCACTGACCCGTGAGGGATTGCGGGCGGCCTGCGAACAGGCGCTGCAGTGGCTGGAGCCGGGTCGTCGCCATCCACTGATCGAGGCGCGGCAGCTGCCGCGGCCGCAGCACTCGGGCAGTTACGCCACACCGGTGGCCGTGCCCTGGGGGGAGTGGAGCCTGGCGGACAAGCTGGAACTGCTGCAGGACATCAACCGCACGCTGCGGGCGGGAGACTGCATTGTGGACCGGCAGGCCAGCCTGAGCCGCTGCGAAACCGACGTGATGCTGCTCAGCAGCGATGGCGTGACGATCGAGCAGACGTTCCACCATGTCATCCCCGGCTATACCGCTGTGGCCAACCGGGGCTCGCAGACCCAGATGCGCAGTGGTGGCGGCTGGCGTTCGGCACGCCAGGGCGGACTCGAACAGCTCGCGGACTTCGGTTTTCCCGATGGCGCCCGGCAGGTGGCCGAGGAGGCCATCGCGCTGGTCGAGGCACCCGAGTGCCCGGATACCACGGCCGACCTGCTGCTCATGCCAAGCCAGATGATGCTGCAGATCCACGAGAGCATCGGTCACCCGCTGGAACTCGACCGCATCCTCGGCGACGAACGCAATTATGCCGGCACCAGTTTCGTCACGGCCGACATGTTCGGCAGCTACCGCTACGGTTCACGGCTGCTCAACGTGACCTTCGACCCCGGTGTGACCCAGGAGATGGCCAGTTACACCTTCGACGACGAGGGTACGCCGGCCGAGCGCAGCCACCTGATCCGCGAAGGCATCCTGCTGCGCCCGCTGGGCGGCGCCACCTCGCAGGCCCGTGCCGGGATGCCCGGGGTGGCGAATGCGCGCGCCAGCAGCTGGAACCGTCCCGCCATCGACCGCATGGCCAACCTCAACCTGGAGCCCGGTGACAGCAGCTTCGACGAACTCGTCAGCGGCATCGAGTCCGGTGTGCTCATGGACGCCAACCGTTCCTGGTCCATCGACGACAGCCGCAACAAGTTCCAGTTCGGCTGCGAGCTCGGCCGCCTGATCGTGGACGGTGAACTCAGGGGGCTGCTGCGCAATCCCAACTACCGCGGCATCAGCGCGACCTTCTGGCGCAGCCTTGCCGCGGTGGGGGACGCCGACAGCTTCGAGGTCTGGGGTACGCCCAATTGTGGCAAGGGTGAACCCAACCAGGTGATCCACGTCGGCCATGCCTCGCCGGCCTGCGTGTTCCGTAGCGTCGAGATATTCGGGGGCGCGTAGGTATTTATCAATCCAGTGATGACAAAGATGATGGCCACCGAATCCACGGAAAAACACGGAAAGAATCCGGACAATTCAAATGATCTCCCTGCCATTTGCTGGCCGGGTAACAGTACGGGCACTTCGTGTGCTACGCCGGCGCTTGTAATAAACCGGCTGGAAGCGTGCCAGTGATGGAGGATTATTTTCGTGAACTCAGCGACACACTCTGCGCGGGCCTTGCTGCCGGCGAGGTGCTGCTGCTGAACTACCGGGGCGAGTCCTCGGATTTCGTGCGCCTGAACCACAACAGGATTCGCCAGGCCGGTCACGTACACCAGCAGGCGCTGGAACTGGACCTTGTCCGCGACGGCCGCGAGAGCGGGGCGTCCATGCCGCTCAGCGGCAGCCTCGACACCGACCTCGGACAGGCGCGGGTGCTGCTCGAACGACTCCGCACCCAGCTGCCGCTGCTGCCCGAGGATCCGCATCTCAACTACGCCACCGACGTGAACAACAGCGTTCACCATGGCGAGGACCTGCTGCCCGAACCGGGCGCTGCGCTGGAGACGCTGCTGGAGGCCGCCCGCGGGCTGGACCTGGTCGGGATCTGGGCCGGCGGCGAACAGAGCCAGGGCTTTGCCAACTCGCTGGGCCAGTTCAACTGGCACAGTGCCCACAGCTTCAATCTCGACTGGAGCATCTACCGCACGGGCGACAGGGCGGTGAAGCAGAACTATGCAGGCTTTGTCTGGAGCGACGACTACCTTGCCCGCAAGATCGCCTACGACCGCGAGACCCTCGAACTGCTTGGACAGGAACCGAGGACGCTTGCACCCGGCAGGTATCGCGTGTTTCTTTCCCCGGCGGCGCTTTACGAACTGCTGGAGATGGTCAGCTGGGGCGGCTTTGGACTGAAGAGCCATCGCACCGCGCAGACGCCGCTGCTTGGCATGGTGCGCGACGGCTTCACGCTGCACGCGGAGGTAAACCTCACCGAGAACCATGCCGCCGGCCTGACCCCGCGCTTCACCCGCGCCGGGTTTATCAAGCCGGACCGCGTTGTGCTGATCGAGTCGGGGGGCTACCGTGACTGCCTCGCCAATCGCCGCAGCGCCAGGGAATACGGAGCCGCGGTCAACTGCGCCGGCGAGTACCCGCAGTCACTCGAACTCGGCGGCGGCCGGCTGCACCAGGACGAGGTGTTCAGTGCGCTTGGTACCGGCCTGTACATCAGCAACCTCTGGTACTGCAACTTCTCCGACCGCAACCATTGCCGCATCACCGGCATGACGCGCTTTGCCTGCCTGTGGGTGGAGCAGGGGCGGCCGGTGGCGCCGGTCAACGTCATGCGCTTCGACGAGAGCATCTACCACATTCTCGGCGACTGCCTGGAAGGCCTCACCCGCGAGCACGAACACATCCTGGATGCCGGCAGCTACGAATGGCGCTCAACGGCCAGCGCGCGGCTACCCGGTGCGCTGGTCAACGATTTCACCTTCACCCTCTGAGTGGAACAAGTGTAGTGACCGCTGTTCCCGGTAAGACTCCGGCTGGATGTTAAAGTCTGGATGCTGGATACGGTTTTCTGTCAGTGGCATGTTCTCTTACCGCCTGCCGTTGCCTTTTGCCTTGCGCACCCGGATATCGACCTGTGCAGTTGCGGTCTGGCCCTGGCCGTCGGTCACGGTCAGCACGGCGACGTAGGTGCCGGGATCGTTGTAGACGTGCGCCGGATTCGCCCCGGTCGAGACCGGGGTGCCGTCACCGAAATCCCAGGCATAGCCGGCGAGTGGACCGTCGGGATCATAGGACCCGGCCGAGGTGAAATTCACCGCCAGCGGCGCCCGGCCATCGGTCACATCGGCGCTTGCCACGGCAACCGGCGATGCTGAGGCGGGCGGCGGCTGCGTCTGACCCGACGTCAGCAGGAAACCATGCGCCTGTCCGTTCAGCAGGCCGGTGCCGACGATGTCGCCGTTGTCGTTGGTGGCCGTGGCGGCGGTCAGGATCCAGCCGGAGCCGGACGGGAGCAGCGTGTTCAGGTCGGTCATCGCGCCGCTTTCCCAGAGGAAGGCATGATACTGCGTGGGGTCGTAGACGCTGGTGAGCTGTGTCACCAGCCAGGATGTGCCCACGACCTGGTTGAACTCGTTGATGTCCGCCGCACTGCTGGTCAGCCCGCCATTCAGGGTGCCCAGGTCGCTCAGGGTGCCCGCGTTGTAGTCGTAGAGGTAGGCATGGGCGAACTCGCCGCTGGTCGAGTTGGTGCCGGTGGCGCCGACGATCATGTTTTGGCCGTTGATGGCCGCGGCATGGCCGCCGTAGGGAACGGGCAGGTAGGTCACGCCATCGAATGCCGGCGTTGTCAGGATGGAGGAAGAGCCGCTCAGGCCATAGCGGCGCCGGCTGCCGACGGCAAAGCCCGCGTCGTTGATATCCTCGAGCATGTACAGGTCGGCATAGACACCGAGACGGGTGCCGCGTGGATAGGTTTGCGCGATGCCGAGGTTGTCCCAGCGGTTGGGCGTGTAGATCGCCGGGTCGAGCGGCAGCGGCGTTGACCGGTAGGGGTTTTTCAACTCCCGGTTGCCGGAGATCTGCCCGGATTCGTTGATGCCGTAGCCGTCGTAGCCGTCCCATTCGGTCAGACTGCCGTCGTACAGGAAGGCGCCGCTGAGGGTGTTGCCGGCGACCTGGTCGGACTCGTTGACTGCATTGGCGACGGTGGCGCCGCTGATGTCCACTGGCGTGCCATTCACCAGCCAGCGAAACGCCACACTGCCCGTACCCGTTTTGCGCGAGCCGACAATTGTACCGTTGTTGTTGATGTCGGTGGGGGTGACGTCGATGCCGAGATCGAGCAGTTGCCAGGGCTCGGCAGACGCCGGGAGCGACGCAATTGACCCGATAAGTAAAGCCAGCAATATGGCTGTGGGCTCGCGCTCCCGGCGTTGCCGAAAACTGAAAAGAGTGAACATGCCGTGGTACCTCCTTAACTATAGCCGTTGTGGTGTCACGGTACCTGGTTAGACACCGCTGACGTGAATTGTCAGGCGTTGTGCACCTTTATGCCGTGGCAAGGGTGCGTGCAGCTGGAGATCCACCCTACTGCAAACCTGCCTGCGGGTATGGGACGGGTCTCCCGTTTTCATGAGTGCAGGGTATGAGGCAATAGTCGGGCCAGATCAGGTAACCGGCTTTATTTGCTGTGTTTATTGAAACCCGACTGGCACCGTCAGGCGTTCAAGGGACCACAAATGTCTTTGAACAACGACACTCTACCGGGGGGTGGAGACAAGTCGCTGATCGTCGGTGTTATCTGTTGTCGTCGGGAAACGACGACTGGCTGGAGTCAAGGGCCGTGCACGAACCAGGTCCGGGCGGAGTTCCGGGATGTCGGATGTTGCCACCACTTTGCGACCCACCGGGATGCCGCAATCCGGTATCTCCACTGCCTCGCCTGGTTGCTGCCGGCGTCCGTTGCCAACGGGTTGCATGGCGAGGTCACCGGAAGTGAACCTGGCTCAGGTGCAGCCGCGGGGTCACGATAACTGTTATGTTCGCGGGTGCGCGTCCTGTGCGCCCGGCAACCAACGGACTTGCGAAGAACTGCTGTCATATGGAACCTCTGCTGCCCTCACTGCAAAACCTGCCCGTGTTCTACACGGTGCTGGTTTCGCTGCTGCTGCTATCCGGCTTGTCCGGTTATTCGCTCTACTGTCGCTTGCGACGACAGCCGCCGGGGCAGGGCTTCGCCTGGCTGAAGGGGCTTGCGCTGCTGCCGCTGTGGCTGCTGTGCCTGATCTGGACCGGCGTGGCAGTTGGGCTGGGCGTGATTGCCGGCGGGATGGCCGGCAGCTGGCTGTTGCCGCTGCTTGCCCTTGGACTGCTGCCGCTGTTTGTCCTGCTGAGCTGGGGGTATTACCGCTGGATACGTGGCGGGGTCACGGTGGATGCCGGCGTACTGCTGCTGGTGCCCGCCCTGGTACTCGGCGTGTTCGTCATGCAGCGCCTGTGGATTTGTGAACCACTTGCCTGGAGTGGTTTGGGTTCCGCCCGGCTCTGCACGGCACACCTCTATGAACGTGGCGAGGGTGGTGCGATCCGCGACGCGGGCGCCGCGCGTGACTGGTACCGGGAGGCGGCGGCGCAGGGTGTGGCGGAAGCCGAGTACGCGGTTGCCGGATTCACCCGCGAGCGGGAACAGAAGATCGAGTGGTATGCCCGCGCCGCCGGGCACGGCCATGCCGGGGCGGCCTACCGGCTCTACTGGCTGCTGGAAAAACCGGACCCTGCTACTGCACTGCAGCACCTGCAGGCGGCGGTGAGCCAGGGACACGGCGGCGCGCAATACCGCTTGGGACTGCTGTACCTGAATGCCGACGGCGGTGTGGAACGGGACCTGTCGCGCACGCGCGAACTCTGGCTGCAGTCCGCAAGCGACGGCTATATTTCGGCCCGGCGCGCCCTTGCGATCGCCTATGCGAGTGATACCGGCCTGTTCGATCAGGCTCCGGAAGCGTCCCGTTTCCAGGAGCGGCAGGCGCGCCAGCTGGCACCGGCACATCCGCAAGTTCCGCCTGTCGAGCAGGTGCTGGAGACCAACTGGGAGCACCGCTTGCAGGAGGTCCGGGAACGCCGTTCCCTTGCCGGGGCCGGAGATGTGGTCGCGCAGCTGGCCATCGGCCACGAAATCCTGCAGCTCGCCGGCACGGATCCGGCGCTGCTCGACAAGGCGTATGGCTGGATAGAACGGGCCGCGCAGTCCGGTTCCGTGACGGCGCAGTACCAGCTGGCAACCCATTACCTCGAAGCGAACCCGGTCGACGAACAAGGCCGGCGCTGGCTGCTGGCGGCTGCCGATAGTGGACACGAGCAGGCACTGCGCAAGGTCATCCGTGCCTGCAAGAACGCAAGCCACGGCCTGCCGCGCGACCTGCAGCGGTCCAGGGCCTACAGCGAGGCCCTGTTTACGGTGCTCGACGCCCGGGGCGTGCTGAAAAATGAAACCGACTGGATGACGGCAAGCCGGGAATACAACGACACCCTGAAACAGATCCGGGATGAGGCCGACCGCTATCTGCCGCCGGAAGAACTCAGGCGGCAAAGCGATGCCGGCGACCCGGCCGCCATGTACTACCGGGGCAAGGAATTACAGTCCACAAGCTATGCTGAGGGAATTGCCCTGCTGACGGCTTCGGCCGCGGCCGGCTATCCGCAGGCGCAATACGAAATGGCGCGCAGCTACCGGACGCGCCGGCGCACGGAACAGGAAGAGCGTCAGGCCGTCGACTGGCTGGCGGCCGCTGCGCAGAGCGGCCATCGCGGCGCCATGGTCGATCTGGGCATCGTGTACCTGCAGGGCATCCGGCGCATCGGCCTGGAACCCAACCCGTACCGGGCAAAACAGTGGTTCGAGCAGGCACTGCGCGATCGGGAAGGCACGGTCTACGCACAGCAGACCGGCAACGGCCGGGGCTGGAAGTACACGGTGGACAGCGTGAACCGCTGGCTGGGCAGGATACCCGAACCCGTCACGCGCCTCGACCTGGAAGGTCTGGACGGGCCGCAGCAGCGTGCGGCAATCGAGCAGTGGTTCGCGCAGGAAAAGCAGGCGCTGCTGGCGCAGTCAGCAGATCCGCAGGGGCAGGCTTCGCTGCAGCGGCAGCTTGGGCAACTCGAGCAGCAACGCTCGGTGCTGCTGGAAGCTGACCGGGAAGCAGCGGAGTAACTGCCGCAAGGAGAAAACGCACCGAACCGGGATGGTTGGGCACATCAGGGCATTTATGCGCTTCAGGTTGTGCCCGATGGCGTTACCGGTCAATGCAGGGGCGAGCGCTTTATGCCTGCGCTTGCAAGCCTGACCCTCAGAACCCGGTGCCGACCCCGACGCCCCAACTGCTGCCACTGCCCCAGCCGCCGCTGCCGACGCCGACACCGAAGGTGACGCCGGAGCCTTGAGGCCCCTGGTCCTCGGGCCACAAGTAGATTTGCCGGGCATCGACCACCGGCTGATCGTAGCTTGCCTCGCCAACCTTGCTGTTGCGGGTACCTGATATGGATCCGACCGCGCTGATCTGGCGCCCCTGTTTATAGGTGGCCGGGTCCAGGAAGCCGCTCTGCTCCAGGAAGAAGCGCCCCAGCGCGCTGCCGTCCACCTGCGGCCTGGCCTTGCTGTTAAGCGGGTAGGCCAGCACCTCGATCTGTGTGCGGTCCGGCAGGTTGGTGACACCGATGATGGTGCCGCCCCACTGCACGCTCTTGCCCGTGGCTGCCTGCGGACTCGCGGTCACGCTTTGCGGTGTCAGAAAAGGATCAACGCCGGCGGTATTGAAGGTCGGGGTGCTGGCGCAGGCGCCAAGCAACAGCGCGGGCAGCAGGGCGAGAAGGGCGGGTTTTGAATTGAGTCTGTTCATGGGCATAGTTTATAGCCGATGCGGGCGTGGATTAACAGCGGGATCAGGTGGGAATGGCGGTTGCCTGAGGAACAATGATTATTTGTTGTATCCCGTCATTCTATGATTGAACCAGCTCATAGGAGATTGCTTCGCTGGCTGCCGCGGACAACCCGTCTTCCCGCGGCACCCGGTCTTCCCTGTAGACCGCGCTTGCAATGACGATTTGCCCGGATCCTGCCCAGGTGAGCACCATTCGGACCAGACAGACTGATTGTCGCTGCGGATTCCCGGCTGCAGAATCCCTCAGTACGCTCCCCGGACGGCCAGGAGCGCACCGTTCACGCGCTGCGCAGACGGGTCAGCTTCACCAGCCCGATGGCCGCCAGCGGCAGGAGGAAGGTGAGGGCCGCCACCGTGATCATCAGCCAGCCGAGTTCCGAGTAGTCTGCGGGCACCGTAACGACAGCGGTGTCCCGGTCACTGACCTCGCGGGTGACGGTGTAGAACTGGTTGACGTACTTGGTGCCCAGCGTGCTCGCCGAGAGCGCCAGGTTGGTGAACGAGGCCATGACCGCGAAGAAGGTTGCCTTGAGTTTCGCCGGTGCCGAGTTGGCG
>Ga0210101_1000749_pt1 | contig 10401 bp, 9 predicted proteins | sample Muzzi_PWC_D1_FD_185534 | JGI IMG/M metagenome (GOLD analysis project Ga0210101, IMG submission 185534) | Wetland microbial communities from San Francisco Bay, California, USA, that impact long-term carbon sequestration - Muzzi_PWC_D1 (SPAdes) | ecosystem: Environmental > Aquatic > Marine >...
GAGGCAGCGCCGGCCGAACGCTCCCGCTCGGAAGATCCGGGCGGGAGCGTTTGGTATGGAATGAGGCCGTTCGCTTCGCTCACACCCGGCCGGCACAGGTCCGGCCGCTTCGATTCGAGGTGGGATAAGGCCGTTCGCTTCGAGATCGTGTTTTCGAGGTGGGTCGCCGGCCGATCACCCCGATGCACGATCTGCGCAACCGGCCGAGCATCCATCCAGATTGAAGCGGCCGGACCTGTGCCGGCCGAAGTGCGCCCCTTCAGGGGCGCGGCCTTCCCCTGCCTACCGCAACCGCTCGTACACTCGGGTGACCGCCCGGTACTTTTCGAGCTGACCCAGCCGGAACCCCGAGTGGATCGCCACGGCGACCACGCCGAGGGTGAACACCGTGTCGATGGTCGCGCCGAAGGGAAGGAAGGCCTCGGTCGTGTCGCGCAGCACGAAGAGCACGGCGAGGGCGATCCAGTCCAGGGCCACGATCAGTCGCGCGCGGCGCTCGGCGTGTCGCAGCGCCTCCTCCTGCTCCTGCTCCCGAAGCTCTGCCCGATCTTCGGCGCCTGGAGCCTCTGAGGAGGCCGTCGCGCTCCCCGCGTCAGTCTGGTCGGGCTCTTCCTCGGCCTCCGGCAACCGCAGGGCCGCCACCTCTTCGACCAGCAGCGAACGGATGGCGCGCTTTCTCAGCATCTGGGGAGTGCTCGGGACAGGTGGGGAGGAAGCTCCGGTCCGGGAGCCGCGGCGGGCGGCTCCCGGACCGGCAGGGTGCTGCGGAGGGTTTCAGCCCTGGCCGCCGGCGCCCTCGGGGGCCGCCGGGGGAGCGATCTCGATCAGCTCGACCTCGAAGGTCAGGGTCGAGCCGGCCGGGATCGAAGCGTTCGGCCGGTCGCCGTACGCCAGGTCCGGCGGGCAGACCAGCTTCGCCTTGCCGCCGACCTTCATCTTCTGGACACCCTCGGTCCAGCAGGGGATCACCTGGTTCAGGGGGAAGGTCGCCGGCTGGCCGCGATCGTAGGAGCTATCGAAGGTGCTGCCGTCGCGGAGCGTTCCCTTGTAGTGGACCTTCACCGTGTCGGTCGCGCTCGGGCTGGCGCCGGTGCCCTCCTCGATGGCCTTGTAGACCATGCCCGACTCCGTCTTGACCGCTCCCTCTTCGGCGGCGGCCGCATCGACCACCGCGGCTCCGGCGGAGCGCTCCATCTGAGCCGCGGCATGGGCGCGCTCCTGGGCCAAGGCCTGGAGCTTGGGGGCGTAGTCCTGGAGGTTGATGTCCTTGGCCTTGCCGAGGACGCCGTCGCCGATGCCGCGCTGCACTTCGGCGAGCTCTTCGGGGGTGAGGCCGAACTGGGCGAGGCTCTGGGACAGAGCGATGCCGAGGGCGTAGAAGACCTGGGAGTCGCCTTCGGGCGCCGATTCGTTCTGGACCGCGGCCGCCGGAGCAGCCGCCAGGCCGACGAGCAGGCCGGCGGTGAGGAGGACGGTGAAAAGCTTGTAGACTGAGGTCATGAGAGGGCGATCCTTTCGGGTGCTGATGGACTTGGGCATTGCTCTCGCAGAGTTCGTTCGGGAAGGAGGAGCGACGATACCACAGGCCCGGAGATAGCCCTCACAACCAGGAGATCGCTCCAGATTGTCCGTTGCCGAAGGAGGCTGAATCGATGAAGCAAATTTCCCAGGTGGAGCTCCAGAGCTTGATGCAGCAGCAGGGCAGCGCCTGCATCTCGATCTACGCACCGATGGTCAAGGCGGGCCAGCAAACCCAGCAGAACCCGATCCGCTTCAAGAACCTGGTGCGCCAGGCGGCCGAGGCGTTGGAGGAACGGGGTATGACGCCGAAGGAGGTCGAGCACTTTCTCCGGCCGGCTTCGGATCTCATCGACGACACGCCGTTCTGGCAGCACCAGAGCGACGGCCTGGCGGTGTTCGTCGGTGAGAGCTTCTTCCGCTACTTCCGGGTGGCGCTCGAGGTCCGGGAGCTGGTCACCGTAGAAGAGCGCTTCCACTTGAAGCCGCTCTTGCCGCTGCTCTCCGGCGACGGCAGGTTCTACGTGCTAGCGCTCTCCCAGAAGCAGGCGCGGCTCCTTGAAGCGACCCGTCATCACGTGCGCGAGCTCGATCTGGGGGACCTCCCCACCAGTCTCAACGAGGCCCTCGGCTACGAGGTCGAAGAGACGCACATCCAGTACCACACCGGGACCAAGGCGGGCGGGCTCAACCAGTCGCCGGTCTACCACGGCCAGGGCGGCGGCGAGGACGACGTCAAGCTCGAGATCCGCAAGTTCTTCAACCTGCTCGACAAGGGTGTCCAGGCCCTGGTCGGCGATCGCCAGGCGCCGCTGGTGCTGGCCGGCGTCGAGTTCCTCTTCCCCCTCTACCGTCAGGTCTGCGACGCGCCGCATCTACTCGAGGGGGGCGTGCCCGGCAGTCCGGGCGAGCTGAGCGCCGAGGAGCTCCACGAGCGGGCGTGGCCGGTGGTCGAGCCGATCTTCACCAAGGGCCAGCAGGACGCCGCGGGCCGGTTCCACGAGCTCGCCGGTACCGGCCAGACATCGATCGAGATCGAGGACGTGGTGGCGGCGGCCGACGACGGCCGGGTGGACACGCTCTTCGTGGCGCTCGGCACCCGCAGGTGGGGCAGGTTCGACCGGCAAGGGCGGACCGTGGAGCTGAGCGAGAGCAACGGTCCGGGAACGGAAGACCTGGTCGACTTCGCCGCGATCCAGACGGTGCTCAAGGGGGGCACGGTCTACGCCGTGGCGCCCGAGGAGGTGCCGGCGAGCGGCGCCGTGGCCGCCGTGTATCGGTATTGAATCTGGTCGAGCATCAGCTTCGTGACGTCGCGGTGAGCTCGTGCAGAACCGCCAGGTTCGCCGCTCCGATCGATCTTGACGATCCTCTGGATCCCCCCCTACACCCCCCGAGAGGGAGAAGGGGGCGCCCCCGCCCTTGCGATTCGAGGGAACTACGTGCGTAGGGTGCGCTGAAGCGCACCCTACGCACTCGTTCTGGTCCTCACCGCAGGGGCAGGTCGATGGTGAAGACCGTTCCCTGGGGGCGGTTGTCCTCGACCCGGATCGTGCCCCGGTGGTCGGAGACGATGCGGTGGACGATCGCCAGGCCCAGTCCGGTGCCCCGGCCCTTGGTGGAGAAGTAGGGCAGGAAGAGCTTGTCCTTCACCTGGGCCGGGATGCCGGAACCGGTATCGGCGACGTGGAGCTCCAGATGGCCGTCATGGGTGGTGGCGCGCACCAGTACCTTCCCCGGCGGATCGGTCGCTTCGATGGCGTTGTCCAGCAGGTTGATGAGCACCCGCTTGAGCTGCTCCGGGTCGGCCATCAGCTCGTCGGTTCCCGGCGCGATCTCGCTCGCCACCTCGACCCCCGGCTTGAGCCCCCGATAGAGGCGTAGCGTCTCGGCGATCAGCCCCTCGAGGTCGACCTTCTGGGGCTGCGGGCGGGGCATGCGGGCGTAGCGCGAGAACTCGTCGACCATCGCCTGCATGGCCTCGACCTCCCGCAGCAGGATCTCGACGCCGGCCTCGAGCGCTTCCCCCAGGTCCGGGTCCTGGCGCCGGTACTTCTGCAGGATGCGCTCGGCGGCGAGGCGGATGGGGGTGAGCGGGTTTTTGATCTCGTGGGCGATCCGCCGGGCCGCCTCGTTCCAGGCGGCGAGCTGCTGGGCCTTGATGAGCTGGGTCAGGTCCTCGAGCACCATCACCCGGCCGCGGAGCTCGCCCGAGGGCGAGACCATCGGCGTCACCTTGACCTCGAAGCTCTTCCACTCGCCGTCGAGCACCAGGTGGAGCTCCCGGGCCTCGCGCGCTCGGCGGCCCGGGCCGCCGTTCCCGTTGTCCCCCTCGTCCCCCTCGTCGGACGGCCGCGGGTCGAGCAGCTCGGCGAGCTGGCTCCGCTCCGGGTCGTCCCAGGCCTCGCGCGCCGCGTGGCCGACGACCTCCTCCTTCGACTGGCGAAGCATCGCCAGGGCCGCGCCGTTGCAGGTCACGATCCGGCCGCTCCGTTCGCTGGCGATGACGCCTGCCGCAACGTTGTCGATCACCGCCGCGGCGAGCGCCCGCTCCTCGGCCAGGCGCGCGTTGGCCTCGACCAGCTCCCGGTTGCTCCGCTCGATCACCTCCCGGTTGCGTTTGAGCTCGCCGGTCATACGGTTGAACGAGCGCACCAGCACGCCGAGCTCGTCGTCCGCCTCGACCTCCACCCGGTGGCCCAGCTCGCCCTGGCCGACCCGTTCCGTACCCTCGGCCAGGGCCTGAATCGGCACCGTGATTCGGCCCGCCAGGTAGAGGCCCACCCAGGAGGAGGCCAGCAGGATGAGGAGCGTCACCAGCAGGAAGAGCAGCAGGTGGCTCGCCTTGAGCGCGTCCTCCTGGACCTCCACCTGGCGGTGGCGCAGGTGGGCGGCCACGAGCTGATCGGCAACCTCCACCAGCTCGGGCTCGAGGAGCACACCGGCCAGAACGACGGTCGCCTGCCGCCGGGTGGTGGAGTCGTCGGCCGCCTGGTCGTCGGGAGGAGCCTCTTCCTGCCCGGCCTGATCCTCCGGAGGCTCAGGCCGGGCAGCGGCGGCCAGCACCAACCGGCCGTCGGTTCCCTGGGCGTCGATCCGGCGCACCACGCGCTCGCCGGCGGCGGCGGCGGCCAGGTTCCGGCGTCCCGGCTCCGGCAGGTCGGTGATGCCGGTGCCGGGGTCGACCACGCCGTGGACGAACTCCGTGCCGTCGTAGACCGCGAGGTAGGCCAGGTCGAGCTCGCCGAGCAGGCGCTGCAGGCGGCGTCCGAGCTCGGGGCGTTGCCGGGCATCGCCGAGGTCGAGGTCGCCGATCGCTTCGAGCGCCTTGGCCGCATCCTCCAGGCTCTGCTCCTCGAGCCGGGTGTACAGGCCTTCGACCACCGTGAACGACTCCTTGAGCACCTCGCCGACCGGCGCGTTCACCCACCGGTCGACGGTTCCCTGGAGGAGCTCCGTGCCGAGGAGGAAGAGGAGCAGCCCCGGGATGAGGGCCAACCCCACGTAGGTGGCGACCAGCTTGGTCTTGAACTTCGAGCCCAGCAGCCGGTGCCGGCGCTCGATCAGAAGCTTCAGCAGGTTGCGCAGCAGCACGAACAAGATCGTCAGGATCAGGACGACGTTGCCGTACCAGAGGACGAACAGCAGGAGCTGGTTGTTGAGCAGGGTCTCGGGGATGTCCCGGCCGCGCTGGATCAGGTAGAAGATCCCGGAGAGCACCACCAGCAGCAGGGACAGGCCGCCGATGATGAAGCGGTTGTCCTTGCGGTGGCGGCGGAGGCGGTCTTTGAGGGCCATCGGCGGTCGGCCGGGGGCTCACCCGGCGGTCTCGGGCGCTCAGCGCGGCGGCATGAGCTCCTCGGGGGCCATGAACTTGTGGGACTCGTTCCAGTCCGTGGACACCCGTGTCGGAATGATGCCGAGCCAGGTCTTCGGCCCGAGGAGCGCCCGCACCTTGACCAGCAGGCGCCAGCGGCGGGGGAGCGGCTCCAGGTCGAAGGCCGGGATGTCGTCGAACCGGGTCATGGCGTGGCGCAGCTCGTCGAGGTCCCGCACCATGCGGCTCTCGATCAGCTTGCCGTTGAGCTTGTAGTTGACCAGGTACTCGCGGGAGACGGCGTCGAACAGGGCGACCACCTGAACGGTGGCGCTGTCGAGCGGGCGGTCGAACCAGCGCTTGCGGTCGCGCAGGAGCTCGAGCTCGTAGACGAAGGTAGTCGGCAGGCCCGTGCCCACGCGCTCGGCGGTCTCCTCGTCGAAGGCGTCCTCGAGCTGGAAATCGACCAGCACCCTGCGGCCGTCGACCGATACCCGGAGGCCCCGGACGCGCGGGTCCGCGGTGGCGGGCACCGCGGCGAGGATGAGGACGGCGAGGAGCGGGGCGATGACACGCATCGGCGGCGGAAGAGTAGCATTTTCCGGACTTTGCGGCGAGGCGTGTCTAGCGCTGGGGCGCGGCGGGCGCTACACTAGCCGGTCCCATGACGTCACCGTCCGAAAAGCGCCCGGTCAAGGTCCTCGCGAGAAACCGCAAGGCGCGCCACGACTACACCATCCTGGAAACCTTCGAGGCCGGGCTCGCCCTGACCGGCACCGAGGTCAAGTCGGCGCGCCAGGGGAAGGTACAGCTCAAGGACAGCTACGTCGAGGTGCGCGACGGCGAGGCCTGGCTGGTGGGGGCTCACATCAGCCCGTACACCCACGGCAACCGGGAGAACCACGACCCGGAACGCCCGCGCAAGCTCCTCCTCGGCAAGCGGGAGATCGACAAGCTCTTCGGGCGCTCGATCATCCGCGGGCAGACCATCGTGCCGCTGGCCGTCTACCTCAAGGGAAGCTGGATCAAGGTCGAGATCGCGCTCGCCCAGGGCAAGAAGCTCTACGACAAGCGCCGCGCGGAGAAGGAAAAGGTCCAGCAGCAGGAGATGCGCGAAGCGCTCAAGAAGGGCGTGTACTAGTAGGGTGCGCTTCAGCGCACCAGACCATGGCTCGGTGCGCTGAAGCGCACCCTACGCTGCAGACGCGCATCCTACGCGCTGCAGATGCGCACCCTCACAGCTCGACGGCCGCCCGCACCCGGCGCTTCTGGCGGCCGCCCGTCGACTCGATCCGCTCGAGCGCCGTCTCGCCGCCGTACTCGGCGACGATCCGGTCGTCGTAATCGTCCGCGACCGTCGCCACGGCCGCCACGGCGCCCAGGAAGCTGCTCGGCGTCAGGGCGCGGCCGAAGAGCGAGTGCGAGAAGAAGACGTCGGTTCCGACCAGCGAGAACGCGCCCATCGGGAGGGTATGGTTGAGGCCGAGCAGCCCTTCCATCAGGCTGTCGTCCACCTCGACTCCCTGCGCGCAGTACGCGGTGATGTTGACCACGGCCTCGGCCGGGCCGTAGGAATTCACGCCGATCTCGAGGACGGTCGACCCGTAGCGCCCATAGAAATGGCCGCTCTCCTCCTCGTAGTAGGGCTCGTCGATCAGCTCGTCGATGTACTCGCGAACCGCGTCGAAGGTCTGTTGGTGGACCTCGGTGTCGAACTTCATGATGGGTTCTCCTGGGGAGAGTCTAGCAGTCCCGGAGGGCGCGGTGTGACGGTGCCGGCCGACGGGCCTCGTCGCCGGGAATGCCGGCGCGGCGAAACGGTCGCCCGGAACGATCGTCCGGCCGGGCCGCCTGAGGCCTTCATTGACAGGCGTTTGGGCGTCGAATACGCTGTCTCGGTTAAGTCCGTAGCCTGGTTTCCGGCCGCCCTCGCCGGAGCTCCCTGGACCAACGATCCGATGCGGGTCGCGTTCGGATGAATCAGACCGAAGGAGGATTGGGATGCGTAGTCGTCGAACCTCTTGGTTGACACCACTTGTCGTGGGGGCGCTGGTGGCCCTTGTGGCCTCGCCGGCGTTTGCAGCCGGTTTCGGCATCTTCGAGCACGGAGCCAAGGCGATGGGCATGGCCGGAGCCTTTACCGCCCAGGCCGACGACGGATCGGCCTTGTTCCACAACGCGGCCGGTTTGGCGTTCCAGAAGGAGCGCTCGATCGAGGTCGGGACCACGCTGATCAGCAACGTCACCGGCGACTTCAACGGCCTGGCGCCCTATCCGGGGCCGACCGCCGACGGTCAGCAGGCCGATGCGATCTTCTTCCCGGCCCACGCCTACTGGGTCGAGCCGCTCGGACCCAACTGGACCTTCGGTCTCGGCTTCAACAACCCCTACGGCCTCGCCGTCGAGTGGGACAACCCGAACACCTGGCCGGGGCGCTACATCTCCTACAACGTCGAGCTCAGGACCTTCGACCTCAACCCGACCATCGCCTGGCAGGCGAGCCCCAACCTCGGCCTCGGCTTCGGCATCATCGGTCGCTGGTCGGACCTCGAGCTCCACCGCCGGGTGCCCTTCCTCAACCCGATCTCCAGCCAGGTGGTCGACATCGCCGACGTGACGCTGGAGAGCGACCTGGACTCGGGCTACGGCTGGAACGCCGGCCTGCTCCACAAGGTCACCGACCGGTTCTCCTGGGGCCTGTCCTACCGCAGCAAGATCGAGATCGACTACAGCGGTGACGGCACCTTCCGTCAGATCTCCACCGGCAACCCGCAGGTCGACGGCCTGGTGGCCGCCAGCCTGCCGTTCAACCAGGCGCTGCCGATCGAGACCACGATCGAGTTCCCGGACACCGCGAGCCTCGGCTTCGCCTACCAGTTCAGCCGCGCGGTGCTGGTCGAGACCGACTTCAACTGGGCCGGGTGGTCGAGCTTCGACGCCTTGCCGATCAACTTCACCCAGAACGACGAGTTCGATTCTACGGTGCGCGAGGATTACGACGACTCCTACAACTACCGTATCGGTCTGCGGTGGGATACGAGCCCGAGCTCCCAGTGGCGGTTCGGTTACGTCTACGACGAGACGCCCCAGCCGGAGGCGAGCGTCGGCCCGTTGCTTCCCGACGCCAACCGCAACGGCTTCACGATCGGTTACGGCTACAGCGGGACCTACACCTACGACGTCGCCCTCATGTACCTGATCTTCGACGAGCGGACCCGGAACGAGGACTTTCCGGGTGATGCCGTCTTCCACGGCGTCTTCGATACCAAGGCGGTCCTCCTCGGACTGACCTTCGGCTTCTAAGTGGAATGAAAGGACGCGACATGTTCAGACGGAACCTCTCGATCGCATTCGTTCTCGCCGTTCTCGTGGCGGTGCCCGCCGTGGCTCAGAACACGGGCAGCGCCGACTTCTCTCGCTTCGTCGCCCTCGGGGACAGCCTCGGTGCCGGCTTCGTGAGCGGCGGCCTGGTGCGCGGCGCCCAGGAGGACAGCGTGCCCGCCCTCATCGCCCGTCAGGCCACCGGCCAGATCATTCGGCAGCCCCTGGTCGCTCCCCCCGGCCTGCCGCCGCTGCTGCAACTGTCCAGCCTTTCGCCGCTGGTGATCGCGCCGCTGCCGGTCACCGGTCCTCCGGGACTCGATCTCTCCCCGCTCCACCAGAACCTCTCGGTTCCCGGCTATGACCTCGGCGACGCGCTGCGCAATCGCCAGCGGGGTCCGACGGACCTGGCGACGTTCATCCTGGCGGCTCCGCCCAGCGCGCAGCCTCCGACCATGCTCGAGCTGGCCCTCGCTCAGCAGCCGACCTTCGCGGTCGTCTGGCTGGGCAACAACGACGTGCTCGGCGCCGCCGTCAGCGGGCGGGTGATCGAGGGCGTGACCCTGACGCCGACCAGCCAGTTCGAAGCCGATTTCACCGGCCTGGTGGGCACCCTGCGGGGTGCTGGAGCGGACGTCGTGGTGGCGACCCTGCCCGACGTCACGGTGATTCCGTACGTCACCACGATCCCGCCGGTCGTGGTCAATCCGGCGACCAGCCAGCCGGTGCTCGGCCCCAACGGCCAGCCGATTCCGCTCCTCGGCCCCAACGGGCCGCTCTCGCTCAACGACCGGGTGCTGCTGCCGGCCTCGGCGGCACTGAGGCAGGGTATCGGCATCCCGGCCGCGCTCGGTGGCACCAACGTGGGGCTGCCGGACGAGCTGGTGCTCTCCGCGGCCGAGGTCAACACCATCCGGGCACGGATCGCGGCCTTCAACCAGATCATCCGCGAGGTGGCGCAGCAGACCGGCGCGGCGGTCGCCGACGTCAACGATCTGTTGATCGCGGCCGCGACCGAGGGCGTCAACATCGGCGGCATCGAGTTCACCACCGACTTCGTCACCGGCGGGGTCTTCTCCCTCGACGGCGTGCACCCGTCCCCGCTCGGCTACGCGGTGGCGGCCAACGTCTTCATCGAGGCCATCAACCAGCAGTTCGGCGCCAACATCGAGCTCGTCGACCTCTTCCCGTTCCTGTTCGGCAACGAGGCGTCGGCGATCCCCTCGATTCCGGGAGCCTCGGTCTCCGGCTTCATCTACACCGAGGGCGCCGGCAGTCAGATGCGTGAGGTGCTCCAGGTCGACAAGCCGTCCACCAGTGGCGACGGCGGCGGCCGAGACGCCTCCGGCTCCGGCATCGGCGACGCGGTCCGCGCGATCCGCGGTCACCGCTGACCTCCGGTCGGACCGACGCGAGCTTTCCGGGGCGGGTGGCCGAAAGGCCCCCGCCCCTTGTTCTTCTCCCCCTCCTGACAGGCGGCGTTCGGCCGTCCCGAGCACCATCAAGAGCGACCTGGTGAACAACGCCACCATCGGGCGACTGTCGCCCATCGGTAGCGGCTCACCCAACAGGCTGCTGTTCATCCCGCCCGGTGGGACGGAGGTTCTCGGGCCCTCGTCCCACCGTCGTTCGGATCTCGGGCGCGGGGAGGGAGGGTCAAGGACCGCTCAGATATAGAAGCATAAATATTCTAAAGCGTAGAAATGATCGCCGCAGTATAATGCGGAGTTACCATGATCCGCTCA
>Ga0210101_1000750_pt1 | contig 10398 bp, 6 predicted proteins | sample Muzzi_PWC_D1_FD_185534 | JGI IMG/M metagenome (GOLD analysis project Ga0210101, IMG submission 185534) | Wetland microbial communities from San Francisco Bay, California, USA, that impact long-term carbon sequestration - Muzzi_PWC_D1 (SPAdes) | ecosystem: Environmental > Aquatic > Marine >...
CATGTAGCCCAGGCGCACGCCGTGACGCTGCTCGAACTCGTCCCGGTGCCGGGCGCGCAGGTCCATGACCGGCTGCATGTTGAGCTCGTTGAACGTGGTCAGCATCGCCGTGGTCTGGCTCGCGTGCAGCAGCCGCTCGGCGATGCGCGCGCGCAGCCGCGACATCGGCACCCGCTGTTGCGGGCGATCCTCCTCGATCTCCGGCAAACCGGGGGTCAGGCGAGGAGCTTCGGGCGCGGACGGGACGGCGGGTGACGCCGCAGTTTCTGGCGCTGCGGACTCCGGCGGCGCGGCCTCGACCGTCTGCCGGCCAAGGAAATCGATAACATCCGCCTTGGTGATGCGCCCGTCCCGGCCGCTGCCACTGATGTTCCCGGCATCGAGCTGGTTGTCGGCGACCAGCTTGCGCGCCGCCGGGCCCATGGAAGCGGTCATTTGCGGAGTTTGCGAAGGTGGCGGCGATTTCTGTGTGCTGCGGGCGTCGATCGGCGTGGGTGACTGCGCCGCGGCCTGTGCCGGTCGCAGCAGGCCGAGCACCTGATCGGCGACGACCGTCACGCCGTTGTTCAGCAGGATACTGTCGAGTACGCCGTCTTCGGGTGCGGGCACTTCCAGCACGACCTTGTCCGTCTCGATGTCGACCAGGGCTTCATCGCGGCGGACCTGCTCGCCCGGCTGCTTGTGCCAGCCGGCGACCACGCCATCACTGACGGATTCGGGAAACGGCGGCACCTTGACTTCAATGGTCATCCTGTAGTCCCTGTCGAAGCATACGTCCCGATGCCCGCCACCAGGGGCGGTGTGCAATCACGGCTCATTCACCCAGCCCCAGAGCATGGGCGACCAGCGCTTCCTGCTGCTTGACATGCAGGCCGTAGTATCCGACCGCCGGAGCCGCGGAGGCGGCGCGACCAGTATAATGAAGCCGGTTTTGCTCGCCAATCGCTTCCTGCAGTTTGTGACGCATGGAATACCAGGCCCCCTGATTCCTCGGTTCCTCCTGGCACCAGATAAAATCGGGCAGCCCGGTATAGCCGGCGAGTTCCTCACGCAGCAGACGCCACGGGAAGGGATACAGCTGTTCGATGCGGATAATGGCTACCTCTTCAAGCCCGGCATCGCGCTTGCGCTCCAGCAAGTCATAGTAGACCTTGCCGCTGCACAGGATGACCCGCCGGACCGCCGCCCTGTCCTGCATATCGGGGTCGCCGATCACAGGGAGAAAACCGCCGCCCGAGAGTTCATCCAGGCCGGAAGTGGCCAGCTTGTGTCGCAGCAGGCTCTTCGGCGTCATCACGATCAGCGGCCGGCGCAGCGGCCGCAGCATCTGGCGGCGCAGCATGTGGAACAGCTGCGCCGGTGTGGTCGGATTGCAAACCTGGATATTGTGATTGTCGCATAACTGCAGAAAACGCTCCAGACGCGCCGAAGAGTGCTCGGGACCCTGCCCTTCGTAACCATGCGGCAGGAACAGCGTCAGCCCGCACAGCCGTCCCCACTTGGCCTCGCCGGAGGTGATGAACTGATCGATGACGACCTGAGCAACGTTGGCAAAATCGCCGTACTGCGCCTCCCAGATCACCAGCGCCCCCGGATCGGCCGTTGCATAGCCGTATTCGAAGGCGAGCACCGCCTCCTCGGAGAGCAGGGAGTCGATCACCAGGAAATTGGGCTGCTGCTCAGAGAGGTTCTGCAACGGCACCCAGGTATCGCCGCCGATCTGGTTGTGCAGTACCGCATGGCGATGAAAGAAAGTGCCACGCTCGCTGTCCTGCCCGGACAGGCGAATGGGATAGCCATCGTGCAGCAGCGTCGCAAAGGCAAACGACTCCGCACAACCCCAGTCAACGGCAAGGGCTCCCGCCGCCATCTTGCGCCGGTCATCCATGATCTTGGCAACCCGGGGATGCAGCTCGAAGCCCGCCGGCAGCTGCTGCATTTTATCCGAGAGCATGCGCAGGGTTTCCAGGTTCTCACCGGTGTCGACGGGTTCATCCCACTGGCGTCCCATGTAAGGCGTCCAGTCGACACCGCGGCCACGGCCCTGGTGGTCGTTGACTACCACGCCCTCGGTCACGCTGCTGCCGGCATCCAGCCGATCACGGAACTCACGCACCATATCCTCGGCCTCTCCGGGCGCGAGAACGTTAAATTCCACCAGCTGCTCGACGTAGCGTTCGCGCGTCGTCGGCATGGACCTGATCTCGCGGTACATCAGCGGCTGGGTGGCCGAGGGCTCGTCGGCCTCGTTGTGTCCATGCCGGCGGTAGCAGACGAGGTCGATGACCACGTCCTTGCCGAATTCCATGCGGTAGTTGAGTGCGACCTGGGTGACGAAGAACACCGCCTCGGGGTCATCCCCGTTGACGTGGAAAATGGGCGCATTGACCATCTTGGCGACATCCGTGCAATAGGTCGTCGAGCGGGCGTCCTTGACATGGCTGGTGGTGAAACCGATCTGGTTGTTGACGATGATATGTACGGTGCCCTGGGTGCGGTAGCCGCGCAGACCGGACATGTTGAAGGTTTCCATGACCACGCCCTGCCCGGCAAAGGACGAGTCGCCATGGATCGCCACCGCCATCGCCTCGCGGCCCTCGCGGTCGCCGTAACGCTGCTGGCGGGCGCGCACCGAACCCTGCACCACCGGTGACACGATCTCCAGATGGGACGGATTGAAGGCCAGCGCCAGGTGCACCGGCCCGCCGCTGGTCTGGATATCCGAGGAGAAGCCCTGGTGGTATTTCACGTCACCGCTGGTCAGGCGGCTGGCATAACGGCCTTCGAACTCCTGGAAGAGATCCGCCGGCGACTTGCCGAGTATGTTCACCAGCATATTCAAACGCCCCCGGTGCGACATGCCGATCACGATCTCCCGGACACCCTGTCCGCCGGCGCGGTCGATCAACTCACCGACCAGCGGAATCAGGCTCTCGCCGCCTTCCAGCGAAAAGCGCTTCTGACCGACATATTTCGCATGCAGGTAGCGCTCGATGCCCTCCGCCGCCGTCAGCCGGGCCAGCAGCCAGCGGCGCCTTTCATTGGTCAGACCGGGATGTGACTGCACGCCTTCGAGTCGCTGCTGGATCCAGCGCTTTTCAGCGGTTTCGCTGATGTGCATGTATTCCGCGCCGATCGTTTCGCAATAGGTGCGGTTGAGTGCGAACAGGATTTCCCTGAGGCTGGCCTCGCGTGGACCGACCAGCGAGCCGGTATGGAACACCGTGTTGAAGTCGGCCTCGGAGAGGTTGTGATAGTCGAGTTCGAGATCGGGTATGGGTTCGGGCTGATGGCGCTGCAGCGGGTCCGTACGTGCGTGCTGGTGGCCTCGGAAACGGTAGGCATTGATCAGCTGCAGCACCCGGACCTGCTTGTTTTCAAGGCTCAGCCGCGCATCGGTCAGGCGTGCGATGCGCTGGCCGCGCAAATGACCGGTGAGGCGGGAAAACTCGTTGCGGATATCGGCATGGGAGACGTCGGCGGATGGATAACCGTCGACGCGGGGCAGCGCATCGAAGTAGTTTCGCCAGCGCGGTGCAATGCCGGCCGGGTTTTGCAGCCAGTCCTCGTACAGGGCCTCGATATAGGCAACATTGCCGCCACCCAGAAGGGATGATCGCAGCAAGGTTCTCATCGGTTGCCTGCTCATGGCTGCACAAGTCTAACTTAAATCTGTCGTTTGCATATCACCCTGACCGCTCCTGGCGCTGTTGACAGGCTATCGCAATGGCCTCTCGATTCTTGAGGTGCGCCGCAGGATAAAACGCTTTCGCATCCCCCGGGAAGGCGGAATGCATGCCCGTTCGCGTTCAGCAATCGCCTCGGGAATCAGCGCCTCCTGCCGATACCCGGAGGGAATCAACGGAAAACCGGCACAACCAGGGACGCAATGCCAGCTCAATCCAATATTGCGAACCGATGGCATTATTTCTGCGTCCTGACCGGGATACTGTAATTAAAACATTAACTATCAGATCGTTATGTTTAACCAGATGAAACGGCATGCGCTCCTGGCAGCGCACTGCGCCACCGTAACGGGCCTCCGCCACGGCAGGAGCCGGCCGGCGCTACCCGGCCCGGGTGACATTGCCACGGCGTGTGCTTGCAGGTCCATGAGAGCCAGGGCACGGCGAACATGATCAATATCTCACCCACAGTGCGCATCGTCCTCGGCGTGCTGCTCACGCTGGCGGGTCTGCTTTTCCTGGGCAGCATGACCGGACTGCTCCCCAACGAGGGCAGGGTCATCGAGGAGGAACGTGTAACGCTGACCCGCTCGCTGGCGTTTCAGTATTCCACGGCGGCAACGCATGGTGATATCACCGGCATCGAGAAGGGCATGCGGCAGCTGGTCGATTACAGTCCGGAAATTCTGTCCATCTCCCTGCGCCGTAATGATGGCGAGTTAGTGGCGAATGCCGGAAGCATCGTGACGCAGCGCGAGAGTCGTTCCGACAGTCACTCAGACACGGAGTCATGCATCCATCAGGCACCGGTGTACCGTGATCACAGCCAGTGGGGCACCGTAATCGTGCGATTTACCCGGTTGAGCGCTACCGGCGTACCCGGTTTTCACGACCATCCACTGACCGCCGGACTCACTCTGTTGACGGTTTTTTCGCTGGGCGGCTTCCTGCTGGTCAGCGGTATCCGATACCGGCGGTTTGCATCGCCGGCCAGTGTTCCCTACCAGGTAAGGACTGTTCTCGATGCCCTTGCCGAGGGTGTGCTCCTGCTCGACGCACGGGGGCGCATCATGCTCGCCAATAACGCGTTTGCAAACAGCGTGGACAAGATGCCCGGGGCGCTGCTCGGAAGAAAGGTGTCAGACCTCCGATGGGAGTTCGGCAGGATCCACGAAGACGAATTCCCCTGGGATACGGTGCTGCGGCTCGGCGAGATCCAGACCGGCAAACAGCTGCGGCTCATCCGCCCATCGGGCGCCACCAGAATGTTCACGGTCAACGCGGCGCCTGTCAGGGACGGCGACCAGTACCGTGGTGTCATGGCCACCTTCGATGATGTAACCCAGCTGGAGGAAAAGAACGAACAGCTGGAAGAGATGCTCGGCTTGCTGAAGAAATCACGCGACGAGATACGCCGCCAGAACCGGGAACTGCAGATCCTTGCCACGCGCGACCCGTTGACGGACTGCCTCAACCGCCGCTCGTTCTTCGAGAAATCCGAGCCCGTATTCGAAACCGCCCGGCGCAACGCACAACAGCTCGCCTGCATCATGGTGGATATCGACCTGTTCAAGTCAATCAACGATCGCTACGGCCATGTCAAGGGCGACGAAGTCATCAGGATGCTTGCGCAAACACTGCAGGCGTCTTTGCGCAGCTCCGATACCATCTGCCGCTATGGGGGCGAGGAATTCTGCATCACCCTGCCAGGACTGAACACCGAGCAGGCGATCGCCACGGCGATACGTGCGCGTACCAATATCGCGGCGATGAATTTCCCGGAAATATCCACGAATTCGTCCCTGCGGGTGACGGCCAGTTTCGGCATCGCCACCCTTGACCAGGAAGTTGCGGATTTCGCGCACTTCATCGACAGGGCTGACCAGGCCCTCTACATCGCCAAGAACACCGGACGCAATCGCGTATCCGTATGGGACAGCGAGACCGGCGTCAGAAATCCGCTTACTCCGGAGACGCTCGTGGCCGGCGCAGACTCCGGCGGTGACCGGATGGCGGCGCCAACACCCGACGACGGCCCATCGGCCAGCGACGCGGATCAGGACGTGGCTGCCAAAACGCCTGAACAGGGTCACGACAGCCTGACCTTGCTGCCCAACCGCAAGCTGTTCCACAACCGGATTGTCGAAGCCATCGAGTTCTGTCGGAATAGCCAGCAGTCTTTCTCCCTCCTGATGCTGGATCTGGACATGTTCAGGCGCATTAACAAAACCATGGGGGTTTATGTCGGCGACGAACTGCTCACTGAAGTCAGTCAGCGCCTGGTACAGTCATTGCGCAGGACGGACGTCGTTGTACGCTTTGACAACGAAGATTCAGACAATCCGATCTACCGGCTGAGCGGCGACGAGTTCGGCATTCTCCTGACCGGTATGGAATGCACTGAATATACTACCCAGGTCGTTAATCGCATCAGGGAGTCGCTGGGCGGTGCGTTCGACATCGGCGGCCACAGGATCAGGCTGGCCTGCAACACCGGCATCAGCATCTATCCCGAGAACGGCGGCGATGCGGATACACTCCTGAAAAACGCCGCCGTCGCCCTTTATTATGCCAAGTGCCAGGGGCCCAACCGCTACCAGTTCTATAACGAAAGCCGGGTGGAGTCATCAACCGGGAATTTCCCGCTTCAGAACGAGCTTCGCCAGGCTATCGAGCAGGATCAGCTCGAGCTGTATTACCAGCCCAAAATCGACATGAAGTCCGGGAGGATCGTTTGCATGGAGGCGCTGCTGCGCTGGCGCCACCCGGAGATGGGCATGATTCCTCCGACGCAATTCCTCAAGGTTGCGGAGAACACCGGCCTGATCATTCCCATCGGCAAGTGGGTGCTGCGTACGGCCTGTCGCCAACTCGGTGTCTGGCAGCGAGGCGGGTATCCCGACCTCTCCGTCGCCGTTAATCTCTCTACATTACAGTTTTCCCAGAAAGACCTGCTGATGCAGATCGGCAAGATTCTCGACGAGACAGGTATCGCGCCATGGCACCTCGACCTGGAGCTTACCGAGGCTACGATCATGGATGATATCGCTGCGGCAGCGACCACCCTGCGCCTCCTGCACAAGGCAGGCATGAAAATCTCCATCGATGACTTCGGCACCGGGTATTCATCGCTCAACAACCTCAAACGGTTTCCCATCAGAAGCGTAAAGATCGACCGGTCGTTCATCCGGGACATCACCACGGACGAGGATGACGCGGGCATCATCAAGGCCATCATCACCATGGCGCATGGCATGGGGCTCAGAGTGGTCGCGGAAGGTGTCGAAACGGCGGCGCAGTTTGCCTTTCTGGACAAACTGCATTGCGACGAATTCCAGGGTTTCCTGTTCAGCCCGCCGGTTACGAAAATCGAGGCCGGCAGCCTGCTCCTGGAAAACGACACCAGTGACACCAGGGGTCGTCTTGCATCCTGAACACGGGGCATCGTGCCCGCACTGGCCCAGGCCAGTTTCTCGACCGCTACGCGATCTCACCTTCTCCCTGTAGGCTCATCGCTCCCGCGCTTCCCTGTGCTCCGCGATGTACCTACATGGCCCAGGCCAGCCTCTCGACCGCTTCCCGGTCTCACCTTCTCCCTGTAGGCAAAAAAAGGGCCGCGATGCGGCCCCTTTCCGGCTTCGTGCAAGCCGCCCCTACTGGCTATTGCTGGTCATGTACTCGATCGCGCCTTTCAGTTCATCCTCCGAGCAGTCCATGCACAAGCCTTTCGGCGGCATGGCGTTCAAGCCGCTGGTCGCACTGACCAGCAGGGCATCGTTACCCTTGGCGATTCGCGGCGCCCAGGCGGCAGCATCGCCCATTTTTGGCGCGCCGGCGGCTCCGGTGCCATGGCAGGAGATGCAGTAGGTCTGGTAGACCTGTTCGCCGGACCTGGGCCCCGCGGCTGCTTCCTCGCCGGCAGCGGCAACCGGTTCAGCCGCCGTTTCCTCCTGCGAACCAGCCTCGCCGGCAATATTGACCTGGCCGACCGGCTTGATATTTTCCAGCACGACTTCTTTGGGTTTGTATTCGTCCACACTCCCGGACATGTAGCCGGCGAGGAAGTACAGGATGACCGCCAGTATCGCCAGACCGCCCAACACCCCGACGAAGGTTGTGAAAAACTGTTTATCGTGACTCAATGTCTTCTCCTGATTGTGCTGATACCCGTGAAATCCGCGTCCTGCAGGCTACCGAGGCGCTGTCAAAATCTGCAACCACGTGCCCAGGCAAAATGAATGGCCCCGGATTATACTGCAAACACCCGGCACGGGAAATTCACGAGAACAACAGAAAAATCAGCCACCTTCGGTCATGGACCTGTCTCATGGATAGCGTTATCCTGTGCACCCCGGCGCTCATGGGCCTGAGGATCAGCTGTCCGCCACCCGCTCGGACCTGCCGGAGAAGAGGATTGATCCCGCCTGTCAATGTCCCTGCAGCCGCCCGGCGGAGATGGCAGCCGGGGTTTGGAGAAACCGCCGTCGCATCGTCAGGGACGGCTGCAGCAAGAATCAGCGCCCGTAGCTCAGCTGGATAGAGTACTGCCCTCCGAAGGCAGGGGTCACAGGTTCGAATCCTGTCGGGCGCGCCATTATAATCAGTTGGTTATGAAGCCGATTCTGCAGCAGATTGCTTTTGTCGCTGACGAAAAATGCAATAAAAGTGCAATGGAGAGTGGGTTAAGAGCTGCGCACTGGACAGCTGAAGCGTAGTCACTTGATCTATTTCTTTCGCTTGTCACGGACAAAGAGAGCCTTACTGCCGTTTTCGCCTGTCCGCCGCTCCTCCATGTCAAAAAGATTTGTTGCCGCAACGAGATTACCCAGCTTCCGGTACCCGTAGTTACGCGGATCAAATTCAGGTGATTGTTTAACGATGTTGCTGCCCACCGGCGAGAGATTTGCCCACCCACTTTCATCCGAAGAGGTCTCTACGGCATTTCTTAAAAGGTTTACCAGTTTGGTGTCCTGCTTTAGTTCGCTACTGGATTTCTTGACAATTTCCCCGCCGTCGTCGGATTTCGAGCGTATTACTTCTGTAAAAATAAATTTGTCACAAGCCGAAACAAATGCAGTCGGAGTTTTCTGCTCGCCAAATCCGTAGACGAGCAACCCGGACTCCCTGATTCGAGATGCCAGCCGGGTGAAGTCGCTATCACTCGACACGAGACAAAACCCGTCATAATTGTTGGTGTATAGCAAATCCATCGCATCAATAATCATTGCGCTGTCCGTAGCATTCTTGCCTTTTGTATATGTGAACTGCTGTACGGGCTGAATGGAATGCTGCAGAAGAACCTCTTTCCAGCCCTTAAGGTTTGGCGCTGTCCAATCGCCGTAAATTCTTTTGACGCTCGCTATCCCATAGTTCGCTATTTCTGTCAGTAAATCGTCTGCAATTCCCGGGGACGCATTCTCCGCATCAATAAGTAATGCCAGCTTGGCAGTGTTTTCCATAACTCGGGCCTCCCGATATTTATCTATCCATCACCATGAAAACTGGCTATTACGCATTGATTTGTGCATTAACGGGATCACCGTAAGCTCTCGGCGTAACGTCACGACATTTGGCTTCCACCTGGTGAGCAATTCGCTGAATCATCTCTGGGCTCATCCGTGTGCCACGCACTTTGGGAAATACGGTGTCGGGACGTTTCCCGTTGAACACCAATGCATCCCCTCGGCCGGTTTGCGTGACATACCAGCCTGGTAATGCCACAGCAGCGCGGACAGGAACCGTTTCACCCACGGCACTCGATAACCAACGACTTAACCATTGGGCCTGCCGGTGGGCCTGATCCAAGATTTTGCGATCAATCCATGACGGGAAGCGAAGAATCTGCCCGGTATAGTCGACTTGGGCATCGGCACATCCGTTTCACGTGACTGGTTTACGGCGCGCTTTCGTCTCTACCGCAAATACTCCAGTTGGACCTATAACGACGTGATCGACGTTGAATCCATCTGCCGGAAAGTCGTGGTAGATACGATAACCCTCGCTCATCAGCTGATTGAGCTCCTGGCCAACTGCCATTTCACCCTCATACCCCAACCTCAGTTGGTCGACCCGGCGAATGGCTTTCGTCAACTTAGCACCCAGGAAGATACTAAGCCCTATGCCGATCATGCCATGGAATACCCAGACACCCACTGTAATAGGTCGCTCCGACCACCAGGCTTGGGTAACAGGTACGGAAAACAATAGCACCGGCATGGTCATGGAAGCGGACATATAAACCATAACCTCACCGCGCGCATCGTCCAGTTTCCGAAATAGCGTGTACCCCGGATTCCGCAGAAAATCACTCGTAAACGGGGACCGTCTACGGCGATCTAAATTCCACTTCTGCACCAAACCAATGAATGTAACCACCAACCATGCGGTGCTCACTGCAATTAGGGTAGGAATCAACCCACCGATCCATGAATTCATGTAATGGTCCAATTCTTAGCCGGCAATAAAGTTAGTATCGGCAGAGAATACCGTGAGCAAAGATTCACGCGCCTTGTAAAAACAGTAGCTTGGGCCGAAGAATACACTTTCAACTCGACTGGGATACCTGCAGGAAAAGGTCAGCTGAACCGAAATTTAGGAGCACAGCACTCATAATGCTGGGGTCGGTGGTTCAAGTCCACCCGTAGCCACCAGTTAAATTCAAGAACCTGTGGAACCGGCCCCGAGCCAGTTCTGTCGTTGAAAGTGCGGCATA
>Ga0210101_1000753_pt1 | contig 10383 bp, 6 predicted proteins | sample Muzzi_PWC_D1_FD_185534 | JGI IMG/M metagenome (GOLD analysis project Ga0210101, IMG submission 185534) | Wetland microbial communities from San Francisco Bay, California, USA, that impact long-term carbon sequestration - Muzzi_PWC_D1 (SPAdes) | ecosystem: Environmental > Aquatic > Marine >...
CGCCGTTACCGCAGCCGAGATCGACGATGCGCCGCAACCCGGTGTCGACCGGCAAATGCTCGAGCATCAGGCGGCTGCCGGGGTCGAGCCGGTCGCGGCTGAACAGGCTGGCGTGATTGACGATGCGGTAACTGCGATCGACGACCAGTTCGTAACTGTCGGGATACGGACTCTGCCCTTCCTGCAGCGAATGATCGCGCTCGACCTTGATCAGCCGGCTCTTCTTGCGCGCGCGGGTGGTCGTCGCCGGGCCGAGAATGGTTTCGAACAGCTCCAGCGTCGAGCGATGGATATGGCGCGCCATGCCGGCGCCGAGAATCTGCGTATCGTGATGCAGCAGCGCGCGCAGCGCGTATAGCTGGTGCTCGAGCAGGGCCAGGGATCGCGGCACCTTGATCAGTACGTAATCGACGGCCGTCGTCGGCAACTCGACGCCGCTGTTGGTGGCCACCTGGGTTGCCGAATAGCCGTTGGCGACGAGGTTGCGGGCAAGCGCGCGCTGCGCGAGGTAAGAATCGTTCCACGAATAGACTTCGTGGTCGGCGAGCGCCACGGCGAGCGCGCCGAAGGCATCGTTCAACAGCAGCAGCTTGCCGTGACGCGACAGGACCTGGCATTCATCGAGGTAACCGAGCAGGTACTCGTCGGCGGCGTCCCAGGCCTGCAGCCGGTCGTCGCGCGGGTTGCGCTGCAATTCGAACTCGCCCTGCGGCACCTGCAGCGTGACGGGCCGCTCGATCAACTGCGGCCGATTCATGGCCTGGAAACGAACGGCATGGCCAGCATACCGGGCAGGCGATCGGCCTGGCGCAGGTCGCGAAATTCGGCAAGACCGATGGTCATGGCGTCGTGCCCCCGCTCCGGCTGGTCGATATAGGTTTTGAAAACGCGGTCCCAGACCGACAGGTTGAAACCGTAATTACTGTTGGTTTCACGCACCAGCGCCGAGTGATGCACGCGGTGCATGTCGGGGGTGACCAGCAGGCTTCTCAACACGCGGTCGGCGAGAGCGGGCAGGCGCACGTTGGCGTGGTTGAACAATGCCATGCCGTTCAACAGCACCTCGAACACCAGCACCGCGAACAGCGCCGGACCGAGCAGCAGGATCACGACCCACTTGAAGAGCATCGACAACAGGATCTCGAGGCTGTGAAATCTCGATCCCGTGGTCAGGTCGATATCCAGGTCGGCATGGTGCACGCGGTGCAGTCGCCACAGCAGCGGCACGCGGTGCATCAGCACGTGCTGCAGGTAGATGGCGAGATCCAGCAACAGCACCGCGGCGACGACTTCGAGCCAGTATGGCCAGTCGACGCGGTTGAACAATCCCCAGTGCAGGTCGGCGGCCGACCAGGCGAGGCCGACCGCGGCGGCCGGAAACAGCAGGCGCAGCATCACCGAGTTGATCGCCAACAGGCCCAGGTTGCTGACCCAGCGCAGCGGTTTGGCGACCGCCAGCCGGCGGCGCGGCGCCAGCCATTCCCACAGTCCCATGACCAGGAATACGCCGATGAAGACAACCAGCCGTATGACGGCCTCGTGGTCGATCGCGTAGGTTTCGATTGCCTGCTCCATGGTCCGCATTGTCGGGTAAAACCGCAATCTTTGAAACCCGCGTGTGGGCGAGTCGCAGCCAGGCAAGCGCACCGGTCCGAATCGACGAGACAATCATTTCCGGCAAGCGGGCAGAGGCCGCGAAAACCGGGTAATCCCGCTGCCGGGTCTCGGATCGAAGCGGGATTCATATTAGTATCCGGACTGCGCGGTCCGGGTCGACCCGGCCTTGCAAGCAGCCGCGGCCGATTAAAATACGCCGCGCGGAGTAAAACCGGTAATCATGCTGAACGATATTCTGTTGTTGTTGATACTGTCGGTGGTCAGCGTCGCGGTGTTTCGCCGCGTCAACGTTCCCGCCGTGCTCGGCTACCTGGTCGTCGGGCTGCTGGCGGGCAACCGTGCCTTCGGGTTGATACCCGACTCGCACGCGATCGAGCAGATCGCCGAAATCGGCGTCGTCTTCCTGTTATTCGCGATCGGCCTGGAGGTATCGATTCCGCGGCTGATCGCGATGCGCAACATCGTCTTCGGTATCGGCCTGACCCAGGTGGTGATTTCGACCCTGAGCACCCTGGCGATCGGCATGCTGTTCGGGCTGACGTGGCAGGCCGCGTTCGCGGTCGGCGGCGCGCTGGCGATGTCGTCGACCGCGGTAGTGACCAAGTTGTTGAGCGAACAATACGAACTGCACCAGCCGCACGGCAATATTTCGCTCGGCGTGCTACTGTTCCAGGACCTTGCCGTGGTCCCGTTCCTGGTGTTGATCCCGATCCTGGCCAGGCCTGGCGACGGCACGCTGCTGGTGCCGATCGGCCTGGCACTGGCCAAGGGCGCGTTCGCTTTCGCGATCATCTTTTATGCCGGCCAGTACCTGTTACGCCCGGCGGTGCGCCGGGTCGCGGCGACGCATTCGAGCGAATTGTTCACGTTATTCGTGCTCGCCACCGCGCTGCTGGCGGCCTGGCTGACCTGGCAACTCGGGCTGTCGCTGGCGATGGGCGCCTTCCTCGCCGGGATCATGCTCGCGGAAACCGAGTACCAGCACCATATCGAAAACGAAATCCGGCCGTTTCGCGACGTGCTGATGGGACTGTTCTTCATCACCGTCGGCACCCAGTTCGACTGGCAGGTCATTCTCAACGAACCCTTCGAGGTGCTGGTCCTGACGCTGGGCCTGATCCTCGGCAAGGGCCTGGCCATAACGCTGATTACGCACTGGTCGGGTTACTCGCGAAGCGTGTCGATTCGCGCCGGCATCCTGCTCGGACAGGGCAGCGAGTTCGGCTTCGCGTTGCTCGCGGTGGCGATTACCGGCGGACTGCTCGGCCTCGAGGCCAGCCAGCCGATCATCGGCGCCATCATCCTCAGCATGGCGATATCGCCGCTGCTGATTCGCCACAATGCAACCTTCGCGCGCTGGCTCGCGCCCGCCGATGCCGCCGTGCCCGACCCGATGGAAACGGCGCTCGAAGAAACCTGCCGCGACTTGCAGGGCCACGTTTTACTGTGCGGCTTCGGCCGCACCGGGCAAAACCTGGCGCAGTTTCTGCGCCGCGAGGGGTTCGAGTTCATCGCGCTGGAAATCGAATCCGATATCGTCAACGAGGCGCGCGAGGCCGGCGAACCCGTGTTCGCGGTCGACAGCGGCAATGCCCGGGTTTTGCGGCTTGCCGGTATCGAGCGGGCAAGGGTAGTGGTGATTTCGTTCGCCGAGGTCAAGGCGGCGGAGCACATCTGCCGCCTGGTCAGGGAAGTGCGCCCGGAAATTCCGCTCATCATCCGCACCCGCGACGATCGCTATCTCGAGCAGCTGCTCGACTGCGGCGCAGACGAGGTGATTCCCGATACCGTGGAATCCAGCATCATGCTCGCCCGGCATACGCTCACCGCGCTCGGCGAGAGCGCGGTCGACATCGAGGAATTACTGGACCAGGCGCGCGCCGGTCACTACGCGCGCATTCGCGCATTCTTTCACAGCGTGCGCGACGTCGACCTGGATACGCCGGATCGCCACCATTTGCACAGCATCGAAATCCTTGGCACCTACCACGCGGTCGGGCGTAGAATCGACTCCATGGAAAAACTGCAGCAGGTCGGCATCATCAGCATGCGCCGCAATGGCATCAGCAGCGAAGATCCGCTCGGCGAGGTCGAACTGAAGGCGGGCGACGTGCTGGTCATCGAGGGCCATCCCGACGACATCCAGGCGGCCGAGATTCAGATCATGTCGGGACTTTGAACGCGTCGTGACCGATACCCCGGACAAGCGTTCGCCGCTGCGCTGGGAACTGCGCATAGCTCCCCGCGCGCGCCACGCGAAACTGCGGATTCGGCCCTACGGCGGCCTCGAGGTGGTGATTCCACCGCGCTTTCCGCGCGCGCAGATTCCGGCGCTGGTCGAACGCCACGCCGCCTGGGCGCGGCGCCAGCTCGACCGGCAAACCCGCCTGCGCGACGCGATCCGGCTGCCGCAACGCCTCGACCTGGCCTACGACGGCAGCAGCACGCCGGTGATTTACACCAGCGAGCCGCTCTGCTGGACCGGCGACCTGTTCGCCGAGCCGTCGAGCGCGCCGATCGTCGTCGAGGCCGCCGACCAGGCGTCGCGAATCGGCGAATTGCGCGGCTGGATTCGGCGCCGCGCGCAACAGCTGTTACCGCCCAAACTGGAGGAGCTGTCACGGCGCAGCGGGCTCGACTTCGCGCGGGTCGGCATTCGCAGCCAGAAAACCCGCTGGGGCAGCTGCTCGAGCCGCGGCCACATCAGCCTCAACGATCAATTACTGTTTTTGCCAGAAGACACGGTCGAGTACCTGATGATCCACGAGCTGTGCCATACCCGGCAACTCGATCACTCGCGGCGCTTCTGGCGCCTGGTCGAAACCCACTGCCCCGACTACCGCGCGCACGAAAGGCTGATGAGCCGCTCGCGCGATCGCGTTCCCGACTGGTTTTTAGTCGATCTCTACCGCTGACCCCCGCCGCCGGTTCAATCCTGCAGGCTGCGCTGGATATACTCGATGTGGTTTTCGATCAGCAGGTTCTTGGTGCGCGACAGGCGGGATTCGCTGGCAAACGGCCCCAGCTGCACGCGGTGCCAGGTATCGTTGTTGACCACCGCCGAAGTGACTTTTGCCTGCAGCCCGAGAAACGCGAGTTTCGCCTTCAGGCTGTCGGCCTCGGCGGCGCTTTGAAACGAACCCACCTGTAAAATCGACTGCCTGGAGGCTTCCTTGTTGATCACCGGGTTCTCGATCGCCTCGCGGTCTTTTTCCGGGATCGGAATTTCGACCTTGCGCTGCGGCAGTATCGTGTAGAAATCGATCGTCGGCTTCATTTCGCCGCCGCCCCGGCTTTGTTCGGTCCTGGCGTCAGCGCCCTGGCCGACGATTTTCTGATCGAGGAACAGGATAAAGACGACGAAGGATCCCAGCATCAGCAGCAGAAAGGCCCAGACCCACGGAGATGTCGACTGCTTCTGAGCCATGGCGCTACATTTTCTCCGGCGCAGAGACGCCCATCAGGCCGAGGCCGTTGCGCAGCACCTGGCCGACCGCTTCGGCGAGCGCGATGCGCGCGTTGCGCAGCTCGGCGTCGTCGACGATGAACTTGTGCGCGTCGTACCAGGAATGAAAAAAATTGGCCAGCTCGCGCAGGTAATTGACCACCAGGTGCGGCTCGCGGCGCCGCGCCGCCGATTCGACGCGCTCCGGAAACAGCGCCAGGTGTTTGATCAGCGCCTGCTCGTGGCTATTGTCGAGGCGCGGCAGGTTGGCATCGGCGAGCGTCGTTTCGATTCCCTGCTCGGCGCACTCGCGGCGCACGCTGCAAATCCGCGCGTGCGCGTAGTGCACGTAGAACACCGGGTTGTCGCGGCTTTGCTCACGCGCCAGGTCGAGATCGAAATCCATGTGATTGTCGGCCTTGCGCATTACGTAGAAAAAGCGCGCCGCGTCGCGGCCGACGTCTTCGCGCAATTGCCTCAGGGTGACGAATTCGCCGGAGCGCGTCGACATCGCGACCTTGACGCCGTTCTCGAACAGGTTGGCGAACTGCACCAGTTGGATTTCCAGATCGTCGGCGTCGTAACCGAGCGCCGACAGCGATGCCTTGACGCGCGCGATGTAGCCGTGGTGGTCCGCGCCCCAGATGTTGATGACCTTGTCGAAGCCGCGCTCGAACTTGTTCATGTGGTAGGCGACGTCGGACGCGAAGTAAGTCGTCTGGCCGTTGTCGCGGCGCAGCACGCGGTCCTTTTCGTCGCCGAAGTCGCTGGAGCGAAACCACTGCGCGCCATCCTTGACGTAGACGTGGCCATTGTCGTCGAGGCGCTGAATCGCGGCGTCGATCAGGCCGTCGTCGGCCAGCGAGCGTTCCGAAAACCAGCGGTCGAAGTCGACACCGAAGGCGTGCAGGTCGGTGCGGATCACTTCGATGAGCGTGTCGAGCGCACAGTCGAACACCTGGCCGTAATCGCCGCCGCCGAGCAGGGCCCGGGCATTGGCGATCAACCCGTCGATATGTTTTTCCTTGTCGCCGGCGGGCGCATCGGCGCAGACCCCGTCGAATACCGCGGCGGCGGGCCTGAGGAAACGCTCGCCGTTTTCGCGGTGCAGCGTGGCCGCGATGTCCCAGATGTAATCGCCCCGGTAGCCGTTACTCGGGAAGGCGATTTCCTCGCCGCAGAGCTCGAGGTAACGCAACCAGGTCGACGTGCCGAGGATATGCATCTGCCGGCCGGCGTCGTTGACGTAGTATTCGCGTTGCACGTCGTGGCCGGTGAACTCGAGCAGGTTGGCGAGCGTCGCGCCGTAGGCCGCGCCGCGCCCGTGACCGACGTGCAGCGGCCCGGTGGGATTGGCGGATACGAATTCGACCTGGATGCGGCTGCCCTGGCCGAAATCGGCGCGCCCGAAACTTTCGCCGCTGGCGAGGATGGCGTCGATCACCGACTGGCTGGCGCCGCTGGCGAGGAAAAAATTGATGAATCCGGGTCCGGCGACTTCGACCCGTTCGATGCCCTCGGCGGGACCCAGGCTGTCGACGATCGCCTGTGCCAGTTCGCGCGGCGGCTGCCCGGCGCGTTTCGCCAGCATCAGCGCGATATTGGACGCGAAATCGCCCTGGCTCGAATCCTTTGACGGCGTTACCTGGATATCGGCATCGAGCCCGGACGGAATTCGCGCGGCCTGTTCGAGCGCCTGCAATGCCTGCGCGATCAGATCGGTAATGACTTGTTTCAAGAACGGGGACTCGTGGCGGACGGGTGAATTGATGCGGGATTTTACCCGAGGCGGCGACCCCCTACCACCCGTGATTTCACCGCCAGCCGGTTTCGCACCGACACCGCTTCACAGGTCGTAGGCATCGACGTCGACGGTCCAGTTGACGCGCGCCGATCCCGGTATCCCGGCGATCGCCGGCATCGCCTCGTCGAGCACCGCGCGCAGTACGCGGTATTGCCGCGCGATCAGGCACAGTTGCGCACGGTAACGGCTGATGCGGCGCGTCATCAGCGCCGGCATCGGGCCGATGCAGTCGATGGCGCCGAATTCCGCGGTGGTCTCGAGCAGTGCCCTGATCTGCGCGAGTGTCTGCAGCGCTTCGTCGAGCTCGACCGCGTCGGCGCGAAACATGACCACGCGGGCGAACGGCGGAAACCCGTAAGTTTCCCGCTCGCGCAGCAGGTCGGCGGCGATTTCCCGGTAGCTGCGCCGCAATACCGCCTGCATCAGCGGATGCTCGGGGAAGCGCGTCTGTACCACCGCTTCGCCCTCGCGGTCGCCGCGCCCCGAGCGTCCCGACACCTGGAACAGGGTCTGCACGAGGCGTTCCGATGCGCGGTAGGAGGCGCTGAACAGCGCCTGGTCCGCCTCCAGCACCACGGCCAGCGTGATCGCCGGATAGTCGTGACCCTTGGCGATCATCTGCGTGCCGACCAGGATGCAGGGCGTGCCGCCGCGCAGGGTCTGCAGGCGGCGATCCAGCGCCTCGCCGGAAGCGGCCACGTCGCGGTCGATGCGCAGCACCGGTGTGCCGGCGAAACGTGCGGCGAGCCCCTGTTCGAGCCGTTCGGTGCCGACGCCGTGCTGCCTGATCTCGCGGTTAGCGCATTCCGGGCAGGCGCCGGGGATCGCCTGGCGGTAACCGCAGTGATGACACAGCAGGCTGTTCAGCGACTGGTGCAGCGTCAGGCGCGCGTCGCAATGCCGGCACAGGGCCTGCCAGCCGCAGTCGTGGCACATCACCACTGGCGCATAGCCGCGACGATTCAGGTAGACCAGCACCTGGCCGCCGCGTCCGAGGTGAGTTTCGACCAGGGCCAGCGCCCGGGCGCTCATACCGAACTCCAGGCGGCTGTCGCGCACGTCGAGCAATTGCAGCCGCGGCGGCGGAAAACGCGTCGGCCGCCGGTCGAGTCGATAGCGAAAATACGTATCGCGCGCGCAATTCTGCAGGCTTTCCAGCGACGGTGTCGCGGAGCCCAACACTACCGGGATACCGAGCATTTGTGCACGCTTGATGGCCACGTCACGCGCGTGGTAGCGAACCCCGTCTTCCTGGCGATAGGACGGATCGTGCTCCTCGTCGACGATGATCAATCCGAGCCGCTCGCTCTGCGAAAACAGGCTCGAACGGGTGCCGAGCATGATGCCGGCCTCGCCGCGCCGAAAACGGTCCCAGGCGCGGTACCGCTGCAGGTCGGTGAGCCCGGAATGGGAAACCTCGAAGCCGCCGCCGAAGCGCTGTCGCACGCGTTCCAGCAACTGCCCGGTCAGGCCGATCTCGGGCACCAGGTAGATGACTTGCTGGCCGGCCTCGAGCCGCGAGCGAATCAGCCGCAGGTAAATCTCGGTCTTGCCGCTGCCGGTGATGCCGTCGAGCAGGTGCACGCCGAAGCGGTCGAGCCGCGGCTCGAGTTCGGCGAGGATCGCGGCCTGCTCGTCGCTCAATCGCGGCGCCGGACCGCTCGACGGCGCTTGCGGTGCCGCGTCGACCCATTGCCAGCGCAGCAGCCCCTTGTCTTCGAGGGCTTTCACCGCGGCGTGCCAGTTGGGATTGAGTTGCTTCAGTTCATGCGCGGTCATCCCCGACGGCCGGGACTCGAGGGCGTTACAGATTTCGAACTGCCGCGGCGAGCGGCGGCGCAGGGTTTCGAGCTGCTCCGCGGTCATGTCGCCGAGCCGCCAGCATTTGACCCGCGTGGTGACATGCGGCTGCGCGCCGCGCAGGCGGGACGGCAGGCACAGAAACACGACCTCGCCGAGCGGTTGCCGATAGTAATCCGCGAGCCACCGCGCCAGCGACAGCATGTGCGCATCGAGCACCGGTTCGGGGTCGAGCCGCTGCAGCACCGGCTTGACCCGCGCCGGGTCGATTTCGCTCGATTCGCAGTGCTCAAGCAGCACGCCGGTGCGCGTGCGATTGGCGAACGGCAGGCGGTAGCGCGTGCCCGCGGCGCTCTCCCGCGGGTCGTCGACGGTGTACTCGAATACCCGGTATAGCGGCAGCGGAATGGCGAAGCGGGCGTAGCGGGGTCGGGGCACGCGAAAAACTCGAAGCGAAATGGGAATCATACTCGAATCGGTAGCCGCGCTCAGCCACCGGCCGCGGCAAAACGCTGAAATTACTTAGCGTATTTTCTTAAAGTCGTTTCGAGGTAACAAATGCTAAATTGTTAAGAAATCTTAACAATTGGATTTATCCACATTTTCTGTGGATAAGTCTGTGCATGAATTGCCAAAAAAGTCCTGTAGCCCGCATTTCCGCTAGGCTTTTTTTAGATTGTTCATTTTTGCAGCTATTTTATTTTTCCTTTTATTTCAGTCACTTACAAAGCTGATCAAATTTTGACCGTTGCTCGCGGATTAAAAATACGCGACTTCACCGGGAAACGATTTCGCGTGTGCATATCTCTTTCCTGTCAATACATGGAACTGACTTTTTTCAATAATTATTTTTATTGAAGGCATATCTTTCATTAGCCACGGCTATATTCGCTGTGGATAAAAAATCAAACCGGGCGTTTCCCGGTGACAGTTTCCGTGAGGGCGATTAAACTGGCCGCGTTTTTTGACTCGAGACCCTGCGATGCCCGCCACCACCGCGGTACTCCTGACCAATCTCGGCACGCCGGATCGTCTCGAACGCGCCGCGGTCAAGCGCTTCCTGCGCGAATTCCTCTCCGACCCGCTGGTGGTGCGGCTGCCGCGCGCATTTTGGCTGCCGCTATTGCACGGCATCATCCTGCCGTTGCGCAGCAGCAAGACGCTGGAAGCCTATCGGCGCGTGTGGGGCGACGAGGGTTCGCCGCTGCTGGCTTTCGCCAACCGGCAACAGGCCGCGCTGCAGCAGCAGCTGGACGACAGTACCCGGGTGGAGCTGGCGATGCGCTACGGCAATCCCTCGTTCGAAGCGGTGCTCGCGCCGTTGCGCGACGCCGGTATCGACCGGCTGGTGGTGCTGCCGCTCTACCCGCAGTACTCGGTCACCACCACCGCCACCACCTACAGACACCTGCTGGCGACGCTCGGCGAACTCGACTGGCATCCGGCGGTTGAGTTCATCGGCTATTACCCCGATCATCCGGCTTATATCGGGGCATTGGCGCAGTCCGTCGACGCGCACCGGCAGGGCCGGCAGCGGCACCTGCTGATGTCGTTTCACGGTTTGCCCCAGGCCAATGTCGACCGCGGCGATCCCTACCAGCAGCAATGCGAAAAGACCGCCGGCCTGCTGGCGGATAAACTCGGGCTCGGCGCGGCGAACTGGTCGATCGGTTACCAGTCGCGTTTCGGCCGGCAGACCTGGATCCAGCCCTATACC
>Ga0210101_1000754_pt1 | contig 10381 bp, 6 predicted proteins | sample Muzzi_PWC_D1_FD_185534 | JGI IMG/M metagenome (GOLD analysis project Ga0210101, IMG submission 185534) | Wetland microbial communities from San Francisco Bay, California, USA, that impact long-term carbon sequestration - Muzzi_PWC_D1 (SPAdes) | ecosystem: Environmental > Aquatic > Marine >...
CGAAACATGAAGCCGAACATGTCACCCATCCCGTCGGCGGCTGCCGGTATCGGCAGCGACAGGGCGCAGAACAGTACGACAATGGCCCGTATGTTTCTCATCCCGTAACTGGCAAGTACTCCCTGTGGAATTCCTGTGATTTTTAAGTGTAGGAGATCATCGGCTTGTTATTGCCGACGGGCGAAGAATACTATATCTAGGGGATTGCATTCAAATATATACGAGATTTAGTAGCTTGGTGCAGGTTGGTAAAAGCCGTTCTCAGTACGTAATCCTGCGTATATCCGGTGAGGTTTCACGTGAACTTCATGCGGGTAAAATGCGACGTCCATGTTAATCTTCACAAGATAAACATATTTATATGAAAGACATGAAAAAAGTACTGGAGTTGCTGGCTGAACGAATCCTGTTTCTGGATGGCGCCATGGGCACCATGATCCAGCGCTACAAGCTGGTGGAAGCCGATTACCGCGGCGAGCGTTTTGCAGACTGGACCTCGGATCTCAAAGGGAATAACGACCTTTTGACGCTGACCCGGCCGCACGTCATTCGCGAGATCCATGACGCCTACCTGGAGGCGGGTGCGGACATCATCGAGACCAACACCTTCAACGCCACCCGCGTTGCCATGGCCGACTATCACATGGAGGAACTGGCCTTCGAAATCAACGTGGCCGCCGCCCGGCTGGCGCGCCAGGCCACGGATGCCTGCACGGAGCGTACCCCCGAAAAGCCGCGCTTCGTCGCCGGCGTCCTCGGTCCGACCAACCGGACCGCTTCCATCTCCCCGGATGTGAACGACCCGGGTTTCCGCAATATTCACTTCGACGCCCTGGTCGCGGCCTACACCGAATCCGCCCGTGGTCTGGTCGAGGGCGGCGTCGATCTCCTGTTGATCGAGACTGTGTTCGACACCCTGAATGCCAAGGCGGCGGTGTTCGCCATCGAGTCGTTTTTCGAGGAAAGCGGCGTCCGTCTGCCGGTGATGATTTCCGGCACCATCACCGACGCCTCGGGACGCACGCTCACCGGCCAGGTCACCGAGGCGTTCTGGAATTCACTGCGCCATGCGCGGCCGATCTCCATCGGCCTCAATTGCGCACTCGGTGCGAAGCAACTGCGCCCGTACGTGGAGGAGCTGTCACGCCTGGCGGACACCCACGTCTCCGCGCACCCGAATGCGGGTCTGCCGAACGAGTTCGGTGAGTACGACGAAACACCGGAAGAGATTGCCACGGAACTCGCCGACTGGGCGGCCCATGGCTTCATCAACATCGTCGGCGGCTGCTGCGGCACCACGCCAGAACACATCCGGGCGATCGTCGATGCGGTGAGCGTGCACCCGCCACGGCGGATTCCTGAAATCGAACCTCGCTGCCGGCTGGCCGGCCTGGAGCCGCTCTCCATCGGCCCGGACTCGCTTTTCGTCAACATCGGCGAGCGCACCAACGTGACCGGGTCAATTCGGTTCAAGCGTCTGGTCATGGAGGGCGATTACGAAACGGCGCTGGAGGTGGCGCGCGAGCAGGTCGAAAGCGGCGCGCAGATGATCGATGTCAACATGGACGAGGGCATGCTGGATTCCGAGGCCGCCATGGTGCGATTCCTGCACCTGATCGCAGCGGAACCGGATATTTCACGCGTGCCCGTGATGATCGACTCCTCGCGGTGGTCGGTGATCGAGGCCGGCCTGAAATGCATCCAGGGCAAGGGCGTGGTCAATTCCATCAGCCTGAAGGAAGGGGAGGCGGAATTCCTCCACCACGCCCGCCTGCTGCGTCGCTACGGCGCAGCGGCCATCATCATGGCCTTCGATGAACAGGGCCAGGCGGACAGCCGCGCGCGCAAGGTCGATATCTGCACCCGCGCCTATCGGCTGCTGACCGAGCAGGCCGGTTTCCCGGCCGAGGACATCATCTTCGATCCCAACATCTTCGCCGTCGCCACCGGTATCGAGGAACACAACGGGTACGGGCTGGCCTTCATCGAAGCGGTGCGTGACATCAAAGCGATGCTGCCCCACGCGCTGATCTCCGGCGGCGTCTCCAACGTGTCCTTCTCGTTCCGCGGCAACAACCCGGTGCGCGAGGCGATCCACGCGGTGTTCCTCTACCACGCCATCCAGGCCGGCATGGATATGGGCATCGTCAACGCCGGGCAACTTGCCATCTACGAGGAAATCCCGAAGGCGCTGCGTGAGCGGGTCGAGGACGTGATCCTGAACCGCCGGGACGACGCCACCGAGCGCCTGCTGGAAATCGCCGAACAATACCGGGGCGAGGGTGCCGGCGCGGAAAGAAAAGAGGAACTGGAATGGCGCAGCTGGGCCGTCGACAGGCGCCTCGAGCACGCGCTGGTCAAAGGCATCGCCGATTTCATCGAGGCCGACACCGAGGAAGCGCGCCAGGCCGCGGTGCGTCCGCTGGATGTCATCGAGGGCCCGTTGATGGCCGGTATGAACGTCGTCGGTGACCTGTTCGGGGCCGGCAAGATGTTCCTGCCACAGGTGGTGAAATCCGCCAGGGTAATGAAAAAGGCGGTCGCCTACCTGTTGCCCTACATGGAGACGCAGTCAGGCGATAGCGCACGGACCAACGGGCGCATCCTGATGGCGACGGTGAAGGGCGACGTGCATGATATCGGCAAGAATATCGTCGGCGTGGTGTTGCAGTGCAACAGCTACGAAGTGATTGACCTTGGCGTCATGGTGTCGGCAGAGGTCATCCTGCAGACGGCGCGTGAGCGACAGGTCGACATTATCGGTCTGTCCGGCCTGATCACCCCTTCGCTCGACGAAATGGTGCATATTGGCAGTGAAATGCAGCGTCAGGGTTTCACCGTGCCGCTGCTGATCGGCGGCGCCACCACCTCGCAGATACACACCGCGGTGAAGATCGACCCGCAATATCAGGGCGCGGTGGTGTATGTTCCGGACGCCTCGCGCGCCGTTGGCGTGGCCAGCAGCCTGCTGAGCGCGGACCACCGCGAGCAGTACATCGATGGCATCAAGCAACGCTACGGTGAACTGCGCGAACAGCGCCAGAGCCAGCAGAAGACGCGCAAGCTGATCGCACTGGCGGAAGCGCGCGCCAACCGCTTTCAGACCAACTGGGGCAAGTACCATCCGGCAACACCCGAGTTCCTCGGTACACGGGTATTTGCTGACTATCCGCTGCCTGAACTGGTCAACCGCATCGACTGGGGACCATTCTTCAAGGCCTGGGAGCTGTCGGGCAAGTACCCGCAGATCTTCGATGACAAGACGGTAGGGGAGGAGGCGCGGCGCCTGTTCGAGGATGCGCAGACGATGCTTGAACGGATCGTCCGTGAGAAATGGCTGACCGCGTGCGGCGTCATCGGGTTTTTCCCCGCGAACAGCGTCGACGACGACGTGGAGCTGTACACCGACGAGTCACGCACCTCGGAGCTGACGACGTTCCACTTTCTGCGCCAGCAGATGAGCAAGCGGCGCGATGCGCCCAACCTGTGTCTCGCGGATTTCATCGCGCCAAAGGAGACCGGGGTGGCCGACTATCTGGGTACGTTCGCGGTCACCGCGGGCATCGGCATCGAACGCAAACTCGCCGAGTTCGAGGCCGACCATGACGATTACCACGCCATCCTGCTGAAGGCGCTTGCCGACCGCCTCGCCGAGGCCTTCACCGAACGCCTGCACGAGCGCGTGCGCAAGGAATTCTGGGGCTATGCCATGGGCGAGAACCTTTCCAACGAGGAAATCATCAAGGAGGAATACCGCGGCATCCGCCCGGCACCCGGCTACCCGGCCTGCCCTGACCATACCGAGAAGGGGATACTCTGGGCCCTGATCGACCCGATCGAGAACGCCGGCATTCACCTCACCGAGAGCTTTGCCATGCTGCCGACCGCGGCGGTTTCCGGTTTTTATTTTTCCCACCCCGAATCGGATTATTTCGGCATCGGAAAAATCGGCCGCGATCAGGTTGAGGACTACGCCAGGCGCAAGGGCATGACTGTCAGGGAAGCCGAACGCTGGCTCGCCCCGGTGCTGGGTTACGAGGTTTGACGGAAGCCGCAATGGTTTGTAAATACACAGACGGTTGAAGCCGATAGGGGTTTCAATGTTCATCGATAAACACCGTTTTCACCGCAGAGACGCACGACTGCAGGGAGGCAGGAGTTAGAGCACCAGAAGTAGGCGCTTTAGGCGATGCAGGGAGCAATTACCGAAAGGACGCAGAGAAATTCTTTAACGAAAAATAATCACAACCTATCTCGGTATTGTGGACAGGATGTCGGGAACAGGCGCAGCTCGTGCGAGAACAGGTAGGACCGGCGCCTCGCCGGAAAAGAACAGAACGTGCGGGCAAACGGCTTCCCCGCGCGGCGCGGGTCCTACGGAAACAGAACGCTTGTCGATGACATCGAATTTTGAGATGGACTCTAAACACAATAGTTACTTCTCTGTAATCCTGGTTTGTTGATAAACACTATTCATCAGATATTCTCTTTCAGGATGCGTATGCACCACGAGATGCACTGATCGTGAGGCGCTCAATATATTCCAGGTTCCTGAAGTCAGTATTTGGTGCGGTGTTGGTGTTGGCGCTGGTAATCGGAGCCGTTATCGCGGAAACCGCGACGCCGCGTGAACCGGTCGGTAGCGAGTCAGGACGTCGGATCCAGTCGCAACTTGCCGCGGGTGATCATGTCTTTGAACTCCAGCATGACGGGCTGTTGCGCCGCTATATCGTGCATGTCCCGCCCCGGGCGGCGGGCCGCCAGCTGCCGGTCATGCTGGCGCTGCACGGCGGGGGTGGCAGCGGCGCGCAGTTCCAGCGGGAGAACCGGCTCGATCCCGTGGCGGACCGGGAGGGCTTTCTGGCGGTGTATCCCGACGGTACCGGGCCGTTGTCCCGGCGTCTCCTTACCTGGAATTCGGGCGTCCATTGCTGCGGCTGGGCGCGCAAGCACGCCGTGGACGATACCGGTTTCCTCGTTGCCGTGCTCGACGACCTCGGCGGGCGCGCGCCGATCGATTCGCGGCGCCTCTATGTGACCGGGCATTCCAACGGCGCGATGATGGCCTACCGCCTCGCCGCTGAACACGCAGATCGCGTGGCCGCCATCGTCGCGGTGAGCGGCGCCATGGACGTCGCTGAATTCAGGCCCGCACGCTCCGTGGCGGTGCTCGATATCCACAGCGTGGACGATCCGCGGGCACTCTACGCCGGCGGCCTCGGCCCGGCATTTCCGGGCACGAATCACCGTGTCGACCATCAGCCAGTGGAACGCGGGCTCGCGCTCTGGGCCGCGAACAACGGTTGCGACTCCACACCGCTAATTGAGAACACGCTGACTGGTGATGACCGCAATCCGGGGCAAACCGCGACACGGCTTGTCTACACGAATTGCCGCCCGGAAGGCAATGTGGAACAGCTGCGGCTGAGCGGCGTCGGCCATGGCTGGCCCGGTGTGGAAGTGGGCTGGCTGCGCCGGCGTATAATCGGAACCGGCACGACCCTCGTCAACGCCTCGGAAGAGGCGTGGGCATTCGCGTCGCGCTTCACGCGCTGAAGGTGTCTCCCGTGATTACCGGCAGGACTCGACCAGGAATCGTGCCAGGCGACGGCTAAATGCCCCTCGTCGTATCAATCACGTACAATGCGAGCATGGATACACCGATCTTCAAGGCAACCTGTGCTACAGGATCTGACTGGCGCGTCATCGTCGAACAGTGCCTGGCTGAGCTGGGAGCCGGAACTGAATCCGCCCGTCTCGGCCTGATCTACGTCACCGAACCCCTGGCGCCCGACTTCGACAGGCTGCTTGAACAGCTGCGCAGCGGCACCGGCGTGCGCGACTGGATCGGAACCGTTGGCAGCGGCATTTGCTGCACCGGGCGCGAGATTTACGATGAACCGGCCGCCGCCATCATGCTCGCGGCATTGCCAGAAGACAGTTACCGGTTGATTCCCGCCGGTCTCGATGCGCTGGCAGAAATGCTCACCCTCAACCGGGACTGGATCGCCGCACATGAGGCCCGCTTCGGAATTGTTCATGGGGATCCGCGCAACAACCACATACCGCAAATCATCGAATCCCTGTCGCTGGAACTGGACCCCGGCTTCCTGGTCGGTGGGCTGTCCTCGGCCAGCGTCGGGAATCACCAGATCCAGATCGCCGGGGACCGCTACGAGAACGGACTCTCGGGCGCGCTCTTCTCCGCCGAAATTCCGGTTATCAGCGGCCTGACCCAGGGGTGCACGCCGCTCGGGTTGAAACACTCCGTTACCCGCAGTCAGCGCAATATCCTGGTCGAACTCGACGGCCGGCCGGCCCTGGACGTATTCAGTGAGGACATCGGGGAAGTGCTCTCGCGTGATCTGTCGCGGGTCGCCGGCTATATCTTTGCCGGCCTGCCGGTGCCCGGTTCCGACACCGGTGATTACCTGGTGAGGAATCTGGTCGGCATCGACGCCGGGCAGAAGCTCGTGGCGATCGGCGATCTGGTGGAGGAGGGCGATCCGATCATGTTCTGCCGCCGGGACGGCGACACCGCGCGTGAGGATATGCTGCGCATGCTACGCGATCTGGGCAAGCGCGCCGGAGGCCGCATACTCGGCGGTGTTTATTACACCTGTCTTGGCCGAGGACGCTATCAGTTTGGTGAACAGTCGGAGGAATTGCGCATGATCCAGGAGCAGTTGGGCGACTTCCCTCTGGTGGGATTCTTCGCCAACGGCGAGATCTCGCATAACCGCCTCTATGGCTATACCGGGGTGTTGACGCTGTTTCTTTCGCACTGATTCTTGTTAAGTCGTGTTTAGCCGAATGGCATTTACTTAAGCCAGAATCATGTCAAATTGCCACGGAATCCACGGAAGAACACAGACATCATTAGAACCCATCCAAAAATTGTGGATCGAATGCCAGCAACAGGTATATGTCATGCGAGGACAGGCAGACCGGCGCCTCGCCGGGAACGAACCGCACCCTGCGGGGAATACGTTGGCCGCAATCCATGTTCTTTCCCGGCGAGGCGCCGGTCCTACATAAACAGAACGCATATCAAGGAAATTGAATTTTTATATAGGTTCTAGTGAAAATTCCACTTTTTTCCGTGTTCTTCCGTGGATTCCGTGGCCATTCATGAAAAAATCGAAATTCCTCAAACAGGCGCTATCCAGTAGTCGTGCATAACTGCGGTGAGTTTATTTGTTTATGGATGGACAACGTAAGCTGATGGTCTGCGGAAGGGTGTTCCTCATCATTGCCGGACTGCTGCTTGGTTCTGCCTGCACGGCAGGCGCGCTGGAAAGCGATTCGACCCGCCAGTGGGTGCTCGACCGGCTGAACGAGAGTCTGTCACCGCCCCGGGATCTGGACGGAATTTCATCGATGCTGTTTGGCCTGGTCAGCGATCGGGAAGCGGCCGATCGACCGGATACCCGCCGGGTGCTAGGCGAAGTTGCCAGAATGGCCGGCTCAGTGGAGCCTGCAAGTCTCAATTGCAGCGACGCGGTGAACCTGCATCTCATTGCCGGGTTTCTGAATCTGGCGGGAATCCCGTTCGACAGTAGCGCGCTGTCCGGGCGTGTGCAGGGCTGCCTGGCTTCGGTCAATCCCTATGACAAGGCTTCCGCGCTCTATTCCCTGTGCCGTTTCGATGCCGACGTTCCCCGTGAACCGCTCGCCGCGGCCATGGCTTCGATCGAGGCGCTGCAGCAACCGGACGGCAGCTTTGGTTCGGGCTATGGCCTGAGTCATTTCTATATCTCCACCCATGCCGTGTTTGCGCTGCATGCCTGCGAGGGCGATCCGCTCGCCATCCAGATGGGACAGGATTTCATGCGCAGCGCATTGCCGCGGCTGTGGCAGGCCGGTTTCATCGATGCCCTGATGCAGACTCTGCTGATGCTCAGGGAAATGAAGGTGGACATTCCCGAAGAAGACCGTTACCTCGCCTGGCTGCGGTCACGGATAAAGCCGGATGGCAGTATCTGCTGTTTTGACCGGCCGGGGTGCGTATCCGACCCCCACGCCACCAGCCAGTTGCTGGAATTCTTCAGGGTATTTCCCATTTCGGAGTGAATGCCGGATTGGCTGCTGCTGACCTTGACTAGTCGCCATTCATAAAGAAATCGACTCACCGCAAAGACGCAAAGAACGCAAAGTTTTTAATAAAGTAAGGTCTGAACAAGCCTGTCATTCCCGTGCAAGCGGGAATCCAGGGGCTTCAGGATCAGCGGGTTACTGGATCCCCGCTTTCGCGGGGATGACTTATTCAGATGTAGACTGGGTTGAGCGACAGTGAAACCCGGGTTTCACTGCATTCAACCCAGGCTACATCTGCATTTAATTAAGTGCCATTCGGGTCTACTCTTTCCAGTACTGTTCGGTGGTGATGTGGCCTGGCTCACGGCGCCGGTTCTTCCTGAATCCGCTTTTCTCCAGAAGATGTGTCGTGTCGTGCACCATGGCCGGGTTGCCGCAGATCATGACCTGCGAGGTGGCCGGGTCCAGCGACAGCCCGGCACGCGCTTCGAGCTGGCCATCCTCGATGGCCTGCGTGACGCGGCCATTGAGGGCGTGGTCGACCGTTTCCCGACTCACCATGGGAATCACCTGCAACTGATCCGGATGCTGTTCCAGCAAACCCTTCAGGGTGTCCTGATAGGTCAATTCCCGTGCGCTGCGCACCGAGTGGATCAGAATGATGTTTCTGAAACGGTCCCATACCTCACGGGTGCCGAGGATGGAGAGAAACGGACCGATCGCGGTGCCGGTCGCCAGCATCCAGAGACACTCGGCATCCGGCAACTCCCTGAGGATGAAGAATCCGGCCGCGCGGGGAGCCACAAGGATGCTGTCTCCGGGGCCGAGATGAATCAGCTCATGCGACAGCGGACCTGCGGGCACCGTGATGAAATAGAACTCCAGCACGGGATTGTCGGGCGCATTCACAAACGAATAGGGACGTGCGATGATCTCACCGCCGATCTCCTTGGCGATGCGGGTGAACTGCCCGGCGATGAAGGGTTCGATATCGGCCCTGATCTGCAATGAATAGAGTTCCTCCGTCCATTGCCGCAGATTGATGACGCTGCCCTCAACCCACCGGCTCATGATGCCGGCACCCGGTTAACGCTGGGTTCCCCGTTCGCGGTGAACCGTTGTGCCGGCAGGGGCAGCCGGTCCGTGTGATACGCAATCTTTTGCAGCAACATGCAATGCCTTCTTCATGACTTTGACGGATGACTTATCATAACGTAAAAAATGGCCGACTTTGCAGTCTGATTAATATGGAATATTTCACGACAACCACTTGAGGCTTGTTAATTACCATGCAAACGATGTCAACCTGGGAAATGGTATTGCTGGGAGGGCTTGCGCTTCTGGTGCTGTTCTGGGCCGGGCCCGGAGTCAAGGCGATGCTGGAGAAAAGCCGGCAGGCCAAGGAACGCGACTGGGCCGGACTGCTGGTTCCGCTGCTGCTGGTGGTGGCGTTTGTCATTCTGCTCATGAAAATGGTTTGAGCCCATGCCGTATGCCCTGTCGCTGCGCGACCTGAAAAAAACCTACAAGAACGGTTACGTCGCCCTGAAAGGGATCACCCTGGATGTGGGCGAGGGCGACTTCTTCGCACTGCTCGGCCCCAACGGAGCCGGCAAATCAACGACCATCGGAATTATCACCTCTCTGGTCAACAAGACCGGCGGTGAGGTCCGCGTCTTCGGCCACGATCTCGATACGGACACGGCCGCGGCGAAATCCTGCATCGGCCTGGTGCCGCAGGAATTCAACTTCAACCAGTTCGAACCGGTCGTCGAGATCGTCGCCAACCAGGCCGGCTATTACGGCATCGAGCGGCGCGAGGCATTCCGGCGGGCGGAGAAATACCTGCGGCAGCTCGGTCTCTGGGAGAAGCGCCGCGACATGGCGCGTAATCTCTCCGGCGGCATGAAACGGCGATTGATGATCGCCCGCGCCCTGGTTCACGAACCGCGCCTGCTGATCCTGGACGAACCGACCGCCGGCGTCGATATCGAAATCCGCCGCTCCATGTGGCAATTCATGCGCGCAATCAACGCGGCGGGGATCACCATCATTCTCACCACGCACTACCTGGAAGAAGCGGAAAGCCTGTGCCGGAATATCGCGATCATCGACGAGGGTGAACTCATCGAGAACACCAGCACCCGCAAACTGCTCAACACGCTGCACGTGGAAACCTTCGTCCTCGATCTCGCCACACCCCTGACGGAGGCGCCGCCGCTGACGCAGCATGTGCTGCGGCTGATCGATGAATCCACCCTCGAAGTGGATATCTCCCGGGATGAATCCATCAACCGCCTGTTCGAGGATCTGTCACGGCTCGATATCCGGGTGCTCAGCATGC